>Ga0224553_1000387_pt1 | contig 20040 bp, 14 predicted proteins | sample 714S21014metaG_FD_179897 | JGI IMG/M metagenome (GOLD analysis project Ga0224553, IMG submission 179897) | Peat soil microbial communities from Stordalen Mire, Sweden - 717 S2 10-14 | ecosystem: Environmental > Terrestrial > Soil > Wetlands > Peat | place: Sweden: Norrbotten County, Stordalen... | reverse complement strand
GATTGGAACCGCAACTTTTCGTTTGTTCGGGGGTTCTTCCCCGAAGGAAGGGTCTAGGAAAACCACTATGCGTCCCCTGCGTCCGTTTCCCCTGCGTTTGTTTCCACTACGCCTCTTGGCCAGCGCGCTGCTCTGCGCAACTGCGGCAATGTCTCAGCAGTTCGCACCCACTATTCGCATCGTCAACGCCATAGATGAAAGCCAACTGGTGACGCTCAAAGGCAGCACCCTCCCAGTGGCGAACGCCAACAACGATCGCGGTGCGGTGAGTCAGAACCTGGCGATGACCGACCTGATCCTGGTCCTGAGCCGGAGCACGGAACAGCAGGCCGCGTTCGACAAGTTTGTGGCCAGCCAGTACGACTCGAATTCGCCCAATTTCCATCAGTGGCTTTCGCCGGAGCAAGTGGGCGCGAATTTCGGTCCATCCCAGACCGATATCGCCACCATCTCGAATTGGCTTACAGGGCATGGTTTCACGATCAATGATGTGCCCAAGGATCGCATGTCGATCCGTTTCAGCGGCACGGCGGCGCAAGTGGAGAGCACCTTCCACACCGAGATCCACAACCTGGAAGTGAGTGGTGTGGCCCACATCGGCAACATGAGCGACCCGCAGATTCCTGCGGCCCTTGTGCCGGCGGTGGTGGGCGTGAAGGGGCTGCATAACTTCTTCCCCAAGCCGCTACACACGTTGGGCAGCCAGGTTACGCGGAGTGACGCGGCGGGAAAATTCCACAGACTTGTGAACGCCGCACCTTCAGGCGCAGTATCTCCCCGCCCAGACAACGCCGCTGGAGTCCATCCGCAGTTCACCGTCAATGACCCCACGGATGGGCTGGTCGAAGATGTGGTGCCCTACGACTTTGCCACCATCTACAATGTCGCTCCGTTGTGGACCGCAGGCACCGACGGGACTGGGCAGACGATCGCCATTGCCGGAACCAGCGACATCAATCCCACAGATATTTCAAACTTCCGCAGCTCGTTTGGCCTGCCGGCAGGCCTGCCGCCGATCCAGATCAAGGGAGCCAACGGGACCGATCCAGGGATTTGCACGAGCACAAGTTCCACCGCTGTCTGCGGCATCGGCGATCTGATCGAGAATTCATTGGATGTGGAGTGGTCGGGAGCGGTTGCGAAGGGCGCGCAGATTGTGCTCGTCACGTCCGGTTCAAATTCGGTTACCGATGACACGGTGTACGATTCGTCAAGCTATGTCATTCAGCACAAGACGGCGACGGTCCTGAACGTGAGTTACGGCCTATGCGAACTGTTCAATGGAGCTGCATCCAACGCGGCGTACAACGCCCTGTGGCAGACGGCGGCCTCGGCAGGAATCGCTGTCTTTGTGGCTGCCGGTGATCAGGGCTCTACCGTCTGCGACTATGGCAACCCGAGCTACGCCCCGCTCACATTGGCTCCGGCCATAGACGGCCTGGCGGTAAGCGGCCTTGCTTCCAGCCCCTACGACACGGCAGTAGGCGGGACCGACTTCAACTGGTGCATCCCGGTACTCAATAGTTCAGGGAACGCCACAGGTTGCTCGACCTCCGCGCCCTACTGGGGCACTTCAAATAACTCGACCACCCTAGCCAGCGCTCTGGGTTATATTCCCGAAGTTCCATGGAACAACACCTGCACCACCCCGGCGTCCGTCACTTATCTTGAGAGCGTCGCAACCTTAATTGGAGTTACCGGCGTGACGGACGCAGAGACGTCCTGCAATTTCATCGCCAACTACTACAGGTACATTGACCGGAATTACGGTGCTGACCTCTCCTATTTCGTCAATGTCATCGGCGGCAGCGGCGGCGCGAGCAACTGCGCGAACAACACCACCGTCATCAATGCCAACGGCACGGAGACTGTCGGGAGCTGCACAAGCAGCTATGCAAAGCCCACTTATCAGACAGCCCTTACTCCCTCCGACGGCGAGCGCGACCTTCCCGACGTGTCCTTCTTTGCCGCGAACGGTTTTTGGAATAGTTCTTACCTCATTTGCGTTTCGGAGGCAGGTTCGGCCTGCTCCTATTCCGCAAACTCCGAAAACACATACCAGGAGGTGGGTGGCACGTCGGTCGCATCGCCGGCAATGGCGGGCGTGATGGCGCTGATCAACCAGAAGTCGGGCTCGGCGCAGGGAAGTCCCAACACCAAGTTGTACGCGCTGGCCGCCGAGCAGAACTACGGAAGTTGCAGTTCGGAGAGCGTGACTGTCAGCAGTTCCTGCTACTTCAACGACGTCGACAAGGGCACCAACGCAATGCCGTGCGCCGCTGGCTCGCCGAACTGCACGGTACTTTACACAGGAGACGTTCTTGGGGTCGAGGCCGGTTACAGCGCGACAACAGGCTATGATCGGGCGTCAGGCCTTGGATCCCTCAACGTGGCCAACGTGGTGAATGCCTGGTCGGCGTCTATTGCCCCGACCTTCGCCCTTTCTGGAACCAGCGTGACAATTACAGCCGGCGCGACCACTGGCAACACCTCGACAATCAGCGTCACGCCATCGAATGGGTTCACTGGGAGCGTGAGCCTGAGCTGCGCTGTGACCACCGTCCCATCGGGTGCTATCAGCCCAGTAACCTGCAGCATTCCTTCTCCTGTGAGCGTCACAGGAACGGCTGCTGCAACTGCGATTTTGACGGTCGGCAGCACGGCCACAACGTCCGGCGGAGCCTATGCGATCACGGTCACTGGCACGTCGGGAAGTATCGCTCAATCTGCCGTCGTGAATGTCACAGTCAATGGGATTGTTGTCGTCAACGGTATATTCTCGCTTGCGGCGGCGGCGCCGTCCCCGGCCTCCATTTCGCCTGGGTCTACCAGCAGCACGACTGTGACGGTGAGTTCGAGCAACCTTTACGTGGGAACCGTAACGCCAAGTTGCGGGCTGACCACATATCCATCCGGTGCCACGGACCTGCCTTCCTGTAGTGTTAGCTCCAGTAATTCCACGGTGACGCTCAGCTCCGGCACGACCACTGGGACGGTGATCTTCACCGTGTCAACCACCGCAGCGACCAGTGAGCTGGTCCGGCCTAAGATGGGCAATGGCCGGGGATGGGCCGGCGCGGGCGGCGGTGCGGTCCTCGCCTTCCTGGTATTCCTGGGGATTCCGGCGCGGAGGCGCAGTTGGCGGTCAATGCTGGGCATTTTGGTGCTGACGGTGGCGCTTGGCAGTCTTGCCGGTTGCGGCGGCGGTGGTAGCAGTGGAACAACCGGTCAGAGCAATCCGGGAACGACAGCCGGAAACTACACATTCACGGTCACAGGAGTCGGCAATCCGGCGCCGGGCACAGCAGCTGCTTCAACCCCATTCACGGTAACGGTCAATTAGAGCGGTCTAGGGTCATAGTGCGTTGGCTCTTCCTTCGGGAAGGGCCAACCTGTTTTTGGCCGAAACTTTGTGACTTTGTATCGGGGCTCGGCTCCAACATTCCGCTCCGGCATTTGCGCTGCGGCTGTTTGCCGAAGATAGCCCGCCGCCGGCGCACAATGGCAATGGAGGGCAAGCGCTTTGAATCTGAGCTGCACGGTAGGGCCAGGGATGGAAAAGATCGCGCTCTCGGCGGTCAGGAATGTACCCAGTCCAAAATGTCAGGGATGCGCCCGGTCCGTACCCCCCACCAACACCCACCCCCCCCACCAAGAATGCCTGTTCCCGGAGTGCATCCCCGGGCATGAAAGAAGCAATAAAAGTATTAGAATCATTAGATTAACGGAAAGTCCTCGTTGCTGCCCTGTTGTCTGAATGGTAAACATATTCCCCGCAAAAAGCCCTCGTTTGGGGCGATTTAGGCCCCGTTTTCGTCGATTCTGAGCGCAGGAGCCTCCTTGCCGGAGCAAGATGGATATTCATTTGAGCCATCAAGCAAAAAAGCGATAGAGGGGTTGATCCTCTATCGCCTTCTTGTGGCGGGGAAGCCGATCTGCTGGAACCTATTTGGCGAGGTTGTCGAGCGCGAGGTTCAGGTCCAGGACGTTAACGCGGGGTTCGCCGAGGAACCCTAACTGACGAGGCGTAATGTTCTGCTGGATGAGCAGGCGGATCCTGTCCTCAGAGATGCCGCGAGCCTTGGCAACGCGGGGCGCCTGAAAGTAAGCGGCATCGGGCGTGATGTCAGGATCGAGACCGGAGCCGGAGGTGGTCACCAGGTCAATGGGGACGGGATGGCCGGGGTTCTCGGCGGAAAGCTTGTCGATAGAGCCCTGGAGGCGGTCGACAAGGGCTTTCGACGACTGAGCCAGGTTGGAACCGCCCGAGTCAGTGGCATCATAGCCGTTTCCGGCGGCGGAGGGACGAGGATGGAAATACCGGTCGGAAGTGAAGCTCTGGGCCAGGAGTTCAGAGCCGATGATCTGGCCGTCCTTGAGGATGAGGCTTCCGGAGGCTTTGTGGGGAAACATCACTGCGGCGATCCCGGTGACGATGAGCGGATAGCCAATGCCCAACAGGACCGCGGTAACGAGGGTAAAGCGAATTGAGGTCTTCCAGACGGAATGCACGGTGAATCTCCTTGGAGGCTGAACGCGGCCCCCGTTTCTACGCCAGATGCACGGCTACCAGAAACATGTCGATGGCCTTGATGCCGATAAAGGGCACGATGATGCCGCCCACGCCATAGATGAGCAAGTTGTTGCGCAGCAGGATATCGGCGGCCTTCGGTTCGTACTTGACGCCTTTGAGAGCCAGCGGGATCAGTGCCACGATGATCAGCGCGTTGAAGATCACCGCGGACAGAATGGCCGATTCGCGCGAGTGCAGGTCCATGATGTTGAGCGCGTTCAGCACGGGGAATACGCCGGCGAACATGGCAGGGATGATGGCGAAGTACTTGGCCACGTCGTTGGCGATCGAAAACGTGGTCAGGGCGCCTCGGGTCATGAGGAGCTGCTTGCCGATCTCGACGATCTCAATCAGCTTGGTGGGGTTGGAGTCGAGGTCAACCATGTTGCCGGCTTCTTTCGCGGCTTGCGTGCCGGAGTTCATGGCCACGCCCACGTCGGCCTGGGCCAGGGCGGGTGCGTCGTTGGTGCCGTCGCCGGTCATGGCCACCAGCTTGCCCTTGGCCTGCTCCCGCTTGATCAGGTCCATCTTGTCCTTGGGCTTGGCTTCGGCAAGAAAGTCGTCGACGCCTGCCTCGCGGGCAATGACGGCTGCGGTTAGCGGGTTGTCGCCGGTGATCATGATGGTGCGGATGCCCATGGCGCGGAGGCGGGCAAGGCGCTCCTTGAGGCCGCCCTTGACGATGTCCTTCAGGTAGATAACGCCCAGGGCAGCGGCATTCTCAGCGACGACCAGCGGGGTACCGCCGGCGCGGGCAATCTCTTCCACGTAATCGCGGACCTTCTGAGGCAATTGCGATCCCTGCTCTTCGAGAAAGCGGGAGATGGCGTCCACCGAGCCCTTGCGGATGCGGGTTCCGGGCAGGTTGACTCCGCTCATGCGGGTCTGTGCCGTAAAGGGAACGAACTCGGCGTGCATGGCGCTGATGTCCCGGCCGCGAAGGTTGTACCTCTCCTTCGCCAGTACCACGATCGACCGGCCCTCGGGTGTTTCGTCCGAGAGCGAGGCCAGTTGCGCTGCGTTGGCCATCCGCTCTTCGCTCACGTCGGGGGCGGTAAAGAACTCGGTGGCCTGGCGGTTGCCCAGCGTGATGGTGCCGGTTTTGTCCAGCAGCAGCGTGTTCACGTCGCCGGCAGCTTCCACGGCGCGCCCGCTCATGGCCAGCACGTTGTACTGAACCAGGCGGTCCATGCCGGCGATGCCGATGGCCGAGAGCAGGCCGCCAATGGTGGTGGGAATAAGACAGACCAGCAGCGAGACCAGAACGAAGACGGTCTGCGGGGCCTTGGAGTACATGGCAAAGGGCTGCAATGTGACCACGGCAAGCAGAAAGACGATGGTGAGGCCGGAAAGCAGGATGCTCAGCGCAATCTCGTTGGGGGTCTTCTGGCGGGTGGCGCCTTCCACCAGGGCGATCATGCGATCAAGAAAGGTTTCGCCGGGGTTGGAGGTAATGCGGACCTTGATCCAGTCCGACAAAACCTTGGTCCCGCCAGTGACCGCGGACCTGTCGCCGCCGGCCTCGCGAATCACGGGGGCGGATTCGCCGGTGATGGCCGACTCGTCCACTGAGGCAACGCCCTCGATCACTTCGCCGTCGCCTGCGATGTAGTGGTTGGCCGCGACGTAGATCACGTCGCCCAAGCGGAGCAGGCCGCTGGCGATCTCTTCAAAGCCGCCGTCGGCGGTGTATCTTTTCGCGATTGTCTCGCCCTTGGCCTTGCGCAGCGTGTCGGCCTGGGCCTTGCCGCGGCCTTCAGCCATGGCCTCGGCAAAGTTGGCGAACAGCACCGTGAACCAAAGCCAGAGGGTGATCTGGAGGTTGAAACCAAAGCCGGGGCGGTGGTGGATGGTGTTGTCGATGAGCAGGGCTGTTGTCAGCACGCTGCCCACCTCCACCACAAACATCACCGGGTTTTTGACCATGCCGCGAGGATCCAGCTTGCGCACCGAATCCAGCAGCGCCTGGCCCATGATTTCCGTATTCCAGAGACTCTTTTTCGTAGCCATAACAGTCCGTTTCGTCTTGCCGTGATGGGGTACGGGTTAGAAAACCTGTCCTGCCTTGAGCACCAGGTGTTCAAGGATGGGGCCCAGGCTCAGCGCCGGGAAGAAGGTAAGCGCGCTCAGAATCACGATGACGCCGACCAGCAGCACCGTAAACAGTGCCGTGTTCACCGGGAAAGTGCCCGGCGAGGGAGGCACGCTTTTCTTCTGGGCCAGGTTGCCGGCCAGAGCCAGCACCGGAATCATCATGAAAAGCCGCCCCAGCAGCATGTCCCAACCCAGCATCACGTTGTACCACCAAGTGTTGGCATTGAGCCCGGCAAAGGCCGAACCGTTGTTGCCGGCTCCGGAGGTATAGGCGTAGAGGATCTCCGTGAGCCCGTGCGGCCCCTGGTTGGCCAGGCTGCTCAGGCCAATGGTGGGCGAAAGCACGAAGACGGCGGTCAGCGTGAGGATGATGAGCGGGAAGATGAGCACGTAAAGCATGGACATCTTCACGTCATAGGACTCGATCTTTTTGCCCAGGTACTCGGGAGTGCGGCCGACCATGAGGCCGGCGATGAAGACCGCCAGTACGACCATGATCAGCACGCCGTATAAGCCCGAGCCGACGCCGCCGAAGATCACCTCGCCCATCATGATGTTGATGAGCACCACCATGCCGCCCAGCGGAGTAAAGCTGTCGTGCATGCCGTTGACCGCGCCGCAACTGGCGTCGGTGGTGATGGTGGCGAAGAGCGAACTGGCGGCGATGCCGTTGCGGACTTCCTTGCCTTCCATGTTCCCGCCCGGCGCTGCTAAGGTGTGGGTCTGGGCGGCGCCGTGAATCAGCGGATGCGGCTGCGACTCGGCCCAGTAGACTGTCGTGAAGCCGGCGGCAAACAACACATACATGGCCGCCAGCACAGCCCAGCCGTGGCCCGGCGAGCCGGTCATCCGGCCCAGCGTATAGGTGAGCCCCGCTGGGATGATGAAGATGGAGAGCATCTGAAGCAGGTTCGAGAAGGGTGTGGGGTTCTCAAAGGGATGGGCGCTGTTGGCATTGAAAAAGCCGCCGCCGTTCGTGCCCAGCATCTTGATGGCTTCCTGCGAAGCAACGGGACCTTGCCCGATCGTCTGCGTCTGCGTGGGTTGTTCAAGTGGATGGGCCGTCGTATAGGCGTGCAGGTTCTGCGGGACGCCTTGGCCAACCAACAACAGTGCGTAGAGGATCGAGGCCGGTACGAGCACGTAGAGCAGGGTCCGTGTGGCGTCTACCCAGAAGTTGCCGATGGTGCCGGACGTTGTCCGCTTGATGCCGCGGATGAGCGCCACGGCCACCGCAATGCCCACCGCTGCGCTGCCGAAGTTGTGATACGCCAGCCCGACCATTTGGGTGAAATAGCTCATCGTGGTCTCGGGCACATACGACTGCCAGTTGGTGTTGGTGGTAAAACTGGCGGCGGTGTTCCAGGCCAGGTCAGGTCCGACGGCGGGCAGTCCTTGCGGGTTCCAGGGCAGCACCAGGTGGCCTTGCACGCTCAAGCCCTGCAACCGCTCGATGGCATAGGTCATGATCATGCTGACCGCCGAGAAGCCCAGAACCGCAAAGGCATACTCGCGCCAGTTCATCTCCTTGGCCGAGTTCACGCCGGAGAGTTTGTAGATGAGCCGCTCCAAGGGGCGGAGCACCGGATCCAGCCACGTGCGTTCCCCTTCGAGCACGCGGGCCAGATAAATGCCCACCGGACGAACGCTTGCAAGCAGGATCAGGGAGAAGATGGCAAACTGCAACCAGCCGTTGGCGGACATGTTAGAACTTCTCCGGGAAAAGCAGGGTGAGGGTCAAGTAACCCAGCAACAGAACTGACAGAATCAACGCAACCACAGTGATGACGTCAATTTGCATAGGGGCTACCTCAACTTCTGGCAGGCCTTGACGTAGAGAAACGCCAGGACGAAGAAAACCACGGTGAACAGCAACATCGCTAAATCTTGCATCGAAAGTCTCGCAGTTCCTTGGGTGTTGTGCGAATGAGTCAGCTTGGGGAGACGCGGGTGGATCTGGAATCCGATACGCCGCTTTCCTTGTGAACCAGACTTCGTACTCAAGAACTATTCTGGCTTGGGTCCAGTTTTAGTATCGAAAGGTTTTCCTAAATAAAACGTAAAGGACGGCAGGATAGGGAAGAAATTCCCTGAGAATCTGTCCAGAAACCGTCATTTTCAAGGCTGTTTTGAAAGGGCACGGCTTTAGCCGTGCCGCAAAACAGCCAGAGGACTTATGGGCTTCAGCCCCTGATGGATGATTTGAGAATCTTCAATACATCCCTCGGCGGCTAAAGCCGGGCCCTTTCAAAACAACGATGATCCGCCTGATATCGAAAGCCCGTACCCTTCATTTCTCGCTCAAGTTTCAAATGCAATTGCCCTGCGGGCCCTTGTCACTTTCTGCCACAGACCGCAAGCACAACTCTAGTCTCAGTCTTGATTCCCGCTCCAGCCCTCTGGAATGAAACGGTAGCCAACCCAGGGCTCGGTCTGGATGTATTGCTTGCCTGTCTCAGCCTCGAGCTTTTTTCGCAACTGGCCGACAAAGACGCGCAGATATTCGGGCTGGTGGGCCGATTGCGCTCCCCAGACGGTGGTCAGCAGGGCACGATGGGTCATCACCTTTCCGGCGTTACGGGCGAGGTGGAGCAGCAGATCGAATTCTTTGGGAGTCAGGTGGATGGCGTTCCCCAGCACGGTGATGGCATGAGCGTTGGCGTCGATGACAAAGTCTCCCGCCTCAATGGCCGCCGTTGTCCGCTCCGGTGCGCGACGCAGGTGAGCGCGAACCCGGGCCAGCAACTCCTGAATGCTGAAGGGTTTGGTGATGTAGTCGTCGGCGCCGGCATCGAGCGCCTCGACCTTCGAGCGCTCGTGGTCGCGGACGGAAAGGATTAATACCGGGGTAGCCGCGCGGGCGCGAATGGCGCGAGTGACCTCGACGCCGGAAAGGCCCGGCATCATCAGGTCGGTCACCACCAGGTCTGGCGGCCATTCCCGGTAGACCTGCAGGCCCTCCTCGGGATCGTTTGCGGTGCGGACGTCATAACCCTGTGCGGAGAGTGCGGCGCGCAGTACGCGCGTGATCTGCGGTTCGTCGTCGATGATCAGAATTCGGCCTGGCATGGATTTCTTCTTTCATCGAAAGATTACATCATGCGATTCGAGCGGTATCATCCACGGTGGGAGGATCCTGAGCATGGTCTCCGATTCGCGCGGGGTCGTTCACTGGTTTGTTGGGACGATGATTGCCGTGCTGACCACACTTGCGCTGGTGTGGATCGGCGCCAATTCGACCGTCGCCGGGATGGCATTTCTGGTGCTGGTGGTATGGTCGTCCACCCAGGCCGGGCTCTGGCTGGCGCTTTATATTGCGGTCCTGTGCGCGCTGTCGTTCGACTACTTCTTTCTGCTGCCCTACCACACGTTGCGGATTGCCGGCGCGCAGGAGTGGGTGGCAATGGTCTCATTTGTGGCAAGTTGCGTGGTAGTGGAGCGGGTGGCTGAGCTGGCGCGGCGCCAGACCCGGCAGGCCGAACAGCGGCGGGAAGACGTCGAGCGGCTCTACGAGCTGAGCCAGGAGATGATGCTCCATGAGGATGCCGAGGGCCTCATCCACGACCTGCCTCGGATCATCGATCGGGTATTCGCGCTGGAGGGAGTGGTTCTGTACGTTTGCGATCGGGACCAGTTCTTTGCGTCAACGTCGGATTTGCCGATGAGCATTCGGGTGAGTCTGCATGCTATGACCCAGGGGCCAAACCCCACGCTGGTCCTGCCGGGCGGCTTTACCGCGAATGCGCTGATGCTGGGTTTGCGGCCGGTGGGGGCTCTGGGCTGGCGGCCGGCGCGGCTTTCGCGAGAAGTTGCCACAGCCGTGAGCGCTCAGGTGGCCATCGTGCTGGCGCGGTCGATCGCGCTCGAGGCAACCGCGCGCATGGAGGCCGCCCGCGAGGGAGAACGGCTGCGCACGGCGTTGATCGACTCGCTGACGCACGAACTGCGCACCCCGCTTACGTCGATCCGCGCGGCTGCCACAACGCTGCTCGAGGCCGAAGGGTTGGACGAAGCAGGGCGGCTGGATTTGGCGGCCATTGTCGATGAAGAGGCCTCGCGACTCGATCAGTTGATCGGCGAGGCGGTGGAAATGGCCGAGATCGATGCCAATGTGGTGCAGATCCACTTGGTTCCGCAGCATCCACGCGCACTGCTCGATCAGGCAGTGGAGGAGTCGCGCAAGATTCTGGCCTCGCATCGGGTAAACATTGCCGTCGAGGGTTCTGACGATCCGGCATGGTTCGATCCGCACTTGCTGGGGAGGGTGTTGCGTCACCTTCTGGAGAATGCGAGAAGCTATACTCCGCCGGGCAGCCGCATCACGCTGAGCAGCCGCCGGGTCGGCGGCCGGCTTGAGTTCTGCGTGGAAGACAATGGTCCCGGCATCGATGCTCTCGACTTGCCGCTCATTTTTGAGAAGTTTTATCGGGGCAAGAGGGGCGCAATCGTGGGCAAGGGCTCGGGAATGGGCCTTGCCATCACTCGCGCCATTCTGGCCGCTCACGGCGGTGCAATCGAGGTTTCCAGCGTTCCAGGGCAGGGAACCAGCTTCCGCTTCTGGGTGCCGTTGGTGGAAAAGGAACCGGCGAAGAACTCGCTTGGGGGCGAACCAGGAAGCTGACAGAGATTCATGAGTTACTTCGGGTCAGGTCTCGGCTCCAGACTCCAGTCACAAGGGATTTCGCGGCGCTTGTCGGAGCTTTCCATGGCCCACTCCAGCAGTCGGGATACGCGCCATGCATCCAGGCCGTTAACGGGAGCGGGAACTTTGCCGAGAAGGGCATCGCGGACGGCAGCGTAGTAGAGCCGGTAGTCGCCAAGAATGGGTTCGACCGGGTGGGTGACCATGCCGCCATCCACGTCTACGCACAACGTACCCCAGTTGGCGGTGGGCTCCTGACCCCAGTGTGGATCTTCGATGCGCGAAACTTTGTTGAGCGCGGCCTCCTGTAGGTCTACGCCCCACTTCCAGTAGTTTCCCTTGGTTCCGCGCAGGTGGAAGCGGGGCCGCGCCAACGCGGCCAGGCAGTTGGAGGCCAGAGTGACGGACAAACGCGGGTAACGCAGGCATAGAGTGAAGGCGTCGATGGAGCCTTCGCCGTCGCGCTCGCGCGTGACTTCGGCGCTGACCGCTTCCGGCTTGCCGAAGAGCGTCAGAGCTTGGTCGGCGAGGTGCGGGCCGAGATCGAGCAGCGCGCCCCCGCCTTGCGCCGGGTCCTCTTTCCACAAGCGGCCGGTGTGCACTGGCCGCCAGCGGTCGAAGACGGATTCAAAGTGGACGAGCCGGCCCAGAGAACCTTGACGCAACAGTTTCTGAATCGTCCTGAAGTCGCTATCCCAGCGGCGGTTATGAAATGGGATGATGTGCGTTCCGTGTGCTGCGGCCAGTTCGATCAACTGGGCCACCTCGGCGGAGGTGACGGCCGTCGGCTTGTCCACGACCACGCTCTTGCCGGCTTCGAGAATCTGGCGAGCGACGTCGAAGTGGGTTCCGCTGGGAGTGGTCACAACGAATAACCCGAGCGAAGGGTCCGCCAGCATGGCATCGAGCGAGCGGTAGGTGGTGATGCCGGGATAGCGCTCGGCGGCGTTGTCTGTGCTTCGTTCGACGACTGCGGACAGTTCGAGGCCTTCAACCGAGGAGAGCAGAGGAGCATGAAAAACCCGGCCGCCCATGCCGAAACCTACCAAACCTACTCGAATCATGATGCCCCTCCAGGGAACCGGCACTCAGGCCCTGATCAACCTTCTAATTTATACCGCGTCTCGGCAAGGCGATAAAGCCGCCGCCAGACCAGTCTGTTCATCGTCACCACCATCAACGAAATAAAGATCGTGGCGAGCAGCAGGATGGGAAAGCGGCCGCTGTCGGTGGCTGCGTCGATTTGCGCCCCAAGTCCGATCGTTTGCAGCGTGCGGTCGGCTACGTGGGAGTATTCAGCAAAGACAGATGCGTTCCAGGCGCCGCCGGAGGCCGTGACCATGCCGGTGATGAGGTAGGGAAAGATTCCGGGGAGAATGAGTTTGGTCCATCGCTGCCAGCGGGTGAAGTGGAAGAGCGACGAGACCTCGCGCAGGTCGGAGGGAATGGACATGGCTCCGGCGATGACATTGAAGAGGATGTACCACTGCGTGCCGAGCAGCATGAGGGCAATGGAGCCGATGCCCAGGCCGCCGCCGATCTTGACCAGGCCGATGAGCAGGATGGGGAAGAATGCGGTTGCCGGGACCGAGGCCAGAACCTGCGCGAGGGGCTGCACGAATCGGGCGAGTTTGGGGCTGAATCCGATGGCCACGCCTACGGGAACGGTCCAGGCTGCGGAGATGAGCAGGGCTGCATTGACGCGGAGAAAGGTTGCGCCCGCGCCTTCCAGCAGCAGGCGCAGGTCAGGCCAAGTGACCGTCCTCAGCATGAGGATGGCCTGGATGGCTCCCCAACCCACAACGCCGATTGCCGCCGCAGCCAGGGCCCAGAGTCCGGCGGAGCCTTTGCGATGGGTCCGGTCTTCGTCCAGGGGATGGACAATGCGGCATTCACCGGTGCGCGCCATGCGACGGTAGATGGGCTCCTCAATCCGATGCCAGATGCGGCCGGGAACAGCGAAGAGATTGGACCGGCGCAGGAGTTCGAGGACAGGTGAAGTGACGCGATCGGCCGACTCGACCTGCTCGAATTTGAATTTGTCGCTCCAGGCGATCAGCGGACGCCACAGCAACTGGTCGGTGGCTACGACGATGAGGATCACGACGAGAAAGCCGGCCACAAGGGCGCGGATGTCGCCGGATGCGGTTGCGGTCTGAAGGTAGCTGCCCAGGCCGGGCAACTGGAAGTTGCGGTCGCCCATGGTGAACATCTCACAGGCGATCAGGGCAAACCAGCCGCCGGCCACGGAGACGATGGAATTCCAGACCAGCCCGATGGCGGCGTAGGGCATCTCAAGCTGCCAGAAGCGCTGCCATGCGGAGTAGCGATAGATGCTCGCGGCTTCGATCATCTCCCTGGGAATGCTTTTGAGCGAGGAGTAGAAGCTGAAGGCGAGGTTCCAGACCTGTCCAGTGAAGATGAGCAGGATGACGCCCATCTCAATCCCCATCTGGTGGCCCGGCACCAGCGCAACCATGGCCAGCACAACGGGAGGCAGAAAACTGAGCACGGGAATCGATTGCAGGATGTCGAGGACCGCGACCATCCAGGCCTCGACTCTTGGGTTATATGCGGCGATGTAGCCATAGCTGATGGCAAAAACAAGGCTGAGAAGGTAGGCGATTGCAATGCGCACGATGGAATAGAAAGCGTAGGCAGGCAGTGCGCTGATGGAGTGCGAGATGGGCACGATGGGGATAGGCTTGCCCATCCAGTAGTTGCCCGTGCTGACGATGGAAAAGAAGATTGCCAGCCCGCAAGCGGCCACGGCCGTATCGATGAGGAACGGCCAGGTCCGTGTGGTGACCAGGGTTCGCGCAAGGGGGTGTTGGAGATTCACTCGGCGTCTCCGCTGGCGGCGATCTCTTCATCCTGTGCGTCGGGCAACATAAAGCGGCGTCGGCCGGCGTCGAAGTCGAACAGTTCTGCGTAGCGGCCCCAGGTGACGGCTGTCTCCATCTGCCGCTGGCATTCCTCCCCGCTGAACTGCTCGTCGAGCATGTCGAGAAAGAATTCCTCAGGCACGGAGTGGTCGCTCTTGGATTCGAGGGCGCGGCGGATCTGGCGGAGCAGCAGCACATGCTCCACCGCGGCGTCGCGGAACAGCTCCTTCTGGCGCAGAATCTCAGAGTTGGCAAACTCGGCGCCGCTCTCGGTGATGGCTGCGTCCCCTTCCTCGATGTTGAGGAAACCGAGCAGTTGCGCGGCGTCCACGATCGGCAGCAGGTCGTCAATCTCAAAGGCCAGATCGTCAGCCAGGCGGTAAATGTCGTCGCGGCCGCCCTTGTCGAGCAGGAGTTCAAGCAGGCCGGCGATACCGCCTGGACGCGAATGCGGCAGCATCTGGTAGTGCATCTGGCGCTGGTCGCGCACAGGCGCGCCGGTCGTGTGATCGGGCGCCTCGGCGGGGGCTACATCGGGCTTGGTGAGAACCTTGTAGATGTAATCGACCAACTGTGTGAAGGGCTCGGACTTGCGGTCGCGGGGCTGCGCCAGTTGCACGCGGAAGTCCGTGCGGATGTGGCCCGGATTGCGTCCCAGCACGATAATGCGGTCGGCCAGCAGGACGGCTTCTTCAATATTGTGCGTCACCAGGAAGACGGCCTTGGTGGGCATGGTTTTGTTGGCCCAGAGCTCCAGCAGTTCGGAGCGCAGGTTCTCGGCTGTCAGGACGTCGAGCGCGCTGAAGGGCTCGTCCATGAAGAGGACCTCGGGTTCCACAACCAGCGCACGGGCAAAGCCCACGCGCTGCCGCATTCCACCGGATAATTCCTTGGGATAGGCGCCTTCAAAGCCGTCCAGTCCCACCGTGTCCAGCATCTTCAGGCTGCGCTCGCGGCGCTCTTCAGGGCTCACGCCCCGCGCCTGTAGCGGCGCTTCGACGTTTTCAAGTACGGTGAGCCAGGGAAACAGTGCAAAGCTCTGGAAGACGATGGACACGTTGATTTCTGCCTCGGCGATGGGCTTCTCGTGCCAGTAGACTTGGCCGGCGGAGGGCGTCGAGAGCCCGGTCAACATGCGCAGCATCGTGGACTTGCCTGAGCCTGAGGGGCCCAGAAGGGCAAGAATCTCACCCGGCACGATACTCAAGTCGGTGGCGGAGATGACCTGAATCCGGTTTTGGCTGGGTTGGGAGTAGTATTTCTCGATCTTCTCGGCACGAATGATCGCGTCAACGACCGGAGTTTGGGGCGAAGGCGAGACCGGTCCCGGCGTCTGGGTCTCGTTGGGGATGGCCGCTTCCTGCATGAGTAGTTCTCCGGGTGGTGTCCGCGCGCGTTCAACCGCGGCCGGCTATTGTTGCAAGTGTATGTGGGCCCGGTTGCCGGCGGATGAATCGGCGCCGTCTGCGCTGATTCCTGGCCAGATCTCGGATTGCTCTATGCTGCGAGCGCCTTGTCCCGGCTCCAGGCTTGGAACGTGCGAATCGAAAACCCCAAACCGAGCGTATCATTTTGAATAAGCGCTTCGCCTGCCCGGAATCCGCTTCGTAACGCAATTCAATCATGCGTCTAGGAGAGTATGCCCGAAAAGACTGCCAAACCCAAGGTCCTGGTTGCCGACGACGAACGGGTGATCGCCGACACCCTGGCCATGATTCTGAATCAGAGCGGCTTTGATGCCCGCGCGGTTTATTCCGGTGAAAAAGCGCTTGAGTTGGTCCCTACATTTGAGCCGGACATGCTCATCTCCGACGTGATCATGGCCGACCTGAACGGAATTGATGCGGCTATCCGCATCCGCGAATTGCTGCCGGGGATCAAGATCCTGCTGTTCTCCGGCCAGGCCGCCACGGCGGATCTGCTTGAAAAAGCGCGCGCCGATGGCCACGAGTTTGAGATTCTGGCTAAACCTGTCCACCCACAGGATTTGCTGAACAAGTTGCGCCGTTGATTCAGGCAAAGCCTCAGTGGACGGAGGAAGGCGGGGGTTTCAATCCCCGCACAGGGCCCACAAGATCAATGGGGCACCCAATTTCCTGCAATAATCGACTACACCTCGCGCCGGCCCTCCATTGCGCTGGCCATCGTCACTTCGTCGGCGTATTCGATGTCGCTGCCGGCGGGAACGCCGGTCGCGATCCGTGTGATCCGCACCTGGTAGCCGCGCAACGCGCCCGCCAGCCAGTTGGCAGTGGCTTCGCCTTCGAGCGTGGGGCTGGTGGCCAGAATCACCTCATCCAATTCGCCCCGCTCAACACGGGCGATCAGAGTGCCAGTGCGCAACTGGTCGGGACCTACGCCGTGCAGCGGCGAAAGGGTTCCGTGCAGGACGTGGTACACGCCCTGGTAGCCGCCTTGCGACCCCCGTGCCCGCTCGACTGCTGCAATGCTCGTAGGCTCCTCGACCACGCAGACTAGCCGCTGGTTGCGCGTGGGACTGGTGCAATAGGCGCAGGGATCGACGTCGGTGACGTTGTTGCAGATGGAGCACAGGCGCAGACTGGCTTTGAGGCCGCGCACCGCTTCGGCCAGCGCCGCTGCGTCCTCGTCGGTGGAGCGCAGGATATGGAAGGCGAAGCGTTGGGCGCTCTTGGTGCCCACGCCGGGCAGCTTCTTCAGCTCTTCAATAAGTCTGGCCATCGGCTCGGCATAGCGTGACACGGAGCGCCTCCCTCAGATTGCATCTCGAACAATTGGCAATAAGGCAGTCAGCCAAGCCCCGGCAGATTGAGGCCGCCGAGTATTCCCTTGACGCTGGATTGTATGGCCTCATCGGCCTTGCGCCCGGCTTCGTTGATTGCGGCCACCACCAGGTCCTCGAGCATCTCGACGTCGGGTTGCCCTCCGCCGAGGCCGATCACCGCGGAAGGGTCGATGCGCAGCTTGAGGAGTTGCTTCTTGCCGTTCATCGTCGCGGTTACCGCTCCACCTCCGCTGGTTGCCTCGACGATAGTTTCGCCCAGCTTGCGCTGGACTTCTTCCTGCATCTGGCTCGCTTGGGAAAGCATCTCCGAGATTTTGAGCGGGTTGATCATGATTCGCTTCCTGCTTCTGTTTCCTGGCCCTGCTTTTCTGGCCCTGCTTTTCTGGTTGGGGCGTGGGGTTAAAGTTGGCCGAGGTCACTTTTGGCGGAGATCGATGACGCTGCGGACCTCGGCCTGAAAGATCTCCCTTGCCCGTTGAACGAATGGGTTGGCGAGTGCGGCCTCTTGAACGCTGCCCGCCATCGGAGCGGCCATTGGCACTGTGGCTTGAGCTGTTCCAGTGGTTGCTTCGCTGGGGACGACCAGGAATCGCGTGGGCGCGCCCGCCCGTTGCAACTCCTGGCGGATGATTTTCTCCGCGGCGGCATTCACAGTCAAGGTCAGCATTTTCTTGCCCATGCCGGGGACTTCGATCCGCAGGCTGGCGCCGTCCAGCGTCCATGCTCCGGAACCCAGCAATTGGGCCGCGGAGCTGTGCCCAGCCTCGACCAGCGCCGAGCCGATGGCGTGGCGCACGGATTCCATGCTGGGAGCGCCCGAAGTGGACGCAGTTGCTTCAGGAGCCTTCGCCAGCGCGCCTTCGGTCAGTGGGTACGTCGAAGCGAATCCGATGACAGGGCTTGCCGCGGCCGGAAAGGGCGTGGAAACCGGAAACGGGCTGCCGGTAGCTTCAGTGGCGATTGCGCTTGCGGGGACGGGCGATGGGCGTTCCATCGTGGCCACGGGACCGGCTGAGGATGCCGGCTTGAGTCCTGCATCCATTTTTGTGCCGGAGCCCCAGCTACCGCCAGCGGGTCCAAAAGGGGAGATCGATGGAGCAGCCGGCGGGGCAGCGGGGGCTGGCCGCGAAGCAGTTGCGATGGGCCTGGGAGGGCCCGGTGTAGAGGCGTTGCGGACCGCGGAGTTTCCTGAGGCGCCGCTTGCCACGCCGCTGAGCAGCTCTTCGAGCGGCAACAAACGCTGCGCATGGATCAGCTTGAGCAGGCCCAGTTCCAGGTGGAAGCGCTGCTCCTGGCGGTAATTCAGATCGTCGAACGTGCGCAGGACGATCTGCAGATTGCGGGTAAGCTCTTCCTCGCTGAACAGGAGGGCGGTGCGGACGGCGCGGGCGCGTTCATCGCCGGAGATCTGGAGCAGTTCAGTCTGTTCGCCGCCCAGCTTGGCCATGAGGGCATTGCGCAGGTACCGGACCATCTGGCGGGCGAGGGACGAAGGGCTGTGACCCGCATTGACGAGCAGATTCAATTGCTCCATCAGTTCGGCGCTCTGGCCCGCGGCGACCGCTTCAAGCAGGCGCTCAAAAACCGCATTGGGCACCGAGCCCATCAGCTCGCGGATCTGCGTGGCGGAGAGCACGGGCCGGCCAGCTTCAATGGGCGCCGAGGCGATAGCCTGGTCCATGATTGACAGCGCGTCCCGCATGGAACCGTCTCCGGCTTCGGCAAGCAGGGCAAGCGCGGCGTCCTCGGCCTCCACCTCTTCCTTGACAGCGATCATCTTCAACTGGGCGAGAATATCGTCGAATTTGACGGCGTGAAAGCTGAAGTGCTGGCAGCGGGAGCGGATGGTCTGGGGAATGTTCTCGGGCTCGGTGGTGGCCATCATGAAGATGACGTGCGCCGGAGGCTCTTCGAGGGTCTTGAGCAGGGCGTTGAACGCGGCCTCGGTGATCTGGTGGGCTTCGTCGAGGATGTAGATCTTGTACCGGTCGCGCGACGGGGCGTAGCGGGCTGCTTCGCGGAGCTCGCGAATCTCGTCGATCCCGCGGTTGGTGGCCGCGTCGATCTCAATGACATCGACGGCATTGCCCTGGCGAATTTCGATGCAGGAATCGCAGACGCCGCAGGGCTCAGGCGTGGGCCGGCCCGCCGTCCCGATCTCAGTCCGGCAGTTGAGGGCCATGGCCACGATGCGCGCGATGGTGGTCTTGCCGATCCCGCGATGGCCGGAAAAGATATAGCCGTGCGCGATGCGGTTCTGACTGAGCGCGTTCATCAGCGTCCGCGTAACGTGATCCTGGCCGGCTACGTCGGCGAAGCGCTGCGGACGGTATTTCCTGGCCAGAACCTGATAACCCATGCGTGTGCGCGCTCCCTCGGCCTGCCGTGGTTTCCGGTGGCCTAGAGGGGATTGTATCGCTCCGGGGTGGGTTGGAGGCGGATTGGCGGGGAGGTGGAAAAGCGATTCGACTTACCTCAGTCGCTGCGGTGGCGATCGAGGTCTCAGGATTGTGCCGGTTTGGCGCTCTTGCCGGGCTTGCGGTTGGCGGGTTTCTTTTTGGCGGGCTTCTTGACGGTTTTCAGCGCGGCCTTCTTGGCGGCCTTCTTTCTCCGGCGGATTTCCTCCGGCGAATACATCGATCCCCGGCACTTCTTCGCGCCGCAGTTGCAGATGGCTTCGTCTTCGCCGCCGTCATAAAGGCAGTAGTCGTAGGTAAGCTCGTCGCCGGCGGGGATGTTTTTGATCGCCGCGATCCAGACGCGGCCGCGCACTTCGCTGGTCTCGCAGTTGGCGTCGCAACTGTGGTTGATAAACATAGCCATGCCGTGGCCGTCGATGACCATCGATCCGTCGCCGAGTCCAAAGAGGTAGGTGATGGCCGAGTCCTGGTAGCGGGCGTCGGCTAGCTCTTTCGAGATGCGGCGGCCGGTATACTCGGCCACTCTCCGGCCTTTGCGGATCGCAGTGGTGGTATAGCAGCCGGCTGCATGAATGGCGGATGAGCGGATGATGAGTCCCATGCGAGTGTCGGTTTTTCCTTTGCACCGATCGTGTTGTATGGTCCGCATCTTATCATTGAAC
>Ga0224553_1000385_pt1 | contig 20075 bp, 13 predicted proteins | sample 714S21014metaG_FD_179897 | JGI IMG/M metagenome (GOLD analysis project Ga0224553, IMG submission 179897) | Peat soil microbial communities from Stordalen Mire, Sweden - 717 S2 10-14 | ecosystem: Environmental > Terrestrial > Soil > Wetlands > Peat | place: Sweden: Norrbotten County, Stordalen... | reverse complement strand
CGACTCCGGAGGCTGCTGTGTCCGTGTCCTAGCGCACATGCGTCGCAAATAGAGGCGGAGCGCCGCCCTCGCGACGCTCCGTGGCGAAATCATTTAAGGGAGAAGATTCATACGATGCGGCGCCGCTTGCGGAAGAAGAGGGCCGAGGCACCAACCAGGCCGGTTCCGAGAAGGATGAGGCTGCTGAGTTCGGGGAGGGGTGAGGCAACGACATCCGCGGTGAAGGTTGAGCCGTTCTCCACGGAGGTGAGGTCGAGAACTTCATAGGTGGTGGTGTATCCGGTCTCGGACAACATTCCGCCGATGAGTTCGCTGCTGCCGGACACGTTGATATTGGAGGAGATGAAGGTGGTTGGGTCGAATGTGGCCATTACCCCGTTGTAGGTTGTGGTGAAGAGGGTTGCGGGAAGGGTGGGCGAGGTGAACGCGTATATGGTGACTGGCTGGAGAAAGCCCGGAGTCGTGGGGAACGCATTGAAGCTGCCCGAGGCGACGGCGAGGTCCGCGGTGTTGGATGACACACTGCTGGGGGGAACCGCGCCGTTGGTGAGGGTCAGGGTCAAGAGATAGCCTGCGGTACCGGAGAGTCCGCCATCGCCGCTAAAGTTGATCTCGCCATAGGGTGAGATTGTCGCCGCCGAGGCGAACGACGCGGACAGGACCAGTACTGCACCAAGGAGAGCAAGGTTTCTTAAGTTTTTCATGGATGGCCTTTACGAATTGACCGCTTGGGAGCGGGTTCAACTTGTGAACTGCGAACAGAGACACGTATAGCGTCTGAGGTCATGATCCCCAGTGCTCAGAATCTTCGTTGTTGTCGGTTAGATAGCCGGCAATTTGCTATCTAATCGGGTGAGATGCCGCTATTGACCCGATCAGTGGCCTAGCCTGCATAAGCTTGTTATCCAGAGATGGGCCGACACTCGTTTACGTTGAAGGTAGTTTCACGTTGAAGGTAGTCTCGCCAAGGAGGGAGTCGGGCGTCTGTTCAATACTGCTCAATTCGCAAATATTGACATTCCGGTGCGCCCGCGGTTTCTCTGGCGGGCTCGCCCAGAATCAAAGGCTGCTCGGCTCGCGATTCCTGCAGGCGGGAGCCCTCTCCGACCCCATCTCCCTCGCTCACTGCGGGCTGAAGGAAAGACGGGAACTCCACTGGGTGCCAGGGCGATACGTTGCGTCAACTGACGCGACTGACACGACGGACATGGGGGTGAGCCACCGCGTCCCCCTCTAGAATTCTTGATGGTTCCGTCAAAAGAACTGTCGAGCAACCAAGAAGGACGGAGCCGTCGGCGCACGTTGGCTGTGGCGGGTGTATCCTCGAAATTGTAGGCTCTGTTCTCCTGCTCGCCTCCTGCCTCGGCTGCACACCACCTGATCGAGATCTCACGCAGTTTGAACCACGACCGAGTGGAAGCTACGGTTGGCCCGGCAGAACGCCGGAGAGGCGCAGAAAATGGATTGCCCAAACTGCAGGGACCTGAAACGAGCGTATGAGGCTGGGCTCAGCGAGTACATCGAGGCTCGTTCCTCAGCATGCTTTACGGCCTGCACAAGACTTGCGGCCAGGAAGAACGTCGAGATGGAACGCGCCAGGTACGAGCTGGAAGAGCACCGGTTTGTGTGCGTTTCCGCCGTCAGGGTGTTTGCACGTTTGCCGGGACGGGACGTGTCTTCGAGTTTGAGACCACTGGCTGCATAGTCTTCTGCAGGTTCTCTTCCGCCGCCGGTCCAGGTCCAGCAGGGATGGGTGGCAGAATCATTTCCGGGATGACGGGCGCCAGATGGGTCCTGCGGAGTCCTACAGCACGGCCACCTGCTCCTCCCAGCGTTCACCTCGGCACCGATGATCTCGTCTCCGCTTACATCTCCGCGAACGGCCTCTCCCCGGCCCCGCCATCTGCGAAATTGTCGTCGCCGCTCTGCGCTCCGTGACCCCGCTCCTCGGGGAACATTCCCTTATCGCTCAGCATCTCTTCGCACCGGTTTTGCCCGCACTCCACATGCCACTGGCACATTCGCCATCTGCTTGACGAAGACCCGATAGCTCACCGTCCCCGGCCGCAGCGTAGACCAGTATCCCGTCCGAGACAGCAGCGGCTTATGCTGCCCAATTATCTGCTGGTCCAGAATCTTCACCCCGCACTCCAGATTATTCTTCGGCTGCAGAATAGTCTTTGCTGGATCGTTCGCTTTCAGCGTGCGGTCCGTCTCCCAGTTGAAGTCGCACCCATATCGCTTTGCGTCGTCGTAGGTCAGTTGCAGCAATCCAGCACTCCGCACCGCGACCCCCGTCACCTGATCCTTCACCGCCACCGCCGGTTCCGTGTGCCGAACCTGCGACGTCGGCTTCAGCCCAGCCTCCGCGCCCGCAAGCGCCTGGAAGAAGTAAGCCCAGAAGGCCCGCTTGTCCGCCTCTCCGATCGCATTGAACCGCGGACAGAACGGCCGCACATCCCGGGCAACCTGCGCCGACAGCATCTCCGGCGGCAGCGCCTCCTCCACAATTTGTCCCACGCCGGGTCCCACATCGCCCCACCAACCTCCGCCCGCTTGGTATCGATCGGCGTCTCCGGAGCCGGCTTCATCGTCGGCGCAGCTGCACGCTCCTCGTGCTTCCCGCAACCCACCGCCAGCGCCACCATCGCCAGCCCAGCCGCGCCAGCTATTCGCCATCTCTCTCCAGCCATAGCCGACCTGCTCTCTCCAGCCACGCCCGCCGGCGTACCAACAGAGCCCCTAATCTGCATCATTCATCAGGGCGGGGCAAGAGCGTCACGCAGTAGCCTCCCAAGGCTTCTGTGTGGACGTCGGCAATGCTGAACCACTCCGCTCCCATGCCAGATGAGGCTTGCGAATTCGATGGCGCGGCCAGGTGCTCTATTCTCCGACAGCCTTTTCAACCTTGCCGACAAAGCTTTGAACTTTGCCAGCATTTTTCTCAGCTCTGCCATCGGCCTCCAGGTTGGGGCTGCTGGTAAGTTCGCCGGCCTTCTGCCTGATTGCGCCTTTGACTTCGTGAAGCTTGCCTGTTGTCTTATCGTCCGTGCTCGGTTTCATAATGATTCTCTCCTCTGTTCGGTGGTTGTTTTCGATTCGTTGAGGTCGGTGGACGGCTCCTCCGCCTTGACTGTCTGCGACCAGGTGGCCCGCTTTGGGAAGTTTCCTTGCCCGATATAGAGCCTTGTATCGATCAGTATCGAATGATGCGGTTCCGGATGCTGGTCGAAATTGCTCACCCGGACGCGCGCAGGCGTGTAGCCGGGTCCAGGGTGGGCCGGGGTAACATTTGTCTGAAACGCACCGGCCTATGGCATAGAGACGCGGCTGACCCGATCGAAGCTCGGATACCGGTGACCAATGTGATGTCTCAATCACCAAGCCAATTGCGAGCTCTGGCACCGAGGGTCTTCCATCTTAATCGCCACGCAACTGCATCGAGCGTCTTCGATCTCAAGTACCACTCGATTCAGCAGGCTCTTGCAGCGCAGGTCTTCGATCTCGATCACCACACCATCGAACGGACTCCTGCACCGAAGGTCGTCCATCTCAATCGCCACGATCTTACACCGAGGATCTTCCATCTCAATCACCACGTCCCATTGGGCAGTCTCTTGCACCTGAACGATTTTTCAGCGAACTGAGATAAGAATGAGGCGGTCTGAGGAACGCGGGCTGCCCAATATTGCACACTTCGTTTGAATTCGGGTGTCCCTCAGGTTCACCCAATACGTTCCGATCGCTCTGCGCGGTTGGTAACCGCCGGCCGGGGTCGTCCCGCCAGGGCTAATCCGGCAGGAAACTTACGACAGCCAGGAGAGGTCGAAGCAGCGAAGATTCAAGCCCGGCAATAGAGGGATCAAGCGCTAAGCGGACTCCCCGAGCCTGCGCAACGCGACCATCGATCCGCAAGCGGTTCCGGCTTGTTTACCGAGAGCCGATGCCGATATCAGGCTGCGACGACGGAGCAAACTTACCGCATAGGGCGGGCCGTCTTTGAGGCACTTCGTCGCCTGGCCGAGCCTATAGGTCTGTCAGGATTACGCTCGGACATATGATCAAGCAGGACCGTATTCAACAGCGACTTGTGAACCTTGACGCGCCCGTTGTATTCGATAAAGCCTAGCTTGCGAAAGCGGTTCATAAAGAAACTGACGCGGGAGCGAGTAGTGCCGATCATCTCCGCCAGGGTCTCTTGCGAGATCTTGGGAATGTATTGTTCCGGCTCGCCCGGCTTGCCGAATTCCGCCATCAACAGCAGAATCCTCGCCAAGCGCTTTTCACTGGAGTTGAAAAGCTGATCGACCAGGTCGGCCTGAACGCGCATGCTGCGCTCCAGCAGGTACTTCAAAAAGAGATCTGAGAAGCGATGCTCCTCATGCATCACGCCGATCATCGCTGCGCGGCTGATTCTGAGAGCGGTGCAGGCGGTAATTGCAGTGGCTGTAGCCAAACGCAACCCAGCCATTGCCGCGAGCGCCTCTTCTCCCACAAAGTCACCGGCGGCGAGGAGCGAGATGGTAGCTTCCTTCCCGGCTGCGGAAACAACTGTGACTTTCGCACGGCCCTCCTGAAGATAAAAAACCGAGTCTGCGGGATCACCTTGCGAAAAGAAGGCATCCTGCGCCGCCAATTGGATGATTCTTCGCCCCAGGCCGGCGCTCGCTAGAAAGGCGGCGGTATCGAATCCGGACTTTTCAAGTTCAACCAATGATTCAACCAATGAAGGGCCTCCTTCCGATTGCGGCCCTGACAAGGATGACCACCGGAAACATGCTCGATTTTACTGGCAAAAAGATTCCGGGTCTTCCTCATTCGACCGAGCATCCACACCACTCTCTCGGCAGCACACCTTAACCCGAACTCTAGCACAGGATTTCACCGTTGGGCGGCGGGATTCTGTGCAATTGTGCTCACCTTTGCGGAAATATTTTCGCGGCTCCTCGGTGCCATGATCCCACTATGGAGGCAGATGAAGCGCCCGGGGATGCTGCCGCCAGGGCAATCAGCTTGAAGCGTATTATTGCGACAGATGCCTCACGTTCAAGGCGAAGCGTAGCGTATTGAGAAAGAACGGAACCGATGCCTTTTCGACAAAAGACGCGTGATTTGGCCCGCAGCCTGGTTGCTTGCGAGGCCGATGCAAGTACGTCCCTGCATGCCGAACCTGCAACTGTGCGCGTCTACGAGAGGCTGCGCCGGCAACTCGGCGCACCCGTGGGAACTGACGGTTTTCAAGCTCTCGCTTCCCGTGCTTTGGCCCTTGCCAAGGCGGAATCTCCCGGGCTCAGCGCGGTGCAGGTAACCGCGAATGGAGGCTTGCGCGGTCTCGGCGAAGTTGAATCCCAAACGGACGCGGATGGCGAGGTCGGAATCATTCTGATTGCGCAACTGCTCGGCCTGTTTCTTACCTTCCTTGGCGAGGCAACAACTCTGCGTTTGATAGAAGATTTACGGCTTCAGGTTGACGTCACGACAGAGTCGGCCACGACCAGAGAGGACACAATAGCCTCAGCGGCCGATGGACCGGCAATGGCTGCGGCTTTCGAGGACCTTCTGCTGGAAATTGATCGACTGAGGAGTGTGAGCAAACATATTGAAACCCTGGCGGACAAACATCCAGGCATGGAAGATGGACTCGTGAGTGTTGCGGGAAATATTCGCAGTATTGCTGCGGTTCTGGACATTTTCACACTCATCCGAAGCAAGGCCGGCGGCCCGCAAGAAGAGGCGCCTAACCTACAAACGAATCTCTACATGAATTGAGTTTCGCAAGCGCTACCAACGCGGCTGGGGATTTCGGGCACCCCTACCGCGAGGGCGCTTGCGAAAGGACAGAATCGCTGCCCTGATCCTCTTACGAAGCGTAGAACGGCAATTGAAATCTGCTACCTTGAACGACGCTGGGTTGAACATGACGGCTGCCCCGGGAATGCGAGATTTAGCCCATCGTCTTCTTACTTATGAAGCCGGTGCGGCCAAGACCTCTGAGCCAATGGAGTCCCCGAGTCTTCGCGTCTATGAGAAGCTGCGCCAGAGTCTTGGTGAATTTGTTGGAGTCGTCGGTTTTCAATCGCTCGCCTCTCGTGCGTTGACGCTGGCCAGGCCGGAAGCTCCCAGTCTTAGCGCGGCGCGGGTTACCTCGGATGGATCTTTGCAGGGCCTGGGCGAGATTGAGACTCAAATCGACATGGACAAGGATCGGGCTGGCGAGGGAGGAATCATTCTCATCGCCCGCTTACTCGGGCTGCTTCGTAGCTTCCTTGGCGAAGCTTTAACGTTAAGTCTGCTGCGAAATGCGTGGCCAAGCGAGGCCTTTGACGATCGCAATTCGGTACACGGGAGAAAAGCTTGAATACCCAAGATAAAGTGAAGATCAACAAACTGCCCACCGGAGTTCCGGGCCTTGACGAGATTGTGGGCGGCGGTCTCCCGGAATTTTCATTCAACATCATCGCCGGTGCACCCGGAAGCGGGAAGACGACGCTGGCACATCAGTTTGTGTTTGCCAATGCTACCCCGGAGCGTCCTGCTCTCTATTTCACCGTCCTCGGCGAGTCCGCCATCAAAATGCTGCGATACCAGCAGCAGTACACATTCTTCGATCCCGCCATGCTGCCGGGCTCCATTCGCTTTATCAACCTGAGCCAGGTTGTCTTGGAGAAGGACCTGGGCGCGGTTTTGTTGCAGATTACCAAGGAAGTAGAAAAATCCAACCCGGCCGTCGTGGTTGTGGACTCCTTCCGGACCATGATTCGGAAGCCGGAAAGCGACTTGGACCTGCAATCCTTCATTCAAGGGTTAGCCCTGTTTCTGGCTAGTTGGCAAGCTACAACTTTCTTGATCGGTGAATATGCGGAAGAGGAGCTACACGACAATCCCATTTTTACCGTTGCCGATGGTCTGTTCTGGCTGCGCCAAACGGCGGAGCGAAATTCGATTGTGCGGAAGTTGCAGATCATCAAACTGCGCGGTCAGGATTCCGTCCCGGGACTGCACACATTCCGCATCACCGATGCCGGAGTACAAGCCTTCTCGCGCACTTTTGGGTTGACCGGTCACGCGAAAAATCCGCCCAGCCATAGGCGCCTTTGCTTCGGTATTCCGGAGTTGGACAAGATGCTGGGTGGGGGCGTTCGCGAAGGCGATAGTGTCCTCGTAGCAGGATCTTCGGGAACTGGGAAATCGGTCCTGGCAACCCAATTCATTGCGGAAGGCATACGCCATGGGGAGCCGGGAATCGTGGCGGTCTTTGAAGAGCGCCCACAAGCGTACGCGGAACGGGCCGTCAGTTTAGGTTTGGATCTGGAGACGCCGCAGAAAGACGGGAAACTCAAGATACTTTATCTCCGTCCGCTCGATCTCTCGGTGGACGAGACCATGCACTCGATTCTCGACGCAGTGCAGAAGATTGGCGCCAAGCGCCTGGTGATCGATTCGCTCGCAGGCTTCGAAATGGCTCTGTCGCCAGGCTTCCGCGCCGACTTTCGCGAGTCTCTCTACCGGATGATCTTCGCTCTGACGGGAATCGGGGTGACAATTCTAAGCACCGTAGAAGTGGATGAGTCTTTCACTGAATTCCCGTTCAGCACCTACTCAATTTCTTTCCTCACCGATGACATCATCCGGCTGCGGTACGTATCCATCGATGGCCAGCTTCGCAAGATCATGGTGGTGATTAAGATGCGGGGCGGGAATCATGCCAAGGATATTCGCGAGTATGAAATCACGTCAAAGGGCGTGGTTATCCTCGGCGAACGGCTAACAAACTATCAGGGTCTTATCAGCGGAATTCCCGTGCATTCGGACCGGTCCGACTCGACGGAGGAGCCCCCGCTGGATACGGGAATCGAGCGCAAAACCTAAGGAAGCATCTACGAACCTGAAGCCGTGACCAGTTACAGCCTCGATTCGGAGAGCGCAGTACCGCGACTTGGTTTTCTCCATGCTGAGGAATGCAGCCCCCCGACAACGGTCGCCGGATAGGCGCCTATCCGGCTAGTGACCCGGAAGTGACCCTCGCGTGAGGTGAATTGGTGAATCTTCCGTTTGGCGAGGCTGTGATGAGTAATCCGAAGAAGTCACGCACGAGCGCGTGCGAAGCCTCAAGGTTTGATATAAAACTTGCTTCATGCGCGACGCACGAGCCACACAATCACCACAATCACAATAATTGTTCCTACCACGCCCATACCTAACATAACCCCTCCTAGCGGACAGATAGGGCATCAAGGCCACCCATGCAGAGATGATAGGACTGCATTCCGTCTGTCGTCCAATCGACCGCCGCTCTGTGGGCGCTCCGAAGGAACCAAAGAAGATACGGGCGAGCCGCGTCCGTGCGGTCAAAATTGATCAGGCAGCGGCAACTCAGGAGTGAGACGCTCCGATTAGGGAACTTGTTCGAATGCTCGAAGGGAGGTTGCCCTATGCCCAATTTCGAAGCAGAGAACGCCATTCTGCCGCACCAATCTCCGACCCTCCCCAGGGTCCTGCTCGTCGACGATGACGAATCTGTCCGCGACACCCTCTCCATGGTCCTCGAACACAGCGGCTTCGAAGTCAGCTCCGCTCCCAATGTCAACCAGGCGCTCGCACTTATCGGCTCGCAGAGCTTCGACGCGCTGGTCACCGACCTGCACATGCCCCAGCCCGGTGACGGCCTCACCGTGGTCAGCGCCATGCGCCACTCCAATCCAAAGGCGGTCACCCTCATCTGCAGCGCATTTCCCGAGATGCAGCAGGCCACTGCGGCGATCCTGAAGCAGGCCGACGAGATTCTGGTCAAGCCGCTGCACCCGGACAACCTCGTCAGAATCATCCTCGATCGGCTGAAGCAGGGGACAAAGACCGCTCCGCTGCCTGTAGAAAGCGTAGCCGACATCCTCGAGTGCTCCACTCAATCGACGATTGAGGATTGGCTGCAATCTGTCCGCGACAAGCCGGGAATCATCTCCGTCTCCCTGGACGACGACGTCCGTTGCGCCCACCTGCCGCAACTCTTCCACGACCTGGTCGCCCGTCTCCGCTCCCCGATTTTGCTGGGCGCGCGCTCGCCCGTCTCCACCGCTGCCGCCGAACACGGCATGCTGCGCCGCCAACAGGGCTACACCGCCGCCATGCTGGTGGAGGAGTCTCGCATGTTGCAGGTCAGCATCTTCCAGACCCTCCAGGACAACCTAAGCAAGATCGACTTCAGCGTGCTCCTGGTCGGCGTGATGGCCATCGCCGACGAGGTCGACTCGCAACTGGCTCAGCAGATGGCAAGCTACATCGCCGAATCGACAGCCGATTCGGAGCCTGGCGACGCGTGGACCGCCCCGCAGCAGCTTCGCCGACACGTCGCATAACCGCCGCGCCCAGGTGTACCTTGGGCTATTACAGGGTGCAGTAGTTTCTTGACCTACTGAGGTTGCTTGCAAGCCGCATTGAAAACAACCCTTCAACGTTGCGCTACATCAACTCTCTAGCTGGCACAAGACATCGGGCAACCCACGCCGGCCGGGAGCACAATCGATGGCAGTGATGATGCAGGCGTTCTACTGGGACGCGCCGAAGCACGAAAACAAGGAGCACGAATGGTGGAACTTCGTTGCCGAAAAGGTTGAAGACCTGGGGCGCGCGGGTTTCAACGCGCTCTGGCTGCCTCCGGTCAACAAGGCATCCAGCAACACATCGATGGGCTACGACCCGTACGACTACTTCGACCTGGGAGACTTCGACCAGAAGGGCGGCACGAAAACCTGGTATGGCAACCGGGCTGAGCTGGAGGCGCTGATCGCGAAGGCGCATGCCCACAGCATCGGGCTCTACGCCGACATGGTGATTAACCACAATGGGGGCGCGGATGAGGAAGAGGTGAATCCGCTCGACGGCCAGAAGCGCTGGACAAAGTTCAACCCGAAAAGCGGCGTCTTTCCCCGCGACTACAACCACTTCCACCCCAGCCGTTACGAGCGCGTGATGATTGAGGGCGAGAACTACGCAGGCTTTCCGCACCTCTGCCATCGCAACCCGGAAGTCTATGCCGCGATGTACCGGTACGCGCGGATGCTGATCGAGGAGTTGGGATTCGACGGCTTCCGCTTCGACTACGCCAAGGGGTTCGGCGCGTGGATGATCGCGCTGCTCGCGAAGTACCAGTATGTCAAGAATGGGAAGGACTTCGAGCCGTACGTGGTGGCGGAATACTGGTCCGGCACTGAGGATATCGACGGCTGGCTGAGCCGCGTCGGAGAGTTTACGGACAGTCAGATCGCGGCATTCGACTTCCCGTTGCGCTACAAGCTGAAAGACGTATGCGACAAGCCCAGCTATGACTTGCGCAACCTGACCGATGGCGGCTCGGTGGTTATGAAGCGGCCACGGCATGCGGCTACCTTTGTGGACAACCACGATATGGGCGACAACGCGATCATCAACGACAAGCTCATGGCCTACTCCTTCATCATGGTCCATGAGGGCTACCCCTGCGTGTTCTGGTACGACTACTACAACAACGGACTGGCTCGGCCACTCACGCCAAATGGCATCGACGCGCTGGTGCAGGCGCACCACAAGCACGCTGGCGGCGATTCGCAGATCCTGCACGCCGATCCCGATCTGTACATCATGCAAAGGGTGGGCTGGAAGGATGACACGGCCGACCAGCCGGGGCTGATCTATGTGCTCAACAACCTGGGCGACCAGTGGTCGGGGACGCAGGTGAAGACGAAGTGGGCCAACCAGAAATTCGTGCCGATCGCCTGGGATGGACACGACAAGGCGTGGCCGGATGCACGCACCACCGACAGCGATGGCAACGCCGAATTCCCTGCGCCGCCGCGCGGCTATGCGATCTACGTGCCTGCCTAGTTCAAATGCCCCTTGATTTCTCCTGGCTCGGTTACCGCTCTGCTTGGCGCGCAGCCAGGTCGCCAATGACGGGCAGCTTGATCTGCTTTCCGCCGAAGGCGCCAATGAACACGATCAGCCATACGATGAAGATGGCCAGACCCACCAATTGCAACACCGTCATTGTTAAGAAGACGGCAGAAGGCACGATATGCTGCACCAGTCCGATGAGAATGTCGATCACTGCCCACGCAATGAAAAAGAAGATCGACTGCCATGCGTGGAAGCGGACATAGGAGCTTCTTTTGAATGGTTCAATGATCAGGAAGACGATTGCCGGGATGATGGTAATGTAGGCAATGCCGGCGGCGGCGTTGTCAGAAAGGCCCGACGAATTCACGTTGGAAGTTTCAGCAGGTTTCAGATCGGACATGGTTGCTCCTTTGGGGCGGGGATGCTCCATCGGAGATTGACGATGGTTCGGAAGCCGATAGAACTCCGAGACAATTGTCGGCCATTCGAAGGAAACAAACTGGTCAGAATTGCTCAAACAGACGGAAATCGTTGCTGCGGGCGTTTCCGAAGCGGTCGCTGCCCTCGCACCATCTGCCGCGTTTGCTGCTCTTCTTCTCGCGTATCGTGCGCGTCCGTCGATCCCATGCAGGCACTCAGAAATGGCTAGGTACGAACGCATCTGTCGCCCGTCTCTCCATCATGGCCTGCAGGCCGAAGGTCGACCATGCGCGCCCGCTGCTCACTAGGTGATGAGTTGCTTCAGCATTCGCGAGGACCCCGGATGGTGAAAGATGATCGGTAGACATTCCTGGTAGTGCGGGGCGTATTCCCCTGAGCTTGGTTAGGGATTTGAGATCGCCGCTGTCTTCCTAAACGAGGGCACAGACCCGCTGGAGGGCACCGGAAGGGCGCAATCACGCAAGCAGACAAACGGATATGTGTGGTTCGCCAGAAATTAGTGTTACGTTTAGTGTTACAGTGGCAAAACGAAGAGCCAACCTTTCCGGGTTGACTCTGGTGTAAATACGTTGTTTTCAATTTGGTGCGGAGGAGGGGACTTGAACCCCTATGCCTTGCGGCGCTAGCACCTCAAGCTAGTGCGTCTGCCAATTTCGCCACCTCCGCAAAGAGCCTGGCACACAACGCGAGTGCCCCAGGAGCGACCCCAAGAATTCGATGCTCAGTATACCATTCCGGCGGAGCGGGGCTTGGCGCGAAAGTTTGCGCAGACCTGCGCGGTCGCCTACACTGAGGACTGTCCCGAGGACGCAACGGGCGGCTAGCTCAGCTGGTTAGAGCGCCTGCCTTACAAGCAGGATGTCGGGGGTTCGAGTCCCTCGCTGCCCACCATTTCCTTGTTTCAGGTCATCAAATAGCATCCAATGAATCGCACGAGACCCCAGTAAATACTGGGTCTTAGGATAGAACTGCTCGGCGTTCCCGACCTGGATTCAGTAGAAGGCAAAGGAACTACGCGATGTTGGCCGTACTCCTGCGCTGCGGTCTACATCGATCAGAACTCACTCGTCTCACAGCAAGCCATCTTCAGCAGCGAGACGACCACTGGGCGATCGTTCGGGAATATGCAAAGGCTTCAGGGCATTGACAATCTGGCTCGGTATGATCTAATACGCTATCAATCGAACTTTAATCGATACGTTACGCTGCGATCACAATCATGTGGTAACAGGAAGCTGTTTTTCCACATTAGGAACAGATCGAGACCTACCGAACGGCCAACTCATTCTTCGCCTTCTTCGAAACGACGCAACTCACGAGGAAGATGGAAGAACTTCAGGAGCCCAGTGATGAAAATGAATCTTTTCACCCGCATCGGCGTTTCCCTCGTCATGCTGCTCGGCGTCGCCGCCATTTTCAGCGTCGCAGCCCGGGCGCAAACAGTTACGGGGTCCATCCGCGGTACGGTTACCGACGCCACCGGAGCGGTGGTGGTCGAGGCGAAGGTGACCGCCACCAACAGCAACACCGGCGTTGCCACCGCTACCACTACCGATCGCAGCGGCACCTATAACTTGCAGTCGCTGCCCATCGGCACCTATGTTGTTTCCGCGGAAAAGACCGGCTTCAAAATTACAGCCGATAGTCCTTTTGCGCTGGAGATCGATCAGATCGCAAAGATCGACCTGAAACTTCAAGTGGGAGACGTAACCACGACTATTGAGATTGCTCCCGATGCCGGGGCCATCCTGCAAACAGAAGACGCGTCGCTCGGAACCACGATCACCGCGAGCACGCTCGAAAACATGCCGCTGCCGGGCCAGAACTTCGCGACAGCGACCGTGTTGGTTCCCGGCGCGGTCCTTCCGACATACGGTTCGTTGGGAAGTCAGCAGGGCTGGGAGCGTGTCACGTCGTTTGCATCGTCGACGGAGCCGTCCTTCAACGGCAACCGCATGCAGACCAACAACTACATCCTCGATGGAACGGACATCAACGAGCCGCTGCAGAACACCATCGCCTACAATCCGGCTGCCGAAGCCATCGGCGAGATGCGCATCATCACCGGTAACGCCGACGCAGAATACGGCAACGTCAACGGCGGTGAAATCCTCATCGTGACCAAGGCCGGAACCAACAAGTTCCACGGCAGCCTTTACGAGTTCTACGAGAACCAGCTCTGGCAAGCCAACTCCTTCGCGAACAAAGATCTCATTCCAATCGCACCGCGCGCGGACTTCCACCAGAGCCAGTTCGGCGCTACCTTCGGCGGCCCCATCTTCCACAACAAGCTGTTCTTCTTCATGGACTATGAGGGCTTCCGCAACACAACCGCTACATCGACTTCGGTCATCTCGGTGCCTTCGCTCAGAATGCGTACGGGTGATTTCTCTGAGTTGTTGGGTGCACCAACGCTTGATTACAATCTGTCCATTCCTGCTGCGCAATACAAACAGCTTTACAACACCAGTACCGGCCTCGCCACGGCCACCCCGTATGTCAACGATCAGCTTCCGGTCGCGAATCCCGTAGCTCAGTATGTCTTCGCTCACCCGGAGTTCTATCCGAAGCCGAATCGTCCCAGCTCGAACGCCAACTCGCCGGACACCAACAATTATGGTGGGTATAACAAGTCTGCCTATGTGAATAACCAAGGCGACATTCGAGTGGACTACAACCCTTCCTCGAAGGATGCCCTCACGGCCCGGTACTCTCAAGGCGGCGCCTACGACGATCCGATCGTAGCCGTCCTCTCGTTCGAGTTCCCGGGCGGCAATGACTATCCGTTCCGGAACGGCGTCATCAACGAGGTACACACCTTTAGCTCAAACTTGCAGAACGAGTTCCGCGCCGGCTATACGCGTGTCGACGATCTTTCCGGCGTCCCGTTCGATAGCACAGGCCAATTCCCGACCGGCAGCGATTCGAAGGTTGGCTATCCCTATGGCAGCCCCTACCCGGGCTTCACGGAATCGAACATCTCCACCGCTGAGAAAAACATCGGCACCCTGGGCGTGATTCAGAACTTCATCGACAATATCTTCGACTATGGCGACACGGTCACCTGGTTGCACGGTAAGCACATCATTAAAGGTGGCGCACAGATCCTGCGTTACCAGGAGAACTTCTACTATGGCGGCAATGCCGGCACCATGGGCGAGTTCGTCTACAACGGCATCTTCACCAAAGACACGACGCTTTCTACAATCGGCACAGGCTACGGCTTTGCGGACTTTGTTCTCGACCAGTCCGAGAACCAGCAAGTGAATGGTACGGCAGGACGTGTCGGTCAACGCCAGTATCGTATGGCGTTCTTTGGCGAAGATGAGTGGAAGTTGACACCTAAACTCACCCTCAACCTCGGTCTGCGCTACGGCTATGACCAGCCGCTCTACGAAGTCAACAACAAGGAAGTCAACGTTGACGTCAAGAACCCGCAGAACTGCCCCGCCTGTCTGCTCACTGCCGGCAAGAACGGCGCGAGCAACGCGCTGTACAACGCCTTCCACAAGCAGTTCATGCCCCGCGTTTCGTTCGCTTACCAAATGGATCCGAAGCAGGTCATCCGTGGCGGCTACGCTATCACGGACGACTTCGAAGGCATGGGCTCGGCGCAGCGCCTCACGGCAAACCCGCCATTCATTTCGTCCTATTACTATCAAAGCGGCTCACCTACTGCTACAACAGCCGGAAACCCCATCAAGGTAAGCCAGGGCTTCAACGCAGGTGGTCTCAATCTCGTACAAAGCAAGTACAACGCGTGGGACCCGAACATCAAGCCCGAGCTGATTCAGCAGTACAACCTCACCCTTCAGACGCTCTTGACGAATAGCTTCACCTTCCAGATCGGGTACGTCGGGAACGTCGCACAACATCTCGTCATTCCCGAACCGATCAACCAGGCAACAGTTCCAGGCAGTGCGGCGACTGAGCCGTTCAGTGCGCTGGTTGGTGCTACCGGCCAGGTCTACATGACCTCGGCGGAAGGCTACTCGAACTACAACGCCATGCAGGTCCAACTCCGCCAGCGTCAGTTCCACGGCCTGGAGACCACCCTCAACTACACCTGGTCGAAGAACATGACCAACAACCCGGGCTACTTCGGTACCGGTGGCGTTGACGGTCCAGGCGTCTACCCCCAAAACATCTACAATCCGCATGGCGACTACGGTGTCGCGGCCTTCGATACCCGCAACGCAGCCAACTTCGTTGGTACCTATGCGGTACCGTTCGGGCACGGTCGTGACTTCGGTTCCAACGTCAACCGCTTTGTCGATTGGGCCATTGGTGGCTGGAAGGTGTCCGCGAATGCCGTTATGTACAGCGGTTTCCCGATCACGATCGGCAGCAGTAGCCAATCGAACTCGAACAATGGCGGCGGTGCACGTGCCAATCAGTACCACAAGCTGACTATCGTGAACCGCTCGCTCCTGCACTGGTTCGGTACTGGACAGGATGTCCTGCCCTGCCAAGCAACCACAGCCCCCACATCAGGTACCCCTCCGTTGAACACCAACGGAGTTGCCTGCGCGTACGGATCTGAGCTCAGCAATTCATTCGGAACAGCGAATGTGGGTACCGAGCGTGCACCGGGATTCCGCGACGTCGATGTCTCGGCATTCAAGCAGTTCCGCACGTTTGGGGAGCAGTCCTTCCAGTTCCGCGCGGACGCGTTCAACGTAGGCAACATTTCTTCCTACGCGGCTCCGGGCGACACGGCAACAACGACGGCGACTTTCGGCCAGATCACATCAAACCTGTCGCCGCCTCGTCAGATTCAAATGTCGCTGAAGTACGAGTTCTAACCCAGCGAGGCATAATCAGGAAATCGCCAGGCGCGGTGCCATCGAAGGGCCGGGATTCAATGTTCTGAACCTGGGAGCGATGGCCCATCTCACGTGTTATTACGCGAGGTGGGTTCCTCGCTGCCATTGTTTCGCGCAGAGGATTCGCTGTCGCCGATTTGCAGCCGCCGGGTTCAGCGGGCTGGGCTGACCGGTGGCGTCCGGACGAAGATCACGGACCTGGCGTCGGAGTAGGCTGCCTTCCAGTTGGGCAATAGCGGCAGGACGTTGGCCATGGGAGAGTTGCGTTCCAGCAGGCAGAAGTTGATGTGGTACTTGTCCAGCAAAATGGTGGGCGCGGTTTGGAGGGTCGCCCATTTTCCGAACTCGTCGATGACGCCGGTCCACTCATAGACATCGGCCCGGCCATCGATGAAGACGGGATATTCAGGGGCGGCCCAGATCAGGTATCCGCCATCGTCCCAATCGTTGAGCATTGGTGCGGGCAGGTGCTGGGCCTGGATGAATTCCACTGCCTTCACCGGGCTGTGGTCCTCCACCTGTGCGATCAGGTTCCGGCGGCTTGGGAAGGCCAGGAAGACGGTCAACAGGGATGCTGCGATCAGCATCGCGTTGGCTACAGGATGGTCTCGTTGGGCACGGTGCCGGGCCCATGAGTTCGCCAGCAGGCGCGAGAGGACAGGCGCGATCAGGATTCCAGCAGGGAAGACCAGGCGACGATGGCTCCCAGCTATCCAGGTAGCCACAGCGATGGTGAGCGCCTCATGCCAGAACAACTCCTGCCGGCGAACGATTACCAGCAGAACAATGGCTCCCAGGGCCGCGAGCAGCGCGACCCCGCGGGGACCGGCCAGTTGCAGCGGTTGCCACTCGGATACGGCACTGAGCACGATGGGCTGGTGAAACAGCGTGTCCAGCGGGTATCCGACCAGCTTTACTCCGCTGGGGTTCAGACAGACTGCCAACAGGGAGAGAGCGAGCGCCATGGCCAGCATTCTCCGGTCGCGCGGCGTCCAGCGCGCGGCCACGAGCAGGCCGGACTGAAAACTCCAATAGGAACTGAACAGAACCAGTGCGGCCACCACCAGGCCAAGAAAGAAAGAGCTGTGGCAGTTGGCCCAAAGCGCAAAGAGTGGGGGCAGGGCAAGGTACCAGCGTGGACTGCGACTCCGGCCCAATTGGAGAACCAGCAACTCCAGAATCAGGAGCAGGTAACCGACCATCTGCGGCCGAACCGCGAAGCCGCTGGTTCCGAACACCCAGATGGTGAGAGCGCCGACGAAGGCCACCTTGGCATTCCCTGAATAGACCGAGCACAGGGCGTACCCGGCGATGAGGATTGCCGCCGTGAACAAGCAGAGCCACACCATTAGGCCGGAGTAGCCTCCCGCGTTGAATGCGGCGTATATCAGCAACTGCGAGAGCCATTCCTGCGCGATCCGCGAATGGTGGTTGGTGGTGTAAGAGAAGAGATCCGCAGCCGGGATGCGATGCGAAGTCCAGGTGACCTCGCCCAGCTTCAAGTGCCACCACATATCGGGGTCGTCGAAGCGGCCGCGCACGGTGAGGACGCCAAGGACGGCGAGAAGGGCGGCAATTGCCGCCGGGAACGAGAAGGTTCTTTGTAGAGCGCCAGCGCGTGCAGGACTTGCGGTTGGTGCGGGAGCGAGTGGCTCAGGGTTCACGCAATGCTTTCCAGCTTGGAATCATCCGAATCGAGACCCGCGTCGGAGCCGGCGACGCGGATGAGCCGGTGCAGGTAGGCGCGGGAGATTTGCAGGCTGCGCGCAGCCAGGGTCTTGTTGCCATTGTGCTCGCGCACGGCAGCCACCGCGAGCTTGATCTTGTAGTCGCGCAGTTGGCGCTCGAACGAACCGGCAGGCTGGTAGTCGTCGATGCTGACTACGCCTTCGTCCTGGATGTGCTGGGGCAGGTCCTCCAGCTTGATGCGGGCGTCCTGAGCGACGATGATGGCGCGCTGGACCACGTTCTCCAGTTCGCGCACATTGCCGGGCCAGGAGTAGCTCTCCAGCGCAGCCATCGCGACCGGCTCAAAGCACACCATCGACTTTTGATACATCTCAGAGTACTGGCGCAGAAAATGGGTTGCGAGTTCGGGGATGTCTTCGCGATGGTCCTGCAGCGCCGGGGCATGGATGCGCATGACATTGATGCGGTAATAGAGGTCCTCGCGGAACTTGCCCTGGGACACCATCTCCCCCAGGTCGCGATGGGTGGCGAAGATGAGGCGCGCGCGCATGGGCAGGAGCTTGTTGCTGCCCAGCCGGCTGAATTCGCGCTGCTGCAACACGCGGAGCAGCTTGACCTGAACGGAGAGGCTGAGATCGCCAATTTCATCCAGGAACAAGGTGCCTTCGGCTGCTTGCTCGAGGAAGCCCACCCGCGGGCCGACGGTGCCGGTAAAGGCGCCCTTTTCGTGGCCGAAGAGCTCAGCCTCGATCAGCGTCTCCGGGATGGCGCCGCAGGAGACTGCGATAAAGGGTTGACCGGAACGCTTGCCCAGATTGTGGATGGCGTTGGCGATGAGTTCCTTGCCGGTGCCGCTTTCGCCGGTCACCAGCACCGAGGCGCCGATGCTGGCCACGCGGCGAATCAGGTCATAGACCTGCTGCATCTGCTGGCTGGAGCCGGTCATGCGATCGCAACAAGCGCGGCTCTCCAGCCGCTGCTGCGCCGATTGCAGTTCCCGCCTGAGTGAGGCGTGCTCGTAGGCACGGAGCAACATTGCCTTGAGGTCGCGAATGGAGGGGGGACGGCGCAGGTAGCCATAGGCGCCCAGCCGGACAAGCTCAGCGGCACTGGAGCGAAGCGTGTCGTCGGCCATGATCACGATGACCGCGGATTCTCGAGACGTGATGATGCGCCGGAAGCACTCCAGCCGCTGATCCAGGGATCGCTGTTCCGGGGACTTTTTGACGTCGAGATCCAGAATCGCTACGACGCATTCATCGGCATCGAGAATGCGAGTGATTCCGGCCTCGTCCGGTGAAGAGAGAATCTGAAACTCCTTGCCCAAGGCAGAGGCAAGAAGCGGTTGCAGGCTGCGATCTTCCGAATAGAGGCCGATTCGAATCGTCAATTGGGTTTCCTCGGTTTGCGGCTGAGGTAAGACTGCCATTCAATGCCGTGGCGGAGTTCTTATTGAAATTGCCGACTCTGCCGGGCACAACTTACACTTCACTTCGCTTCCATCTCGCCTGAATGCTGGACGACGATAGGGAATGGTAAGCGTCTAAGGAGGCAGAAAATCAGTGTGACAAGTTGGGTTGCATCGGCGGCACGGCCCCGCTGCCGATGGGTTGGGCTTGAGACCTTATCTAGAGCAATCCGGTTGCCAATTCAATTTCTCCCCATAACCTACGTGTATTCAAATATATAAGGAGAGTTAGGGTCGGAGCCAAGTGCAATTTATTGCACACTAAGTGGTAATCCCTTACACGATCGTTCGATTGCGTTGGCCGCCTTCTCAGGGTATCGTGAGGTTTCAGAACCGGGTTGGCAATCTGGATTATCCGCAGCGGAGCGGTGTGTATATCGTCCGCTTCACACGGAACCCCGGATGTAAACAGCCGTGAACACCCAAATGGACGGAAGCCGCTGTAAGGTCTTTGAATGAGGCTTTTATGGCGTCTGCTCTTTTGGATAGAGAATTGCTGTCCCGATTAGGTGACTGCGGGGTTGGGGAAGAGGTATGGAGATGCATTCGATCGCATGGTGGCCCACAGTAGCGGTGCTTGCGGTGGCGACCTTCACGGATCTACGCAGCCGCCGGATCCCGAACTGGCTGGTGCTGCCATTCATGGTTGCCGGCGTTGCGGTCCAGGGCTGGCTCTATGGGTGGCATGGGATCGGGCAAAGCCTTGCCGGCCTGGGTTTGGGCGGGGCGATTTTCGGGGTGCTTTGTCTGCTGGGCGGTATGGGCATGGGCGACGTGAAGTT
>Ga0224553_1000382_pt1 | contig 20152 bp, 22 predicted proteins | sample 714S21014metaG_FD_179897 | JGI IMG/M metagenome (GOLD analysis project Ga0224553, IMG submission 179897) | Peat soil microbial communities from Stordalen Mire, Sweden - 717 S2 10-14 | ecosystem: Environmental > Terrestrial > Soil > Wetlands > Peat | place: Sweden: Norrbotten County, Stordalen... | reverse complement strand
TGAATGCTACACCGGAGTAGCATTCTCACTCGCTGCGACTGCAATCGTAGTCGCTGGGAAAAGATTCTGTGTTCCACCTTCGGCTCGAACTCGCTGAGCTATCGATGGAGCAGATGAACTGTGGCATCCCGCTAACAACCCAGTCAAGATTCCCACTACCACTACTGCTACTATTCTCTTCACTGTACTTCTCTTCACTATTTCACCTCCTACAAGTACAATCGAGGTTTATGGCCGTATGGCTGGCTGCAGCGGTCGTCCCGCACGCGGCAAGCGCCAGCATGCTCACACCCGCAACGGCAATCGTCAGGACACGGCGATGGATGGGGGGCATAGTAGAGCGGTTTGGAACCATGACTCTCCTCTTCGGCTCTGTCAGAAGAGGCGTCGAGCCTGCACCCGGGCGGCAGCCTGAGCGGTCGTCCTAACCGAACGGGGCGTCCCTGCTGATAACTGGTAAATGATGTTACACCCTGACAGTCACCATGTAGGACTTCCTCATGCTCCTGCCCACCTTCCAGGGCTACCGCCCTGCACAACCTTACGCCTGACTGTGTTCACAGACGCCCCAACAACTCAGCCTTCTTTGTCTCGAACTCCTCGGGCGTGATCAAACCAGAGTCCCGCAGTTCACCGAGCCTCCGAATCTGATCGATGATGTCACCATCGGCAGCAACTGCTGCCACGCCGCCTTCCCCGTCAACATAAATCTTGCCAACTGACTCTGGCACATCTTGCTGGATTCGGGCGGCCGTTGCCCGCCACGTAGCAAGTGGTCCCTGAAGCTCAAAGAACATGTCTTCATCAGTGACGCTGAGTGTTAGCAGAGTGAAGGCCTTTCTTGCTGCCAGGCCGAAGACCCCGAAGGCAACCACCGCTCCCACCCGAGCCTTGGTCCGCCCTGGATCATCGAAGGAGATTCGTTGAACTTCACTCCACGAATAGTGGCCCGAGTTCTTACGCCCAAAGAGCAGTCCTACGCCGGTTGAGTCAATCCGCATCTTTCCGCCAACCGCCTGCTGCTTGGCGATGTAGGTAACGTCAAACTCAAGCATCGCAGATCCTTTCGACAGACTCGGTGTCACCTTACGCCAATCGGTGTTAAGCACTGAACCTGGCCCGGTGGCCTAGCGGGAGCCTGTTCCAGCCAATCCTTCTTAGACACTTTGTGAACTCCCCCTCTTTGCTGCCCACCTATTCCGACTCGACTTCGCAGGACTCAGAGATTCCCTGCAGAAAGTCAGGTTTGAGGTACCGCACGAAAGAGGACACCTCAGCCAGCTTGGCGCTCAGGCTCTCGAAGCTGATGTAGCGACACACATCCACCAGCGGCGGATTGAGCCGGGAGAACGTCGGTCTATTGATTTCCGTGATCACCTTCGAGCGTCGGTCCTCTGGCGCAACGAGAAAGAGCGGAATGTTCAGATTCGGCTGTAGTGCAAGCAGGTCTGCCATCCGAAGAAGGCCCGAGTAGATGGAGGTCGTGCTCTCAATCTCGAAGGCGGCCACGACTGCTGAACCTGAGAGCCAAAGCACGTCGATCATCTCGACAATCCGGTTTGTCACGGTGTCAAACTGATGGGGAAGGCTTGCTCTGAGGCGTGGAATGTCCGAGAACAGCTTCCCTCGCCACTCCCTGCTCTTGTCGTTCCTGGCTACCCAGACATCGAGTCCCATGTCAGAGCCAAGTTTCAAAAGCTGATACTGCATCTGCGTGTGAACTGTCGGCTCCCTAGCAGCTTCCCGAGCCTCGACTTCGACGGCTTCCGGTTCTTCACGTTCCTCATCCTCCGGTTCCGGTACCGTGACTGCACCGACGCTGCTCCGAAGTGCTAGCGGGCGATGAGCAAGCTTTCTCGGATCAACTGGCCGCTCGACAGGGTTTCTCTCGGCGTCCAAGACGGCAGCAACAACGGCTTCCCCGTCCTGCTTCTTCCACTTTGCTGGTGACGCTCGGAACGGGCCGGACCATCGGTTCGGATTCTTCAGGTCCCTGAAGACGCTCAGGGTGTCCCACATCTCAACGACGGGAACGGCAGTCTCAGGTGTGAGCGCCGCCACGACTCTGACCTTGATCCGAGAGGGGAACTCCCAGTCAGACCAAATCCTCGCACTGTCCTGGAAGGGTTCCCCTATCACCTCCAAGACGCCAATCCACCTCGATATGCCTGTAAGGTAACAGAGCAGATAATCATTGGGCTTTATCCGTTTCACGGTGTTCCAGCGGAGAGCGGAAAAGCCGCTCACATCCCCACCGGCCTTGAGGAACTCTCGCCAAGTCTGGTCGGTGAACAGATCGAGCCAGTAAGAGCGTTCGTCAGTCACAGGAGACATCTTGCCACTACCTGGTCAGCGTGGCAGCGACTCTTCGGCAGCAGTCCGCACGGTCTGTTCGGACCAGTCGCACAACCCGCCCCGAGAAGGCACCACCCCAGCCCATCGTCGTAGTGGACCTTAGTCCGTGCAGCTCGTCGTTCGCCGCTGAGCCACTTTGCCCTCTGCGTCGTCTAGGCGTCGAAACAGAACGCTGACCATTCCAAGGTACTCCAGAGCACGCTGCGGATCGTCCTGTTCGACGAGCCTGTGAGACTTCGGGTTTCGTATGGCCTTCATCAAACCCATAAACACGAGCTGGAGTCCCTGCTGCTCGTTCTTGCCACTTATGCCGGACTCCCAAGACAAGTCGATTGGTGGAGGGTCACCCTCAAACGCCTGCTTCATCAGGGTCACACCCGACGTCTCGCCGAGCTTGCTCTGACGCTGGACCCGCAGCTCCAGCGCAACAACGGCATTGCGGATTGCATCTGCATAGAAACCCTGAACAAACAGCCCTCCGGCCACGGCGACGACTGCGGGGTGCAGGTTCTCGATCCCGAGTCCTCTGTCGTTCTGTACGCTCACGATACCGATCCTTCTCACTGTGGTCACCCTGCTTCCCATCCGGTGGTGCACTCGCTTCCTTGCAGGTTGTTATCTCCTGAGAAGGAGTCGGGTCATTGCGAGAACAACGAGTCCGACAGTCCCTACGCCCAGTAAAACGAAGCCGGTTGTCGGAAACCATGTCGCTGTAAATCCAGCCCTCGCTGCATTAGCTGCGGTCCATCCGAAGTCCGTGGGTGCGATTTGGGTGGCCGAGACTGCGGACAAGCACCACTCCGACGATAATGCAATGGCCGCACCCAACAGTACGCCCCTACCGAAGCCGAACCAGTGGATGCAAGCAGCAAGGATTGGTAGCCCAACCACCAGGACAATCAGCACGATGGTTTGTCCAAACTGGCTCCCTGGCTGCCACCAGAGTGACTTACCTTGGATCAGCGTCAAGCTGCCCGTCCCGCTCCCCCGAAAGGTTCCAGTCGAGATATGCAAGTGGTAGCCGACGTCTGGCAGAAGGCAACCGACTACCCAAATCGTTCCGGCGATCAGTCCAAGGAGAGACCAGGTGGCTGCGAACGGACCACTCTGAAGACGAGGTCTCCTTGTCTTCGCTAGATTTCTGACAGCAAGTAGCAAACCGGCAAGGACTAGGAACAAGCCCGCATAGTTGAGCCAAAACCCTGTGCCCGGCTGGCTCTGGCCGCTGAGCACAGTATCCACATCGTTGATTGAGTAGGCGACGTCAACTAGTACTACGGAAACCGCCACACCAGCACCGGCTGCCCATGTGTGCTTTGACAGAACAAGTCCTGTCGCCACACCCATTCCAATCAGAAGAGGAAGGTTGTAGCTCAGATCGGAAGCGTCCAGTAGAGACGTTCCACCTGAGTAGTAGTGAGGCAGCAGGGCCGTGATCGAAATGACTGTGCCGATGGCAAGTAACATCGCCACAACCCTGTGTTGCCTAGGCGCTACAACGAGGGTAGGCGCTTCAACGTTGAGAGTCCTTCGTTCGAGAACTGCCGATTGGTCTGCAACGCACTCGTCCTCTTTTGTGGCGGACATCACTGGCGCTCCGCATCGCCTGCAGTAAAGATCCCTGGCTTCAACAGGAGTCCCGCATTGCGTGCAGAAGGTTGAACCTGCCGACTCCTCAACCACTTTCGTAGGCGCAGCCTTCCCCGCTGCGAACTCGTCATCTGTAAGCACACCAGACTTCCTTAGTGCATCCAGCTTTGCCAAATCGTCTGCGGTACTCATTGTCTCTCCCACCTACCAGGGGGTCATGTTTCGGCGGGTTGAGTGCAGGTTACGCCAATCCGGTTCGTTGAGCACTGAACCTGGCTCGGTGGCTTAGGAGGACCGCCTGATCCCCCAAGAAGCCCACCTGAGGATCCCTCCCTCGGGCGGGCTTCTTCCTGTTGTGTTGCTGACGCTAGGGGGTTACTGAAGGGTGCTGTTGATCCGAATTGCCAGCTTCTCGAACCTGTCGATTGTGTCTGTCGAGAGTCCGGCGAGAAATCCGGTCTGATCCCTGAGCAAGGTAGCCGCAGGTTGGAAATGGTCGAAAGTCGATCCAGTGAATGCCTCAAGTCGCTTGACGATGCGGTCACCAGGTGGCAAGTCCGCCGACGTTACCGAGCAGTTGAACGCCACGTTGTACAGGGCGAGATAGTCATTCTCGGCAAACAGGTCCTCAACATCACCATTTCGCTTACCAGTGATCTCACCGACGGTTACGAGCCGGTCCGAGGCCAACCTTCCCGCCGAGATGGCTGCCTGAATGCGGCCCGTACCTTCTGTTCCAGAATCGACTAGGACGGTCACTTCGAGGCTTCGTCCGACAAGAGTCACAAACGCAGGCACGTTGGACGACCCACCCGCCGGAAGAATGCGCCACCGTTCTTCCAGCCCCGTCCGGCCTGAGGCTCTCAGGTGTCGGCTCAGGACGTCGAGGAAGACGAAGTCCGATGGTCCTTCGACTACCAGATTGGCATCCCCGATGAACAAGTGCTGTGCTAAGTCGTAGCCGAGTGCCGCCTGAAGGGGAAAGAGACTGTCGGCTTCCACAGTCAACACCTGGTCCGAAATCACTGCCCCGACATCGGGGCCCTTGTCCTCGACGATCCGAACCCGCCCGATCTTGTCTGTCTCAATCATGAACGGTGAGTGCGTCGTATAGATAGCCTGGGCGCTGGGAGCAAGCCGCTCGTTGATGAATCTCAGAAAGTCGGTTTGTGCCTTTGCGTGGAGCGTAAGACCAGGTTCGTCAAGGAGAACGACGACGTTCTTCGTGTGCTCAAACTCACTGAAGGCAGCTAGGAAGGAAAAGAACCACCGAAAGCCGGACGAACGTTGGGAAAAGTTGTTGGAGTAATCGTGGCGGCGGTCGGTGACCCGGATATCAAGGAAGTGTCCAACGATGGCTGGCCTTCCATCCGGCCCAGTCTCGATCTTGCGGTCCACGTCGAACTCGACACGAAGGTCAGGGTTCTGGGTCCAGTACTCGAAAACCTGATGGCTGAGGTCGTTCGATACGGCCTCCAACTCCGCCTTGCGATTTTCGTAGTCATCCCCCATGAGCGACTGCGGCGTAGTCTCGGCTAGCTTCAGCAGAGCAAGGGCGGTCTGTTGAGCCGATGAGGCGGGCTGCCCAGGAGCCAGTGCCGCTAGGTCCTCTAACCGCATGCGACCTTCCAGCAGGTGGTAGTTCGAGAAGTAGAAGAACTGAGGTAACCGCTGCAGCAGTATGGCGGCCACATGATTTCCTACCGAGTTCTTCCCCGCGAGAAGCCGTGTCGCCTCTGCGGCTATGGCATCCAGTTTCTCGATTGTCCGATCCAGGTCGTCCGGTCGTGGCTCACCCTCTGGAAGCACCAATTTTGTCTTGGCTGCAGCGACACACTCCTGGACGTTCGCAAGTCCAGCGGCGTTCGCCAGGTGCGCCCGGACCTCGGGTGTGGCCTGCAGTCGGTCAAGTATGTTTTCGACCGCCTTTCGCTCGTTAACTTCGTGACCAGACCAGTACGTCGTGTCGGGGTGGCCGTACTGCCGTTGGACCGTGACCTCGTTGCAGGTGAGCACATCCGGTCCGAAGATGTCAGCGAATGCTTTGATGTCTGGTGGTTCGAGCTGGAATCGTGCAGTGATTGGCGACGTCTTGTCAATCGCACCGGCTCGTCGGTCGGGAATGAGTCGCCAGCGAGGGTAATCGTCATTTGTTGCGAAGAGGTCCGTGTATACCGGGTTGAGGCGATAGAGGGCCTGCAATGTCGCCGTCTTGCCCGATTCGTTCTTGCCAACAAGGCAAGTCACGTTTCCCTCGACAGCGATGGGTGTGGAGTCGAGGATGTTGCGGAACTTCTGTACGGTGACCTCGATTAGCCGCATGGCAGGCTCCGATTCTGTTAGGACCTAATTTTTAGTGCCTTCTTGTGAGTGATGTCGGCTCTCAGGCCTCAGTGTCATCAGCGTAGAACACGGCGATAATCCACACCTTTCCGCAGTGCTGCCCACGATCCTTTGTGGCTACTAGCTGTTCCAGGTAACGAGGCCGATCGATGGTGTGTTGACCCCAAGCTGCTGAGCAGCTTGCGCTAGCGCCGAGTTCAACGCAGATGCATCCTGATCGGCGGTGGCGGTATCGGTTTGCAACTGAGACTCATCGGCAACGGCACTTCCATTCGACTCGGCGATGTTCTGAATGTCATGGAGAACCGCAGTTGTGTCGCCGGTCGCCCAGTTATTTGCGTCGATAGGGAAGCTTTGAAGTGACGATAGGCTAGCCAATGCACCGGGCACCGACATGCTTCCGAGATTGAGGATGTCGTTGTTCTGTGCTTGATCGCAGCTTCCTTGAGCGGTCTTGGAGTCCGTGTCCAGAGTCGCAAGATCACTCTGCGACACGCTGGACGGGTTCTGCAGCAACTCGCCGACTTCAACTTCGATGTCACTGGCCGATGCGGTGCAGATACTGAGGTCCTGGTTGACCGTTGAGGCAAAACTACTGAAGGCAGCAACCTCCTGGGCATGCGTAGGCGGTGTCGATGAGTGGCCCGACACAGCGATGATGATGCCAATGACAACCACTAGAACAATCGCTAGCGACCAGCGACCTCTCTTAGTAAACCTACGAGTCCCAGGTGCCCTTGCTGACTTGGGGGATTTCGGTTCAGTCCCCACGGCTAGCTTGTTCGCAGTCTCGATTCGAGACAGCAGCGCCTTAGTCTCTGTGATGCCAGGAATGGGCTGCTTTGTGTGCCAGTTACCCCTAAGCTTTTTGTTCTTCTCCAACATTGACCGGAAGGCTGCAAGGTTACCTGTCTGGACCTTGTTCTCCTGCTCATTCATGAAAGGAAGGCAGCGTTCGATCCTCTTGATCAAGAAGATGACATCCTTCTTGTACAGAACGACCCCAGGAGCCTTCACCACAGTAGGTGCCAAGGTGGGCGGCGGTGTAGGGGGTCGCTGGACTGGCGTTGTTTCAGACAGGACCTTCGCTTTGGCCTGCTGAAACTCCGCTTCGCTCAGTGTGCCGGAGTCCTTCAGGGCTTGTAGCTTTGCCAACTCATCTGCGGTGCTCATTGTCTCTCCCACCTTCTAGCGGTTCACGTTTCGGCAGGCTGAGTGCAGGTTACGCCAATCCAGTGTGTTAAGCACGAACCTCGCTCGGTGGCCTAGGAGGACATCCTGCTCCCCAAGAAGCCCGTCCGAGGTTCCTCCCCTGGGGCGATCCTTTCCATAGTCAGCACGCAGTTCCTTCACCTGAATCTAGCTTGTTGGCAATGGAAGGATGATGATGCTGACGCCATAGAACCTGCATGTTTTGGCAACTTTGGCAAACACCGCATTCATTGGGCCGATGGGGTTAGCTTTGCGTATCGCACTGTCCATTTGACCCACATACTTACTGAATGGCGGCCCTGCAGAAGACAACGCCAACCCAAAGGTGTCGACTGCGTTGTCGGCAGCCTTGTTGCCGACAGGTGACTTGAAATCCTGCTTAGCCACTATGAAGTCGGCGTAGTTAAGCGACGTTGTGGCTGAGCAGGCCCATAGCTGCGGCAGTTGTGCCTTAGCCGAGGGTGAAGCCCCAACGCCGGATACCACTAACCCCAAACCCGCAAGAAGTAACGCTACGACCGATGCTACTTTCGTGGCTTTATCTTTCATTGTGTTCTCCCGTGAAGGACTGGGACAGTCGTTGCAAAGGCCGCAAAGGTAGTAACTGCGACTTGACTGCGGCTGCTTGTAGTTTCAGCCCAGGCCGCCGACTCAGGTACAACGGAAAGCCAATGATCCACAAAAGAAGACAGAACAGGAACCACCCAAACGGCGATGTGTTGTCGATGCCGTTGTGATAGTTGGGGTTCTCCTTTCCGATGTAGCTCACAGGATCATAGATCCATTCGGATGGCCTGGCGTGCATTGCCGCCGCATCACACAGCACCCATATGGATGATCCCAACACGATCACCGACATCAAACCATAAAGACTAATCATGGCCTACTCCATGCCCTTTCTTGACTTGTCTCATCAGTACGGCAGAAGTCACCGACTGCAACCCTCAGCTAATCGCCTGGACCCTAACTCCCCAGTTACACTCGGAGTTTACCTGAAGCTGGAACGTTCCCTGGTCGTAGTAGTAGTCGACGGAGTTGCCGCTCATACCAAGCTCATTAGGCCCGGCGTCAGAGGTGAAGCCGCCGCCGAGCAGGTTGATATCGACTATGAAGTTCCCAGATGAGCCAAAGCCCGAACAGTTATAGGCCCAAGCGAGCGCCCACTCCTGAGCGTTCGAGCCAATCGTGAAGGCCTGAAAGGAGGCCTGGCCGCTCCCCTGTTGATTGAGTATGGTGTTCCACTTTGGCGCTTGAGTCGTAGTAGTTGGCGCCAGAGTGGTCGTGGTCGGTGCGACGGTGGTCGTCGTCGGAGCAACCGTGGTCGTGGTCGGTGCGACGGTGGCCGTGGTCGGTGCGACGATGGTCGTCGTCGGAGCAACCGTGGTCGTGGTACCGGGAACAGCTGACGTGGAGCATCCAGTCGCTAGGGCGCTGATCCCCAGTAGCACACTGACCACTAGCACAGCACTGAGGCGGGACGTTGACATTAAGGTCCTCCTAACACGACCCCTTAAAACAGGCGCAACTCGCCTACCAGGTGTTTATCGACAGACAAGGCGTCAACACTTAGCATCTGTCCAACTGCCCAGAGCGGAGCGGGCATCGTGGCCAACGCCCAGACCAAGTGGAAAACAACGGTGACGGCTCTGTTCGCTCTGCGCCGACCATGCAGTACAACCTCAACAGGCTTGCCAGCCCGACCCCATGTCTGTCATGTTGCAAATCTCTGCATCAGCAATGTTGTAACCGCCATACGCCGAAGCTGTCTTGGTTACCGAATGGCTACCCCACTTGACCGTGACGCTGCAAGTGATGTTGCCGCTGCCCCCAAGTTGTGCTGTTATGTCGTAATACTGAGCATTGCCGTCCAAGCCCAACTGTGCCGACCACGGAAGCGTAGTGGGTCCCTGGTGGTTCGAGGAATCACTGCCGAAGGTGATGTCGACTCCGGGCGCATTTCCCGTGCAAGAGAAGAGCACCACATTGGTTTGGGCCACCACAGTAGTCGGTGGAGACGTATTAATCGCTGTCTCTTTCTGGAGATACATCTTCGTTGTTCCAGTGCTTTCACCAATATCCCATACCACGCTGCACCAACTAGCCCGTGCAGGGACCGGGAGAGAACGGTAGTTCGTGGTATTCTTCGGCAAGTTGTACATGCCATAGTGAACACTTGGAGTCCCGCCTGCCGAACACGTGTCGGTCCAAAAGACGTAGCTGGACGATGCGTCTGTGGTCACAAGTTCTATACGAAGCCCTGACGGGCTGCTTGACAACGCACTGCCGGCGCTGCCAGTGTTACCGGATGTCTGAGAGTGTGCAATCGTTCTCCAGGTAGTTGTCGCCAGGCTGGAGGCTGTAAACAGTGCGGACATGCTCAATGCTAAGGCGCTGGCGATGACGAGCTTCTTCATCTACTTTCTCCCTTACTAGGAAATCTCTATTCCGCTTTCTAGTGGATTGCGATGGTGGTCGCAGTCATAGTCATCCTAGGGAACCGGGCCACAATCCTCACGATTACCTATTCCTCTTGATCTGCGGAGCTGTCCTTCATGATCTTGCCGAGAAAACGATTCTGTTTCTTCGTTTCTCGTGCCACAGAACGTTGCGCCCTGGCTGCCGAAGCTGATGCGTGCGCTGTCTTGCGTGCTTGCTTCGCCGTCTTCTTGGCCGCTATGGCTGTCCTCTGCTTTTTGCTGTTCTGGTTCATGACAAGTCGTGCGCCACCACCCGTCAGACCGATGAGCGACTTTCGGATGAGTCCCATTTTCTCTTTCCTCTTCCTTACGTGATTCGCTAGCCGCTGATTCCACAAGCTGGAAGGTCCTTGCGTGACAGTGCTTGTCGGTTAAGCCGTGTGATTCAGCAGAGCAACGTCAACTTGAGCACGCTCTCGCTACGACAAGTTGAACGGCATCGGCGGAACTGCCCGCTGCCGGACTCTGGCTACAGACTGTCCAGTTAGCAGCAACGACAACCCCGAAGATGCCACCGCCAATGACGTTGTAACCGAGGTTCTGGGAGATGAGGGTGGCTTCGGCCTGATCAAGTTCCTCTCCGGTCACGCTAGGCACTGTCTCCGTCTTGCCCGGTGCCGCACTTGTCGGTGTGGGCGCCACTGTCGTCGTGGTCGTGGTCGGCGCCACTGTCGTCGTGGTGGTCGTGGTCGGCGCCACTGTCGTCGTGGTTGTGGTCGGCGCCACTGTCGTCGTGGTCGTGGTCGGCGCCACCGTGGTCGTGGTCGGCGCCACCGTGGTCGTGGTCGAATGACTGGCTGCGGCTGTTGTTCCACAGGCAGCAAGTCCCAGCATGCTGGCACCCGCAACGGCAATCGTCAGGACACGGCGATGGTGGGAGGGTCTAGTAGAGCGGTCTGGAACCATGACTCTCTCCTCTTCGCTTGCAACTCGCCTGCAAATATCTATCGGCAACCAGGACGTCAACACTTAGCACCTTCACCTGTGCGCCCACTGATCCGACCCGATGCGACGGCAGCCGAGCTTTAGCTCACTTCCACGAAGCCCGTCCGAGGTTCCTCCCTGGGGTGGGCGTCTTGCCGTCTCTGGCCTTTCCTCTCTCTGCCGCTGTGTCTTGCCTGCACTATCGTCAGGGCGGTATGGGGAAGGTATTACGGATCCTGCTAGTCGCAGTCCTGCTGATGCTGGCGGGCTGTAGCTCAACCTCGTCAGGTCGCACATACCCGATCATCCACACAACGACACCCGTTCTGTCTGGGCAGGTCTTCTCTGTGCCGTCTGGCTCGATGGTGCCAACATTGCGGGTTGGCGATGATGTGGTCGTGAGCAAGTCAGCCACGATCCACCGAGGCGACATCATCGTCTTCAAGCGGCCCCCTGCCGACATCGGCACTACGGACAAGTACCTCATCAAGCGAGTCCTTGGCTTGCCTGGTGAGACAATCTCCTCTCAGGGCAACACGGTGCTCATCAACGGGAAGCCGCTAAAAGAGCCTTGGTTGCCAACCCTCACCGGGGTGTGCGCCGAGAACGCCGAGAACATCCCCCGCACGAAGATCCCCCTGGCGCACTACTACGTGCTGGGCGACTGCCGGGGAGACTCGGCTGACAGCCGGGTCTGGGGAACACTGGCAGCTTCACTCATCCTGGGGAAAGTGACCGCAATCGTCAGACCATGAACAGGGTCAGCTTTCCGAGCCGTGATTTCGTCTCTCTGCCGTTGTCTCCCGGCTGTGATCACTTTCGTTCCGCATCGACCACCAACACCCGACGCCACTCAAGCGGGTTCATTGTGCGCTACCCGTAGCCGGGCGGTCCGATCGGACCGGTCGCACGACCTGGTAGAAAGTTACCAAACCGGCCCAACTAGATGGTGGACGGCCCGATTACTGAAGCCGAACCGGCAGCCACGGCTTTGCAGCGTCTGGTGGTGTGAAGTAGTCAATCTCGAAAATCCGCCACTTGTCGTCAGTCTCCCTGACGGCGTGGAACTGGACCCGTGTTAGTTCACTTCCGGCGAGGATTGGGCCGTAGATGACTTCGAAGTAGAGCTGGGGGTTGCCGTTCCGTGCGTGCGTGATGTCTTCAAAAGTCGTGTTCCACCTGCTAAGCGAGACTTTGAAGAACAGGGTCACCTGACTCTCGGGCAAGACGATTGGCTCTAACAAGGTTGCGTGGTCGAACTGCATTCGTTCCTCGGGGTACGTGGCATGCGGCGAAACCCAGCCAATTATATGGCTTTCACTGGGACGGACGATGGCAATACCCTTGCCGATGTTGCGTACCGCAAGGGTTGCAATCAGTTCACCTGGTGTGAGTCCCACACTAATTGGTGTGAGTCCCACATTCAGAGGTTCGACTATTCGTGTCGTTGTGTATCCTCCAAATGTGCCTTCTGGCTCTTCTAGGGGAACCGACACAGGCTCCCCGACCGTGAGCAAGGGCGCCACGCTCAGTTCAAGGGTCTGCCGAGCTAGTGCAAGCTGCTCAGATGCGGCTTTGGCCTGTGCTTCCACTGCATCTGCCTGTGCCTTCGTGGCCTTAGCCTGTTCCCCTATCTTCTCGCCCTGCTCCTGTGCGGCCTTGAGCATCAGAGCATCCTGGTTGATGGCTGCCTTCGCCTGTCGGGCCAGACGCCATGTGAAAAAAGCGAGTAGAACCGTGGCACAAGCGGCGGCAAGAGTTGCCCACGCCGTGACCACGTTCGAGATCGAGGCGAACATCGTTACGCCGCAGTCCAAGACAGCGCCGGTCTGTCGGAGTGTCCCCCAAGTTCGGCAGGTCTGCTTCTAGTTGCTGTCATACGGCTCCTGCTCGGACGTATCTTCACTAACTACTTCGCCAGGAAAAACGAGGACTGATCCTGCCCTCCCACGGTCACGGTCGGCCTCTCTGTGGCCATGGGCTCCCGAACCTCGTCCCTCACCGTGGCTTCCCGCCGACTCCGCCGCCGTTGTCCGCTAGCGGGGTGCAACGAGATGCCAGATGAGGACGGGAGGGAGTCAACTACAGCCGGGCGACGGTGATCGATCCTTGGGTCACAGAGGTTGCTGGATCGAGCCGTCAGGCCGAATACATCACCGTGGACTCTGGTGATCCGGTAGCCGGGGATCTCGTTGGTCGTCACGATAAGCATGTCTCCGTCCTTGCTCGTCGGTGTGGATTTGGGCTGGCACTAACTCGCCTGGCGCTTTCGAAACTCCTCGTACGTCTCTGCCATGATTGCTCGCTCGATCATCTGTGCCAGCTCGGGCTTTGAGAGAAGCAAGTCGTAGAGCCGCTGGTTTCGTTCCTCCTGGCTGAGGATGGCGTCCTTCCATTTCGAGGTGAACTCCAGCGAGTAGTGCTCCATCGAGTTTTCCCGGGCAAAGGTCTCAAGCTCTGGGTCTTCCAGCAGCGTGAGCTTCAGTTTCTCCCCTTCCAACCGGTCTCGGTCATCAAGGTCCAGACCGAATCGCTCGTTGATGGCCTCGATGATGGCAGCCAAGGTCTCCTTCTCGTCCTCCAACGCATCACCGACCCCACCCCCTGGGAAGACCTTCTTTGGTTCAACGAGGCCGGGCTCCAGCCCGATCTCCGCCTCACCCATCGACTCGATTCGCAAATGGGTCAGCACGACGTCCTTGCCAATGTCCAGCATTCCGGTGGCCAGACTTGGCAGGCAGGCAAGGAGGGCCTTGCCGTAGACGTAGAGCCGCTCCAATGCCTCGTCCGTGTAGGGCATTACCTGGCTCAAGAAGGCGTATGCCCGGATGAACTGATCCAGGGCGTCTCGGAATTCGGTCTGAGCCTCAAGGTCGAGTTGTGCGAACCGCCATACTGCGGGATCAATGCTGGCATAGATGACTTTAAGGCTCCGCTTGCCGGGATCAACAGCAAAGTAGGAAGCGGATGCCTCCAAGATCTCTTCATCCTTTAGAAGGCCAACAGCAAGCATCCGGCCTCGAAGGTCATAAAGAACATTGACATCTGTCGGCTCGATTATTACTGCCTCGTAGTATCGCTGGAATGCCTTCTGGATCTCCTCGGCTTCGTTACAAAAGTCGAGAACAAATGTCCGATCTTTGCCTGGAGCGCTTCGGTTCAACCTCGAAAGAGTCTGGACTGCGTTGAGACCCATCAACTTCTTGTCCACAAACATTGTGTGGAGGTATGGCTCGTCGAAGCCGGTCTGAAACTTCTCAGCCACGATGAGCACTTGGTAGTCACCGGGGGAGAACGGCGGCTCACCCTTGAATCTTTTTGCAGTCTGCGACTCGCCGAATCCGTTGAGCGAGGACTCAGTCTCCCCTTCGATCTCTCCGGAAAACGCCACTAGGACGTGAATGTCTTTGTAGCCGTGCTCTTTGATGTGATGGTCCACTGCTCTCTTGTACTTCACGGCCGCCGCTCGGGAGTCGGTCACAACCATTGCCTTGGCCCGGCCGCCCAGCGCCTTGGCGGTGTGATTCCGAAAGTGCTCAACGATGATCGCAGTCTTCTCTTGGATCAAGTGAGGGTGCCGCTTGACATAAGCTTTGAGCGCCGCAGACGCCTTGTGTACCTCGACCTCCTCGATGGCTGCTTTCTCTGACTCCGCCGCCAGCTTGAAGTACACCTTGTAGGTTGTGTAGTTCAGCAGAACATCAAGGATGAAACCCTCGTCGATAGCCTGGCGCATCGTGTAGAGGTGGAAGGGGCGCTTGATCCCCGACTTGAGGTCAGCGGTTCCGAACAACTCAACGGTCCGTTCCTTTGGAGTTGCCGTGAAGGCGAAGAAACTCAGGTTTGGCTGCTTGCCACGGTGCTTGACGATGTCAACCAAGACGTCCTCAGAATCGAGTTCGATGCTGGTGTCTTGCTCTTCAGAGCGATCCTCTCCGAGTCCTCCAGACCCTGCACCAAGAGCCTTCTTGAGGGCAGCAGCAGCCTCCCCGGTCTGGGAGGAGTGTGCTTCGTCAACGATGACCGCATAGCTCTTCTTCGCCAGGTCGGCGTCAGCGATCCGATCAATGACGAATGGAAATGTCTCCAGCGTGACCGTGACGATTTTCGCCTGACCCGTAAGAGCATCGGCCAACTCCGCATTTTTCGGTCCCCTCTTTCCCTCCACGGAAACCAATGTGCCCACAACACTCTCAAACTGCTGCACCGTTGCCGTGAGTTGCTCGTCCAGCACCCTCCGGTCGGTGACAACCACGACCTTCTCGAAGACCTTCTTGTCGTTGGCGTCGTGAAGGACGGAGAGTCGATGAGCAAGCCAGGCAATGGAGTTTGACTTACCTGATCCTGCTGAGTGTTGGATGAGGTAGGACTGTCCCGGACTTTGGGACAGCGCATCTGTTTCCAAGCGCTTCACGACGTCCCACTGGTGGAACCTTGGGAAGATAACTTGGCGCTTCTTCGTCTTGCCACTGCCGTCGTAGAACTCCTCTACGAAGCGCAGCAGGATATCCAACCAGTTGTCGTACTGCCAGACGGACTCCCACAGGTAAGCAGTGGCGTAATCGCCGGGGTTCGGAGGATTCCCCTTCCCACACGACAACTCCCCGGGGTTGCTCCCTCGGTTGAAGGGCATGAACTCGGTGGCATCACCTGCAAGGCCGGTCGTCATATAGGCAAGACTCGGGTCGACAGCAAAATGCACCACGGCCCGCCGGTTCAAGAGCGCATTGCTAGGCTCGTTGCGGTCCTTCTTGTACTGGGTGATGGCGTGGGAGACATCTTGCCCATTCACTGGGCTCTTCAGCTCCGCAGTGGCCACAGGGATCCCATTCACAAAGAGCGTTAGGTCGAGCGCCCCGGCGTGGTCTGCCGAGTAGTGGAGCTGCCGGGTGACCGTTAGTCGGTTCTTACTGTAAAGCGAAAGGATGGTGTCGTTGAGGCCCGAGGCTGGCCTGGAAAAAGCCAGATGAACTTTGACGCCCTGATCCTCGATGCCCCGACGCAGCAAGTCGACGGAACCTCGCTGGTCAAGTTCTGCCACCAAGCGGGACAGAAACTTCGTTCGAGCCACATCGGCGCTTCCACCGTGGCGCTTCACCAGCGACGCCCAGCTCTTGGCCTGGGTCTCTTCGAGGAAGGCCAGCAGCTCGACGGTGTCGAGGCCGCTGCTGGTGTCGAAGTTCTCCTTATCGCCCTTGATGTATCCGCCGTAGTTGACAAGGGACTCGACGATGTCGGACTCGAACTGCTCTTCAGTGACGTGTTTCGGCATCAGGCGACACTCCTGGTGAGATCGAGCTGGCCAGTCACTGCCGCAGTGGTGAGTGCCTCTCGGTGCTCAGCCAGGAACTCTACAAGCGTGCCGGGCGCAGCCTGTCCGGCACCAATCTCACGAAGCAAACTTTTAACTTTGCCGCACTGTTCGTCCAACCAAACCACCAATTCATCCTGGAGAGCGACAGGCGGAAGCATGACTGCAGTCCGCCGAATTGCCTCACGACCTAATTCCATCTGGTTTGTAGAGCCCACTGCGAGCGCCTCATTAGCAAAACGGTAGAACATCTCCGTAGACAGGAGGTACCAGCCATAGCGTGACCGGCATACATCCTCGTCGAAGCGAATGATGGTGACATGACCGTCAGCCACCATCGGCAGGTTTTTGTCAATCAACGCCTGGGAAATCAGCCCGGCTCTCCCGAGGGTACCCGTTCCAGTTGAGTTGACAACGACATCACATGGGCGCAGTAGGGCATCTGACGACAGGGGGCTCTTCTGGTATCTTGCCTGAGCCAGATCGACTTCCCGGTCAGCCTGGATGCATTTCTGACTGAAGGCTAGAAGCTGAGTGGGCTCGTCAGAGTAGTCAGGAGCGACTCCTCGGTTCACGAAGCTCGTGACATCCTTAATTCGGCAGCACTGCCATTGCGCCGGAGCCACCAAATCTGAAACCCGATATGCAATCGACGTCACTGAGTTACCTCCGCCAGAAGGCTTAAGATCCGTGCCTCACTAGACTTGATGTCAGCATCGATATCTTGCAAGGCTCTCGGAGGCAAGTAGGTGTAGAACTCACGGGAAAAGGAAATCTCGTACCCCAGCTTGGTTTTTGATTTGTCAACCCATGCATCGGGAACGAATGGTGTGACCTCCGTCGCCACGAACGCATCGATGTCTTCACCGAACGAAACATTCTCGGTGTCACGGAGCAACGTGTCTGTTTCTCCCCTCTGGGGTTCGGCGCCAGGGTCTCTTACCATGAGTGCCGCCAAGATCGCCCCCTTGACAGGGGCAGGAATCTTGCCCGACTTCTTGTAGACCGGTGTGAGCGCCTCCTCCAGGTTGATTTCAGTGCGGAAGCTCCTCCCGAGCAGATGTCGAAGGCCATCCGTCAGAACCACCCGAACCTCAGCAGCGAGGTTCTTGAATGACTTCGACTCGACGAGTACGGCCAGCGTCTCCTCGGAGATATCGAAACGAACCCGGAGGGGCCGCTCCAGCGTCACCTTGCTATACCCGAAGTGGCGATTGGGAAATATCTTGCTGAGTCCCCCATCTGTGAAGGATTCGAAGACGTGAGTGATCTCGCCGATGTCATCGGGGGAAAGTTCATTTCGCTTGAATCCAAGGCTCTTCTTCATCTTTCGGTAGAGATTTCGGGCGTCGATGAGTTGCACGTACCCCTGCCGCTCGGGGCGCTTCCGGTTGGTGACGACCCAGACGTACGTGTAGATGCCCGTGTTGTAGAACAGCTGGTCAGGAAGTCCAACGATGGCCTCCAACCAGTCATTCTCGATAATCCATCTGCGGATCCCGGAGAACCCCGAGCCAGCATCTCCGCTGAATAACGGTGAGCCGTTCATCACGATGCCAATGCGACTGCCGCCGTCCTTCACAGGTCGCATCTTTGAGATCATCTGCTGCAGGAAAAGAATCTGCCCGTCGGTGGTAGGCGGTAACCCGGCTCCAAAACGTCCGGCGAAGCCCATGGAGGCGTTCTCCGTCTTGATGGCCTTCTCGACGGTCTTCCAATCTTTTCCATACGGAGGATTGGCGAGCATGTAGTCAAACGTCGTGCCCTCGAATCCGTCCTGTGTGAAGGAGTCGCCGCAAACGATCCGAGCCGACTGTTCATTCTTGATCATCATGTCCGACTGACAGATGGCGAATGATTCTGGCTGGATCTCCTGGCCGTACAGATGGAGCCGGGCCTTCGGATTCTTCTCCCTGAGATAATCCTCGGCGACCGTCAGCATGCCCCCTGTTCCACAGGCTGGGTCATATATGGTGGCGATCTTGCCTGGCGTTAGCAGCTGATCTTCGTCTGAAAAGAGGAGGTTCACCATGAGGTGGATGACCTCCCGGGGCGTGAAGTGCTCTCCCGCCTCCTCATTTGAAAGCTCGGCGTTCACTCGGATGAGTTCCTCGTAGATGTAACCCATCTCCAGGTTGGACACGATGGCCGGGCGCAGATCGATGGATGCGAAGCGTTGGATCACCATGAAGAGGATGCCTGCCTCTCCCATGCGATCTATGTGACTCTCGATTCCGAACTTCTCAAGGGCGAATCGTGCGTTTGGGCTGAAGCCCTGGAGGTAGTCGTAGACGTTCTCGGTGATGTGCTCTGGGTCATCCAGAAGAGTTTCGAACGTAAATCTGGAGGTGTTGTAGAAGGGATGACCAGCAACGTGTGCCAGCACGTCAGCGTGGGTGTCCAGGTCGCCCTTGATGGATGCTGCCTTGGCGACAACCTTTTCTTTCGTGTCGTCCAGCTCGCAGTCAAGACGGCGCACCGTGCAGAGCGGAAGGATGACCTCGCCGTACTGATGGCGCTTGTAGTGGTCACGAAGAATCTCTTTCACCGACCAGATGAAGTTGACCCTTTCCGAGTGTGAATCCGCTGTCGACACCGCTGCCGCAGGAGTCGCCACTCCCGTCGGAACCGTTGTCACTTTCCCCGTTGGCGATTGATCTCCTAATGCATCAACCTCGTCTTCCCCATCTTCTTCCGACTCTCCCAGAATGGCGTCAACGAACTGCTGCTTGGTGGCATCTGGCTTCACCTGAACGCCGTTCTCCTTCGCAATCTGCCTGAGTTCTCCAAGAGACTTGGTTTCCAACTCCTCTTCAGTCCAATAGTCATCGTCGGAAGACTCTTCCCCGTCCTCGGCCCTGTTGTACGTGGCTCGCAAGGTGGACAGAAGCATTTTCCCACCGACACGATTGAAGTCCCCGTCGTACACGACGACAGAGAACTCCGGGGGAATAAAGGTCAACCGGGTGTCTATCCACTTGGCCACCCTCCACTTGTTGCTGGCTGCCTTGACGTAGGGATAATCGTCGACCTGGCGGCGCCCGGGATGAGACCCGTCAGGTGACACGAAGAAAGCCGAAAACCCCTCGACGTCATAGATCTTGTCCTCGACCTTCTTAACCGACGGCATGAGACCCGCTTTCAACTTCGGAACATCTCAGCTGGGACAAAGTGATCCTCCTGGTCTCAGGTGGTTTTGTCGTGTGGGCGGAACACAAGAACGTAAGACCGAAAACGACCGCCAGCCAGCATTACAGCCTGACCATCACGCCAGGCTCGTCCCTCCCTCTCGGCGTCCATCCGGCCTTCCAGGGGTCGAGGCACCCGGTCTACCTGAGGAAGGACCTGCGGACCGCCCGACCTGCCCGGGTAGTGGCAGTGCCAACCGGGTGCCGTGCGTACTGGATCGTTCGGATGGGCTTCGGAGTTGCTCTCCGCTTGACTGAACCTGCCGTACTACGCACCGGGTGTATCGCCCGGCGAACCGATCTGGGCAGCAGTCGACGTCGAAAACTCATAGAGAGTCTCCTTCCCGCTCAGCAACCATAGGCCCTGGCCAGGAGCATCACGTGCACTGGAAGTCGAGAGCCGCATCACCGTTCCCGCCGGGTCGGCAATTGACCCGTGCTGCTAGTGCCGCCCTACTCAGGCTTGGCGATCCCGTGGCTGTTCCCGGCCAGTTCTTATACTCCCCAACCGTTTCAAAGGCTCCTGAGCCGTTCTAGGCGGTGCTCGTGTGGGCTGGTCGGGATTTAGGCAACAAAATGGGCAACAAACATAGTTGTTGCCGTTGGTCTAGCTGGCAAAACTGCCTCTGAACTGGTGGGCCGTACAAGACTTGAACTTGTGACCTCTTGCGTGTCATGCAAGCGCGCTACCAGGCTGCGCCAACGGCCCCTCAGGAGGTGACGCTACCATCGTGCAGCACCTCTCTGAGCAT
>Ga0224553_1000370_pt1 | contig 20536 bp, 13 predicted proteins | sample 714S21014metaG_FD_179897 | JGI IMG/M metagenome (GOLD analysis project Ga0224553, IMG submission 179897) | Peat soil microbial communities from Stordalen Mire, Sweden - 717 S2 10-14 | ecosystem: Environmental > Terrestrial > Soil > Wetlands > Peat | place: Sweden: Norrbotten County, Stordalen... | reverse complement strand
CTATAACACCCGGTGAGCGCCTCCCGAGGCATGGCAGATGTGAATCTGCGGTTCAATGCCGATTCGATCTGCGTAGCGACCGGCCAACGCCTTGGCAAACGCAGCAGCCTGGCTCTGCTCCACCAGGTTGATGGTGCAGCCGCCAAAGCCTCCGCCCGTTAGCCGCGCGCCGATCAGTCCCGGCAACTGCCGCGCCAACTCCACCATCGCGTCGGCCTCCGCACAACTGCCCTCGAAGTCTTGGCTGTAGCTCCGGTGCGCCTCGGCCATCAGGCGGCCGAGTTCGGCGAGGTCGTTGGCAGCCAACGCCTCGGCGGCAGCCTGAGTGCGCAGGTTTTCGGTCACCACGTGGCGAGCGCGCTTGAGCGAGTTGGGCGTCATCTCGTGGCCCCATTTTTCCAGATCCTCGACCGTAGCATCGCGGAGGAAGCGAACCTCGGGCCGGTGGCGGGCGATTGTGGCGCAGGCCGCCTCTACCTCGGCGCGGCGAGTGGTGTAGTCGCCGCCAGCAACGGAATGTTTCACCATGGTGTTGGCAATCACCAGCGCAACGTGGGCCGGAATCGGCGCCAATCTAAAGCTCAAATCGCGGCAATCGAGCAGCAGGGCGTGGTTCTCCTGGCCGTTGGCGGAGATGAACTGGTCCATGATGCCGCAACTGGCGCCCACAAACTCGTTTTCGGCGCGCTGGCAAAGCCGCGCCAGCACGGGGCCGGGATAGCTGGCGCCGACGAGCGAACAAACGGCCAGCGCCGTCGCCACCTCAACGGCGGCTGAACTCGATAGCCCCGACCCCAGCGGGACGTCGCCCCACAAGCTCAGGCTGAAGCCGGGAATCCGATGGCCTTCCCCGGCCAGGATTGCAACCACGCCAAGCGGGTAATCGCTCCAATGCTTGCTGGCAATGGCCGGCAGCAATGCAGCCTCAAAGCTCCGCTCCTCGCCATAGTTCTCTGAGTAGACGACGATCTTGCCATCCGAGCGCGGCGAGATGCCGGCCAGGGTCGCGAAATCGATGGCCGCGGGCATCACAAAGCCCTCGGCATAATCGGTGTGCTCGCCGATCAGGTTGACGCGGCCGGGCGCGGCAAAGACGGCCGGCGCAGCCTGGAAGCGGGCTAAGTGCATAGAACGAAAAACGGCAGGATCATGCATGGCAGGTCACACTCTAAATGGGTTGAAGATCGACTGTCATCGGCCAGAAGTCGGATTGGCCGGGAGAAAGCAAACGAGACCACGGCCCGGTTTTTCACCAACGAATCCGCGGGAGCTGTGGCAGGCTCCAGAGCGCCAATTTTCCGACAGCCGCAGGGATTGCGCTAATTGTACATGAGCCAGGACAACAGGCGTTCCTGCCACCTGTAATGGCCTGTTTGCCAGTCCCAGAGCTGACAGCGCCTAGCCGAAATGCTTGCAACTCTCAAAGCCGGCTCTCAGCTTTCAGCCAGGAATGTTCTTCCGAGCAAGCGCGCAGTTGCCGGGCTGCGTCCTCGGGGGTGATGTCCCGCTGCGGCATGCCGAGCATCTCAAAGCCCACCATGAACTTTCGTACCGTGGCCGAGCGCAGCAGCGGAGGATAGAAGTGGGCGTGGAAGTGCCATTCCGGATAGGCCGTCTCACCCACTGGACTCTGGTGAAAGCCCATGGTGTAAGGAAAGCTCGTCTGGAAGAGGTTGTCGAAGCGCGTGGTTAGTCGCTTCAGGACGTCGGCCAACCCGTCCCGCTCGTCGTCGCTGAGCTCCGGCAACGCACCAAGATGCCGGCGAGAGACCAGCAGTACCTCGAAAGGCCAGGTCGCCCACCACGGGACGAGGGCTACAAAGTGCGCATTTTCAAAAATGACTCGCTCCCCGGCGGCGCTCTCGGCGGTCATGTAGTCGCACAGCAAGCAGTGGCCAGTGCGGGCCAAATGTTCGCGCTGGGCAGTGGTCTCGGCTGCCGGTTCGTCGGGCACAAAGCCGGTGGCCCAGATCTGGCCGTGGGGATGCGGGTTGCTGGCGCCCATCATGGCCCCGCGGTTCTCAAAAATCTGCACGTATTCAATCCAGTCCAGGCCAGCAAGTTCCTTGTATTCCTGCGTCCAGGCGTCCACCACGCGGCGAATCTGAGTGCGGGTCATGCTGGCCAGTGTCAAGCTGTGGTTGGGATGAAAGCAGAGCACCTTGCACAAGCCGCGAGCGGACCCGGCCACCAGAAGCGGCGAGGCCGCCAGCTCGGACACGGACGGAGAATCAGGCAGCAGGGCGGAATAATCGTTGACAAACGAGAAAATCCCTTCATACGCTGGGTTCGTGGCCCCGCCTGCCCGTTGGTTGCCAGGGCACAGATAGCACTGGGGATCGTAAGCGACCTCCGAGGGCGCGGCCTTCTGGCCCACTTCTCCTTGCCAGGGACGTTGAGTGCGGTGGGGCGAAACCAGCACCCAGGACTGCCGGAGGGGGTTCCACCGCCGATGCGGGAACTGACCGATCTTTTCCATGCTTTCTCCCGAAATAGTTTTGACTCTTAGATGCAGTTGTCATCCGACTGCCGTTCTTTGCCGGTAAACCGCTCGACGGCCACTGGCTATTGGCAACTGGCCTCTAACCACTGATCAGACTCCAGAAGTGGGCCTATAGCATGGCAGCCGTTATCGGCTGCCGCTATCAGAGTAACGCACCGTGCCCGGGCGGATTTTGCGGTTCAATAGCGGGGTTGAAATCCACAAAAAACTAAATTCTATCAATCCTACTTTCGACGGATACATCCCGATATCGGCGAAGGGTAGGATGTGTTCGGTTCGGAAATCTTCATTCCAATCGACTTGGCAACGGCCAATTGAGATCGGAACGGCGAATTCTGAACATTCACGGCTCAGTAGGGCGGTCGAAGGATTGAAAGCGGCTTCAAAGGTAAACGCAGGCAGCTTTACAATCGCACCTGCTCACTCTACGCATCGCCAGGAACTTGTTTCAGGAGGCAGTTGTGAGATTCGTCAAAGAAAAGTATGTACATGCAGTCTTGCTCATCATCCTCGTTGGCCTCGTTGGCTCAGGGCTTCTCGCCTATGGACAAGGCACCAGCGCCAGCTTAACCGGCCAGATTACCGATCAATCCGGAGCTGCTGTAGCCGGAGCGATCGTTACCGTCACCAACATCGACACAAATTTTACCCAGACTGTTAAAACGGATAGCGCAGGAAACTACCTGATCCGGCCGCTGCCGATTGGCAACTACACGCTGGCCATCGATGCGACCGGCTTTGCCCGTTATGTGCAGAAGGGCATTGTACTGACGGTCAATCTGGCCGCAACGCAGGATGTGCGCCTCAAGATTGGCACAGGCAAGGCAGAGACAATCTCTGTTACGGCCGATGCCGAGCTGATCAATACATCATCGGCCGAGCTGGGCACGACGATCAATGAAGCCTCCATCTCCGCGCTGCCGCTCAACGGACGCGATCCTTCGAGCCTGGTTCTGTTGGCGCCCGGCACTGTCAACGTTATAAATCACGGCGGCGAAGGCATTCAGACCGGCTTCTCCTTCCCGACCGAGACCGGCGCCAGCGCTGCCGGCGGTCGCCAGGGCAGCACATTCTACATGCTCGACGGCGTCACCAACATGGACAACTACGACCTGCTGACCTCGCCCTTCCCGAACTCCGACGCTACCCAGGAGTTCAAGGTCATCACCAGCAACTACGGCGCGCAGTTCGGCTTTGCGCCCGGCGCGGTGGTCTCCATCGCCACCAAGAGCGGCACGAACCAGTTCCACGGCGGCGCCTTCTGGTACATCCGCAACAACGACCTGAACGCCACCGACTGGTTCAGCCACCAGACCGATACGCTGCGGCGCAACCAGTTCGGCGCCTTCGCCGGCGGGCCGATCAAGAAGGATAAGCTCTTCTTCTTCGCCAACTACCAGGGCACCAAGATCATTTGGAACTCAACCGACACGAAGACCTCCACGCCGACCGCCGCCATGCTCGCGGGCGACTTCAGCGGCCTGGCCTCGGCGATCGATTTCGCTGCGGGCACAACAGACCTGAATGGTCCCTTCAAGACGATCGGCGGCGTGCCCAACCAGCTCGATACCAACATTCAGCACATATCTCCGGCCGCGAATTATTTTGCGAAATATGGCATGCTCAGAAGCTCCAATATCGTGGCCAACACTGCGGCTTTGACGACCGGGGTGCAAAGGGCCAACGGCGATATGATGTACACCTATCCCACCGTCCACAACAGCTACGACGAGGGCACCCTCAAGCTGGACTACAACCTCTCGCCCTCGCAGACCCTCTCGCTGCGCTCGTATAACAACGAATTCGAGGCTCCGTCGTCCGACGTTGCAGGCAACATGGAGAGCGCCTACAACCACGGGTCGTGGACTGCCAGCTTCTGGCAGCAGATGTACTTCTTCAACAACCTGGTGCAGCACACCTGGACGATCAATCCGAAGACGGTCAACACCATCTCGGTCTTTATGACCCAGATGAGCGCGCACAGCGCCGCCCAGGAACTGGGCAGCGACGGCAAGGCGATGTGCTTCTCCAATAACAGCGGGGATTCTAATTTTGCGGGTATTGGGGTCAACGAGCCCACGGGCAGTTGCTACATGGGCGCTCTCCGCATCAACTCGAACTACGGCTTTGAGAGCGGCTGGGATGAGCCCTCGCAGGAGCTCCGCACTTCCCTCGGCCTGGTCGATACGCTGAACAAGCAGATGGGCAAGCACTCGATCACCGCCGGCATCGACCTGATGCATCAGCACGCGGCCGAGAATACGGCGTATCCGACTCAGCCGTTGATCGGGTTTGGAAGAAGTGGAACAGGCTCGGGCGGGAATTCCTTTTCCGGCATTGCTTGTCCCAGTACTGGTCCCCAAACCGACTGTTCCCCATGGGGCGGATACCTGGCCGATTATATGGTGGGCGCCGGATCGGGGTACATGCAGGGCGCCGGCGAGATTGCCGATGTGGCCGGCTGGCAGATTGGACCCTTCATCCAGGACGACTGGAAGATTCTTCCCAACCTGACCATCAACCTGGGCCTGCGCTGGGATCCGAATACGCCTCCCGTCTCCCAAGGCAACCGCGGCGCAGCCTGGATTCCCGGCACGAATAGCTTCGCCGGTTTCGCGAATAGCGTGCCCGGCCAGCAAAGCACCGTGTATACCAACGCTCCCGCAGGACTCGACTTCCCCGGCGACCCTGGCGTGCCTAATACCCTGATGAACAGCGATTACAATTACTGGGAGCCTCGCATCGGCGTGGCCTACCAGCCCAAGGCACTGCCGCATACTGTCTTCCACGCCGGCGCCGGCATGTTCACCGGTCCGCTGCAGTACTCGGAATACAACCACGCTGCCGACGTCGCCCCCTTCAGCCCCACCTTTAACTTCTCGGGATGGGATTGGGACGGCACCTGCGGCGCTGCCGCCTGTCCCGATTCAACTCTCAAAGGTGGTATCATCCCCTTTGATAACCCCTGGTCCAGCTCTGTCTCCCCCTATACGACAAGCCCCTTCCCGGGAACATTCCCCTGGGCGACGCTTTCCTACAAACCGGCGAAAACCATTGCCATTCCCAAGGGCCAGCAAATCGGCCAGGTCTTCGCGCGCAACTTCAAGCAGCCCACAACGTATGCCTGGAACGTCTCGGTCGAGCAGCAGCTCACACCGACGACGGCCCTCCGCATGGCTTATGTGGGCAACGAAACCGAACACCTGTCGGTGCTCATCGACATGAACCCGCCGTATGCGAATACGTCAAAGTTTTACGTGAACTCGAACTTGGGGGACATCTACGATGACCAGAGCTGGGCGACGGCGAGCTACAACTCGCTGCAGTTCAGCCTGGATCAACACGTATGGCACGGCCTCCAGGTGCAGTCCAGCTTCACGTGGTCGCATACCATCGACGTCGCCAGCAGCAGCAACGTCTCCTTCGGCAATCCGGCACTTGGCAATCCGATCAGCGCCAAGTGGAACCGCGGCAACGCCAACCAGGATATGCCGTTTAACTGGATTAGCAACTTTATCTACCATGCCCCCTCGCTCAAGGAAAAGGGCAAGCTGATGGAAGAGACGGTCGGCGGATGGCAGTTGAGCGGCATCATCACCTGGCAGAAGGGCAACCCGTTCTCGATTGGCCAGTGGGGTACGGACCCCGGAGTCGGCATGTGGAATAACCGCGCCGATTTCGCTTCGGGCGTGGCCAACAACATGGGCAAGGGCAGCCACTGGGATTGGACTAATCCGAGCAAAGGCTACTTCAACCCAGCAGCCTTCACCCTTCCCGTCTCCTGTAACGACCAAACGCCGGGATGGTGCGGTTTCGGCGACACGGGCAAGAACGCCTACTGGGGACCGGGCGTCTTTGGCATCGATGCATCGATCATGAAGAACTGGGCTCTGACGCAAGGAAAGACCTTCCAGTTCCGCTGGGATGCCTTCAACGCCACCAACCATCCGAGCTTCTCCAACCCGGCGTCCACCGTTAATCAGGGCCCAACTGTTTTTGGCATAATCACCGGCACGAACAGTCAGCCTCGTGTCTTCCAAGGCGCGCTCCGCTTGACCTTCTGATTTCACACCTTAACCTGAGGCCCGGGCGATGAGGATCGTCCGGGCCTTTTTTCGCGCCGAGTTGAGTGTTGCGTATCCCACCCTTGCCACAAAAACAAATACGTGGCAAGGATGGGGCACCCAGAGATAATGGTTGGGGACGTATGTTGACGGTCAAGCCATCTTCGCGCGGAAACTCTCTGCTGCTTTGCGGGCTTCTTTTGGCTGCGCTTGGAGCGCTTGCGCCGGCTTTTGCAAGCGCGCGGGCGCGGCCATCGGCGGCCGAGTCGCTCACCGCGGGGAACGAGGAGTGGAACTACACGATTCGGTCCTGGCAGTCGCAGGATGGTTTGCCGGAGGAGACTGTGCAAGCCTTCGCACAGACTCAGGACGGCTACCTTTGGGTGGGAACCAGCGGCGGTCTGTTGCGTTTTGATGGGGCGCGCTTCCACCTCTTTGCCCATGAGAATACGCCTGCCTTCGGAGAGAACAGCGTCTTTTGCCTGCTAGCCGGCCACGATGGCCGCCTGTGGATCGGCACCGACGGCAGCGGTTTGATCGAGTGGCAAAATGGCGCCTTTCATGCCTATCCCGTCGCGCAAGGCCAGGCTGCCGACTTTGTGCGCGCGCTGGCCGAAGACCATAACGGCTTATTGTGGGTTGCCACCGACGACGGCCTGTTCTGGGCCAAGAACGGCAGCCTGGAACGCGCTGACAAACCACTTGGCCTGCCCGTCTTCAACGTTCATGCCGTGATGGAAGACCGTTCCGGCCGCATTTGGGTGGGCGGCTCGCGCCTTTACTCGCTCAAGGACGGTAAAACTCGCGAGTATTCGCTGCCGGGCAGCGACAGCAAGAATAAGGTGAAATCCTTTCTCCAGACCTCTGACAGAGTGATCTGGGTGGGGACGGTCGGCGGGCTTTACCGGCTGCTGCCGGGACAGGACCGCTTCGCGCCGGTGCCCGAGGTTTCCGGCACCATCCGATCCCTGCGAGAGGCGCCCAACGGTGAGTTGTGGGCCGGCGCTATCGGTGCGGGAATCTTCAGGATTCGCGGCAATCGCGTTACACGCCTGAAGGCGCCCTCGCCCCTGATTAGTAACACCGTGCTCTCCATCTTTGCCGATTCCGACCGCGATCTGTGGTTAGGAACCCAGGCCGGCATGATGCGCCTCAGCCGTACGCCGGTGCGCGTTCTGGCCCTATCCGAAGCTGCCGACTCGGATTTCGGAACGGTCACTTTGGATACAGACGGTTCGCTGTGGGCCGCTTCTAATCAGTTGGTACATGTGCAAGACGGCCATGCTGCGCCGTTCAGATTTCCAGAGATGGGTGAGGTACGGGTTCGCAATGTGCTGCGCAGCCGGGATGGATCGCTTTGGGTCGGGACCGACGGCGGCGGCGTCTATCATCATTCCGCCCAGGGAACCACGCACTTCACTACACACGAAGGCCTGGTGAACAATTTTGTGCGCGTCTTTCTCGAATCCAAAGATGGCTCTCTTTGGATTGGGACCGATAACGGAGTGAGTCGCCTCGATCAGGGAGGTATTCATAACTTCACTGCGCAGAATGGACTGGTTTATAACAGTATCCGTTCGCTCCTGGAAGATCGGGATGGGACCATCTGGATAGGCACCGAGCATGGGTTGAGCCAGTACAAGAATGGAGAATTCAATCACGACGCGATGACCGCCGCGTTGGGCGACGAGAAGGTGTGGGCGCTCCATCAGGACGTGGATGGTGGAATCTGGATCGGCACACGCGCCCATGGACTTTATCGCTATCGCAATGACCAGCTATCCCACTTCACTACGGCCAACGGGCTGGCCAGCGACAGTATCTATTCCATTCTCGAAGATAAGAAGGGCCATTTCTGGGTCAGCGGTCCCTCGGGAGTGATGCTGCTGAACCGTGCCGAACTGGATGCACAGGCCATCGACCCGCAACAGCTTCTCTCGTTGCGCATCTTTCGCGCCGATGAGGGCGGCAAGCCCACACAGTTTTATGGGGGAACGCAACCGGCGGGGGCTATGACCGGCAGCGGCGAAGCGTGGTTTCCCACCAGCCAGGGGTTGTGGAGCATTCGCCCGGATGAGCTGGAGCATCCGTTCTTCCCCAACCTGAATATCGACGCCGTTTCGGTTGATGGACGCCCGGCCCCGCTGACCGGAAAACTGACTTTGGATGCAAGCAGCAGCCGCTTGGAGATTGGGTATGAGCCGGTGTTGCTGCGCTCGCAGGAAGGACTTCGCTTTCGCTATAAACTCGACGGCTATGACCGGACCTGGACCTACGCAAGCGCGCAGCAGCGGCTGGCTACCTACACCAATCTTCCCGCAGGCAACTACACATTTCTTGTGGAGGCCTGGGAGACGGACGATCCGGCTCATGAGGCCCGCGCCTCGATTGGATTGATCAAAAGACCCTATTTCTACCGGACGCAGTGGTTTGTGGCTATCTGCGTGCTGTTCGCGGCGCTGCTATCTGTCTTTGCGTACCAGGTCCGGATGAAACAGATTCACGACCGCTTCAAGGCAGTGTTGGCGGAGCGGACGAGGCTGGCGCGCGAGATGCACGACACGCTCATCCAGGGCTGCGTAAGCATATCCGCGCTGCTCGAGGCCGCGTCAAGCGGTGAGGTCGACAATGAGTCAAGGTCACACTTGATCGACTATGCTGCCACGCAAGTTCGCGCAACAGTAGATGAGGCACGGCAGGCAGTGTGGAATCTGCGTGGAGAGGAGCATGCACTCGTCGATCTGGAAATTGCACTGCAGCGCATGGCAGAACGAATTGGCCGGGAACATGGCGTGGAGATGGTTTATCGTCTGCTTGGGAAGCCATTTGCCATCGCCCTGCCTGCCACGCATGAACTCATGATGGTGGCCCGGGAAGCGGTATTTAACGCGATCTTGCACGGGCACGCGCAACAGATTGAAACGGAGCTCTCCTACGCCGACGAGTCTCTTTCGTTGACTATAAAGGACGACGGGCAAGGGTTCGACGCCGCGAAAGCCTTCTCCGATGAGCACTTCGGTCTGTGTGGGATGCAGGAGAGAGTTCACCAGTTCAACGGAAAATTCGAGATTGAGAGCGCCCCTCTGAAGGGAACCTGTGTGCGGCTAAGGATTCCTCGCACAGCCATCGCAATATGATGCACGGGAATTCAACAGTCTCCGCGCCAGAACCGAGCATAATGTCTTCCACGCCCTATAATCCGCTTATGGCGCCGATCCGCATCCTTGTTGTCGATGATCACCCGATTATGCGGGTTGGGATCACGGCACTCATTGCGTCCAGTAAGGAGATGGAGACGGTGGCCCAGGCTGGCAGCGGGGAAGAAGCGATTACGTTGCACGCGCTCCACCTCCCGGACATCACCCTCATGGATTTGCGACTGCCCGGTATCAGCGGCGTCGAGACCATTCGCCGTATTCGCAGCCAGTCCCCCAAGGCCCGGTTTATTGTGCTCACTACTTACGCAGGCGACGAAGACATTTTCCAGGCTATGGAGGCGGGAGCCACCGGCTACCTGGTTAAGGGCATGCCCCAGGAGATGCTGGTCAACGCGGTAAAGCGAGTTCACGCCGGCGGCCGGTATCTGCCTCCGACAATGTCTCAGGCGCTGGCCTCGCGCATGCCTGACTCAAGCCTCAGCAACCGCGAACGCGAGGTGCTCGGACTGATGGCAACAGGCAAGTCCAATAGAGAGATTGCCAACAATCTGGGTATAACCGAGGCTACAGTGAAATGCCACGTAAGCGTCATCCTGGGGCGCCTGAACGCCAGTGACCGTACCCAGGCCGTAGTGATAGCGCTGCAGCGGGGACTGATCCATCTGTAAGGCGGCTTCGCCAACACTGATGGCCATGCGGCGGCGAGCATACGTTGTTTTCGCCGCATCCAACATATCACCGAATAGAGCGGTGGCCTGGCGATAAGCAAAGCATCATCTTGACAAGTCAACCTCGTACTCGGGAAGAGCTTCAACTGAATCCAGAACTCCCGCTTGGCCGTCACTGTTGAACCTAGGCTTCTTGCCTGGTTCAAAGAAGATATGGGCTTGCTGGCACAGCGGCAAAACCTGAAGCAAAAATGTAGCTGAGGCCGAATCCGGAAGAAACCGTTTCAGTCCGATTTGCCAGTCTGTCCCATTAAAAAAGTTATCGGTGAGCAGATGGCCGCCATTTAGAAAACGCGCCTCATCGCCCTGATAATGCACTCCGAGGTAGAGATCGCTGAGTCCTTCAAGCGCGCCTTGAGGAATTACAATTCTCCATTCGCCCGCTTGACTAAAGCTGGAGTCATCTGGCGCCATGATCACGGCTTCATGCCGCCACGACAGTGCCGGGCCGAAAACTGGCGAGGGCGCCTTGCCCATTGCCCGCGTCTGCACTAACTGGAGCGCGACCTTTCGCTCTGGTTCACGCAGATTCAGTAATTGGAAGAGCCCCGTCTGCTTGCTTACCCCGGCTTCGGCCGTTGCATTAGAGGCGGTGAAGGTGCCGGCAGGAAAGAACGCGGCGTCAAAGAATGATTTGCCTATCTGGCGCAGGATAATATGCGATCCATCGCTATAGACCTGTGCCTTGGTTAGCACAAGTTGGTCGTTCCCCTCGAAGTTCACTCTCCAAAGATCTTCTGCCTGCTCCACACTGAGGAGCACTATGTGCGTAATGCCACTGATACCGTGAATCGTAATTACAGTACTCGGACCCGGCTCGAGGTCTCGCACTGTCAATGTGCTGTTTGCCTCGGAAAACATGCCTCGCTCCAGGTGGACCGCCGAACGGTTTGCCGCCGGAAACGCAAACTCCGCGGCAATGCCCGAGATTGACTTGAAGAAGGCATATGTCTCGCCGCCAAACTTAATCTTCAGAATGGGTTGGGCGGTTGCATAGCGCAGCATGACACCATCTAGGTCCAGGTTCACTGGCCAATAGAAGTAACTGTTGGCCGGAATGGTAATAGGCATGGCCGGAACGAGTAACGTCTGGCCGGTGACTCGAATTTCAAACTGAGTGCCGGGCCGCGAAGGAAGCTCCCGCTCCCGGATGTAATTGTTCACAAACAGAAAGCCACGCTGTCCGTCAATGCGCGCCGAAGCCCTCAAAATGGATGTATCCGCCGGCCCCGCAGGGCGCGGTGTTGGTGCGATGACACGCTCCGAAGCCAACTGAGCGCCGAAGTCCTGGAGAAAGTAGTGGTCCAGCTTCAACTCCCGCAACGTCGCATTCATCTGGCCAAACTCACCTAGAGGCGCCTGAAAGTCGTAGCCCTTTACAGGAACGTCGGTTGGATAACCGGTGCGTTGCGACTCCTGGAGCGTAGTCAACTTCCCGTCGGGATTCTCTCCGCCCTGGTACATGTAATAGCCGAGGAGATTGACCCCCGAACCGATCATCACGGGAATCGTCGCCGCCACGTCGCCCACGGCCAGCACCGGCCTGCGGTGATAGGTGTCCTGATTGCCGCCTCCAACTTCTGCGGTCAGGAATGGAGTTTCGGCGCGCAGTTCGTCGTCGTGCCGGCTGCCGGCTGCGGAGTTGCCGCCAATCGCTCCCATATTGGCGGCCACTCGACTGCCAAAGAGAAAAGAATATATTGCGGCCGGAGGAAGAACGCCGGTGCCGGTATCCCAGGGAGCGTCGGGATAGCCTCCACCATAGGCGGGCAGAAACATATTTATGGGAACGACTGCATTGTCCCAACCTGTTACCGTGTACAGTGGAACGTCGAGGCCGCTGTCGATCGCCATTTGTTTGAGAGCAGCCAGATGTTGCCGCCCCTGCCCCGGGCCATTGAGCGCATACTCATTTTCTATTTGAATGCCGATCACGGGCCCGCCGTCCTTCCATAGAAGCCCATGAAGCTGTTGGCCGATCTGCGCATAGAACTGTTTCACCTCGGCAAGATAAACAGGGTCATTGGAGCGCACCGCACTCTTCTTGAGCACCCAGTCAGGCAGCCCGCCGTTGCGAACCTCGCCGTGGTCCCAGGGACCGATGCGCGGATAGAGCAACATTCCGTGCCTGGCGCACAGTTCGGCAAATTTTCTCAAGTCTCGCTGGCCGCTCCAATCGAACTGGCCTTCAATCTCTTCGTGATGAATCCAGAAAACATAGGTTGAGATGATATCAACGCCGCTGGCCTTCATCTTGAGAATCTCTTCTTCCCAATATGCCTCTGGGTAGCGCGTGAAGTGAAACTCGCCCATTACCGGGATCCAAGGTTTGCCGTCTCGCATCAGATACTGGCTATTGACTGTGATCGTACTTCCATTAGGAGCATGATTACTGCCAAGCAGGGATGGAACAGGCATGGGCGCGTCATTGGGAGCCGTTGCGTCAAAAACCAAGCGATTGGCAGGTGGCTGCGCGCACAAGCCGCTAGCAAAGACGAACAGAAATAAAGATATCGCACGAGAACGCATAACTCACATACCTTTCAAAACACGCATACGGCGCTCCCAGTCTTCAGTTCTTCTGAACTTTGCTTTCCACACCGACTCGTATATCACATGGTGGAGAGCCGATGAGCGCTTCTGGAGCCAACGATTCGCATCTTACGCCGTCCGATATGCAACTTGAATCCGACTAAAGTTGGATTGACATCATTCGCTTTGGACGCGGTGACGCGCATCAAAGGTTCAAGAAGGGATGATACCGTTGAGGCCATGAAAAAGGTGGGGCATTCGTCTTTATGGGGGGCGGTGAATCGGGATACATGTCCTGTTAGGTGAACTCTTGATTAAAACCGAAAAAGAACCCCATCTCCGATTGATGCTCGTGGAGGTGAGGCTCTTTTTCATTTACTGGGAAAGCGGCTATTCATTGCCGGATCAGGCTAATTGTGCGACCAATGTACGACAGACCTTCCGTACTCCTCCCTCCAGTTGGCTATTCGTGTTCTTATCCCCTTTAGAATGTGCGCAGCCTTTGTTCTCAATATGCCGGGGCTTAGTGAATCATGTTGATGGTTTCCTGCGTGATGGTGTCAAAGGTGGTTACCGCCTTGGAGTTGGCCTCAAAGGCGCGCTGCGCAACGATCAGGTCGGAGAACTCGGCGGAGATGTTGACGTTGGAAGCCTCTAAAGAGCTTCCCTGGAGCGTGCCGAGCCCACCCGACCCGGCCACGCCTACGGAGGCGAGGCCCGAGGCGGCGGTAGCCTGGTACTCGGTCGAGCCTACGTCGGATAGTCCCTGCTCGTTGCTTACTGTGGCCAGTGCTATTTGTCCCACGTTCTGGCTCTGACCATTCGAGTAAGTTGCCGAGACGGTGCCGTTGGAACCGATGGTAAAGCTCTGATACTCGCCGCTCGCATATCCGTTCTGGCTGGGAGACGAAGTTGAATTGGCGGCAGCGGTCTGGCTGATGTTCCCGGTACCGGCGCTTCCCAGCACATCCCAGGTCATGTTCATCGTCGCTGCTCCGTCGGAGAGCCCGGCGAAGCTGATTCCGCTCACATCTCCGGCCGGGTTGACCAGACTGCCACTGGAATTGAAGGTCAGCGTCCCCGTAGTGTTGGTGCCCACCGGATCCTGAATCACACTTCCGCTGGTGGAGATATTCGCGCCGGAGATCGTCAACACACCGGCTGCTGTCGATGAAACCGTTACGCCACCCGCGCCAACAGTGATGCCGGCCGCTCCCAGCGCGGTATTCAGATCTGTCACATAGTCGGCCACCGTCTCAGGAGAGCCGGAGAACGTCGGCAGCGCGGTGGTTGCCGTGCCGCCCGCTGTAGCCGGCGCAGTAATCGTCAGGTTTGTTCCTGCATCGACGGTGGCCAGCGTGCCGCCGCTTGCCCCAAAGTCATAGTTGACCGTTGTGACCCCGCCCGCAGTCGCTGAGCCGGGTGTAAGCGTGTCAGGCATGGAGATGTTGTAAGACCAGGAGTTGGTTCCGGTCTTGGTGTAGTTCACCGTGCCAACGTAACTATTGCCCAGCGAGTCATAGACCGTGACCGGACCGGAGGCGGTGGCGCCCATAGCGGACGCGGAGTCGAGATTTTGCGTCATGCTGAAGGTGGTCGTCGCCGAAGGCGCCATCACTTGCCCAGTCGGAATCACAATATCGCTCAAAGCGCCGCTAGTATTGATCACGCCGTTGGTTGCGGAATAGCCCATGACCGCCTGGCCGCCGGTGGACTCAAGCGTCCCATTTGAACTCAACTGAAAGTTGCCGTCGCGCGTGTAGAGTTGGCTGCCGTCTCCGCTGTCGAGGACAAAGAAGCCTGTGCCGTCAATCGCGGCATCGGTCGAGATGCCGGTTGAAGAGACTGTGCCGCCGGTAAAGTCGGTGCTGTTGGACGCGACCTGCACGCCTGTTCCCTGCTGAATCTCATCTCCCGATCCGGCCGTGCCCACCTGCTGGTAAAACAGGTCGCTGAAGTTTGTCGTCTGCGCCTTGAAGGCTGTGGTGTTCATGTTGGACAAATTGTTGGCAATGGTGTTCAGCGCTGTCGAATCGGCGTTGAGTCCGCTGAGTGGGATGTCAAAGTTGGGCATGGTGAATCTCCTCTCGACTGCATCTGCGGTTGGCGCGGGCCTTGGCGGCCGGCGGATAAACAGGCTTTGCGGGCTGCTGTAAGTCCGCAGAATCGCTACTGCACGCGTGGCCGGCCACTAAGGGCCTCAGCCACGCTCTGGGCCGCGGCATTGGGCGCGGGAATACCGAGATTGCCGGGAGCCAATTGCGCCGCGGCCGTGCTCAGGGCGCCAGGAAGGGTTGTCGCTGCGCCGGACGAGGACGATTTCGCCTCTGCGCTTGCGCCGCTGGCCTGAGCGGAGGCAGTACTGCCGCTAGCATCGGCGGTGGAGCTGCCGAGATCCGTCGTCAACGTCTGGTTGATCGAGATCAGTTGCTCCAGACTGTTCACATTCACCAACTGGTTGATGTACTCATTGGGGTCGGTGTCCGCGGTTGGATCCTGGTTCTGCATCTCAGTCACCAGCAGGGTAAGAAAGTCGTTGGCCGAGATGGTGGCCGAGTCGCTGCTTGCGCTGCTCGCGTTGCTGGTTGCATCCGCCCTGGCGGTAGTGCTGCTTGCGGCTGCCGCTGCGGGCGCTGCGGCTTTGCTTGAAAGAGCCTGCGCCGCCGTCATGTGGTGATTCAAGATTGCCGCTGCCATTTTGTCTCCTTGCTCATTTCTGTTCCTACTTGCGTTCTTCTGCGGTCCGTTTTCCGTGTTTCTGCCCTTCAGGCCATTACCGAAATGTGATTGCCGTCCTGCGTTGCTGTTTGTGCGCTTCCGTCCCGGCCAACAGACCATACCGGCAACTCTGGTGTCGCTGACGAAGCGAATTGCTCACGGGAATCGGCGCCTTGCGTCGCCCCTTGCCCGGTTTCATGCCCTGTCCCTTGCTGCATCCCATCTCCCGAGCCCTTGCCGCTGCCCAACCCCGACGACCCGCTATCGGGAGAAGTCAGCGTGAGCGTTTCGACCGGCGTGTGGTGTTCGGCAAGATAGGCGTTCAAGCCTGCTAGGTGGCCGCCCAACGTCTGGGCCGCATCGGCGGACCCAGCCACGAGCTCGGCATGAACCCCGCCTCCGCCCATATCCGCGCGGACGCCGACCCAACCCAGGGCCGGGTCTTGAAAACCTGCTTCGGCACGCTGCGCCCCGGCATGAATCCAGGTCGGCTTCCCAGTTGCTCCTCCTGCATCGAGGGTTGCGAAAGCTTCGCGGGAATCTGGCCCGCCTGTCGCGGCAGGCGCACGAGGCGCCAACCCTTCAGCAGTGCTCGCAGCTCCGCCCGCGCCAGCGACTGCACGCGCCGTCGTGGACGCATCCACGGCGGTGCCGGAAGACTGCCCTTGCATGATGCGATTTCCATGCTGAGCCGAATCAAATTTGCCGGTTCCACGCGTAGACTGCAATGGATCGGAGGCCGAGAGCTTTTTCTCGCTGGCTGTGCCAGGCTTGCCTTGAATTCGGGACACGGCCGAGTGCTCGCCGGATGGGGCGGCGTTGGCGTTGGCGGCTATTGGCAAAGGATTCAAACCGTCGCTGTCCATCACAACCGGAAGTACGTTCGCTCCTCGATTCCCCAGTTGTGTCGGAATCTCGCTTTGGTCCAGTGCCGGCGTCTGGGGCGGGGCTTGACTGGTCGCCAGCGGTTTCGTCAGGTTGGCGCTGGAAGTGAGAGGCTGAAGCGGTTCCTGGGCCGGCGCTGCGCCTCCACCCGCAGTCGAAGCTTCCGTTTCGCCGAGGGTTGGGCCAGATGAGCCGCTTAAGCTGCGGACGGGCGAGGCTTCCCCTTGCTCTGAAGGCGCTTCGGCTCCTTTGACAGCCTCTTGTACGGATGCACTTGCCGTTCCGCCAACCCCATTGGGACGTTCCGGATTCGGCGGATGCGAACTGAAGGAGGCCGAAGCAAACTCGGTTGGCGGATCAATAAACGGGTCAGCAGAGGTTTCCGTATGAGTGGATTGCGTCCGTGAATCAGCGCCCTGCGCAATTTGGGTGGCGACAGCAGCTACTGGCAAAGCCTGCGGGAAAGTCGCCACAGTCGCCGTGACCAGCCCTGGCAACGATGCGGCTGCGGCAACCTCCGGCGCGGCAGCCTTTACGGAATGGGTCGGCCGCGAACCGCTGGCCGATTCGGGCTCCCGATTGGCCGACGTTTTGTTCTCCTCTGTTCTGCTTGAGGCTGTCTTTGTTACGTCTGTAATTGATCGGGCCGCGGAGGCTCCTGTCCGGGCGTCAACCTGAGACAACTTCAACCCCGCGCTCGCAGGCCCAGTTCCCTTCTCTGTTTCCTGCCTCAAGTCTGCACCGGCAGCTGGAGTCCAAGTTAAAACGGAGGATTTTCCAGCAGCTTCAGCCAGAGCCGGTTCAGCGGAAGTGGTCCCTTGATTTCCTACGGCCCCGGTCTCGCTGAAACCTTCCGCACCAGAGCCCAGCGAGGCCAGCAGCGATTGCCAGCCAGCGCGAAAGCTCTCCGTGCCAGAAGCAATCGGCTGCAACAAACCTTGATTCGCCACCGTAGCCAACCCAGAGCCTTGCGCCGCGCCCTGTGCCTTGTTCAGGCCCGGCGTGTGAGTTCCCCCTGTTCCAATCTCGATGGCGGCGGCAACGGTCATGCGGAGGGATATAGCAGAAGGCGTGCCAAAGGCATGGGCTGCGGGTTAGAGCATTGTCACAAATGGAACCGGCAATCCCCTTTCAGGAAGCCGAGGTCCACTCTGCATGGATTTTTCCTCAAGATTTCCCTGCAACGCATGCATCCCTGTCGATGGCCTTTTCGGAGGTGTCATTCGTCTGAGAGACAAGCTCTGTAGCGCGAAGCGGAACGGGTTCACCATCGGCTCGGGCACCGCTGCCATTACCCCGCAGACGCGAGCCGTACCAGTCGTCGAGCGTCTGCTGGCTGCGGCGGCTGCTCTCGATCGCATTCCGCGCCTCGGTCTCCTGAATCAAGGTTTCAGCCTGGCGGCGCTCCACCCTCTTCGAGAGAAATTCCTGGCGCAGTCCTGCGACTTCTTCTCCCATGGCGTCGATTCTGGGCATGAGCGCGGCGGCATGGCGACTGGCCGCGCGCGTCTCATCGAGACCGGCGAGCCGGTCCGGCAGTTCGCCGGTTCGTGCGCTGGCCTGCACCAGGCTACGGCCCTGGCGATCTCGCACGAAGGTCGCCGTCATGGCGTTCTCCAGACGATGCAACTCGCCCAGCGCGGACTCCAGAACCAGCCGGCTCTGTTCCTCTTGAAGATCCCGGATGCGCAACAAGCGGCGCAACGCGCGCGAAACGGCCATGGCTCACACCTCCCCGGCTAGCTGGGCCAACCGGCGTACACACTCTGCAAAGCGGACCTGCTCGCGCGAGTCCTGGGTCATGAAAGCCCGCATCGCTCCACGGGCGCGCAGCGCGCGGTCCAGATCAGGATCAGCGCCCTGCTTGTAGGCTCCTATGCGCACCAGGTCTTCGCTGCGCGCATAAACGGCCATCAGCCGGCGCACCAGCGCGGCATGCTCACGATGCGCTAGTTGGGTAACAACAGGCATCAGCCGGCTTATTGAGTCCAGCACTTCGATGGGCGGATACCACCCTTCCGCAGCCAGCACACGCGAAAGCACCACATGGCCGTCGAGCAGCGACCGAACCGCGTCCACCAATGGGTCCTGCTGGTCATCGCCTTCCATCAATACGGTATAGAAGGCGGTAATCGAGCCCACACGGAATTGCCCTGCGCGCTCGACCAGCCGGGCGAGGCGGCTGAAAACAGAAGGCGTGTACCCTTTGGCCGTGGGAGGCTCTCCGGCAGCCAAGCCAATCTCACGAGCGGCCATGGCAAAGCGCGTCAGCGAATCCAGCACCAGCAGCACGTGCTTGCCCTGCGCGGCAAAGAATTCGGCGATTGTGGTGGCCGACAAGGCCGCTCTCATGCGCATCAGCGGCGACTGGTCGGAGGTGGAAACCACCACCACCGAGCGCGCACGGCCTTCACCACCCAGAGAATCCTCAAGAAACTCGCCTACCTCGCGGCCCCGTTCCCCCACCAGGCCCACCACTGTCACATCCGCCTCGGTGTTGCGGGTCATCATGCCGATGAGCGTACTTTTGCCGACGCCCGAGCCGCCGAAGATGCCTACTCGCTGGCCGCGGCCCACTGTCAGAAGCGCATCGAGAACGCGAATTCCGGTGCCCAGCGGGATGCGAATCGGCGTACGGTCCAGCGGCGGCCTCACCACCCCCTCCAACGGCAGCGACCGGAAGACGGCTGGCGGACGGCCCTCATCGATAGGTTCACCCAGCGCATTCAGTACCCTGCCCATCAGCGCCGGCCCCACCTCGATTTCGGGGTGGACATTCAAGGCCTCCACACGATTTCCGTAGCGGATTCCCTCCGTGCTCTCGACCGGCATGGACAGCACATTGGCGCCGCGAAAACCAATCACCTCGGCAAGGTGCGCGCGGCCGAACTGGTCGTGAATCTCACAGCATTCACCAACCGATGCCAGTGGCCCCGCCGACTCGATCGTCTGGCCCACCGATTCGAGCACCTGCCCACACCAGCGCCAGGGCTGGCCGCGCTCAAGCCTGCCAAAATAACGCTCCAGCCTCTGAGTCATACGCCACTCTCCCCGCCTGTTTTACCGGCGGCCACAGCGGGCTCGGCAGCACTGGGACTTGAATGGGCGGAGGCAACGCGGCCGACGCGGTCAAAGAAGCCCCGCTCAATCTCTCCCAACTGCGCGCGAATCCCCAGATCCACCAAGCCCAGCTCGGTCTCAATCACGCAGTCTCCCAACCGCATTCCTTCGCCCGCACTTACAGTTGGTCTTATGGCAAGATTGGGCACAAGCGCGATAGCTTCGCGCCATAATTCAAACTCAGCCTCAGGCACGCGCAGCCGCGCCTGGGTCGATCCAGAGAGTTGTCCCAGCGCCACCCTGACCGCTCCGGTTAGCAGCAATGGATCCATCTGCGCCTCGCGCCGCAGAATGCGCGCTGCGACAGCCAGCGCCAGCTTCACTACCTCGTGCTCGACCGCACCCATATAACGGTCTCGCTCCTGGGTAAAGCTCTCGATGAGTTCGGCGGCTTGCTGTGCCCGCTGCTGTTGGGCCGCAGCCTGGGACCCGTTCTGCGCCTCGCGCTCCGCCTGGCGACCTTGCTCGCTGCCCGCCTCGAAGGCGCGGCGTTTCTCTTCGACGAGCCGTGCGTCGAACTCAACACGCAGCCGGGTCTCGATGGCCTCGGCCTCCGCATTCCTGACGGGCGTAGCGCCAGCCCTGCTCACGCTCATTCCGGCATCTTCCGCATTGGCCCACCCAGTCCACTCCGGCAAAGGAGGCGCATCGGGGCCAGCGAGGTAATCGAAGACCTCGATGCGCGTCGCAGCGCCCGTTCCCGTTGCCGATTCCGCCTGTTGCAAGAATTTCCTCCCCTAAGTGGTCAGTGATCAGTAAAAGCACTAACGACCGAAAGCTGTCCACTGTTCACGGTTCACGAGCCACTTTTCACGCCAGCATCTCGTC
>Ga0224553_1000366_pt1 | contig 20673 bp, 19 predicted proteins | sample 714S21014metaG_FD_179897 | JGI IMG/M metagenome (GOLD analysis project Ga0224553, IMG submission 179897) | Peat soil microbial communities from Stordalen Mire, Sweden - 717 S2 10-14 | ecosystem: Environmental > Terrestrial > Soil > Wetlands > Peat | place: Sweden: Norrbotten County, Stordalen... | reverse complement strand
GAGGCGAACGAGGCGAACGAGGCGAACGAGGCGAACTAGGCGAACGAGGCGAACGAGGCGAACGAGGCGAACGAGGCGAACGAGGCGAACGAGGCAATAGAATACGCCGAACCGATCGAACCAATGGAACAAAACGATCCGATGGATCCAATGCTGAAGGCGCTGCCGATCGAACCAATGGAACAGAACGATCCGATGGATCCAATCGAGCTCATCGATCCAGGCGATCTCTGCGAACTATCGAAGCCAAACCGCCAACGCCTTGCCTGCGCCATGCCTTCGGCCTTGGACGCGGATGAGTCACCAGTCGTCGCGACCGCGAGTTTTTTCTTTCGCCGCCGCAGGAAGAGCGCCACCGCGCTTCCGAGTACCAGGGAAGCAACCGCTCCGACAGCCAGCCCTCGTACCCACGACTTCTTAACCATTGACGCGAGCCTACAAAGCCAATCAAAAATCACGCCGACGGAGTCTTCATGTCGTCATTGTCAATGGTGAACACGCGAAGTCTGCCTTAACCGTCACGGACAGTTGAAATCCTGACTGAGGGCTGGGATTCAACCATCGAGGGCCTCAATTTTGAAGCATGGTTGAAGTTTGATAATAATTTGATATAAATCACGTATCATGTAATGAGGTTCCCCAGAGAAAGTGGACACCCAACTAGCCGACTTAATCGGTCGGCTGAGAGGATGTCCCCATGGCCATCAGCAGAAGGAAGTTCACCCTAGAGTTCCGAACCGAGGCAGCGCACCGCGTGATCGACACTGGTCGAAGCGTGCGGGCGGTCGCGTCGGAACTCTCCATTGAAGAGAACACGCTCGCTAAGTGGGTGAGAGACGAGCGTCGACGCCAAGAGACCCTCAGTGCGTCGAGCGACATCCCCTTAACGGTCGCCGAGCGCTTAGAACTCCAGCGACTGCGCCGCGAAGTCAGTGAACTGCAAAAGGACCACGACTTCTTAAAAAAAGCGGCCACGTACTTCGCTTCCAATCCTCCAAAGTCGAGAGATTTGCGTTAATGCACGCGGAGTACGTGAACTACGAAGTCAAGCGCATGGCCCGGCTCTTGGAGGTCTCGACCTCTGGCTACTACCGCTGGGTGCAACACCGCGACGTCACGTCGCCGGCCACGCAGCGCCGCCGCGACTTAGACGCCAAGATCCTGAGCTTTCACAAGGACTCTCACGCCACCTACGGCGAACCGCGCATCACCCAAGACTTGGTCGAAGCGGGCGAGACGCTGAGCCACAACACCGTGGCATCGCGAATGCGAGCACTGGGCATAGCCGGCATCAGCCCACGCACCTTCAAGGTGACGACGATCAAGGACCCGAGCGCCACCTACCCCGCGGATCTCGTGAACCGGGACTTCGCCCCCGAGGGGCTGAACGTGCTCTGGACGAGCGATCTGACGTATTTGAAGATCGGCACGGGTGACGTCTACCTCTGTTGCGTGCGCGACGAGGGCTCCAGTCGAGTGCTCGGTTGGCAACTCTGCGATCACATGCGAACCGAAATCGTCACCGACTCACTCGACCAGGCGATCGCGACACGGTTCAAGGATGTCGCCGGCACAATCTTTCACGCGGATCGCGGCGTCCAGTTCAGCGATCACAAGACCGAGGCGTTATGTGCGAAGTTCGAGATCACTCGCTCGATGGGCCAGACCGGGTCGTGTTACGACCACGCCAGTGCTGAATCGTTCTGGTCGATCTTCAAACACGAGTACTTTTACCGCCACGTCTTCGCCAACATGGAAGAACTGCACTCCGGCGTTGCCGACTACATCAACTTCTACAACCACCAACGACGCTGCGCCAAGGCTGGCGGCGTCAGTCCCATCCGCTACGAGTTAACGTTGGCTCTAGAACAGCAACAGGCCGCTTAAACCGTGTCCACTTTCTCTGGGGAGGCTCATAATTGATACAAAGTTCAGTATTCGTCGTTGTCAACGATGAAAAAAGATGATCTTTGCCGAAAGGGCAATCATGTCCAGTCACGACCAACCAAAACACTTTCGTTCTTGGCGTGATTTTGCAAGAAAAGTTGACGCGGTTCGTCGCCCTCCAACGCGGCAGTCGCGCGCCCGACTTGGAATTAGTGCATTCTCGGTGAGTGGGATAGTTCTCCTAACGTTGACAGCCTTTGTGAGTCAGCCCGCCGCGGCCGCACCGACGGCTATCAACCTTGGAACCGCATCGAACTTTGCGGTGCTGGCCGGATCCACAATTACCAATACCGGTTCGACCGTGATCTCTGGGGACATCGGCTTGGCGCCCGGTACTGCCGTCACTGGCTTCCCGCCCGGAGTGCAGAGTTCGGGCACCACGCTCGTCGCCGACGCCCAAGCGCTAGCCGCCCAGAATGATCTCACGACGGCGTTTTTGAATACTGCTGGGAGCACTCCGGCAACCACCGCCCCGAGCGATCTTGGCGGCTCCACGTTGACTCCGGGCATCTACGCTTCGTCAACCAGCATGGCCCTCACCGGATCAGTGACACTCAACGGTGGCGGCGATGCAAGCGCAGTTTTCATCTTCCAAGCTGGATCAACGCTGACCACCGCTTCGGGCAGCAGCGTGATTCTGGAAAATGGGGCACAGGCCTGCAACGTCTTCTGGGAAGCCGGTAGTTCCGTAACACTGGGAACCACCAGCAACATGAGCGGAACGATAATGTCCCTGAGTTCGGCCACGATGAACACGGGAGCGACCGTGACTGGTCGCGTCCTCGCGCGCAACGGCGCCGTGACCCTCGACGACAACGTGATTAACGTGCCCACGTGCTTGGCGAGCACCGGGACGACAACCACGACCGTTGGTTCCACGACGACGACCAAGGGCACGACGACGACGACGACCAAGGGCACGACAAAGGGAACGACGACCAAGAGCACGACGACTACGACCAGGGGACCTACGACCAGGGCTAAGGGAACGACGACCACGACCACGACACCGGTGATTCCGGTGGGGGCGCCCGCTACTGGTTTCGGCGGAACTGCGGGATCCGGTCCAACTCCCTTCGCACCGATTGGACTTGGAGCGGTGGGCCTGGCCGCAGCAGCTGGAGCAGCAGCCGTGCTAACTCGTCGTCGTCACGCTCGCAACAGCGGCGGCGCGCCAAATGACAGCCCCCCCGGGACGTAAGGGGCGCTCAACACTTGAGTTGACGTGCTGGTTCGTTTGCGCCTTCGCTCTCGTCATCGCGATGGGAGCGCTAGTAGGCGTGTGGGCCTCTAGAAAGCCCGCCACTACGGTGTTGACGTCCTCGCCCACAACCCTCGCGCGACCCCCCGTGGTCAACCCGGCGCCGGTACGCCATTCCATTCCTCGCGAGTTGGCAATCCCCTCTATTGACGTGAGCACGAGCGTCGGAATCGTGGGCCTGCAGCCCGATGGTCAAGTTATGGTGCCGTCCACCACACGTACAGTGAGTTGGTACCGGTACGGTCCAACTCCCGGCGATGTGGGCTCGTCGGTGATCCTTGGCCACGTTGATTCGCACCTCGGACCCGGAGTCTTTTTCCTTCTTCGTACGCTGAAGGCGGGCGCACTCATTCACGTGGTCCTCGCCGATCATGCCTCCGCCACCTTCAGGGTGACCAGCGTGGTGCAGTATTCGAAGACAAATTTCCCCGACAAACTCGTCTACGGTTCGCACGGTGGACGTCTGCTCAATCTCGTTACCTGTGGGGGCGTCTTTGATCACGCCACCGGCCACTACGAGTCCAACATCGTGGTCTTCAGCAAATTCGTGAGAGTCACCCCTTCGCAGGCGAGTTGAAACGGGCAAACGCCTGGACGCGACCTGACCCGTCGCATCCGTCAGTGGGTGGGATTCGACTTCCCTGATGGCGAGACGTCAAGAGCCGCCCGTTAACGGCGGGCCTGCAGTTCAGCAATTACGGCCTTGCCGTTAGCCCGACCCTTCGTGACTTTCATCACTTGGCCAATGAAGAATTGAGCCAGCTTCTCGTCGCCCTCGCGGTAACGGGCCCACTCGTCAGGATTCTCCTCGATCAAAGTCGCCACGGTGGTTCCGAGGGAGTCCGAGGACAGTTGTTCGTATCCCTTCGCCGTCGCAATGGCCTTCGGGTCTCCCCCGCTCGCCAGCAACTCTCCGAGCACCGTCTTGGCCTGCGTCGACGAAAGTTCGCCGCTCTGTTCCATCCGTACCGTGGCGCTGAAGGATTCCAGAGTCAGATTGTGGAGATCGTCAATGCCCGCCGCGAGCTCATTCGCGGCTCGGGCGATCGCGAGCGCCGGATCGGCGCCGGCATCAATGGCCGCGTTGACAAAGGCCTCGAGCCCCAAGTCGATCACCACTTCGACCCCGTCGAGCTGCGCCGGGGTCGGGTCCAGCACACGAGCCGTGAGCTTCTGGCGACGCTCGGCGGGCATGGCGGGTAGCGATTCACGGATACGGTCCTGCCAAGCCTGATCCGGGTCTAGGTCCACCAGGTCGGGTTCACGGAAGTACCGGTAGTCCTCGGCCTCTTCCTTGGTGCGCATGGTCGACGTCACACCGAGAATCTCGTCCCAATGTCGGGTCTCTTGACGAATGCTGCCGCCGTCTTCAATGACGTCAATCTGGCGCAGGGCCTCGTAGTCAATCGCGCGCTGAAGGCTGCGCAGTGAGTTCAGATTCTTGATCTCGCAGCGGGTTCCAAAGACCGCGTCGGGTTTGCGAACAGAGACGTTGGCGTCGATGCGCACGGAGCCCTCTTCCATGCGTCCGTCCGATGCCCCCGTGGCGATCAAGATGCCGCGCAACTCCGCCACGTAGGCGCGCGCCTGCGCGGACGAACGGATATCAGGACCCGAGACGATCTCCACGAGCGGAACACCTGAGCGGTTGTAGTCCACGAGCGAACGGTCGGCGCCGTGAATTCGGCCCGTCCCGCCAAGGTGCGTGGACTTGCCGGTGTCCTCTTCGAGGTGGGCTCGCTCAATCGAGACGCGGCTGCCATCGGGAAGATCTAGGTACCCACCGGAGTTGATTGGCAGGTCGTACTGGCTGATCTGGAAGTCTTTGGGCATATCGGGATAGAAGTAGTTCTTGCGGTGAAACGTGGACGACGCGATCGTACTGTGCAGCGCGAAGCCTATGGCCATCGCGAGGTCCACGGCGTGCACGTTCAGTACTGGCAGCGAGCCCGGCAGTCCCAGGCAGACCGGACAGGTGTTGGTGTTGGGCTCTGACCCGAAGTGATTCGCGCAGCCGCAGAACATCTTCGTCGCGGTCTTCAGTTCGGTATGAACCTCGAGCCCCACGACCATTTCCCAATCTCCAGGCAGCGTCATGGGCGTCCCTCCGCCAGTTCAAGAACACGGGCGGCGGCGAATAACTGGGCTTCGCTTCGTCCCGGACCGAGCAGTTGCACGCCGACGGGCAGTCCGGCTTCTCCGGTACCGAAGGGCACGGAGATCGCGGCCTCACCGGCCAGGTTCGTGGGAATCGTGAAGACGTCCGACAGGTACATGGCCATGGGATCGCTGGTCTTTGAACCAAAGGCGAACGCCACCGATGGCGTCGTTGCCCCGATCAGGAGGTCCGCCTGCTGATACGCACGCTTGAAGGCATCGATCATCTGGGTGCGAACCTTCAGAGCCTGGCCGTAATAGGCGTCGAAGTATCCCGCCGACAGCGCGTACGTGCCGAGCATGATCCGCCGCTTCACCTCGGCGCCGAACCCAGCGGTTCGGGTCGCTTCGTTCATCGCGGCCACGTCCTCACCGTTCACACGAAGACCGAAACGCACGCCGTCGTAGCGAGCGAGGTTGCTCGACGCCTCGGCCGGGGCAATCAGGTAGTACGCACTCAGACCCAGGCGGAACTCGGGAATCGAAAGCTCCACGATGGTGGCTCCGGCGTCTTTCAGCGCCGCGACGGCACGATTCACCGACGCCACGACGTCGTCGTCCGCGCCCTCCACGAGTTCACGCACGAGCGCGACACGCTTTCCGGCAACGCCGTCGTTCACGTGCGCCACGAGCGAAGGCGACGGCTCGGGCAGCGACGTCGAATCCATCGGGTCGTGCCCCGCAATCGCCTCGAGCAACATCGCGGCGTCCGTGACGGTCTTGGACAACGGACCAATTTGGTCGAGCGAACTCGCGAAGGCGATCAAGCCGTAGCGAGAGACCAGGCCGTAGGAGGGCTTCATTCCCACGAGTCCGCATAGAGCCGCGGGCTGGCGAATGGAGCCGCCCGTGTCGCTGCCCAGGGCGAGCGGCGTCATGTTCGCCGCCACCGCGGCCGCGGAGCCCCCCGACGAACCGCCCGGCACCCGTGATGGATCGAGGGGGTTACGGGTTGGTCCGAATGCGGAGTTCTCGGTCGACGAGCCCATCGCGAACTCATCGAGATTCGTCTTCCCGACCGGCACCGCACCGCACGCCATCAGACGATCGATGACGGTGGCGTTGTAGGGAGGGCGCCAACCTTCCAGTATCTTCGACGAGCATGTCGTCGGGATTCCGGTCTGGCACATGTTGTCTTTGATGGCGATGGGCACGCCGGCCAGCGGACCCACGTTTTCCCCTTTGGCGACCCGCTCGTCAACGGACAACGCCGCAGCGCGAGCGCCCGCTTCGTCAACGTAAAGGAAAATATTGAGCTCTTCGTTGCGGGCACCGATTGCGCTCAACGAGTTCTCGAGCTCAGCGGTCGCCGATGACTCTCCGCTCTGCACATCGCGCGCGATCCCTTGGGCGGTCTTCACGGCGCCTCTCCCATGATCCGAGGAACGGCAAACCGTCCATCTTGAGCGTCGGGAGCCATCGCCAGCACCACGTCGCGATCGAGGCTCGGACGAACGACGTCGTCGCGCACCACGTTGACGAGGCCGAAGGGGTGAGCGGTCGGGATCACGTCCTCAAGGTTCAACGTGCTCATGTCGTTCGCGTGCTCGAGGATCTGACCGAGCTGCTCGGTGAACAAGTCGAGCTCGGCCTCGGTGAGCGACAGTCGGGCGAGTTTGGCGACGTGCGCCACGTCCTCACGACGAAGTGGCGACGTCATGACTTCAAGACGTCGTCGAGAAAGGACAGGGTGGCCGACTCAACGAGTTCCCGGTCGTTGTCCATTGTGGCCACGTGGTACGAGTCTTCGAGCCAGATGCGTTCGACGATCCCGGATGACTTTTCGACGATGTCGTCGCCGTTGTCGGACGTGACCACGTGGTCATCGCGGCTCGACAACAGCAGCGACGGCGCCGAGATCTTAGCCAGGTCAGCGTTGACGGTCTTCATCGCTTCAAAGAGACTGGCCGCGGGAGCGAGGGGCGTCGCGTCGTAGGAGGCCTCGACCGAGCCCTCCTTCTTGATATCCGATCCAATCGATTCGACGTCCTCGATACCGGCGTCGAGCAGCGCGACGAGACCGTCCACCATCTCTTTGACGGGGGGCTTGACGAGCGGATTGATGAAGACGCACGCCGCGACGTCAGGGCGGACCTCGGCGACGTGGGCGGCGAGCCCGCCGCCCATTGACAGTCCCACCACCGCCACACGGTCGCAGCGCGAACGCAGCGCGTCGTAAACCACCTCGGCGGCACCGGCCCAGTCGGCCCAGGTCGTGGTCTTCAGGTCCTCAACCGTCGTGCCATGGCCGGGCAAGCGCGGAAGTTCAACGCTGTAGCCGGCCCCGGCGATTCGCTCGGCGAGGGGACGCATGGAGGAAGGATTGCCGGTGAAACCGTGCAGCACGAGAACGCCCAAGGGGCCGTTCTGCGCGGAATACGACGCACATCCGGGCATGATCGCAGTAGTCATAGGGTTAAAGACTACCGGCAGAACAACGGGGCCCGTTAGGTCCGGTCGCGCGGCACCGAACGAATAAAGAACGCCGCGATCACTCCGACCGCCCCCACGCATGCGCCGATGAAGAACGGTAGATGGAACGTCGCCAGTAGCGCAGGCCCGGGTTTCGCATGAACAAGCTTGTCGCGGCGAACGAGCGCCTGCTGGACGGTTTCCAGAATCTGGATCCCGGCGACCTCGCCCACCTGCGTCGCCAACATCTGGGCGGCGGACATGACGCCGAACTCGCTCGTGAGAACCTCGTTGGCCATGACCGAACTCGTCGAGGGCATAGCGACGCCCATCCCGAGGCCCGACAGCGCGAGAGCGACGGCCACGAACCAGGCTCCCGAACTCGGATGAAGCAGGGCGAACAATGCGAGTGATCCCGTCAGGAACGTAGCCCCCGCGACGGCGCTCACGCGCTCGCCGATGCGGATCGCCACGTAACCCGCGATCGGCGAGCAGAGCGAGAACGTGATGGGCCGGGCAATGGCGAGCGCCCCCACCCGAGGGATGGAATAGCCGTATCCCTGTTCCATCAGGAGGGGGAAGAGAAAAAAGGCTCCGAAGTACGCGAAGTTCGACGTCCCGCGCAGAATCATAGGCATCACGAAGTTGCGGCGACGAAAGTAACGGGCGGGAATGAGCGGATTCTCAGCGTGGCGAATCCGGTGCACGAAGGTGGCCGTCATCGCGATCGAGAGAACGAAGCAGCCAATGGTCCAAGGACTGCTCCACCCCACCGACGGCCCGATGGAGAGGCCGAGCATCAGCGTCCCCACCGCGAACGAGAGCGACCAACTGCCAAGCCAGTCCATCTTCTTGAACTGGCGCCGGGCCTCGGCCTTCTTCTGGGCCTCTTCGACGTCGAATCCCCGCCGGCGCGGCAAGAGAATCACGACCACGATGAAGGCCACGACGACGAGCACCAACTGGAACCAGAACAGCGCTCGCCAGCCGTAGGCCGCGATGATGGGCGAACCGAGAGAGACACCGATGACCGGCCCGCCGGCTCCGATCAGCGACCACCACCCCATCGCCTTCACGCGCTCCTCGGGACTGAAGACCATGTTGATCAATGCGCCCGACGCGGTGCCGGTCGCGGCGCCCTGCACACCGTCGAGGGTTCGGGCAAAGAGCAGCATGTCCACGTTGTGCGACAGGGCGGTGAGGATCGCCGAAACCATCGCCCCGGCGAGTCCAAACAGATAGAGGCGACGGTGCCCGTAGATGTCGCCGGTCTTTCCAAGAATTGGCGCGGCGAGCCCGTACGCCAAGAGCGGTCCGACCATGGTCCAGGTGAGCACGGTGACGCTCGTGTGGAACTGCGTCGCGACCGTGGGCAGCGCAACGATGAAGACCGTGAACGTGAAGTTCAAGGCGAAGAGTCCGGCCAGCAGCGACCACAGCACCCACCACTGGTAACGGCTCGATCCCTCGGCCCTCGCTTGGACCCGAGCCCGCAGCAGCATGATCCAGTTGAGGTCACTGCCCGCTTCGGTACCCATGGTGCCAAAGGCGGCACTACCCGGGTCGGTACGCGCGTTGAGAAGTCCCTCGGGATCCTCTCGGTCGAGATGCGCCGGTGGGCGCGGGTCGCTCACTTCAACAGAGTGGGCAGCTGTGCGGCAAGTTCGGCGACTTCCCAGCGGTCGTTCTTCTCGAGGGTTTCGGTCATGGTCCAGTTTTGGAACTTGCGAACGGTGCCGCCCTGGACGAAGAAGACCTGGCCCGTCGACGCACAGTCCTCCATCGCGAGCGTCGCGACCAGAGGCGAGATATTCGCCGGGTCCCACACGTCAAAGACCGCCGCGTCGGCGGGTTTTACGACGTGGTCGGAGAGGCCGGGCGTTGATTCGGTCATTCGGGTGCGCGCCGCCGGGGCAATCGCGTTGGCGCGCACGCCGTAACGTCCGAGCTCTTCGGCGATAATCACGGTGAAGGCGGCGATGCCGGCTTTCGCGGCGCCGTAGTTGGACTGGCCAATGTTGCCGATTAGACCGGAGGTTGATGAAGTATTGATGATCGAGGCCTTCACGGTCTTACCGGCCTTGGCCTGCTCGCGCCAGTAGGTGGCGGCGTGTCGCGTCGGGACGAAGTGTCCTTTCAGGTGGACGTGGATGACCGCGTCCCAGTCGTCTTCACTCAAGTTCACCAGCACGCGGTCGCGCAAGATTCCCGCGTTGTTCACCAATACGTTCAGATCGCCGAAGGCGTCGAGCGCGCACTGGACAAGTCGGGCTCCGCCTTCCCAATCCGCCACGTTGTCGTGATTTGCCACGGCCTCGCCACCCATGGCCTTGATCTCTGCGACAACCTCTTCCGCGGGTGAAGCAGTCGATGTGGATCCGTCGAGAGAACCGCCAAGGTCGTTCACCACGACCTTCGCCCCCTCGGCGGCGAAGAGCAACGCGTGCTCGCGGCCAATGCCTCGTCCTGCGCCGGTAATGATTGCCACACGGCCGTCAAGTGCACCCATGGTGATTCCCCCTAAAAATAATTGTCGTGCACCGATTGTAACGACGATTCAGAGCACCTATCAGGCCCGGGCGTGATTCCAGAAGTAGGGCCGACGGGCGTGGGCGTGATAGTGATCGGGAATGTTGCGCATGTGGTCGTCCAGGGACCAGTTGCCCTCTCCCAACTCTTGGTCGGCCACCCGACCCAACTTTTCCTGGAGGATCTTCTTCACCTCGTCAGAGGGAGAAGGGCTATGGACTCGCCACACGACCATTGGTACCTGGCAGATCTCGCAGTCGGCTATCCAGCACGTGTCGTCTTCGTAGTAGCGCGTACTGATGACCGCGGCTTCGCAGAGATCACAGCCCGCGCTCATTTCACGTTCAAAACAATGGTCGAGTGCCATTTGACCATGGTGCCCGCCGCCGGTACCGAGGACACGACCGTGGTCCACGCCGGCGTGCCCGCTCCAGGACCCTGCGTTCGATAGTAGAGACCGGCGTTATGCATCGCGGTGTTCACTTCACTTTGATTCATCCCCACCACATTGGGCATCGCGCGCAGGCCCTCCCCCGCGAGTGTCGTCGTGGTCGTCGGAGCGGTCGTGGTCGTCGGAATGGTCGTGGTGGTCGTGGTGGTCGTGGTGGTCGTCGTTGGAACGGTAGGCCCGGGACCGGCGCTTAACACTAATTTCACGGTTGAGCCCGCGGGCACGGCCAGCGGATTCTTCGTGCGCTGATAGAGAACCTCGGCGATGAGGCCCGAGGCCGTTCGCGTGCTCGCCACTGAAGTGGCGCATGATCCGACGAGTTTCAGGACCTTAAGTTTTGCCGACGCCGCCGCACAACTCTCGCCAATCAGCGACGTTGGCAACGTCACCAGTACTGGCCCCTTGGAAACAGTGACCGTGATGGCTGAACCTGACTTCGCGCTCGCTCCCGCCGCTGGCGATTGCGAAATCACGTCGTCCTTCGGCACCTTGGATGAAATTACGGACTTGCCCTCGACCAATGTGAAGTTTCCACCGCTCAAGAGACTCGACACGTCCCGGTAGTTCTTGTCAACGAGTTGGGGAACCGCGTGTGTCTGGCTGAAGAGCCCGAACTTCCACACCGCACCCCCGCCCACGGCGACAAGCACGATCAGGACCGCCGCCGCTGCGAAGCCGATGCGGCGCCCTCGGGTCGGGCGCGAAGGAGGTAGCGAATCAAAGCCCCGCGGGGCCGAGGGGCGCGTCGACGCGAAACTCCTCGCGACCGACGCCGGTTCCGCGCCTGGGCGCGGCGGCTGAGGGCGGGGAAACTGTGGCGACGTGTCTCGCAACTGCCTCGTGCCAACAATCTGATCGGGCGAGGGCGGACGAAAGCCAATTGAATTGCGTGGCTCGGCCAGTGGAATCTGCGCCAACCGGGGCACTCCGCCGTGGTCCCTGCGAACGATGAGTGGGGTGGAATCACTCACGACTGCGCTCAGTCGACTGGAAAACTGTTCGGCGCTGAGACGGAGCTGGGCGTCGGCAACCGCGGCTTGGGCCAGCAACATGTCAAGTGTGCCGAGTTCGACTCGCACCGGCAGAGAGGAGTTGATGCGCACGCGCAACGTCGCCTCGGGAGTCGCCCCTTCAAACGCGGCCGTCCCCGTGGCCGCTTCGAAGAGGATCAGGGCCAGCGCGTAGACGTCGGACTCGGGCCCGGCGCTCTCACCCACGGCCTGCTCGGGACTCATGTAACGAGCATCGTCGAGTGTGAGCTGCTCACGATAGGGAATACCGAGGCCGGCGAGAGCGATGTCGCTGACGCGAACTCGTCCTTCACTGTCGAAGAGCAGTTTGCTCGGAGAGAGCTCGCCGTGCACGAAGCCGTTGGCGTGGACGTAACTCAACGCGCTCGCCACGTCACGGCCCAGGCGCGCCACGTCATCGATCTCGAGTGTTCGCCCGGCGCTGAGCACGTCTTCCAACGAACCACCGTCCAGGTACTCAGTGATCATGAATATGGCACCCGACTCTTGGCCGCCATCAAAGACCCGGGCCAAATGCGGATGGCTGAGCGTCGAGGCGCGCACGATGTGATCGCGAAAGGCGCGCCGAACCCCTTCGTGGGCCGCCAGGGACGGCAGGAGGACCTTGACGGCGACCGTGCGGCTCAATGAGAGGTCCTCCGCGCTGTAGACCTCGGCCGTGTGACCGACACCACGCAGCTCAATGATGCGATAACGACCCGCGAGGTCGTGTCCGGAGGTAAACGTTGGAAGAGGCATGGGCGTCCCTAACCCTAGTAAGGAAGGCTCAGGAGAGGGTGGTTGACCATGTTCCGCTCTCCAAAAGCCCCAGAAAAGCTGAACCTGGAATCATTGGAATCCCGAGTTCCCGCGCCTTTGAGAGTTTCGAGGCGCCCGGCGCCTCGCCCACGACTACGCAATAGGTTCTTTTGGAGACCGAACCGGGTGACGAGCCGCCACGGGCCACGATCGCCGATTCGGCGTCGTCTCGGGAATAACCCTCCACGGCCCCAGTGACCACGACAGCTCGTCCGGCCAACGTGGCATCGAGCGGCGGCGGGACATTGGGCTCCGCAAGATCGAGCCCGGCGGCCTTGAGCCGAACCATGCGCTCACTATGCTCCGGGTCCCGACAGTAGCGAAACACCGATGCGGCGATCACCGGACCCACCCCGTCCAGAGTCTCGAGTTCCTCGAGGGGGGCGCTCGCCAGTTCGTCGTACGAACGAAATCTCGAACTCAACTCGCGAGCGGCGACCGGGCCGACGTGGCGCACGCCGAGGCCAATGAGCACCCGACTAAGCGGCGCCGACTTGGCTCTCTCGATGGCGCGCACGAGAGACGCCGCCGAAAGCTCCCCGAGTCCCTCGAGTGAAGAGAGGTCACCCACACGAAGCGAGAAAAGGTCGGCGACGTCGCTGATGAGACCCTCGCCAAGCAGCTGTGCGACCCGCTGCTCACCAAGTCCTTCAATGTCGAGTGCCGCGCGCGAGGCGAAATGAAGGATCTGTTGTAGCAGCTGGGCGGGGCATGCGGGGTTCACGCAGTACGTATCGCTCTGTTCGCCGACCCTTTCGAGAGAACCGCCGCACTCGGGACACTTCGTTGGGAACTTCCACACCGGGCTTCGCGTGCGCCCCGGTTCGTCCACCGCACCCACCACTTCGGGTATGACGTCACCGGCTTTGCGGACAATGACGAGGTCGCCCGGACGGACATCCTTCTGGGATACCTGATCTTGATTATGCAGGGTCGCCAGCGCGACCGAAGAGCCCGCCACCACCACCGGCTCGAGCACCGCGTACGGGGTGGCACGACCGGTTCGTCCAATCGAGACTTCAATGGCGAGAAGCCGCGTGGTTCGCTCTTCTGGAGGGAACTTCCGAGCGACGGCCCAGCGAGGAGCACGGCTAGTGAAACCGAGGACGTCTCGTTGGGCCAGGTCATCCACCTTGATGACGACGCCGTCAATCTCGTACTGCAGGTCGTGACGACGCGTCTCGAACCATGTGCTGCGCGCAACCATGGCCTCAGCGCCATCGACGAACTCGGTCTCGGGCGCGGTGAAGAACCCCCAACGCGCGAGCTGATGAATGGTGTCGATGTAGTGCACGAATGCAGTCGACTGATCGAGATCAACCAACTGGTACGCCAGAAAGGACAGAGGCCGCGAGGCGCTCACCGCCGAGTCCTTTTGGCGAAGGCTCCCCGCCGCGGCGTTTCTCGGATTCGCAAACTCCTTGCCCTCAACCTCGCGTTGGCGCTCGTTGAGAGCGACGAAATCGTGCTTCGCTATGAACACCTCGCCGCGAACCTCCACGCGCCCGGGCACCGTGCCGTTCAAGACCGTCGGGAGATTACGAATTGTCCGAACGTTATCGGTCACGTCCTCGCCGACCCGCCCATCGCCCCGGGTGGCTCCTTGGGTCAAGACCCCGTCCACGTAGGTGATCGAGAGCGCCAGACCATCGATCTTCGGTTCAACCGCGAACGACAGGTTCGCAGCGTCCTCAGCCAAGCCCCTCGCCACCCGATCGCTCCACGTCCGCAGTTCATCCTCGTCAAAGACATTGTCGAGGCTGAGCATTGGCTCGGCGTGGACGACCTCGCTGAAAACCGTCGACGAGGGCGCGCCCACCCTGCTCGTCACCGACGACTCGCTACGCAACTCGGGATGTTCGGCTTCGAGCGCTCTCAGCTCTTGCACCAAGGCGTCGTAATCGGCGTCGGGGATGATTGGTGCATCGTGGACGAAATAGGCGTCATTGTGCCGCGTAATCTCTGTGCGCAGGAACTCCGCTCGCCTCGATGGGGCGCTCACGATGGCGAAACGATCGCCGCGCCCTCGACAATCGTTGGCTCATCAACTCGGTAGAAGACCACGCTCTGGCCCGCCGCCACGGGTCGAGCCGGTGCGTGCAGCTCCAGCCACCATCGAGTGGTGAATCGAAGAGTTGCGGGCTTCGAAACCCCGTGCGCACTCCATTGAGCCAGCACCACCGAGCCATCTTTTATCGGCTCGTGCGCGAAGCTCAGGGAGGTCTCGTCGAGATGGATCGCGGTGATGAGCACGTCGTCAAGTCGTCCGACTTCGATGCGTCCTCCGCTGATGTCGACTTTCGCGACGTAGCGCTTCTCGCCGTTTCGCCCGGGAAGTACCCCTCGACGTTGACCAACCGTCATTAGTTCCGCGGCGTCGGTCTCACCGATAACCTCGCCGGTCGCGCGGTCAACGATCTTGGCCGTCGTGAGTTCGATGCGCTGGCGCAAGAAGACCTCGCGCCCCTTGGACGCTTCGATAAAACACACGTCTTGGCTGTCGGGCTTATCCCACGTTCTGAGCCCGAGGCGCTCGGCATGAACACGCACGTCACTCTTATTCATGTCCCCAATGGGCAACAGAAGCGTGGCAAGTTGATCCTCTCGAAGGTAACCGAGGACGTAACTCTGATCCTTCTGGTCATCGGCGCCGCGCACCAGATAGTGCGAGCCGTCGCGCGAAAGGACCTTTGCGTGATGACCGGTCGCCACTGCGTCGAAACCGAGGCGCTCGGCGCGCTCGAAGAGCAGATCGAACTTGATATGACGATTGCACTCAATACACGGGTTGGGCGACTGGCCCGCTGCGTGGGCGCGAATGAAGGGATCCACGACGTGACGCTCGAACTCCTCGGTGTAGTTAAAGACGTGGTGGTCAACGCCGAGGGTCTGGGCGACGCGGCGTGCGTCGTCGACGTCGGCAACCGAGCAGCAACCAGAGTCCGAGGCACCGCCCCAGAGCTTCAAGGTCGCGCCGACAACCTCGTGTCCGGCCTCCAGAAGCAGACCGGCGGCCACGGACGAGTCAACGCCTCCGCTCATTGCAACAAGGACTTTCATTGAACCAGTCTGCCAGCCCGAGCAGACTTCTATGCTTCCGTCGCCAAGCGGTAGACCACAGACGACAGAATGCCAATGAGGGCATCGACCTCTTCGAGGGTGGTCTCGGGGCCCATGCTGAGCCGCAGCGATCCCCTCGAACGCTCGAGCGCCATTCCCATGGCCGCCAAGACGTGGCTCGACTGCCCGGCGCCGCTCGAGCAGCTCGACGCGGCCGACGCGCAGACGCCCTCTTGGTCCAGCAGGAACAGCAGTTCGTCGCTGACGATTCCCTCAAAGGTGACGTGCACTGTGCCCGGAACCTTGCTCGCCGACGGAGCCGTGATCTCACATCCCGGCAGGAAACTCAACGCGGCGCACAACCGGTGGTGGAAGTCAATGACCCGATCGTTGGTCTCGGCGAGCTCCTTCGCGGTGATTCGCGCCGCCGCTGCCAAGCCCACGCACGCGGCCACGTCCACCGTGCCGCCACGGCGTCCCCGCTCTTGTCCGCCGCCGGGCACCATGGCGTCGAGCGCGATGTCGCTGCGAAGAATGAGCGCGCCACTGTTCACCGGCCCGCCGATCTTGTGGGCGCAGATCGAAATCATGTCGATGGTGGACGTAGCCATTGGCAGGTAGAGCCACGGAGCCCCGGCGACGGCGTCGGTGTGGGTCAAGACGCCGTTCGGCACCGCGTGCGCCAACGCGCTCACTCCATCGAGCGGCTGGCAGATGCCGGTCTCATTGTTGGCGGCCATGACACTCACAATGGCCACGTCGACGTCCAGCGCCTGGCGCAGGGATTCAAGATCGAGGACGCCTTCGGCGTCAACGTCGACGAAACGAACGGTCACATTCTCGAAGTCGCGCGCCATCATCTCGGCGGCGTCGAGCACCGCATTGTGTTCAGTACGCGAGATCACGATTGCGCTCGCATCGTGGGTGCGTCGATGGTGATGCGTCACACCCGCGATGGCCAGATGACACGATTCGGTGCCACCGGCGGTGAAGATGACGCCGCCGGGCTTGGCGCCAACAAATTCAGCGACCTCATCACGAGCCTCCTCGACCGCCCGACGCGCTTCTCGCGCGGCGCGATGGCTCCCGGAAGGGTTGCCGACCACGCCGCGGAGCCATGGCTCCATCGCGGCCACCACCTCATCGCGACGCGGCGCAGAGGCGGCGTGGTCGAAGTAGTACTGCGGGGTCATGCGACGTAAAAGGTCTTGGCGTTCGTGAACTCACGCACGCCGCTCAGTGAAAGCTCGCGACCAATGCCGGAGTTCTTCGTTCCGCCAAAAGGCAGCTCGGGCATTGACACGACAAGGGCGTTGGCGAAAACCATTCCAACATCGAGACGCGCGATGGCGGCGTCAATCTCTCCCTGGTCGGTGGCCCAGATGGAGCCACCGAGCCCCCACGGGGTGTCGTTGGCGAAGGCAATCGCCTCGTCCAGATCGCCAACCACGTGCACAACCGCCACCGGACCAAACAGCTCTTCGCAGCCGGCCCGTGAGTCAGCGGGGACATTGGTCAGCACGGTCGCCGGATAGAAGTAGCCCGGGCCCGCGAGCGGGGCGCCGCCGGTGCGAACCACCGCACCCTTCGCGACCGACGACGCAACCTGCGCTTCTAGAAGATCAAGCTGTGACTTGCTGACGAGCGGGCCCAGCACCGTGGACGGGTCCATGGGGTCCCCCGTGGGCACGGCCGACATCGCGTCGACAAACTTCTCGGTGAACTCATCGGCGCGGTCTCGAACGACGATGTAACGCTTCGCCGCAATGCACGCCTGACCATTGTTCTGGATCCGGGCGGTTACCGCCATGCCCACCGTTCGATCCATGTCGGCCGACGACGCAACGATGAAGGGGTCGGATCCGCCAAGTTCGAGTACGCACTTCTTCAGGTGCTTGCCCGCGAGTGCGGCCACGGACCTGCCGGCCTGCTCGGATCCGGTCAGCGTGACGCCCGCTACACGGCTATCGGCAATGATGCCCTCGATCTGGTCGATTTCAACGAACAAGTTGGTGAAGATTCCGTTCGCAAAACCAGCGCGAAGGAAAAGATTCTCGATGTACTTCGCGCAACCCGGAACGTTGGGTGCGTGCTTCAAAATCGTGACGTTGCCCGACATCACCATCGGGGCCGCGCATCGGATGATCTGCCACAAGGGGAAGTTCCACGGCATGATGGCGAAGACTGGTCCGAGAGGTTCGTAACGGACTCCGCTGCGCGATCCATTCGTCGCTATGGACTCGGTCGCCAGCATCTGCTCGGCGTGCTCGGCGTAGTAACGCATCGTCATCGCGCACTTCGCGGCCTCGCCCTTCGCGGCACCGAAGGTCTTGCCCATTTCGCTGGTCATCATCTCTGCAATCACCGGGATCTCGCCTTCGAGCAGCTCGGCGGCCCGGTTCATCAGCACCGCACGATCCCCAACTGGGACATCTCGCCACTCGGAGTACGCCGAGGCGGCGCGCGCGAGGGCGACGTCGACTTCGAGGGGAGTGTGGCTCGGATACTGCGCGATGACTTCTTCGGTGGCGGGATTGGTAGCGATAAATGGCACGAGACTAGTCTGCCAGCAAATTCAACCGCTCCGACGGGGACGCGCCGATCTCCGCCCAGAACGTCGGTTTAAAAAAGTTCACCATGATCAGAATGAGGCCCATCAAACAGCCCGCCCCGAACATCACGGGACGAACTCCCCACGTCGTTGAAAATGCCGACTGCGCGATCGCCCCGAAGGGATAGAAGATCGAAAGTGAAAGGGTGTACAGCGCCAAGATTCGCGACCGCTCACCTTGTGGAGCGTGCAGTTGCACCGATGTATTGAGCCCGGTGAGCGATCCAACGTACGCTCCACCGAGTATCACCAGCGCGCAGACCGAGAGCGCCAATGTCGGAGCGAGCGCGTACAGAGCCTCCGAGAGTGCGAGTACGTACAGCGAGCCGCGCAACACCGTCAGCCGCGAACAGCGCCGAGCCACGCCCGGCAGCGTCAGGGCGCCGATCACCGCGCCCACTCCTTGAGCCCCGACGAGCCACGCGATGCCCACCTTGCCTGAGTGCAGGGTGTGGACCGCCATCGCCGGCACCAGGGCGATGAAGGGACTCGAAATCAGCGCTACGGTGCCGACCCCGATTATTGGATTGCGGCATCCTTTCACCGACCACGCCACCTTGGCTCCCACGATCGTCTCGGCCCCCACGCGAACTTTGGTCAGCACCTTTGCTCGAGACGGGCTCTTCACGAACGAGAAGATGACGACCACGAAGATGAACGACGCGGCGTTGAGCGCGAAACACCAGCCCGTCGAGCCGACGGCGATCGCGACGCCCGCGAGCGTGGGACCGATGACTCGTCCGAGATTGAACTGCGCGGACGACAACGAGACCGCGGCGAGCACCTCATCGTCATTCACGAGGTCGCGCAGCAACGACTGCCACGCGGCCCACGATGCGGAGCCGCACAGTCCTTCAATCACGGCGAGATAACAGGCCAACTGCAAACTCAGATGATGGGTGATCTCGGCGACGGCGAGGGTGCTCGCGGTGATCGCCATGACGAAGTTGTTCGCCTGGATCCAGCGTTGACGGCTGAACCGGTCAGAAAAGACACCGCCCACCGGTGAGCCCACGAGTGCCGGTAACCAGGCGGCCGCGGTGAGGAGTCCCAACCAAATGTCGTTGTTCGTCTTTTCGGTGATGTACACGCCGAGCGCCACCGTCTGCATCCACGTTCCCGACGAGGAGACGAAGGAAGAACTCAAGGCGAGGGTGAAGCTTCTATGACGTAAGGGAGCAAAAGAAGCGGAAGCCATCGATCAACGCTAACGCCCGCTACCCCGATCCGCACGAACCGCAGGACCTAGATCCTGCGGAACTACTCTTCGCGCTTCTTCTTGCGCGGGCGCAGCGCAAACCACCACACCGAGACGATCGTGGCGATCGCTCCGACGACACCAATGGTTGACTTGACGCCCTTACCCTTCGATTCCTCTGCCATGCCTCTATCGTAACGAGCAAAACGCCGGGGGCCAAAGCCCCCGGCGTTTTGACTACTTCATGGACGGCCTAGGCCTGCTGGTGGGCCTCAATCGCGAGTTCGAGGACGATCTTGTTGCCGACAACGAGGCTGCCGTTCTCAATGGTTCCCTCGAAGTTGACGTTGAATTCACGGCGGTCAATCTCGGCGCTGGCTTCGAAGCCGGTCACCGAAACACCAGGAGCCATGCTGGGGCCCGTGCCGAGGTACTCAAGGTCGAAGTTGACGGACTTGGTGACGCCCTTGATTGTAAGGTCAGCGGTCAGTTCGTACTTGTCGCCACTCTTCGCGGTGATCTTCGTTGACTTGAGGATCAACGTCGGAAAGGTCTCCTCTTCGAGGAAGTCGCCACTCTTCAGGTGGCCGTCGCGCATTTCGTTGTTCGTAGTGATGCTCGCCGCTTGCACCGTTGCTTCCACCGTTGAATTCTCGAAGCTGTCACCAATGGTGATTACACCTGAGAAGTCAGTGAAACTGCCACGAACCTTGGCGGCTACGAGGTGGCGTGCGACGAAACTAATGGTTGAGTGAACTGCATCGACGTTGTAGACGCCGGGAGCGGGAAGGTTGCTCATCTTGAATCTCCTATTGGTTGGACACTTGCTGTGTACCGTCAAGTATAGTTGCATCTACAACAACTTGTCAAGAAGTAATCGCAAGGTGAAGTTTATGCTAAAATTGGGACGTGGCCATTCAACCAACTGCCTGCCCATCAGGTGACGAACGTGTCGTGCTCTTTGGTCTCCTGTTGGAGACCAACGCCCGCCTTTCCAAAAGCCTGGGCCTGGAGCTCGAAGCGACCTGCAATCTGCCGCTCGCGTGGTTTGAGGTTCTGCTGCAGCTGAGAAAGGCCCCGGACGGCCGATTGAAGATGAATCAGGTCGCTGACGCGATAGTGCACTCGACCGGTGGAACGACCCGGCTCATCGACCGACTCGAAGAAGCGGGTTTCGTCGCACGCCACCACTGTCCAAGCGACCGGCGCGCCATTCAC
>Ga0224553_1000362_pt1 | contig 20939 bp, 20 predicted proteins | sample 714S21014metaG_FD_179897 | JGI IMG/M metagenome (GOLD analysis project Ga0224553, IMG submission 179897) | Peat soil microbial communities from Stordalen Mire, Sweden - 717 S2 10-14 | ecosystem: Environmental > Terrestrial > Soil > Wetlands > Peat | place: Sweden: Norrbotten County, Stordalen... | reverse complement strand
CTCAGGGGCTGAAGCCCATAAGTCCTCTGGCTGTTTTGCGGCACGGCTAAAGCCGTGCCCTTTCAAAACAATCCAAATGCGATTGCCCTGGGGGACACCCAGGGTTCTATTGATGCGTAAATCGGAAGATGCTTTACGCGCCTGCCGGTTTGGGGTTCGCGCGGTCGAACTTGGCCAGCTTGATCCTCTTGGCGAGGCCGACCTTTGAGAGCAGCCAGATGCCATAGTAGTTTGGATCAACCTCATACCAGGCGAGGCCGTGGCGGGCGGAGACGGGGTGCGCGTGATGGTTGTTGTGCCAGCCTTCGCCACCGCTTACCAGGGCAACCCACCAGTTGTTGCGCGAGTCGTCGCGGGTTTCAAAACGGCGGCTGCCCCAGAGGTGAGTTGCGGAGTTCACAAACCAGGTCGCGTGCAGCCCTACCGTTACGCGCATGAAGGCTCCCCACAACAGCATCCCAACGGCATTCGTTGGACCGCCCGTGAGCCAGCCACCGCCAAAAAGAAGAACGCCGCTGACAACGAGGGGAATCCAGTGGTACTTGCTCAGCCAGACCATGAAGCGGTCACGGGCCAGATCGGGGACGTAGCGGCCTAGAACCTCCGTCTGCTGGTGCAATGTGTTGCCCCAAAGAAGCCAACCCGTGTGCGCCCACCAACCGCCCTCGCGGGGCGTGTGGGGATCTCCATCCTGATCGCTGTGCTGGTGATGCACGCGATGGGTAGCCACCCAGAAGATAGGTCCGCCCTCAAGCGCCAGCGTGGCGCAGATGGCCATCAGATATTCCAGCCACTTGGGAACCTGGTAGCCGCGATGCGTCAGCAGCCGGTGATAACACATGCCAATGCCGATATTGATGGAAACGACATAAAGCACCACCATGACCGCCAGGCGCTGCCAGGTGAAAAAGAACAGCGCCGCCAGTGCGCCCAGGTGGAAGGCAACGATCACACCCAGAGTCAACCAGTTGATGCCTGCGCCCATGGATGCGGCGCGTCCCATGCGAATCTCCTCCCGAGCGGGCGCCGCATGAGCCCCCGCGGAGGCGGATGTTTCAGGAACTGCGGGAACCAAAATGGTTGGGTTCGAGATTGCGGTTTCCGGGGGAAGCGCGGTCACGACTGAAGCCATATTAAGCAAAGGTCCTTGGAGGGTAGCAACATGCCCACCCTAATCTCATTGTATAGGAGATAACATCATTACCAGACGATGCGCCGCGTAAGTTGTAGCCGAAGCAATTAGATTTTCGCGATAAGTGAGCAATATTGCTCACTTATCCGGTAAGATGCCGATCCGCAGCCTGTAAATCCAATCGAGGCGGCGGGCCAGCCGCCCCCCGGTTCCTTACTCCCTCATCCCTATTCCCTTTTGTCTTCTCCGAACTCTCCGCCCCCGCTCACAAACAGCTTCTCCGCCTCGCCACGCAGCACTCGGTAAAGGGCAAACTGGCGTTGCGTGGCGCCGCGCAGTTCAAAGAGCAGCTCGCCGCGGTTATCGGCCATTGCGTCAACGGCGTCCACGAGGCGCATCCGCGGCTTTTCGTCCAGGTGGGCGCCATCGGTCACGTTCTTCAACAGCACCATCACGTTGCCATAGAGGTCAGGCTGGGCTACCAGGGTTACAAACTTCTGCTGGGCCGGGGGACCGTCGGTGTGCGCCGACAGCACCATTGTGGCTCCGGAGCCGTAAGCCAGTTCAAAGACGCGGAACTGCTCGCCCACCAGCGGAGCCGGCGCAGGAGGGGGCGGCGCGGGCTTGGTCTTCCTGGACGCCGTTGTTCCAGTTGCCGTCCTCGTCGTTGTCCGCTTGGACGCCGGAGGAGCAGGCGTCTTCAGGCCCAAGGCGCCGCGGGCAATATCTTCCAGGGCCGACTTCATTTTGGCCTCGTCGTCAGGATTGGACCAGGAATAGCTCCACGGGTGCACCGGGTGAGTCTTGGCATCGGAGACAGCGACAGCCTGCTCCAAGTCCGGCGGCAAGCCCATCAGGGTGGGAACCACTTCGAGGGCGGGGCCGCTGGATCTGCCACGCTTGAGCGTCGGCCGGTCGGGATCGCTGGTATCGGCCACCGATTCCGAGTAGGCCATGTCGTCCGGCTGCTTCTTTTTGGCCTTGTGGAGCACGGGCCGGTCGGGGTCGTCAGACGATGCACTGCCGGTTCCCGATCCACTTGCGCCGCTGTCGCTGGAATCTCTCCTGTGGAGCGTCGGCGCGTCAGAGGCTGAACTCTGGCTGGAGCTGGCACTGCCCGTGCTTGCAGTGGAGCTTGTGTCGCCGGTGCTGTCGCTCGATTGTTTCTTGTGCAGCGTGGGCCGGTCGGGATCGCTGGCTTGGCTGGAGCTGGTATCGGCCGGTGTTGCAGTGGAGCTTGCACTCGCCGTGCTTTTAGTGGAGCTGGCATTGCCCGTGCCTGGGCTGGAGTTTGTGTCGGCTGTGCTGTCGCTGGAGGTCTTTTTGTGGAGCGTGGGCCGGTCGGGATCTGCAACTGGGTCGGTATCCTGCGCCTGGCCGCCCGAGCCTGAGCCTGGACTGGTTCCTGGACTGCTGCCGGAACCACCACCGTTGCCCGCTCCCCCGCTGCGCCCATCGTCGGCATGCCTCTTGCGATGCAGGACCGGCTCATCGCTTTGCGCATCGTCGTCAATCCGGGTACGGGCCAGGTCCCGCTGGGACGGCCTGGGACGGGCAATGGGCATCTGTTTCCACGTCCCATACCCCACCCACGAACCCTGCTCCTGCCCGGCGTTGCGAATGTCGAACAAGCCTATGGGCTTGCCGTCCTGCTCAAGTTCGTACTCCACCTCGCCTGCCAGCGAGAGGGGCTCAGGCCGGGCCATGTAGATGCCGCCATCCTGCAGTTGGCCGCCATCGAGCACGGCAACGGGGACAAGCCGGCTGCGGTTTGGCTTGCCCGCCTCGCCGGTCCACTCCAGTACGGCGATGGCGCGCAACTCGGGAGTGTCTTTGGCGGATTTTGTCACTTGGCCGGGATATTGCGCGCATGCGGGGAGAACGGCAAGCAGGCCGATGAGAGACAGAACCGCTTTCCACGTCAATAAATCGAAACCGTCTGCCCTGTACGATGACATTTGCTGCCCACCTCGGGAATAATCGAACCTGATGGCCACGCTGGGCCCTCTAACTACCATACGAGGAATTTCCCCATGGAACTGAACGAGAAAGTCGCCGACTTCACCCTGCAAACCGACGAAGACAAGAGCACCAGCCTGTCCCATTATGCGGGCAAGCCTGTCGTGCTCTTCTTTTATCCCAGAGCGGACACTCCTGGCTGCACCATCGAGGCCTGCGGCTTTCGCGATACGTTCAAAAAGCTCCAGGCGGCCGGCGCCGTGGTGCTGGGCATCTCCCGCGACACACCGCACGCCCAGGCCAAGTTCCGCGCCAAATACGACCTGCCCTACACACTCCTTGCTGATGTAGACGAGAAAGTCTGCAATCAGTTTGGCGTGATGAAGGAAAAGAACATGTACGGGAAGAAAGTGTGGGGCATCGCGCGGACCACATTCGTGATCGGCCCGGACCAGACGCTGCTGCACATCTTCCCCAATGTAGTGCCTGAAGGCCACGCGGAAGCGGTGCTCGCCCTGCTGAAAGAATGGAAGAAAGCGCACAAATAGCGGACGCTCCTCTCCCACCCATCGAGCAAAAGACGCTCGATGGATGGGGCACCCTGCTTCCTCGTGGATTTTTTGAGGCACGGCCGGAGCAGGTGGCTCCGCGCCTGCTGGGCAAGCTGCTCGCGCACTTTTCGCCAACTGGACTCCTGGCAGGGCGGATTGTCGAGGCCGAGGCCTATCTGGGTCCGCACAACGATCGGCCCGATCCGGCTGCCCACAGCTTTCGCGGCCCCACGCCGCGCAATCGAGTTCTGTTTGGCCCTGGCGGGCACGCCTACGTCTACACGATCTATGGCCGTTATTTCTGCATGAACGTATCGTGCGAGGTGGAGGGCAAGGCCGGATGCGTGCTGCTGCGGGCGCTGGAGCCGGTGGTTGGAATGACGCAAATGGCTGTGAATCGGGGACTCTCGCCCGATGCGCGAGCATGGCAGTTGACCTCCGGTCCCAGCCGGCTCTGCCAGGCCCTTGGGCTTACCCGGCAGAGCCACAATGGCCTCGATTTAGCTGATTCCGGCTCGGCGTTGCAAATTCGCGACGACGGTTATCCGGTGACTGAAGTGCTGGTGACGGCACGGATCGGCATCAACGAGATCAACGAGGCGGTGGACTGGCCGCTGCGTTTTGCCCTGGCGGAGCACAATTGTGTTTCCGGACCGAAGAGTGGGCCGAAGAGTTTGATCGGCAAACGCGTCCTTCTCGGGTAGAATTCCGTCCATCAGTAGAACGATCTCAACCTGCGAGGAAACATGCGCTTGAAGCCTTCTTCCCTGTCTCTGCCCGCCGCCGCAACGGCTTTGCTGACTGCGGCTGTGTTCGCCGTTACCACGGTTGCCCAAACCCCGCAATCCGCACCACCCCCCGCCGGCGGCCCGCCGCCTCCGCCGATGCGCAGCTATCCCGCGCCCACCAACCTTAAAGTGCTGCCCAAGGACATTACCGGGGAGCAACTGCACGAGACCATGGAGAAGTGGGCGGGTTCGCTGGGCGTGCATTGCGACACCTGCCACACGGCGGACCCCAAGAATATCGCTCCCAACGGGCGACCGCGGCTCAACTTTGCCGACGACTCCAAGCCGGAGAAGAATACCGCCCGATTGATGTACGGAATGGCCGAGGACATCAACAAGAATTATGTAAGCAAGATCGACAATTCCGGCGCAGCGGTCACGTGCGGCACCTGCCATCGCGGCCACCTGAACCCCGAGCCGTTCGTGATCCCGCCCGATGAGCATGGCGGCCCGCGTCCCGCCCAGGGCGTACCGCCGCCAACGGGCGCAACGCCGCCAATGGCGCACTAGTTCTTTGGCCGTATGAAAATGTTCCTTTTGGAAATGTAGCGCCGGCCTCCTGGCCGGCTGTAGCGTGGGCCTCCCGGCCCACGTTCGTCCATTGGATAGAACATCTTCATCCGGTCACGGACCTAGGAGCCTGTCGGAGATAGCCGACGCGATTTTATGGCTAGCCGTTGTGGGCATCGGTTTTTGATCGATGTTCACCGAAGGGAACGCCAGGCTGCCAGGCTGGGGGGCGTTCCATCCGGCCAAGAGCCGGGTGCCCCATCCAAGCCACATGTTTGCTTTTGTGGCTTGGGTGGGATACTCATATCTATCAGTTCTTATAGTCTTTAACTCTTAAAGACTCCGTCTGAATTCACGCCGCAAAAATCCCTCCGCACCAGCGGCAACTCAAGTTCAATCCGGTCATGCACAACCTTCGCGGCGATCCGTCCGCGCGGCCCACGTTCCAGCCGCACCAGCCCGTAATTGGCCATCGTCTTCAGCGTGCGCGAGAGATTCGACTTCTTGCGTCCAGTAAGTTGTGCCAATTCCTCCAGAGAGCCAGGCGCCTTCCCCGCAATAATGCCCAATAGATCGCGGTTCCCCGCAGAAAGCACCTTGGCAAACGACTCCGTAGACGGAAACCAGACCCTTGGCTCATGAGGCGCGAGTTTGCGCTGGCCACGGGCGACAGCCATCGTAAGAGCCTTCATCTCGTCGTAGCTGGCAATTCCAACCTTCAATGTGCTCATAGTTAAGAAACACCTGAATAATGCGGGGTTTTGAAAGGGCACGACCGGGGCACCCTCTGGGTCGCGTGCCATAAACGCAACAGAATAGACGGCGGCCTTTAGCCCCTGAGGGAATGCCGGCCAATGAATCAGAGCTTCCGTAAATAACAAATATAGGTTATCACTTCGAGATAACTGCTGCAACCCCAGTCTTTGGGTTCCCTGCGGCCCGCGCTCCAATTGCACCAGCCCGTCGCTGGCCATCGTCTCCCTCCCATGATGTCTGCGCAGCGCCTTTGCCGATAATTACCCTCGCGAGGCGCAGAATGGCTGTATGCCAAATCTCCGCCAGATCGACGCGCCCGGTCCGTACCCCCCACCACCCCCCCCCCCCCCCCCCCCCAAACGCCCATTTCCCGAGAGGCATTTCCGCCATGGATTGCTAGGTAAGATGCATTGAATCATTTACTTGAATGGTTCTGCTAACGAGCTCTCCTGTTGTCTTAATAGTTAACAAAGGCCCCAAAAAACCGGGGCAATTGGTCGAAATGACCACCTTCTTTCATGATTTTGTGCCTGGGACGCGGCAATTTTGAAGGCCGCTGTGTTCTTGGCTTTGGCCTGGGACCGTGCCGAACAGCAACCCGTTTTGTTACTGTTGACCCATGCCCCAAACCGCGCCAGCCCCCGACCAAACCACGCTCGACCTCGAGTCCCTGACCGCCGACGTGGTTGCTCTGGCCGTGAAGGCTGGAGCCACCGACGCCGAGGCGGTAGTCCGCGAGGGCGACGAGTTCAGTGTCAATGTGCGCATGGGTGAAGTCGAGACCCTCAAGGAATCCGGCTCCCGCGGCCTCGGCCTGCGCGTCTTTCTGGGCACGCGCTCCGCTTCAACCTCCACCAGCGACCTGACCGTCGACGGCATTCGCCAACTGGTCGAAGGCGCAATGGCGTTGGCCAAAGTCACCGAAGAAGACCCCTGCACCGCCCTGCCGGAAACTGCCGAATTCGGCGCGATTCCCGGCGATCTGCACCTTTACTACGACGACGTCTACTCGCTCTCCGGCCCCGAGCGCATCGAGTGGGCGCGCCGGGCTGAGGCCGCCGCCCTCGCCGCCGACCCGCGCATTACCAACTCCGACGGCGGCAGCTTTGACGCAGCCACCGGCCGCAAAGTCATGGCCAACTCCCGCGGCTTTGTCGGCGGCTACCGCACCAGCTACGCCGGCGTCTCCGCCGCCCCTCTCGCCATGGACGTCAACGGCGCCATGCAGCGCGACGGCTGGTGGAGCGGCGCACGCCGCCTCGCCGACCTCGATTCTCCCGAATCCATCGGCCAGGAAGCAGCGCGCCGCACCCTTCGCCGCCTCGGCGCGCGCAAGGTGCCCACGCAGCGCGTCCCCATCGTCTTTGCCCCGGAGGTAGCCCGCTCCCTCATCGGCTCCGTCTTCGAGGCCGCCTCGGGCGACTCCATCTGGCGTCACGCTTCTTTTCTCGCCGGAAAGCTGGGCAATCAGATCGCCACGCCCACGCTGACCATCGTCGACGACAACGCCATGCTGCTGCCCACCGGTGCAGGCGGCTTCGGCAGCTCGCCTTTTGACGGCGAAGGACTGCCGTCGCTGCGTACCGCGGTGGTCGAAAATGGCGTCCTGTGCAACTACCTCCTCAACACCTACAGCGCCCGCAAGCTGGGCATGAAGTCCACCCACAACGCCTCACGAGGCTTAGCAGGAACGCCCGGAATCGGCTGCGGCAACTTGTATCTGGAACCCGGCACGCTGACACCAGATCAAATCATCGGAGATGTTTCAGCCGGCCTCTACGTCACCAGCTTGATGGGCTTTGGCGTCAATGTAGTTACGGGCGACTACTCCCGCGGCGCAACCGGCCTGTGGATCGAGAACGGCCAACTGACCCACGCCGTTGAAGAGGTGACCATCGCCGGCAATCTCGCCGAGATGCTCTTGAACATAACCGCCATCGGCAACGACCTGGTCTTCCGCGGCTCAGTGGCCTCGCCCACCCTGCGCATCGACGGCATGACCATCGCGGGAGCCTGACGGGGGTGGCCGTGCCAAGTCAATCGCTCCCTTTCGACCCGGCCGACCCCAAGGCTGCGCTAGCCCAACTGCCGCAAAGCCCAGCCGTCTTCGCTCTCTACGGTGCGGAAGCCCACTCTGAGCCCTACATCGGCCGCACCCCCAACCTCCGCGCGCGCCTTGCCCGCCTTCTCCAGCCCTCGCCCAAGCATCCCCGCCGCCTCCAGTTGGCCTCTCGGGTACGCAGCATTGTCTGGCAGCTCACCGGCTCGGAGTTCGAATCGTTGCTTCTCCAGTTTGAGCTGCTCCAAAGGGTCTACGGCACGAAGTGCCTCGAGCGCCTGCACCTCCGCAGCCCAGCCTTTGTCCGCTTCCTGGGCAGTAACTCCTACCCGCGCATCACCGTCACTCACCGCCCCAGCCAGCGCGAAGCCGACTGGTCCTACGGTCCATTCCAGTCGCGTTCAGCGGCGGAGCGCTTTGCCGACGAAGCCCTCAAGCTTTTCTTGCTGCGTCGCTGCACCGACGATCTCTCGCCCCATCCCAGCCATCCCGGCTGTGTCTATTCCGAGATGAAGATGTGCCTCGCCCCCTGCTATCAAGGCTGCTCGGACGAGCGCTATGGTGAAGAGGCTGCCGCGGTCCAGAGCTTTCTCGCCACCCGCGGCGACAGCCGCCTCGTCGTTCTCCGCACCCAGCGCGACCAGGCCTCCGCCAACCTTGAATTCGAATCCGCCGCCGCCCTTCATGCGCAGTTCCAGCGGGTCGAAGCCGTACGCACCCTCGCCGCCGAGTTGGTCCGCCCGCTCAGCACGTTGCGCGCGGTTATTCTGCAAGCCTCCGCCAATCCCGACGAGGTCGCCGTCTTCCTCTTTGAAAATGGCCGCCTGCGCGGCCCGGTTGCGTTTTCCACCCTCGGCATGAGAATCCAGAATGAGCAGTCGGGGTCCAGCTCGCTCTTTGCCCAGCCGATGGCGATCGAGCCCGTCCTCGAAGCACCAGCCGCCGAAGCTCTACCTGCTGAGGCCGCACTCGAAGCCAGCGTCGCCGCACCTGTAAAGATTCCCCGCGGCGTGCTTGAAACCCGCATGGAGGCAGCGCTTGCCGCACTTGCAGAGCCCTCCGCACCGCCATCGCCAACCCTCCGCCAGGGCCACCTTGCGCTGCTCAAACGCTGGTATTACCGCCCTGAAGGCCGCCGCACCGGCGAAATCTTCTTCCCCGACCCTGAAGGCCGCTGGCCGGTAAAGGCCATCCTGCGCGGCGTGGGCCGGGTGGCGGCAAAGATGTTGGCGCCCAGCGCGCGAGAATAAAAACACAAAGGACATCACATGGCGAAATCCGGCCCCATCCGTGCAATGCTCAGCGAAGGCAGGGGGCGCATCTCGGTCGGCCGTGCTGAAGAGGTGGCTGCACTGGTGCTTGCGCAACCTGAAAAGTTTTCACGGCTGATGGAGTGCCTTTGGGACAGGGACCCCGGCGTGGTGAATCGCGCTGCCCATGCATTGGAACGCGTCACCCGCGATGCGATGCCTGTCTTTGGCCCGATTCTGGACTCCTGGAAGACCTCCCTGCTCGGATTGCTGCCCCAAGCAACTGAAAACAAGCTACGCTGGCATCTGGCCCTGATTGTTCCCAGGCTGGAACTCGACCGCCAGGAATGCCGCCGCACCGCCGCCGCATTGCGGTCCTGGCTTCAGGACGGAAGCTCGATCGTCAAAACCATGGCGATGCAGGGACTCGTCGATCTGACACACCAGGACGCATCGTTGTTGCCGGAAGTTCTCGACCTGCTCCGCATCCTCAGCCGCAGCGGAACTCCGGCCATGCGGGCACGCGGCCGTCTGCTACTCATAAAGTTGGAAGCCGCGCAAGATACCCCGAAAAGGGAAAGACCTCCACCGCGGACTATCAAGCCAGGCTCAAGCCGGGCCTCGACCCAAAGAATCTGAGGCTGATTGTTTTCGTCCAGGAGTCGGGCCCGGGAGAAGTGCTTGGGGCAGCGCTCAAAAAAATATGCCCATCCAGCCAGTAAGCAACCACCACCCCAAAAATCGCATCGGAGACGATCGCCAGTCGCCGCTGATACACTGACGGGCAAGGAGATACTCCGAAAAACCCCATGGTCGAGCTGCTCCCATCCATATTGTCGGCGGACTTTGCGCATCTCGCCGACGAAGTTGCCGCGGCTGAACGAGGCGGCGGCACGGTCATCCACGTGGACGTGATGGACGGCCATTTTGTGCCCAACATTACCCTCGGACCCCCGGTAGTGAAGTGCCTGCGCAAGGCCACCAGCCTGCCCCTCGATTGCCACCTGATGATCGAAAACCCAAACGAATTCATTTCCGCGTTTGCCGATGCAGGGGCCAACTGGGTTAGCGTGCACTTCGAAGCCTGCACCCATCTGCACCGCTCGCTGGAGCTGATTGCCCAGCACGGCATGAAGCCAGGGGTGGTGCTCAATCCCGCCACCCGTATTGAAGTGATCCGGGATATTCTGCCCATGGTGCACCACGTACTGATCATGAGCGTCAATCCGGGGTTCGGCGGGCAGCAATTTATCGGTTTTTCTCTGGAAAAGATCCGCAGGCTGGCCCATTTGCGCCGGGAACTGGGGCTGGCGTTTAGAATCGAAGTGGACGGTGGAGTTGCTCACGACACGGTGGCTCAGGTCGTCCAAGCAGGAGCGGACCTTCTGGTGGCTGGCAATGCCGTCTTTGGCGCGGGTCATCCGGAGCGGGATGCACGAGCCCTGCTGGCTGCGGCTCGCCAGGCCGCAAACGAGTAAGATTTTAGAGAATATTGGAAAATCGCGAAGGTCTGGTCGACACGCCTTCGCCGCAATGAGGTGGTATGAACCGCTTGTCCACGTTGTCCAAGCTGTGCCTGAAGATTGTCGCGGTTGCTCTTGTCGCTCTGGTCCTTGCTGGAGTCTCGGCCGAAGCCAAGGAAAAGCAGCCCAAGAAAAAGAAGAATTATGACCTGAGCGCCAACCCGCTGAAGGACGTGAACTCCAAGCAGCCTGACAAGGAGCTCTTCGACAAGGCGATGATTGCCCTGAAGAAGGGCCGCTTTGACGTGGCGCGGCTTGATCTGCAGACCATGCTCAACACCTATCCAGAGTCCGAATACCGGATGCGCGCCAAGCTGGCTGTCGGCGACAGTTGGTTCAAGGAGGGCGGTACCGCGGCCTTTACCCAGGCCGAAGCCGAGTACAAGGACTTCATCACCTTCTTTCCCGACGCCCCTGAGGCAGCCGAGGCGCAGATGAAGGTGGCAGACATCTATTATCAGCAGATGGAGAAGCCCGACCGGGACCATCTGAACGCAGAGGAAGCCGAGGCTGAGTACCGGAAGATGATCAACATGTTCCCGGACTCGACGCTGGTGCCGCGCGCCAAGCAGAAGCTCCGCGAGACCCAGGAGGTCCTGGCCGAGCGCGAATCCTCGATCGGCATGTACTACGAAAGCCGCGAGAACTTCAACGCCGCTATCGCCCGGCTGCAGACGGTGGTCGATACCTACCCGCTGTACTCCAAGAGCGACCAGGCGCTGCTCGGCATCGGCGATTCCTACGCCGGCGAAGCTCACAACATCCAGATGCAGGCCAATCTTCCCGGCGCCGTCAAGGAGCGCCTGCGCTCGATCTACCAGGATAAGGCTGCCGCGGCCTATGCCAAGGTCATCACCCGCTATCCCATGGCCCCTCATGTCGAGGATGCCCGCGACCGCCTGGTCGCCATGAACCGTCCCGTCCCCGAGCCCACACAGGATGCAGTTGCCGAAAACGACGCCGAAGAGCGCAGCCGCCAGCCCTTGCACTTTACCGATAAGACTCTCGACCTCATCAAGCACAGCCCCACGGTGGTCGAGGCGGTCCACGTGGGCGAGCCCACCCTCGACGACCCCAAGCGGACCCTGGCGCCCGACATCACCAAGGAAAACATCGCCATCTTTGCCGCTGCCATCAACACCGGCAAGCCGGCCCCCTCGCCCATTGGCGCACCCACACCCACTGGTCCCAATGAGCCTCCACGCAGCGACCAGCCATCCACCGCACCGCTGCAGCTTGAGGCGCCGGCAGGCGGCACCGGCGTCGGCGCCCAGATTTTGAGCGCGCCTGCCACCGATCCCAACGCCGTGGTCAAGGCAGTAGGCCCCTCCAACGCCGTCCTGCCACCCGCTGAAAAGCCGGCCGAAGCCCCCATTCAGGTCAATGAGGTCAAGCCCGGATCGGCCCCAACCACATCCGTCATCGGCGATAAGACCAAGAAGCCCAAGGTCGACTCCAGCGACGAATCCTCTAGCAAGAAAAAGAAGAAGAAGGGCCTGGCCAAGCTGAACCCCTTCTAAGCGTTGGATTTAGTACATTCCATGGACGAGTCGAGGGCCGCCCGCCAGGCGGCCCTTCGCTTTTTGAATTCCGATGCCGATTCTCGCGCCTGGTATTACAATCAAAAATGAAGTAATACCGGGAGGACGGACCCCATGGAAACCACGCTCACTCGCAAAGGCCAGGTCACGATCCCCAAACACATTCGCGACTCCCTCAGCCTCGAGCCCGGATGCAAGCTGATTTTCGACGTCAACAATGAGGGAGAGTTGGTTCTGCGCAGGGAAGGCCCGAGGAGGCCAGACCGGTTTGACCGCGCTGTTGGGGCAGCCGAGATAAAGTGGGAAGGCACCACCGACGAGTACATGGAGTTCCTCCGCGACTATTCTGATGATCCTGCTTGATGCGAATGTGATCCTCGACATCTGGGATCGTGCCCCCACCTGGTTCATCTGGTCAAGAGACCAGTTGCGAAATATGTCGCTCGTCGACGAGCTGGCGATTAACCCCATCGTCTATGCGGAAATCTCGGCAAGATTCGCGACCTCTGTTGCCCTGGACCAAAGACTTGAGGACCTGGGATTGATTGTCTTAAGCATTCCTCGCAGGGCAGCATTCCTCGCAGGCAAGGCGTTCGTACAATACCGCCGTCTGGGCGGAACGAAAGGCAATGTCCTACCCGATTTCTTCATCGGCGCCCACGCTTCTGTACTTGGGTGCCCGTTGTTGACAAGGGACACGCAACGCTACGCGGCTTATTTCCCAAGTGTCCACCTGATCGCCCCCTGATCCCCCCTCACCCCCATCTGCTAAAGTGAGGGCTGATCCCCTCGCTCGAAACCCCTTATTTAGAAGGGTCAGACCCACGGGGGCTCATTGACAAACCCCATGCCTCACGACCTGCCCAAAGCCTACGACCCCACCGCCATTGAAGATCACTGGGCCGAATACTGGGTCCGCGAAAACCTCTTCGCCCAGCCCGCGCCTGAACCAACTCTTGCGAGCGAAGCGAGCGTCCGCCCGGCCGGCGAGGCCTTTACGGTCCTCCTGCCCCCGCCCAACGTCACGGGCCAACTCCACATGGGCCACATGTTCGAGCAGGCGGAGATCGATATCATGGTCCGCTGGCGGCGCATGACCGGCCTCCGCGCCCTGTGGGTACCAGGGACAGACCACGCCGGCATCGCCACGCAGTTGATGGTCGAACGCCAACTCGCCACGGAAGGCACGTCCCGCCAGCAGCTTGGCCGCGAGGCATTTGAAGCGCGCGTTTGGGAGTGGAAACGCCACTACGGCGGCGCCATCCTCGACCAGATGAAGCGCCTCGGCGCATCCGTCGACTGGCAGCGCGAGTACTTCACCATGGACGATCATCTTTCCGTCGCAGTGAGGGAAGCCTTCGTCCGCCTCCACGAGCAGGGCCTCATCTATCGCGGCGCATACATCGTCAACTGGTGTCCCCGGTGCCAGACCGCCATCAGCGACCTCGAAGTGGTTTACGACGAGCACAAGGGCCATCTGTGGGAGATTAATTATCCGGTGCTCGCCGCAGACGGAAAGGATTCTGGCGAGTTTCTGACCATTTCGACCACCCGCCCCGAGACCATGCTCGGCGACGTAGCCGTAGCCATTCATCCTGAAGACGAGCGCTACCTTCATCTGCGCGGGAAAAAACTCCGCCTGCCGCTCGTCGCCCGTGAGATTCCCATCATTCTCGATGAATGGGTCAGCCGCGACTTCGGCACCGGCGCCGTCAAGGTGACCCCGGCGCACGACCCCAACGATTTTGCTCTGGGCCAACGCCACCATCTTCCATCGATCAACGTCATGGACGACACCGGCCACATCAACGCGGAAGGCGGCGCCTACGCCGGCCTTGATCGCTATGTCGCCCGAAAGAAGATCGTCGCCGACCTCGAAGCCCAGGGCCTCCTCGCAGCCATCAAGGACCACACCAACAACATCGGCCACTGCGACCGCTGCAAGACCGTCGTCGAGCCGCGCCTTTCCACGCAATGGTTCGTCAAAATTCAGCCCCTCGCCGACCGCGCCATCGAAGCTGTCAAGCAGGGCTACATCCGCATCACACCCGAGCAATACGAGAAGACCTATCTCAACTGGATGGAAAACATCCACGACTGGTGCATCTCGCGGCAACTCTGGTGGGGCCATAGGATCCCCGCATGGCATTGTGCGAATTGCCACAAAACCACCGTCGCGCGTGTCGATCCCGCCGCCTGCTCGCACTGCGGTTCAGCGCAGATCACGCAGGAGACCGATGTTCTCGACACCTGGTTTTCCTCCGGCCTGCTGCCCGTTTCAGTCTTCGGCTGGCCCAATTTCAAAGCGCCACAAACACTGGGTGCCCCATCCATTCCGCGTCCTTCCGCGGAATGGGTGGGAGAGCAAGCCGATCGCGCCGACTTCGACGCCTTCTATCCCACCAGCCTGCTCATCACCGGGTTCGACATTCTTTTCTTCTGGGTCGCCCGCATGATCATGTTCGGCTGCTGGTTCTCCAAAGACGTTGCCATGCCCGACGGGAGCCCGCGCTCGCTTGCGGACTCGGTGCCGTTTCGCGAGGTTTATATTCACGCCCTGGTCCGCGACGCCAACCGCGAGAAGATGTCCAAGACCAAGGGAAACGTCGTCGATCCGATTGAGATCGTGAAGCAATACGGCACCGATGCGGTGCGGTTCACGTTGGCGTCAATGGCCTCGCCGGGCACCGACATTGCCTTCAACATCGCGAGAACCGAAGGCTACCGCGCCTTCGCCAACAAGATCTGGAACGCCGCCCGCTTCCTGTTCATGAATGTGGACCGAGCGGCTGAGATTGGGATATCCGTCAACCTCTCTTCAATTTCGCAGCGTCTTCATCTTTATCCGGATGAAGGAACGCTGGCGGATCGATGGATCACGTCACGCTTGGCCTCAACTGCTGGGGCCGTGAACTTGGCGCTCGAGGCATATCGATTTGATGAGGCAGCGAGCCTGATTTACCAATTCTTCTGGGGTGATTTCTGCGACTGGTATCTGGAGATCGCCAAGTTGCAATTAGACTATTCGGAATCTGCCGACAAAGCTGCAACGCAGAAAAGCCTGGAGATTTTCGTGGGCGTCTATGAGGCTGCGCTGCGGCTTCTTTCACCATTCATGCCCTTCATTACCGAGGAACTGTGGCACGCCGTTTACGAGGGAGAGCCGCCCACAAAGTCGATCGCACTTTCCGACTATCCGCAACAGGCCGTTGCTGTCACGAACAAGGTTGCCGAAGGCAGTATGGGAACCTTGCAGGAGTTGATTGTCGAGGCCCGTGCTGCCAGAAAGGACCGCGGTGTAGAAGAGAAGGCTACGGTACCGATGGTTTTCTATTCGGATGCCGCTGGGAACGGGATTGTAAGCGCGAACGTCAGTGTCATTCAGAGTTTGGCGAGAACATCGCCAATAGAGATCGCTGTGCACTCGATTCAGAGTCCAACCAAGCGAAGCACTGCAAAGTTTGACCTCGATATTATCTACGAAGCCATCGTGGACATCCCCGCCGAGCGCGACCGTTTGACTAAGGACATCGCCAAGTATGAAAAAGGCCTAGCTTCCGCCGAACGTCAGTTAGGCAATGAAAGCTTTCTGATGAAGGCCCCACCGCAGGTGGTTGAGGGACTGAAGAAGCAGGAATCCGAAACTCGCGCACTTCTTGAAAAAGCCCGTGCAGCCTTAGAATCTCTGCCTGAGCATTGACAACCGATCACTGACCACTGTTCACTGACCACTGACTATGGATTGGAAGAGCACCCGCATCGACGCATTGTTGGAGCAGGCCCTGGTTGAAGACCAGGCTGCCCGCGACGCCACCACCAACCTCACCATCGACCCCGACCTGCGCGCCGCCGCCTCGATCATAGCCCGGCAGGAGATGGTGGTCTGCGGTATGGGCGCGGTCCCGCGCCTGCTTGAAATCTTTGCCCGCCTGGATGCGAGACTTGACGCGCGCCCCTCCGCGCAGACCCGATTCCAGGTCGTCAGCCACCCTGAAATCTTCGACGGTGTGCGCGTCCATGAAGGCCAGGTCCTGGCCGTCATTCGCCATAATGCCCGCGTCCTGCTCAGTTGCGAACGCGTGATCCTCAACCTGATGCAGCACCTCAGCGGCATCGCCACGCTGACGCGGCAATATGTCGACGCGATACAGGGAACTCAAGCCAAAGTGCTCGATACGCGCAAGACTGTGCCCGGCCTGAGAGTCCTGGAGAAATACGCCGTGCAATGCGGCGGAGGCACCAATCACCGCATCGACCTGGCCTCTGGCATCCTCATCAAGAACAACCACATCTCTCTCGGCGGCAGCTTGCCCACGGTGCTCACGCTTGCCCTTGAAAAGCGCAGGAAGGGCCAGCGCGTGGAGGTGGAAGTGCACTCGCCCCAGCAACTTGAAGAGGCGCTCCAGTTCGGCGCGGAAGCTATCCTGCTCGACAACATGACGCCTGCCGAAGTGAAGCGATCCGTGGAACGCATCAAAGAAGTAGCGCCGGGACAACAAACTCAAGGGCATCCAAACAACGAGCCAGGCCGCGAGATAGCCGCGCGTTGGATTCCCACCGAAGCCTCCGGCGGCATTGTGCTCGATAACATCCGCTCCTATGCCGAGACCGGCGTGGACTTCATCAGCGTCGGCGCACTGACCCACTCGGCCAAGGCCGCCGATATCTCGATGAGCATAACCGCGGAGCCAAACTAACACCATGTTCGATCTTGCGGCGCTCGAAGCCGAGCTTGCGGGCACTATCTTTGCCGGCAATCTCCACTTCTCCCGGTTTACCGGTTCCACAAGCACGGATGCCCTTGAAGCTGCTCGTGCGGGTGCTGCGCACGGTTCGGTCTACTTTGCCGATGAGCAACTAGCTGGACGCGGGCGCGGCGAACACGCCTGGCGCTCGGCCGCCGGCGAAGGACTCTATGCAAGTGTCCTGCTGCGCCCTCCCATGCCGGCCGGTCGATTGCACCTGTTGCCGCTCGCCGCGGGCCTCGCCGCTGCCGATGCCATTCGCGCCGCCTCCGGGCTTACTATCGACCTGCGCTGGCCCAACGATCTGCTCATCGGCGGTCGCAAGGTGGGCGGGATTCTTGTCGAATCCAAGACCGAAGGCAGCGAGGTTGCCTTTGCCGTGGTGGGCATCGGCATCAACGTGCACCAGCGCGGCTTTGCTCCAGGATTGTCCACGCCCGCAACTTCTCTCGATCTGGAGCCGGGTCGCCGCATCTCGCGCCAGCCCTTGCTCTTCTCCCTGTTAAAATTGCTGGAGTGCGAGACGCTCGCGCTGCTTGATCCGGCAGCGGTCGAGGCGATTCCCTTGCGCGTGGAACAGGCTTCGACGTGGGTGCGGGGGCGGCAGGTTGAGGTTCACGGCCCGCAAGCGTGTATCGGCGTCACAGCCGGTTTGGACGAGCACGGTTTTCTGCTGGTGCGCACCGTTGATGGCTTGGTTACCGTGCAAACCGGCGGCATTCGCGCCGCGGATTAGGACTCAAAAGCAATGTTGCTAGCTCTCGATGTCGGCAATACGAATACGGTGCTGGGCCTCTACCGGCTTGATGGAGAAAAACCGGAACTGGCCGCGCATTGGCGCGTCACAACTCACCGCAATCAGACCGCCGACGAATACGGCGTGCTGTTCGTCAATCTATTCGAGATGAACGGCATGGCCCCCAGCCAGGTGCACCACATCATCATCTCCTCGGTAGTGCCGCCGGTCGAGTCAACGCTGCGCCAGGTCTGCGAGAACTACTTTCACGTTCAGCCGCTGTTTGTTGAGCCGGGCATCAAAACCGGAATGCCTGTGCTTGTCGATAATCCGACGGAATTGGGCGCGGACCGCCTCGTCAACGCCATCGCCGCATTCGAGCGCTACGGCGGCCCCTGCGTGGTGGTGGACTTTGGCACCGCAACCACCTTCGACGTAATCTCCGCGCGCGGCGAGTATATGGGCGGCGCCATTGCTCCGGGCCTGGGAATCAGCGCCGATGCGCTCTTCTCGCACGCGGCGCGGCTGGGCCGCATTGACATTCGGCGCCCGGCCAAAGTCATCGGCACCAACACCGTCACCCACCTGCAAAGCGGCCTCTACTACGGATACATCGGCCTCGTCGACGGCATCCTTGCGCGCATGGTGGCCGAGCTGGGCACGCAGCCGCGTGTCATCGCCACCGGCGGCCTGGCGCGCCAGATCTCTGAGGACTCACGCTACATCTCAGAGATCGACGACATGCTCACGCTCGATGGGCTGCTCATCCTATTCGAGCGCAATCGCACCGCCCGCCCCCGCAGTCGCGCGAACGACAGCAAAGCCGGGGACGAGGCATCCCGGAAGCACAACACCCACGTTGACGCAACCATCAGGGAGCGGCAACCTTGAACCGCCTTCCTCGGGGAGTAGCATCCCCGGTTTTGCCGTGAGGCGCCCCGTGCTCAACTACTTCAACTACTTCACCGAGATCGAAGAGCGCTTCCAGCAGCGGCGCGGATCGCTCTTGCTGCTCTCCACGCTCGACTGGGCGCTGATCGAGATATGGCGCGAAGCGGGCATTCCGCTGGACGCGGCCCTGCGCGGCATCGATGCGGCTTTCGACAAATACGAGGCTCGCCAGAAGAAAGGCCGCATGAGGCGTGTGAATGGCCTGGCCTGGTGCGCGCAGGCCGTGATGGAAGCAGCGGAAGAGCTGCGCGAAGCCGCCGCTGGCACTGCCGCCACGCCAACCGAGAACCGCGAGTCTGGTTTCGAGCAGGAGCGTGTTGCCGCTCATCTTGAATCGGCCGCGGCCGCTCTGGATGCGGCTGCCGTCGCTCCCGAAGCGTGCAGCGCAACCGCCGTCCGCCTCAGAGAACTTGCCGCCGAAGTCCGCACCGCGACCCACGACGGCGCTGCGGCTCATGATAGCGCTGCGGCTCATGACTTAGAGGCGCTGGAGCGCACCCTCACCGTCCTCGAAGAAAAGCTTTTTGCCGCATTGACCGCCGCAGCTCCGGAACAACTCCTCGTCGCACTCAAGGAGCACGCAGCGCGCGAACTGGCCCCTTATCGCAGCCGCATGGGCGCCGTGCAACTGCGTCAAGTGGAGCGGCAGTTTGTGCAGAAGCAACTGTTGGTGCACTACTGCCTGCCACGCCTCAGCCTGTTCTACATGAGCCAGCAATGAAGCCGCACAAACAATATCGCCCACGGAAGCAGCCCGCGGAAGCCAAACTCAGGCAGCCCCGGCCCCAGCAGCACCCGCTGGTTGCTTCCCAGCCCACGCAGCCCCAGCCCGTCGAACCGAAGATCGTCCAAATCGAAAAGCCGATTTATGGCGGCGCATTCCTCGCTCGTCTTGAGGGCAAGGCCGTCTTTGTGCCGCTTACATTGCCCGGCGAACAAGTGCGCGTGCGTGTGACGCAGAAGAAGCGTGGCTACGACACCGCCGACCCCGACGAAATTGTTGCCGCATCTCCCGAGCGAATCGCCCCTGCCTGCTCTCACTTTGGATCCTGTGGCGGCTGCGACTATCAACACACAAACTATGAGACGCAACTGGCCTTCAAGCAGGCAATCCTGCGGGAAACCCTGGAGCGCGGCGGCGTAACCACCTCAACCGAGATCAACGTCCTGGCCGCCGCGCCCTGGCAGTATCGCAATCGCATTCGTCTCGCCTTCGATGCGGCCGGAAACCCCGGCTATCGCGGCCGACGCTCTAATGCGGTGATTCCCGTCAGCGAGTGCCCCATCGCCGCGCCGCTGCTGCTCAACTCCGCGAAATCCATTGCGGAAATCGCCCGCCAGTTCGCCCCATCCCTGCGACCCACTGAGATTGCGCTCTTCTGCGACGCCACCGAAACCGCGTTGCTTGCCAGCGTCTCCATCGCCAGCCCCGCCCAGACCAACCCAGCAAAGACAAAGCCCAGCTTCGACGATTTTGCCCAAGCCATCCACGAGCAGATTCCCGCGCTCAAAGGCGCAGAGTTATTGGCCGAAGGCCACGCGGCGCAGCCGCCACACGCCATAGCCCAATGGGGCGCGCCTTCCCTTAGCTATCGCGCGGCCAGCTTCGACTATCGCGTAGACCATGGCGCATTCTTCCAGGTAAACCGCTTTCTTGTCGACGCACTTGTCCAGCAAGTCATCGCCGGCCACAAAGGCTCGCTCGCCTGGGACCTGTTCGCCGGCGTTGGTCTCTTCGCCCGCAGCCTCACCCCAAGCTTTGACCGCATAGTCGCCGTCGAGTCCGCCCCCTCCGCAACCCAGGCGCTCACGGCGAATCTCAAGGGCACAACCGGGACCGCTGTCCGATCCGCGACCCTCGATTTTCTCCGCCGCAGTCGCAAATCAGCGCATGTCGATTCAGCTCGACCAGATTTAGTTGTCGTCGATCCTCCCCGCATTGGCCTCGGCCCAGACATCACCGCGCTGCTTGCTGAGGTCGCCGCACCCGCGCTCGTCTACGTCTCCTGCGACCCGGCAACCCTGGCCCGCGACCTGCGCCCGCTCACCGCCTCGGGCTACACCATCCAATCCATGACCCTCGCCGACCTCTTTCCCCAAACCTTCCATTTGGAAACAGTGGTCCAGTTGCGCCGCGCCTGATAGGCTTGTCCCCCTAGAGCCTTTCCAATTCTCAGGCGCAATGCCAGTTGAGCCCACCACTTCCGCGCAAACCACCGACAGCCCAGCTTCCACCGGCCTGAGTGCCGTACCGCTGTTCCATGCGGCGTGGCTGTTTGCCGCCGGCATTGCCGCCACAAATTGGCTCTGGCTGCGGCCCAGTGTCGTGTTGGCGGCGCTGGCGCTGGTGGCCGTACTGTGCGGCCTGGCCGCCTTGCGCGCACTCCGCATCGCTTGGCTACCGTTGGCGCTTCTGTGGTGCCTGCTCGGGGCATGGT
>Ga0224553_1000361_pt1 | contig 20974 bp, 17 predicted proteins | sample 714S21014metaG_FD_179897 | JGI IMG/M metagenome (GOLD analysis project Ga0224553, IMG submission 179897) | Peat soil microbial communities from Stordalen Mire, Sweden - 717 S2 10-14 | ecosystem: Environmental > Terrestrial > Soil > Wetlands > Peat | place: Sweden: Norrbotten County, Stordalen... | reverse complement strand
GGATGAGCGTACGGGCCATCTGCTACAAGCTTCCGCAGGCCGTGGACCGGTTGACGGAGAAGCTGCTGGAGGCCGGGCTGCTGGTGTTACCGCACTGATACGAATGAGGCAAGAAGACAGTCAGCGAAGGGGAGCGTGTGTTGGGCGCTCCCGGCCGCTGAATGCTCCTTTTCCGAAAAGAGCCTTGGACCTGCTCGAACGCTGGCGGGACGAGCGCTCTTGTATCGGTTGCTTTGCCCATGAGGTGGTTTCCGAATAGAGAGTTGCCGCAAATGACGACATTCATAGTGCACGAGGGTGCCCTCGGGATTGACAATGATCTTTCTGTTCCATTTTGCCTGGAAGAGGAAGAATCTGTGGCCACCGCTCAAGAGAAAAAAGCGCAAAAGACTACACAGCGCATATCCATGGCCATGTTGATACTTGGGACCCTAAGTCTTGGATATACGGTCGTCAAAGACTATGTTGGAGGCCGATCAAGCGACAAGAGGCTTGGGAATATTGAGACAAGCCTGCGTGTGCTCACCCAGACGGTTGCCCCGCAGATATACAAATCTATCGACGATAGCCTTCGGTCGGCGCTGACGCAAAATGGACCAGACTCGGCGAGGTCGTTGGCCGGTGCTCAGGCGAATATGAAGCAATTGCAGGCTGCGAACGTGCGGCTGGACGCTAAGCAACTGATGCAGAGCGGAGACGTGCTCGCCAATGTCACGCTGGCTCATCCAGAGCTCGGCGAGGTTTGGGCCACCTCCGGTCAACTGATCTCGTACCGATCTCAATCTTCTGGGGTCCCTTCCCCGAGAAGCCAGGATTCTTGCTTTACACAGGGCGGCAACGCAACGGTGCTAAACCCTCCTGTTCCGCCAGGAGGCAAACTGATTTTTCAATTGATCGATTCTGATTGCACTCTTGTGATTGATGACAAAGCCGGCTTCGAGAGGAGCCAGGCATATCAGGAATTCCTCAAAGTTCACTCACTATTTCCGAACGAGTATTATGCCCTAGTGCTCCACCGAGTGCATGTTGTGTATCACGGCGGAGCCATCGTTGGCGCTGCACTTTTGGCATTTGACAATTGCACATTCGAGTTTCAAGTTCCTAATGTTGTACCGCCGGATGAGGGTAAGACGCTCGTAAGAGACTTGCTCCGCGCGGACCTAAGTCAGCCAACAACGGTCGATTTTGCATCCGGGATTTGACGCCAGAAAGAGCAGCAGTTCGGGGCTCGCTTTAGGGGCATTCTCTGATATTGTGGACGGGGTCCGTCTATCGGTGGCGGAGCGTGCGCCAATGGAGCAATATCCCTCAAGGGAATCTCGAAGAAGTTCTCGATGTAGCAGAGGCCTTCCCTCAGGGGCTAAAGCCCGCGCTGGTTTTATTGCGTTTACGGCACCCTTCGGCTGCGCTCAGGGCAGGCTATTAAGGTCGTGCCCTGACACTCATTGCAGTCTGGATTGCGTTTTTCCGCAGCGCAGCCAGATTGCGTTTTTCCGCAGACTGTGAAGCCCGTACCCTTCAAAACATCGACTTGTTCAACGATTTCCACGAGGAGTTAAATCAATGCACCCAATGCCCGTCACGCCGCTCTCCTTCTTCTGCTGGCCTCGGTCGTACTGGCCGCACAGCAACCCAGTCCTCAGCCCACTCCTCAGCCCACTCCTCAGCCAACCACAGCGGCTGACGCTCCCAACAGCGACACCAGCTACATCGACGCTCAGGGTACGGCACATGTGACGCGTGTGGTGCCTGTGCCAGGCACGATCAGCACCCCGGCGCAACTGGTGCTGGGGCACGCCTTTCCGGACCAGGGCCCGGCGCAATCGCTCGCGGAGCGGCGGAGCACTACAGATGAATACACGGCTCGGGTCCGCGTGGTCTGGAGCAGGCTCTGCCCAGTCCAGATTGTCGAAGACAAGATTGCCGGAGTGCCGGTTCATATTGTCAGCCCGGAGGGGCTGCCCGAGGCCAATCGCGACAAGGTGCTGATGAACCTGCACGGCGGCGGCTTCAACTCCGACTCGGGATCGTATACGGAGTCGATTCCGATTGCCAGCTTCAGCAAAATCAAAGTCGTGTCCGTGCTCTACCGGCTTGCGCCCGAGCATCCATTCCCGGCAGCCGTGGACGACGCGGTGGCTGTGTACAAGGAATTGCTGAAGACTTACAAGCCGGAGCACATCGTTCTCTACGGGACCTCAGCCGGAGCGATCCTCACCGCCGAAGTGGCCGCGAGGATGAAGCAACTGGGCCTGCCTTTGCCGGCAGCGCTGGGCATTTTCAGCGGTCTGGGAGATTTTGCGCGCCCCGGCGACTCGTCTGCCTTGTATTCGCTGCGCGGCTTATCCGGGCACCTTGACCCGCCCACATCCGGCCCTCACTCCCCTGATTATTTGGCCGGAACCGACTCCAAAGACCCGGTGCTCTCGCCCATCTACGGCAACCTGCACGGGATGCCGCCGACGCTGTTCGTGACCAGCACCCGCGACATGCTGCTGAGCGGCACGGTGAATCTGCACCGGGCATATCTGAACGCCGGAGTCGATGCGCGGCTGGTGGTGTTCGACGCATTGACGCACGCGTTCTGGTATGACCCCATGCTGCCGGAATCGCAGGAGGCCAACCACATCATGGCGGACTTCTTTGTGAAGGAGTTGGGGCAGTAGGCTGGATTGATTCGCAGGTCTCAGAGAGGAGAGCTGGGGCAGCCCGACCTCCTCTCCAGCTCCGAAATGGGACCGTCAGAAAAAATGGGAAAAACTCGACAAGCGAACTGCGGATTACAGCAGATTTCCGGTTGAGCGTCTGCCCCTTTCGGCTTAGGGTCCAAGGTGGGCGGCTGCTCCAGGATCAGCGCGATGTGATTGCGCGTTCGGCACGGGCGAGCCGGACAAACAGCTATGGCAATCCAGGCCAGAGAAGCAGTTTCCGCGGTTAGCTTGACCGGCCGGTTGACCGAGGTTGCGGTCGGCTATCAGACCATGCTTGAGCAGAACCCGTGGCAGCCCGAGGCGCTGGTGGGCATGAGCCTGGTTGCGCTGGCAAGCCACCAGTTTGCGGCAGCGGTGAAGATGGCCTCCGCGGCCGTGGATGTTGCGCCGGAGATGGGCAATGCGTGGGTCGCGCTGGGCCAGACGCTGAAGGCTGCCGGTCGAAACGACGACGCTGAGCTGGCCTACGGCCAGGCCATTCATCTGGACGGCATGAACGCATTGGCCCGGATGGGATTGGGCGAGCTGAAGATTGCCACCGGACGTCCGCAGGAAGCAGCAGGGGAGTTTGAGTTGGCCGTCAAGCGACAGCCGGGGCTGGTTGCCGGGCATCTGGGTTTGGGTAACGCGCTGGCTGTGCTGGGACGCAATGAGGAGGCGCTGGAGCGCTACGAACAGGCGCTTCGGTTGCGGCCACGGCTGCCCGAGGGTGAGTTTGCAGCCGGGTTTGTGTTGGCGCGGTTGGGAAAGCTGAAAGAGGCCGAACGCCGTTACCGGCGGGCGCTGGTTCTGCGCCCGGACTTTGCCGCTGCCTGGATGAATCTGGGGAGCCTGTTGCGTGAACAGGGGCGCGAGACCCATGCAGAAGCCGCTTTGCTTCGGGCTGTCGAGTTGCGGCCGGATCTGATTGCGGGATGGATCAACCTGGCCCTGCTGGAGCGGGAACAGCGCCGGCCGGCGGAGGCGGAGGCGCATCTGCGCAAGGCCTTCGAGCAGAATCCCGAGCAGGTGGAAACGCTGGTGGCCTGGTGCCAGTTCCGAGCCGCGGAGCGGGACCTCGCCGGAGCCTGGGGGTGGCTCCGCTGGGCCCTCGCGCGGGATCCCGCCCATGCTGAAGCAGTGAATATGCAGGGCATCCTGCTCCATGCGGAGGGCCGATTTTCAGAGGCAGTCGAGGCGTTTGAGCGGGCCGAGTCCCTGGGCAACCGGGCCGCGGCCTCCAACCGCGGGAACGCCCTGCTGGATTTGGGCCGGCTGGATGAGGCATTGCGGGCGCACGAGCTGGCGGTGGAACGCGATCCGTCTCACCCTGGCGCCGTGTATAACCTTTCGTTGACGCAACTTCGGCTGGGCGACTGGGAGCGCGGCTGGCGGGGATACGAGGCACGCTGGCGGTTCCGCGAGGTTCATCGCAGGCCGCGAACTTTCCACCAGCCCAGGTGGGAGGGCGAGTCGCTGGAAGGCCGCAGGGTTTTGCTCCATGCCGAGCAGGGACTGGGCGACACGATCCAGTTTTGCCGGTATGCCACGCTGGTGGCGGCGCGCGGCGGTGTGGCAATCCTGCAGGTGCAGGCGGCGGTGGAACGGTTGATGAGATCACTGCCCGCGGTGCGCGCCGGCGTGGCGGAGATTGTGCTGCTGGGCCAAAAGCCGCCGGAATTCGATCTGGAATGCCCGCTGCTGAGCCTGCCGGCCGTCTTCGGGACAACGATTGATACGGTCCCCTGGCCGGGCGCTTATCTGGCCGCCGATCCTGACCTTGCGTTTGACAAGCAGTTCCAAACTCCACACGTTCGGCCGAATGAGGCGCCAGGAGTGCGTCCTTTGCGTGTGGGGCTGGCTTGGGCGGGCAATCCCCGTTACAAGGCGGATCGCCAGCGGTCGATGGGGGCGGAGACGCTGATTCCCTTGTTGCGCACGCCGGGCATTAACTGGATCTCGTTGCAAAAGGGCCCGGCCGCTGAGCAGTTGGCAAGCCTGCGCGGCGATGTTTTTGTCTGGGACGGCTCCAGCCGGGACCGAGACCTTGCTGAGACAGCAGCGCTGCTAGCGACGCTCGATCTGGTTGTCACCACGGACACCTGCATTGCTCACGTGGCTGGAGCCATGGGCAAGCCAGTCTGGATTCTGCTGCCCAAGCTGGGAGACTGGCGCTGGATGCAGCAGATTGAGACCACCCCCTGGTATCCGACCGCCTGGCTGCTGCGGCAGAGCGAGCCAGGCGATTGGGCGGGGGTGCTGGGCCGTGCAGCCAGGGAGATGAACGAGTTCCGCCAAGCGCGTTTGAGACCGGCAAGTCTTTGGTTTGCGGGTACCCCGGCGCATGAGTCTCGGAATTCCCAATCCATTCCAGCGTAATTCCAAAAAGAAGAGCCTCTTGCAAAATTCCATTGAGACTGCAAAAAGTGTCAGGGCACGACTTCAGTCGTGCCGGAAGAGCAACAAAATGATGTTGGGCTTTACAGGCCGCGGAAAAACTCGTCCGGGCGGTAGGCCAGGGATTTATCCCTGGCACAAAGGCAACAGAATCAGCGCCGGCTTTAGCCGCTGAGGTATGCCTTTTGCCAATATTGCCCGAGAACAAGCCTTTTTCCGCAGCCTCTTTAGCCCCTGCGGTTTTGTTGTCAGTAATTTGCAATTCCGCAGCGGCTAAAGCCGGAATCCAAATTGGCCATCTGCGGCACGACTGAAGTCGTGCCCTGACACAATCGATAGCCTGAAGGCAATTTTGCAAGAGGCTCAGATTTCAAAAAGCGAAATTGATTCTTGACATTCGTCGCTCTATACAGTAGAGTACTCTGTATTGATTGCTGCGCGCCTTAGAAAGCTATGTGATTAACCGCAGGAATCAACTTCCCGCCATGATTCGGGAGAAAGGATTGGGTGAACGCTTGAGCGTCAATTCCACGTCAGACCTTGCCGCCCCGCGAGGGGTGTTGCCCCTTGAAATCGATTCGCTGGTCAAGCATTTTGGCCCGGTCATCGCCGTCGACGGCATCTCGCTTGAACTACGGAGCGGCGAGTGCCTTGGGCTGCTGGGGCCGAACGGGGCAGGCAAGAGCACGCTCATCCGGGCCATCGTGGGTCGCGTGATTCCCGACGCCGGGAGAGTCGCAATTTTTGGCTCAGCGGCCGGTTCGGCCTCGGCCCGCGCGGCTCTGGGATGGGTGCCGCAGGATCTGGCCCTCTATCCTCGCCTGAGCGCCACGGAGAATCTGCGCTCGTTTGGGAGCTATTACGGCCTGACGGGCAAGAAGCTCGAGGAGGCGGTCGCGTGGTGCCTTGACTGGGCCGCGCTTCAGGACCGCGCAGGCGAGTTGACCCGGAATCTCTCCGGGGGCATGAAGCGGCGGCTCAACATGGCAGCCGGTCTCATCCACCAGCCACGCCTGGTATTGATGGACGAGCCCACGGTTGGAGTCGATCCGCAATCGCGCAATCGCATCTTTGAAATGATCGAAGCCCTTCGCGCGCAAGGGATGACGATCATTTACACCACGCATTACATGGAAGAAGCGGAGCGTTTGTGCGACCGCATCGCGATCGTCGACCATGGCCGCATCATCGCTCTGGACACCAAGGAAGCGCTCGTCCACAGTGCATTCGGTTCGCGCAGCCAGGTGCTGGCGCGCTTCGAGGGGCCGAGGGAGAGAATCAGCGAGTGGGTCGCGGAGCGTGGCGGGCGCCTGGTGGATGGCACTGCGGAGTTCACTGTTAAGCATCCCACTGAAATTGCAGGCCTGCTGGATGGCGCAAATGCGGCCGGCCTTGAACTGGTTGACCTATCCTTGCGCCGTCCAAACCTTGAGTCAGTGTTTCTGCACCTTACCGGAAGGGAGTTACGCGATTGATTTTCCCTATCGTTCGTACCGCCTTGGTTGCCCTGCGCCGCGATCGGGTTTCGCTGGTGCTGAGTTTCGTGGTTCCCATCGCTTTCTTCTCGATCTTCGCCGTCATCTTTGGCGGGCAGCACGACACCGTGCCCAGGGTCAAAGTCATTGTGGTCGACGAAGACCAGAGCCGCGCCTCGCAACAACTCGTCAAGGGCCTGGAGAGCGACGGCTCTCTTGTTGTCACTACCAGGCCTGCGCCCACAAAAAGCCAATCCGCGCCCTCCGACTACACGGCGGCTACCGCCGAGGCTGCGGTCAAGGCGGGCGACGTGTCGGTTGCGCTCATCGTTCCGCACGGCTTCGGCGACCATCCCTTCTCCTTCGGCGGGGGTTCGAATTCCGGCAAGAGCGGGCCGGCCATTGAACTGCTCAACGATGCCAGCGACATGATCGCCCCGCAGATGGTCGGGGGCCTGTTGCAGAAAGCAGCCATGACCGCCATGCCTGTGGCGATGGCGGAGCAGGGCATGAAGTACACGGATCAGTACATCGGCGGATTCACGCCGGAACAGCGCAAATTGATGAAGGACAACCTCGATAGGTATCGGAAGATTGAAAGCCAGCAAGTGAGCGACGGAAGCGGTGCGGCTGCGAAAAGCTCCTCGCAGGGCGGATTCGGCGGAGGACTGATTACTGTCCACACACGCTCGGTGGTTGGAGAGAACAAGAAGAGTCCCATGGTGGCGTTCTATGCCGCGGCCATCGGCGTGATGTTCTTGCTGTTTACGGCCAGCGGCTCGGCGGGCGCGCTGCTGGATGAGGCCGAGAGCGGCGCTCTGGACCGCGTGCTCAGTTCCCGGATCAATATGACCGGGCTGCTGGCGGGCAAGCTGGTGTTCAACATACTGCTGGCCTTCACGCAATTGACGGTGATGTTTCTCTGGGCGTGGGCCGTCTTCAAGCTGGACTTCTTCAGCCATATCCCCGGCTTCGTGGTGATGGGCCTGTGCACCGCGTTTGCCGTGGCCGCCTTTGGCATGCTGCTGGCCAGCATCTGCCGCACGCGCGCGCAACTGGGGGCACTCTCCACGCTGTTCATTCTGGTCATGTCGGCCATCGGCGGCAGCATGTTTCCCCGCTTTCTGATGCCGGAAGCCATGCAGAAGGCGGGCCTGTGGACCATCAATGCGTGGGCTATTGACGGCTTCACCAAAGTGTTCTGGCGCGATTTGCCGGTTACCGCCCTTTGGCAGCAGGTGTCTGTGCTGCTGGCCATCGGCATCGTGCTGTTCGCCGTAGCGCGCAGAATTGCCCGGCGCTGGGAATATGCCTAAGGACGATTTCAAAGGACCTCAAAAGGAGAACCCCGATGAATGGAAGCGCTGAAGAACAGGAACTGAAAGACAGGCTCAGCCTGATTGAGAAGATGATTGCCGAAGGCCGGCGCACCACGGAGAGCTGGGGCTGGACGTTTGTGTTGTGGGGCGTGGCCTACTACGTCGCGATTGTCTGGTCGATGTTTGGCAAAAGCATGGTAGCGTGGCCGGTGACCATGGTCGGCGCGTCTGTGCTGATGGGTGTTCTGATCTCACGCAAGCGCGGCCGGCAGCCGGGAACGACGATTGGCCGGGCGATGAGCGCCATCTGGGTTGGGATGGGCATCTCGATGTTTACCGTGCTGATGGCTCTGGGCATGAGCGGCAGATATGACCTTCACGTTTACGTAGCCATCATCGGAGCGATGCTCGGCGCGGCCAACGCGACGTCAAGCATGATTCTGAAATGGTGGATGCAGTTTGGCTGCGCGGTGGTTTGGTGGGCGGCGGCGGTGGTGGCCTGCTTTACGTCAGAGACCATCACGGGGATTGCGTTTCTGGTGGCCATCTTCTTGTGCCAGATTGTGTTTGGCGCCTACGGCATGATCAGCGAGGCTCGGGAGCGGAAGACGGGAGCGTCCCATGCCTGAGCTGCCGGAGCTGAATCCTGTGATTCACGGGAAGCTTCGCCTGGCCTTGCTGTCACTGCTCGCTGGGGTTGAAGTGGCGGAGTTTACCTGGCTTCGCGCCAAGACTGGATCGACGGACGGCAACCTGGGCGCGCAGCTACTCAAGTTGGAGGAAGCCGGCTACGTCGCGGTTGAAAAGAAGTTTGTCCTGCGCAAGCCGCAGACCCTCTACCGCATGACCGAAGCTGGCCGTCAGGCGCTGACTGAGTACGTTCAGGCGCTGAAGCGACTGCTGGGCGCTGCCATTGACGCATAGGACCGGCGCCAGATTCAACCTTCCGGATGGAGGCTTTTGCGGACGCGTTGCATGATTCCCAGGTAGTAGGCTAGGTTGTGGATCGAGTTGAGCGTGCCTGAGAGCGCTTCGCCGGCCTGCATCAGGTGGCGCAGGTAAGCGCGCGAGTAGCGGCGGCAGACCATGCACTGGCACTGGGGATCGGGCGGGCCCTGGTCTTCCGCGTAACGTTTGCCTTTGATGTTCAGGCGGCCTTCGCTGGTGAACAGAAGTCCGTGGCGAGCGGCGCGGGTGGGCAGCACGCAGTCCATCATGTCCACGCCCATGCGGGCATACTGCTCAATCTCGTCGGGGTAGCCAACGCCCATCACATAGCGGGGCTTGTCCGCGGGCAGGAGCGGGAGCACTTCGGAGATCATTTCCATGGTCAGGCCGCGGGGCTCGCCCACGCTGAGGCCGCCGATAGCGTAGCCGTCAAAGTCCATCTCGATGAGGCGCTCGGCGCTTTCGCGGCGCAGATCCTTGTACATTCCGCCCTGGACGATACCAAACAGGCTTTGGGTGCGGCCGGCGAATTGATCGCGCCATGAAACTTCGTCGCGATGAGCGAGGTGGTGATCGAGCGAGCGCTTCGCCCACGCCATGGTGAGGCGCAGGCTCTCTTCCGCACGGCTGCGGTCGGCAGGGTATTCCGTGCACTCGTCGAAGGCCATGGCGATGTCCGCGCCGAGGGCGATCTGCACGTCCATGGAGTGCTCGGGGGTAAAGAAATGGGTGCTGCCGTCAAGATGCGAGCGGAAGCGGACGCCCTCGTCGGTGACTTTGCGCAACGCGCTCAGGCTGAAGACCTGGAAGCCGCCGGAGTCGGTGAGCAAGCCCCAAGGCCAACTGATGAACTTGTGCAGCCCGCCCATGCGGCGGATGGGCTCGTGGCCGGGGCGCAGGTTGAGGTGATAGGTGTTGCCCAGAATGATCTGCGCACCGAGAGTTTCCAGCACGTCCTGGGGAACGGCTTTGACCGTGCCGGCTGTGCCCACCGGCATAAAAACGGGCGTCTCGACGGTCTGGTGGGGCAAATGGAGCTGACCGCGGCGTCCGCCGGCTTTGGTTTCCGCAAGTACGTTGAATTCGAGGCCCACTCAACGATTCTAACGGGGCGGCAGTGTTGGGGTGACCGGATGGTCGCCGACTAAGCGCCGTCGCGGCCAGCGCGCCAGCCATCCCATTGAATTTGAACCACCGAATCGCTCTCGCTTTCGAGGTTGGGGAACAGACCGTGGAGTAATTGTGTCACGGTTTTTCCGGTCCTGGGGTCAGAAGCTTGCGGGGCAATCTCGTAGAGCGGGATCAGAACGAAGGCGCGTTCGGACAGGCGCGGATGCGGAATCTCAAGGCTTGGCTCGATGATTTTCACGTCGCCGAGGAGAAGGATGTCCAGGTCCAGCGTTCTCGGTCCGTTTTGGACGGCAGCCGAGCGGTTCCGGCCGAACTCCAACTCGATGGCGAGGAGGCTTTCGAGCAGTTGCCGCGGCTCCAGTTCCGTTTCGAGAGCGACTACGGCATTTACAAATCGGGGTTGGGCGGCGAATCCGACTGGCTTGGTGCTGAAGAGAGAGGAGCGGGACAGAAGGTGGCCAAGGGATTCGAGGCGTCTGGCCGCTGCGGTTAGAGTAGCCTCCGGCTGGCCCGCCCAACTGGCTAGATTGGCGCCCATGCCGATGTACGCGGTGTGCATGAGTTCAAGAGTATCGCGGAGACCGAAGACACCGACACAGGCCCAATGCAAGATGAGGAGGAAACCCTGAGTCTGGTAGCATCCTCTTTGGAGATTATTCAGGATGGACGCAATGACTAACGCGGGGCTTGGGGCCCGGCGCAATGAAGATATCGCTCTGGATTTGCTCAAATTTGTAGCTGCGACGGCTGGCGTGGGCCGTACCGCTGTGCCTTCGACCGGATTCAGCGGCGCATCCGCACCGAAGACAGAGGAGCAGGTTGCCCAACTGCTCGAGCTCTATAGCCGCTGTCTGAAGGCCGTCGAAGGAAAAGAGCCGGAGCAAGAGAAGGCAGGCCAAGGGCCGGAGCCGGCCGTTAAAGGTCCAGAAAAAGAGGCTGCGCAATAGCCGGCGAATCCATCGTGCGCGTTGCTGTTGCCGGGGCCGGCGCCTTTGGACGCAACCATCTCCGCGTGTATCGCGAGCTGGAAACGGCAGGGCTGGGCGTTGCTCTGGTAGCAGCCGTGGAGCCGGACGCGACCCGCGCCGCCGATGCGGCGGCCAAGTATGCGATTCCCGTTTTCTCTACAGTCGACGAACTGCTGGCCGCCGATCTCAAGGTGGACGCAGCCACCGTGGCCGTGCCCACGGTGCATCATCATGCGGTAGCTTCGGCCCTGCTGGATGCGGGACTCGACCTGCTGGTGGAAAAGCCGCTGGCCGCGCAACTCTCCGAGGCGGATGAGCTGCTTGCGCTTGCTGCCAAGGGGCAACGCATTCTGCAGCCCGGCCATCTGGAGCGCTTCAATCCCGCGGTGCTGGCGGTGCAGCCGCAACTGCGCCGGCCCATGTTCTTTGAGGCTCACCGGCTGTCCATCTTCACGCCCAGGGCGCTGGATGTGGATGTGGTGCTGGACCTGATGATTCACGACCTGGACATCGTGCTCACGTTTGCCAACTCGGCGGTGCGCGAGGTGCGGGCCGTGGGGTTGCCTATTTTGTCGCCCAAGGTGGACATCGCCAATGTGCGCGTCGAGTTTGAATCCGGCTGCGTGGCCAACTTCACAGCTTCGCGCGTCTCCACGGAGCGGGTGAGGAAGCTGCGGTTCTTTGAGCCGCGCCAGTATGTTTCGATCGACTATGCGCGGCAGGACCTGCTGGTGATTCGGCTTGATTCTGGAAGCAGCAACGCAACTGCGCCGAACCTGCTGGCTTCGCTTCCTGCTCATATCGCCGCGATGATCCCGCCGCAATTGGCGTCGGCGCTTGCCACGGGCAAGGCGGACCCGGCGCTGATTGCACAATTCGCGGCGGCGGCCAAGATCGATCCGGCGGTGGTGGCTGCGTTCACGGCGCAGGCGGGTCCGGCTCCGGGTCTGTCTTTCGTCAAGCCGGAGGTCACGCCCGGCGAGCCGCTGCGGCTGGAGATCGAGTCGTTTCTCGATTCAGTGCGCACGCGCCGTGAGCCGCGGGTTACCGCCCGCCAGGGCCGCAACGCGCTGGAGCTGGCTTTGAAGATTCAGGCCTCGATGGCCGCGCATGCCCATCGCGCCGGGCTCGATGACTTCTTCGAGCCGGGTGCGTAGAGCGAATCGAGCCAGTAGTGGCTGGAAGCTGACAAAGCCTCAAGCAACCCCCAACACCCGGTTCAAATAGCCCACAATGTACTTCCAGACCAGGTAATAGACCACGAGAGCGGCCAGGAAGCACGGTGCAATGAGTGCATACGACACCTGGCACGTCTGGAACCAGGTGACGCCATGGGAGCCGAACTGAAGCACGCCAAGGCACGTGGCCACGAGCGCTCCCGCAGGCGCCATCAGGAGCGGCAATATGGCCCCATGCAGGCCGATGGGCAGATGTGTATTTGTGTGCGAGCCCAAATAGAGCATGTTCCACAGCCCGAAGAGCGATGGCACGACGGCCATGGGAAAGATCATGGCCTGCTCGATTGGAACAGGCACTTTGAGAATGATCCGGGCAACGATAAATCCGGTGAGAAGCAGCGGCAGGACCAAGGTGGGCAGAAAAACCCCCGCAAGGTAAGCGCGAAGATAGGGATGGGTATTCATAGCGTCCTCTTTCTTGGCGGGCGAACGCGCCGCCGGTTCACAGATAGTAAAGAAGCACGGGGATCGACGCCGGAAAGAAGGCGGCGAAAGCCACTAGCCCGGCCAGCAGCGCCCAATCAAGCGATGCCCAGGAAAAGAGGGGCGGCGATTCGGGTTTGGCATCGAGCCGCCGCAACATCGCGGGCCACAGGTCGCGCCCAGGTTCTGGCTCGGCTTCGACCGGCGGCAGCGCCTGTTGCAAGAGTTGCTTCATGCGGTGCTGATCGTGTTCATTCATGGTGTAATCCCCTGGGATGCCAAGTCCTTTCTCAGCAATCGAAGCGCTCGAAAGACGCGCAGTTTGACGGCGGCGACTGAGATGCCAAGCGCCTCAGCGACATCCTTTCCGGGCTGCTCCTCGACGACCGACAGAATTGCGGCAATCCGCAACTTTGGCGGCAGCCGCTGAAAGGCCAGGGCGGTCTTGCTGCGAAGCTCCGCGCTGACGGCTGGGTCGGCGGTTGGCGGAGCTGGAATGTCGGCGGGCAACTCAGTCTCAAGCCGCGTGGTTCGCAGGAAGTCCAGCGCTGCATGAGTGGCGATGCGGCGAGCCCAACCCTCGAAGCCATGCAAGGGCTGGAAGCGGGCGTGGGCCCGATGGATGCGCCAGAAGGTCTCCACGGTGAGATCCTCGGCCGTCGCCGGGTTGCGGACAATGCGCAGAATCCAGCCGTAGACGGCGCGTTGATGCACGCGGAAGAGGGTCTCGAAGGCGGCGACACTGCCTTGCCGAAACTCGTTCAGGACGTTGCTCGCTTCGTTCTGCATCCGCCCTTTCCTTCCTATCTATCCTTACGGAGCCGGCAGAAGAAAGGTTACATCCAACCGGCCACTTGCACGGCGGCGAAGGGACTTGAGCGTGCGGAACCCGCCTCTGCGGAGGGCCAGAAGCGGGAAGGATCTTCAATCGAAATAAAGCGATTTTTCATTGGGAAGAAGTCGCTTCCCAAGCCCGCTTGACAGCCACTTCCCAGGGGCATTAGGGTTGGCAAGCTGAGGGCGGATGAACGTTTCACGACGACAAAGAACCTGGAACGATTCAATCCGCCTGTGAGGAATGCGATGAAGATCGTGGGATTGCGAATAGTGGCGGCAGGATTGGCGTGTTGTGGTGGGTTGTATGTAGCCGGGGCACAGAATGCGCAGAAGGCGGCGGACCCGAAGGCCGCGTATTTGGACACCAGCTTGCCGGCGGAGCAGCGTGCGGCGGACCTGGTGAGCCGGATGACGCTCGAAGAGAAGGGCACACAGTTGTTGAACCAGTCGCGGGCCATTCCGAGGCTCAATATTCCAGCGTACGATTGGTGGAGCGAGGCGTTGCACGGCATCGCGGTGAATGGAACCACAGAGTTTCCTGAGCCGATCGGTTTGGCGGCGACATTCGATACGCCGAAGATTCACGAAATGGCCGTAGCCATCGGCACCGAGGGCCGCATCAAGCATGTGCAGGATGTGCGTGCCGGGCACAGCAACATCTTTGAAGGGCTGGACTTCTGGTCGCCCAACATCAACATCTTCCGCGATCCGCGTTGGGGCCGCGGCCAGGAGACTTATGGCGAAGACCCGTTCCTGACCGCGCGGATGGGCGTTGCCTTCGTCACCGGCATGCAAGGCGACGATCCGCACTACTACCGCGTCATCTCGACCCCCAAGCACTTTGCCGTACACAGCGGGCCGGAATCCACACGGCACATGGCCGACGTGACTGTGAGCAAGCACGACGAAGTGGATACCTATCTGCCCGCCTTTCGCGCCGCAGTGACCGAGGCCAAGGCCGACTCCGTGATGTGCGCTTACAACAGCATCAACGGCCAACCAGCCTGCGCCAACGAGTTTCTGCTGCAGGACCAGCTTCGCGGCAAATGGGGATTCAAAGGCTACGTGGTATCGGACTGCGGCGCGGTGGTGGACATCTACAACGGCCACCACTTCAAGCCTACGCAGCCGGAAGCCTCCGCTATCAGCCTCCAGCGTGGCATGGACAACGAGTGCGGAGACTACTTCTCCAAGGTGACTGACGATCACGATTACAGGGCCTACCTCGATGCCGTGAAGCAGGGCTTCCTGAAGGAGAGCGAGATCGACGTTGCCCTGACGCGGCTCTTCACCGCGCGGATGAAGCTGGGCATGTTCGATCCGCCGGAGATGGTGCCGTACTCAAAGATCGATGAGAAGGAACTGGACAGCGCCGCGCATCGTGAGCTGGCCCGCAAACTGGCCAACGAGGCAATGGTGCTGTTGAAAAACGACGGCACGCTGCCGCTGAAGACCTCGGGCGTGAAGATCGCGGTCGTCGGCCCCCTGGCCAACCAGACCAGAGTGCTGCTGGGCAATTACACGGGGATTCCGACGCACACGGTCTCAATCCTTGAAGGCCTTCGTAATGAGTTTACCGGCGCTCAGATCGCGTATGTGCCGGGCACGCAGTTCCTCAGCAACGACGGAGGCTCGATTCCCGCGGCGTTGCTGACGACGGACGGCAAGCCCGGAGTGAAGGTCGAATATGCAATCGGAGCCTTTGCGGCGAAGCCGACACCGCTAGCGACGCGCATCGAGAGCGGCATCGACCTTTCCGCTGAGAAGCTGCCAACTGAGGCGGTTGGCAAGTCAAATCTCTCCGTGCGCTGGATCGCAACTCTGACGCCGACAGAAACAGGCGACTACAAGATGGGGATGCTCGGCCAGGGATTCACCCGAGTGTTTGTGGACGACAAGATGGTGGCCACCTCTCGGATGACGAATGAGTCGGAGGCCAAACTGGGCAAGGTTCACCTGGAGAAGGGCAAGGCGTACGCACTCAGGGTGGAGTATGGCGGGCGAGATAATAGCACTCCAGTCGCACGGCTGATTTGGGCGCAGGTTGACCTGACCCCGTCTCAGGAAGCTGTGGCGGCGGCCAGGAACGCCGATGTGGTGGTGGCCGTGGTGGGCATCACCAGCGAGCTTGAAGGCGAGGAGATGCAGGTGAACGAAGAAGGCTTTTATGGCGGCGATCGCACCAGCATCGACCTGCCCAAGCCTGAACAGGCCCTGCTTGAAGCAGTTGCTGCCGCCGGCAAGCCGCTGGTGGTGGTGCTCACCAACGGAAGCGCCCTGGGCGTGAACTGGGCCAACGCGCACGCCAACGCCATTCTCGAGGCGTGGTATCCCGGCGAGGAAGGCGGCTCGGCTGTGGCGCAGACGCTCTCAGGCCGCAACAATCCAGCGGGCCGGCTGCCGGTTACGTTCTACAAGGATGTGAGCCAGTTGCCGCCTTTCGAGGATTACTCGATGAAAGGCCGCACTTATCGCTACTTTGAGGGAACCCCCCTCTATCCCTTTGGGTATGGCCTGAGTTACACCACCTTCTCGTATAGCGGACTTACCGCTTCCACCAGCGCGGTGGCGGCGGGCAGCCCGGTCGTTGCTGAAGCCACGGTAACGAATACAGGCCAACGGGCCGGCGATGAAGTGGCTCAGCTCTATCTGGAATTCCCAAAAGTGCCGGGCGCGCCATTGCGGGCGTTGCGAGCCTTCCAGCGGGTCCATTTGGAGGCTGGCGCCTCGCAAAAAGTGCGGTTTGAACTAAGCCCGCGTGACCTGAGCATGGTGAGTGAAGCTGGAGAGCCGATCGTGGCTGCAGGCGAGTACATGGTCTCGATAGGCGGCGGACAGCCGAAGACCGGCGCTCCGGTTGCTGCCGGGACTTTCAAAGTCAAGGGCAACTTGACGCTGCCGGAATAGCGGCAAGCGGGCAATCGCGAAATGGGGCGTCCGCCGCTGCGGACGCCCCATTCTTCTTGACTCGTACTGGTTGGCGATCCCGCTTCAAAGTGCCGCAGGAATTGCGCCCCCGCGATTGCGGGAACACTTCACCCCTATCCGGTGTCTACACAAGCACAGTGGTTCTGATTGGGATGGACAGATTGCCGGGGTCCCCAGCGACAGGTCTTCGTCGCTGGGGTGGCAGAGCGCCTTGAGCCCCGCTCCCCGCGCCTTGATGGTGCAGAGAGCGGTTCGCCACTCTGCGCTCTTGCAAGACTTCCTGACTCCCGGCCGGAGCGGCTGAATTGCTTTCACGGGAGGCAGGCCATGTTTGAAGACTCCACCTTCGCATCGAACGGCAGAATCGGCACCCGCAGCCGTTTCTGGATGATCGCAACCTTCATTTTCAACGGCTCGATCCTGCTTGCTTTGATCCTGATTCCGCTCATCCATCCCGAAGCGTTGCCGCGCCAGGCGATCGCCTTTCTGATGGCAACGCCAGCGACGCCAACCCCGACCCAACCGATGCCAAAACAGACCGCACAACCGGTTCGGGCTGTGTCGGAGATGCAAGGCATCCAGCTTGTGGCGCCGCGGAGGATTCCGCCCGGTATCTTCATACCGAGCGGCAAGGAACCAGCGGCCATTGAAAACGTCGCGAGCTGGGATCCGGATGGCGGAGTTGGCAACGGCACAAGCAAGATATTTCAAAGCCAGAGTGCGGCGCCCGTGGTTCGGGCCGACATCAAAGGCCCGGTGCGCGTCTCGTCCGGCGTGGTTGAGGCGCTGCTGCTGCGGAAGACCGTTCCGGCTTATCCACCCATACCCAGGGCAGCCGGAATTCAAGGCATGGTGACCCTGCAGGCCACGATCTCCAAGACCGGGACCATTGAGAATCTGCGCGTGGCAAGTGGTCCGCCGATGCTGCAACAGGCCGCGCTGGATGCGGTGAAGAGCTGGCGCTACCGGCCTTATCTGCTGGACGGCCAGCCGGTGGAGGTGGAGACGACGGTCAATGTGATCTTCAGCTTGGGACGGTGAAGCGGGAGCGAACTCAGTCAGGCGGGTGTGAGGCAAACACCCGCTCGACTGGCGTGACTGGCGCTTGATCGGCGACAATTCCTTCTGCCATGAAAAAACATTCTCGCCGGGAATTTCTGATCACCGCCTCCGCCGCCACCGTTGCAGTCGCTGCATCGTCCAGCTTTGCTGCGTCGCCTCGCCAAAGAGTTTTTGTCGGGTCGGGAACGCCAAACGGAATCCTGGCCTATGACTGGGACCCAGTGAGCGCCGAATTGACGCCGGTTGGGGTTGCAGCCAAAATTCCCAGCGTGGCGTGGATCACGTTCTCTCCCAACCGCGAGTTTGTTTTCACTGCTTCTGAGTTGGACACGTTCAACGGCAAACCGACTGGTGAAGTGGCCAGCTTTCGCGTCGAGAACGGTGAGTTGCATCCGCTTTCCGCGCAGAACTCGGCCAGCGTGGGTACGTGCTACGTGGCCGTGGATCACACTGGCCATGTGCTGATCTCTGCCGATTACGGCGGCGGCAGCGCGTCCAGCTTCCTGATCAGCAGCTCCGGCAGCCTGAGCCCGCTGGTCTGGACGGAGCACTACACCTTCCACGGCCCCAATGCCGATCGGCAGCAAAGCGCGCACGCTCACTTCGCTTCTTTCTCGCCGGACAATCGCTATGCCTACATCAACGATCTGGGCGGCGACGTCATCCACATCTACAGCCTGAATGCGGCCACGGCCGTACTTACGCCGGCGGGAACCTATCACGCCAGAGGGGGCGCCGGACCGCGCACGCTGCACTTTCATCCCAACGAGCACACCGCTTACGGCGTGAATGAACTGGACTCGACCGTGGATGTGCTCGACTGGAGCAAGGCCGACGGGAGTTTGACCCTCGTGAAGCGCATTGACTTGCTGCCGGAGGGGTATCACGGCCTCAGCCGCGCCTGCGACACGGTGATTTCAAAGAATGGAAGATTCGTCTACTTCGCCAATCGCGACAACGATTTCCTGTATAGCTTTCGCGCCGATCCGAAGACCGGCGCCCTGACGCCGATTGGACGCAGCAGTTGCGGCGGAAAGATTCCGCGAAACTTTGTGCTGGACCCGACCGAGCACTGGATGCTGGTAGCCAACCAGGACTCGAACCGGATCAGTGTATTTGCGCGCAACCCTGAAACTGGAGTGCTGGCCCAGGAGGGCAAGAGCTTTGCGGCGGCTACGCCGATGCGCATTCTGTTTGTGTAGGAAGCCGGCTCCGCAAAGGAAAAACTGTTTGCAGGGTTCAGACGCCGAGCAAGGCTGGGTTGGCCAGCGCATAGCCTTGCAGGGATTCCGGGTTGGTTTCTTCCGCCGGCGCTGTTTCCACGGGAACGTGGGCCAACTCCCAGGCCGAGCGGTCTTTGATCAAACGCGAAACCAGGGCGGTGTGCATGGCGTGGCCGGCGCGCTCGGCTACCACGTGACCCTCGATGCGCCGTCCGGCCAGAGCCAGATCGCCGATCAGGTCCAGCACCTTGTGGCGCACATACTCGTCAGGAAAGCGCAGCGGGCCGTTCTCAGGACCCTGCGCGCCCAGAATGATGGCGCTCTCCGGGCCGGCGCCGCGGATGAGGCCCATGTCGCGCAGCCGTCTCTCGTCGGACTTGTAACCGAACGTTCGGGCAGGTGCGATAGCCGTGCCGTAGGTCTCGGCGGCCAAATCGACGACGGCTCGCTGTTGGCCAATGGGCGCGGGAAAGTCGATGGCGTACTGGATGCTGTAACCGGAGCCGGGATAGACGCCGATGAATTTGTTGCCCTCGCGTACCTCCACGTCGTGCAGAATGCGGATGGTTTCTCGGCGGCGGCGCTGGGTGCGGATGCCGGCATTGAGGAAGGCCTGCACGTAAGGCAGCGCGCTGCCATCCAGAATAGGCAGTTCCAGGTTGTCCAGTTCAACGATCACGTTGTCCACGCCCATGCCGATGAGTGCGGAAAGAAGATGTTCGGTGGTCGAGATCAGCACACCCTGGCGCATCAGGCTGGTGGCATAGCTAACTTTTGCCACGTTGCGGCCAACGGCGGGGATTTCAAAGTTGTCCAGATCGGTGCGGCGGAAGACGATTCCCGAACCAGCGGGTGCGGAGAGCAGACGCATGGTGACCGGAGCGCCGGAATGAAGGCCTACGCCCGTAAACTCGATGGGCTCGGCAATGGTTTGTTCCAGGTGGGCAGGATTGGCCAAAGAACTTCGCTCTCTTAATTACGAAAAACAGGGCTATGGAAAACTCGTCGCAATTGCTAGATTAGACGGGAAGTCGCTGCTCTGCCCTGTGGCATTTTAGCCACACTCTGCGCCTGCCAGACCACCATTCGGATTGGGAACCGGGAGAGAATGAACTGCGCATTTTGGCCATAACCGTCGTAGAATCAGAGAGTCTCTTCACTTCGCCGCTTTCAAGGTTCTGCTGAAAGGCTCACGGATGATGACTGGCCCCGATCTCCCAATTCCTATGCGCGCTCTGCTGGCCGGGGCGCGACGCAAGGAGCTTGCACTGCTCGATCTGACCCGGCAATTGGTTCGGGCGGAATCGCCCTCGGACGATAAGGCTGCCGTGGACGCCTGCGTTTCGCTGGCCGAGACCCACGCCAAGGGATTGGGTGGGCGCGTGAAAAGGCGCCGGCAACGCGAGTTTGGAGACGTACTCGAAGTGCGCTTCGGGCCACGGCCGGCAAAGTCCAGGTCCGGCTCCGATTCCTCCGGCGCTTTCGATCGAATCCTTCTCCTCGGCCACTTGGATACAGTCTGGCCGCTGGGTACGCTGAAGGCCATGCCCTGCCGCCTGGCCGAGGGTCGCCTGTGGGGACCCGGAACACTGGATATGAAGGCTGGCGTGGCCATGGCCTTCACCGCGATTGAGATGCTGATCGAGACCGGTGTGCTGAATCGGGAGATCGTGCTGCTGCTGAACGGCGACGAGGAGGTTGGCAGCTCAGTTTCGCGGCCGATCACCGAGCGGCTGGCGGCCGAGTGCTCTGTTGTTTATGTGCTTGAGCCGGCCCAGGGGCTTGCGTATAAAACCGCCCGCAAGGGTACCGGCATTTGGCGGATCGACGTGACCGGGGTGCCCGCCCACGCTGGGGTGGACTTCGAAAAAGGGGCGAGCGCCATTCGTGAACTAGCCCGCGTGGTGGAGACAGTGAGCGGCTGGACCGATCTCAAGCGAGGCCTGACCGTGAGCGTAGGGACGGCTGGCGGCGGGAGCAGGAGCAATGTGATTCCGGCCCATGCCTGGGCGGAAGTGGATGGCCGGATTTCCCGCAAGGCAGACGGCCCACGCATCGAGCGCAAGTTTACCGGGCTCAAGCCAGTGGACAAGCTTTGCACGCTTGCCGTGACCGGCGGAATCAATCGCCCGCCGATGGAACGCACGCGCGGAACCGTACGGCTCTATCGGCAGGCAAGGACTCTGGCCGCTGAATTGGGATTCCAGTTGGACGAATCTGCAACCGGTGGCGCCTCCGACGGCAACTTCACCTCCGCGCTTGGGATTCCTACGCTGGATGGGATGGGCGCCGTCGGCGAAGGCGCGCACGCCCGCCACGAATCGGTCCTGATCGA
>Ga0224553_1000358_pt1 | contig 21070 bp, 15 predicted proteins | sample 714S21014metaG_FD_179897 | JGI IMG/M metagenome (GOLD analysis project Ga0224553, IMG submission 179897) | Peat soil microbial communities from Stordalen Mire, Sweden - 717 S2 10-14 | ecosystem: Environmental > Terrestrial > Soil > Wetlands > Peat | place: Sweden: Norrbotten County, Stordalen... | reverse complement strand
CACTGGAAGGACCGAGTACGCTTGTTCTTAGCCGTAGGCTTGCGATTGATTCGGGAAACATCCTTACAACCGCAGGTAATACACCGTACCCCGTCCGGCCAGCGAACCTTTGCTAATTCCTCTAGGCAATCCTCTTCCGTCTTGAATTCGCGGTTTACGTCCATGAGGTTCATAGGGATGTATCCTTTCCACTAGCGGAGGTGTCGTTTGCCTTTTGATCTTGGCTTTGCAATTTGCCGATGCGGATTCCGTACTCCAATCCAGCCCGCCATGCTCGACTCACCAGATGCATGTCAAACATGGATAGAAACGGGTGGCGAGCTTCCAGTTGTCGGATGTAGAGGATGTAATCGGGTCTATAAGCCGCAGGCATTGGTGAATGCCAGAACCACAGATGATTTTGAGTGACTAAGCCCTTACCAACCGGAGGGAGGACTACACGTCTTTGGCGTGTCCATCGAATGCGCTGAAGACTTCCGTTGCCCTCCCATAAGAGGAGTCTTAGTAACGAATTCTGGTACCAGTACCGAAGACGCTCTAAAAGAGTTTTTGGCTTGTAAGGGAGTTTTGACATGTCCAAACGGACACGCCCAGCGGTTCCCTCCCGACCGGAAGGATTAGCTTTTTCTTTAGGCGTATGGGGCAAAGGGATAGGTGTCCTAAAGCCCGGTTCATTCTGCGGCTCTTACGGCACGGATGAATCCGTGCCCTTAACGAAAAAGCGCTTTCTCAGCACCCTCTAAAGCCCTGTCAATTCACGGCAATTATCGGCGCGGAGACCCAGGACTAAAGTCCTGGGCTATCAGCCGCGCCCTTTCAAAGCAAGTGCAAACTGCACTATTGCCGACTGGCGCGCCCTAACGGTGATGGGCATCACTGAATCTGCGCGTTGGGCGGCGAATCATGGGTGCTGTTGCGTTCATCGTTGCTGCCCGTGCCAGGGCAAAGGCGCCTTGCACTCTGCGGTGAGCGGGCGGGGAGGCAAGTCCTTTGTTCCGGGCCATGCTCAAGAGACTTCGGTTGCCAGGCGTCCGCCTCTCCCTGTTGCGCCGGACATCGCAGATACTCTTCCTGGTCCTGTTTGCCTTTCTGCTTGTCAATACAGGGTTTCGCGGGGCGGTGGGCTCCGGGGCCGACATCCACATGCAGTGGCCGGTACGCCTGTTCTTCCTGCTCGATCCGCTGGTGGCGCTCTCCAACGCGCTGGCGACTCATGCGCTGTACCGCGGCATGTTGTGGTCGCTGCTGATTCTGCTTCCCGCGCTGTTCTTCGGGCGCTTCTTCTGCGGCTGGATCTGTCCCATGGGGACGCTGCACCACTTCTTTGGGAGCCTGAAGTCGGAGCAGAAGCGGGGCAAGCAGTGGATCGACTCGAATCGCTACAAGCCGTGGCAAAGAACCAAGTATTTCCTGCTGGCCGCGGTGCTGGCGGCGGCGCTGTGCGGCAGCGGCCTGGTGGGGTGGCTGGATCCTTTCAGCCTGCTGCTACGGTCGCTGGGCCTGTCGATTCTGCCGGGAATCAATTACGCGGGCAACGCGGGCCTGAATGGCCTTAGTCACAGCAACAACGGCGGCCTGCATGCGCTTGGCCTGGTGTTTCATGCGGCGCTGTCGGCGGTGCTGCTGGACTTCAAGCAGCCGCACTTCCGCCAGGGCATCTACCTGGGGCTGATCTTTGCCGCTCTGCTTGCGGCGAATTTGCGAGTCACACGCTTCTGGTGCCGCGCGCTGTGTCCGCTGGGCGCATTGCTGGGCGCCGTATCGCGAGGATCGATTCTCGGCCTGCACAAGGACCCGGCAAGCTGCGACAACTGCAATCGCTGTCTGATGCATTGCCAGGGCGGAGACAATCCCATCGGCAGCGCGCCGTGGCACAAGGCGGAGTGCCACATGTGCATGAACTGCGTGGATGCGTGCCCGCAACACGCGCTCAAGTTCCAGTTCTTCCGCAACGAGCCGGAGATCGCGGGTCCGAACCTGCCGCGCCGCCGCGTGCTGACCGGCCTGGCCGCCGGGGTAGCCGCGGTTCCGCTGCTGCGCGCCACCACGGCGCTAGGAAAGAGCCGCAATGAACACCTGATCCGGCCGCCGGGCGCGCTGGAAGAGACGGACTTCCTCGCGCGCTGCATTCGCTGCGGCGAGTGCATGAAGGTGTGTCCGAACAATGCGCTGCAGCCCACGCTCTCTGAAGCCGGACTGGAGGGCATCTGGACGCCGGCGCTGACACCCCGGATTGGCTATTGCGAGCCGAGTTGCGTGCTTTGCTCCGAGGTCTGCCCAACCGGCGCGATCTGGAAGATCAGCTCGCGCGAAAAGGGATGGGTGGTCGGCGTGGGCGAGGGGAAACAGCAGCCGGTGCGCCTGGGAACAGCCTTTTACGATCGCGGCCGCTGCCTGCCCTGGGCCATGGCGACCGACTGCATCGTCTGCGAGGAGTGGTGCCCGGTTTCGCCCAAGGCGATCTATGTGCAGGAAGCGGAGGTTGTGGATGCAAACGGGAACAAGAAGACGCTGAAGCAGCCGCATGTCGATCCCAGCCGATGCGTGGGTTGCGGAGCGTGCGAGTACGCCTGCCCGCTGCAGGAGCATCCGGCGGTGTACGTAACCAGTATCGGCGAGAGCCGGTCGCCCAGCAGTCAGATTCTGCTGGGACGGAAATAGGAGAGCAGTCATGAAAACGATGAGAAATCGCGTAGGAGTCGCTGTTGCGTTGTTGTTAGGGGCCGGATTGCTGTTCGCCACAGGCTGCAAGAGAGCGGCAAGCGCGTTTCCGGCTTCGGGCACCATTACCGGTTGGGACAAGGTCGGAGATACGCGATCGTTCAGCGCGGATACTCTGTCGCAATACATCGACGGAGGGGCGGACCAGTATGTGGACGCCGGCGTCGGCACAACCTACACCTCGGACTACAAGTATCAAGGAACTATCGAAGCCGTCGTCGATGTGTACTCCATGAAGACTCCGGATGGCGCCAAGAAGATATTCGACGGCGATCCGGCTATTGGCAGCAAGACGGTAGAACTGGGCGATGCTGCGCGGCTGTATGCAAGCAGCGTGGTCTTCCGCAAAGGACGCAACCTGGTGCGGATTACGGCCTTCGAGCAAGGGGCCAATCAGGCAGACGCATTGATGGCCCTGGCGCACGGTGTCGACAGCAGACTGTAGGAAGGAACACAGCAGGCGCGGGGCAGCGCAGGAAACAAGGCAGGAGAGGCGCAGGATGAGCAATCGACGGGAGTTTCTGAAGGAGATGGTGGCCGGGGCCGCCGTCCTGGGGACCGGTGCGCAACTCGCATTTGGCCAGACACGTGAGGCGGGCAAAGCGAAGGTGGTGATTGTGCGCGATGCCAAGTTGCGCACGCCCGGACCCAAACCGGATGAGAAACGGGTTGCGGCCATGTTGGACCATGCGATGCAATCGTACTTTCAGGCGCAAAATCCGGTTGAGCCGTGGAAGCAACTGGTGCGCCCGGGCCAGGTTGTCAGCCTGAAACTGAACTGCCTCGGTCGCGCGTTGTCGCCGAATGTAGCCCTGGTGGCGGCCATCTGCGAACGATTGCAGCAGGCCGGCATCAAGGCCGGAGATATCACGGTATGGGACAGCCACTCCCGCGACCTGCAAGCGGCGGGTTTCAAACTCTCCACTGACCCCGGAAGCGTACGCTTCACCGGTTCGGACACAACCGGATTTGAAACCGCGGCGGTCAGCTATGGCGTGGTAACCACGCGCCTGGCGAAGATCGTCACTCAGAGCGACCTGGTTATCAATGTGCCGATCCTGAAGAGCCACAATCTATGCGGCGTGACCATGGCAATGAAGAACATGTACGGCGTGATCGACAATCCCAGCCAATTGCACGGCACGGCGTGCAATCCAAGCGTCGCCGATCTGAACATGATCCCCGAGATCCGGCAGAAGGTGCGCTTTGTGATTGGCGACATGCTGACCGCCCAGTATGAGGGCGGCCCAAGTTATCGTCCGGAATACACCTGGAATGAGAACGGCCTGATGATCGGCGAGGACCGGGTCGCCATCGACCATACCGCATGGCAGATTGTCGAACGCAAGCGGGCCGAGATGGGCTTGAATACCCTGGAAAAGGCAGGCACCCCGGCGTACTACATCGCGACCGCGGCGGATGCGCAACACCGCCTGGGAACGAACGATCCGGCCAAATTTACCCTGATCGAACACAGTATGGCGTGACGAGGCATCCAATGGCTTCCGGCAACCCGACACCTGAAGGCAGGTTGACTCGCCGCGAGGCGATGTTGCAGCTGCTGCGAGTAGCGGGCGCCGGGACCGCTACGGCGGCTGCGGCGATCTGGTTGTCGGAACACAGCACCCGGCCAGTGCCAGAGCTGGCTGCCAACGCCAAGCGGGATCACACCGTGCAGCCTGCCGCCGAGCTGCCCGAGATGGTTGTGGTGCAGTGCGCGGACGAGAGTGAAGACGCCCCGCGCGCCCTGGTCCGCCAGGCCTTCGCAGACCTGGGCGGAGTTGGGCGCTTCATCGCGCGCGACGACGTGGTGGTGGTGAAGCCGAATATAGCCTGGGACCGGACTCCCGAACAGGCAGCGAACACAAATCCGTACCTGGTTGCCGAGGTGGTGAAGCAGTGCTGGCAGGCGGGCGCCAAACGCGTCATCGTCACCGACGTCAGTTGCAATGAGGCGGAGCGTTGCTTCCGCCGCTCCGGCATTGAGGCTGCGGCGCGCAGCGAAGGCGCTGAGGTGATGCTTCCTGATCCCTCACGCTTTCGCGAAGTGGACCTGGGCGGCGTGGTATTGCAGAATTGGCAGGTGTTCGAGCCCTTTCTCGAGGCAGACAAGATCGTCAATCTGCCGATTGCCAAGCACCATGAACTGACCGGCGCCACGCTCGGCTTCAAGAACTGGTATGGAATTCTGGGCGGCCAGCGGAACCGGCTGCATCAGCAGATTCACCAGAGCCTGGTCGATCTGGCCGCGTTCATGCTGCCCACGCTGACCATGCTTGACTGCTATCGCGTGCTGCTGCGCAACGGCCCAACCGGCGGCAACCTGGAGGACGTCGCGCTGCACAAGACGCTGGTTGCGGGCACTGACCCGGTGGCGGTGGATGCCTATGTCGCGAAGGCCTACTGGAATCTCGACGCCGTCTCGCTGCCATACCTGGAACTGGCGGAGAAGCGCGGGCTGGGCCGGGCCGATTTCGAGAACGTCCGCACCAAGATCAGCCACCTGGGCTGAGTGACAATCTGCGATTTGGAGTTCGCTCCAGCGGATGGGCGACGCAGCGGCAGGGCTCAAGCCGCGGCTACGGGTAGTGGTGCAGTTTGACAAGTGCGCCTTCCCTGGGGGGCTAAAGCCCTATCAATTAACGGCACGTATCGGCGCGGCTGAAGCCGCGCCCTTTCAAAGCAAATGCAAACTGCACCTCTACCCGGCTACGGCCGGTCGCGGCATGGGAACGCTTTCGCGCTATACTTTGGGCGGTTTGCTTTTGGGAGCGCGTATGAAGGCGTGTTTTTCCACGTTACTCGCCGTGCTGTGCATCCTCTTGGGGACACGATCTCCAGCGCAGACCCAGCGTGCGCTGCTCATCGGCATCAACACCTACCAGCCGGCGGGCACCCAGGCCGAGCATCCGCCCGGCTGCACGTATGGCCGCTGTGAGCTGGGATACTTCGAGAACCTGGAAGGCGCGGTCAACGATGCGCGGTCCATGGCCGACGTGCTGATCAGCCCCAAGTTCGGCTTCCCAGCGAAGAATGTGGTGCTGCTCACCAACCCCGCGCCGCCTGATCCAGTTGCCGGAGTGGTGCTGCTGCCTGCCGACCAAACTACGCGCGACGGCATTCTCGCCGCCATGCAGAAGTACCTGGTCGATCTGCCGCAGCGCGGCGACACGGTGGTTTTTTACGACGCCAGTCATGGGTCGCTGCGGGTCAACAGCAAGGGCACCAAGCTCACCGTCGCAGTGGGCGGCCAGCTGGTTCCCGCGGACAGCACGCTGGTCCCTTCCGACGCGTACAAGGGAGGCTACGACGTCCGCGACCGCGAGATGACTCGCATCTTCAACGCCGCCCTGGACAAGGGAGTCCGGCTTACGGTGATCCTGGACAGTTGTCACAGCGGCGCCATCAGCCGCGGGCTTGGCCCGAAGTTCCGGCAACGGGCCCTGGCCTTCGACCCGCGCGACATTGCCGAAGGTCCAGACCTGGTGAATGGGCAACAGCGGCCCGCGCTTACGGAACGGAAAGACAATCCCGGGCTTGTCCTTTCCGCCGCGCAGCAGGACCAGTCTGCGAACGAGATGCCGGACACGGACCCGAGCGTCGAGCCGCATGGGGCCTTCACGGCCGCGCTGCTTGACGCCTTGAAGGCCTTGCCCGCAGATACTCCGGCCGAACTGGTCTACCAGCGGGTGCGGGGTGTGCTGGAGGGCGGGAATGTTCCCGACCAGGAGCCCGATCTGGACGCAAGCGCGGCGCGGCGCCAGCAGACTCTGTTCGGCGGAAAGGCGGCAGACTCCGGCAAACTGCGTACCGCTGCCCTGAAGAGCAACAACGACGGCAGCATTTTGCTGGACATTGGCCGGGCGTCCGGTATCGGGATCGGCAGCGAATTCACCGCGACCGACCCGGACAGCAAGGGACAGAGAACCGAACTCCGCATCACCGGACTGGACGGCATTGCGCGCTCCCTGGCCGTGGTCGTCAGCCCTCTCGGGGCCAAGGCTAATTCGGGGGTTACTTCGGGGGAGTTCTTTGAGCTGTCCAAATGGAAGCCGGCAGAGTCGCCGCCACTGCTCGTCTGGCAATGGCCCGCCAACCTTTCGGGCGAGCAGGTAATGACCGCGGCAGCGCAGATCAGGAGCTCTGGAGCTGTCTCTGTCGCGGATCCCGCCGAGGAACCGTGGACCCACATGCTAAGTTGGGACGGCGCCAACTGGATGCTGCTACAGGCCGGTGCAGCCTCCCCTGTCAGCCTGGGCGCGCCGCTTGATGCCGGTGTTTTGCGGCGGCATCTTCCCCCCGGCGCGAAGCTTTGGGCGAACCTTCCGCCATCGCGGGAGTTGGCTGCGAAGCTGGTGCCGGGCGACCCGAGCAGCGCGGTGCAGCCTGCCGCCGATTTCGCCGAGGCACAGTACGCGTTGACCGGCGTACTCACCACGCATGGCCCTGCCTATGCGTGGTTCCACGCGGGCGAACTCAGGGCCGGCCCGCCCGCCGCGGGCCCCGCCGGCCACAGTCTTGACCACAGTCTTGGCCACAGTCTTGACCATAGTCCGGGCTGCTCTTCGAACTCGCGCTACCCGGTGCGCAGCGATTGGGTTGCGATGAACAATGCAAGTGAGCTCGACAAGAGCAGTGCGGCGCTCAACAAATTCGCAGCACTGCTGGCAAAGGTGCATGGCTGGCTGGATCTGGCAGACAATCCAGTCGACGCAACCAAGACCAACTACTACTCCCTGGCGCTGGTTCCGGACGGGGGCCAAGCGCCGCTTTCCGGCAATGAGCCCGCGCACCAGGGCGATGTGTTGCGGATGGCTTTGGTGTCCAGCGTCCCGGTTACGGACAAGCGCTGGGTCTACGTTCTCGACATCGATTGCAACGGCAAAGGCACCGTGCTTTATCCGGGCACGTATACCGAGAACCGGTTTCCTAACGACGCGGACAGCGGCAACCTGTTCTATCTTCCCGGCGTGGCCAACCTGCGCATCGGTCCTCCCTACGGCGTGGACTCGCTGATCCTGCTGAGCACCTCCGAGCCGCTGCCGTTTCCCGATGCGCTGAACTTCGAGGGGGTGGCAACGGAGGGAACGCGCGGAGCCCAATCGCCATTGGAAAGGCTGTTGAATCAGGCCAGCTCGGGGACGCGCGGCGATCCTGGCGTGGTTCCCACCAACTGGGGCATCGGGCTCACCACGCTGCGCAGTATTCCCAACGACGCCGTAAAGTAATCTGAGTTGCGGGGAACGGTGATCTCTCCTGCTGCTTGATCAGTTCCTGGGAAGCTGCGCGGCACTCCACCCGCCGCCCAGCGCCATCTGCAGTTGTGCGCTGGCCACAATGCGGCGCGCGACCAGCGCCGCGGCGGCGCGTTCGTCGGTCAGCTCGATGGTCTGATTGATGAGAACTTCCAGGTACGCGGCCAGTCCGCGCTTGTAGCGGAGCAGGGAGAGGCTGGTGCTTTGCTTCGCCGCATCCACCGCCCGCTGCTGCGCCACGGCCTCCTGTTCCAGCACGCGCAGCGCGGCGAGCTGGTCCTCGACGTCGCGAAAGGCGGAGAGCACCTGTTCGCGATAGAGCGCCGTAGCCTGATCCCGCTGTGCCACCGCGTACTCTACCTGCGCCTTGCGCCGTCCCGCATCGAACAGGATCTCGCTCGCCGACGGACCGGCATTCCACATTGCGCTGCTGGAGTTGAAGAGCCGGCCGATCAGGTCGCTCTCCACGCCGCCGGTCGCGCCCAGCGTGATGCTGGGGTAGTACGCGGATTGGGCAACGCCGATCAGCGCGTTCGCAGCCGCAACCTGCCGCTCCGCGGCGGCGATATCGGGCCTGCGTTCAAGCAACTCCGAGGGCACGCCGGCGGGCGCATTGGGCGGGTCGCCGGCGAGCGGCTGCTCGGAAATATGGAAGCCGGTCGCGGGCTCGCCCACCAGCACGGCAATCGCATGCTCGTATTGCGCGCGCTGCACCCCGAGGTCGATGAGCTGGGCCCTGGCTGCTTCAAGCTGCGCCCGCGCCTGTGCTACATCGCTTTGCGTACTCAGTCCGCCCTTCAGCAACGTCTGGGTGAGTTGCAGCGTTTGGGTGTATGCGTCGATGGTGTCTCGCAGCAACTGCGCCTGCAGATCGAGACCGCGCAGTTGGAAATATGTAACCGCCAATGTTCCCTGCAGGCTCAGCCGGATGTTGGCGAGCTGTGCCGCGGATGCCTGCGCGTTGGCCGTGCTCGACTCAATCTGGCGGCGAATTCCGCCCCACAAATCGGGTTCCCACGAAATGTTCAACGGGATCAGGAAGTCCCAGTAGTTCCTGATCGTACCCGGGACGACGTTCGACCGGTTGGCGGAGAGATCGTTGCGGGTGGCCGAGCCGCCCAGCGCGACGGTCGGGTAAAGCGACGCGCGGTTCTCGCGCACCAGGTCGTGGGCCTGCTCGTACGCGTGCAGCGCGGCTGCAATGTCCTGGTTCGCGGTGGCGCAGCGCTGCTCCAGGTCATTCAACTCTGGGTTCTGGTAGATCGTCCACCATGCTCCGCGGTCGGCTGCATCGGCGGGCCTGGCGGAGGCCCAATCGCCATAGTGGCCATTGTCGGAGTAGGACGGCGGTGCGGGAACGGCGGGCGCCTTATAGTTCGGCCCCACCATGCAACCAGCCAGCGCCAGGGCGGCCGGCATCGCAATCCAACCGCGAAGGCTATGGAGATTCATGGACGGGACTCCGCCGGTTGGTTCCGATTGCCGTTGTCCGGCGTTACCACACGCACCTGCTCACCGTCGGTCAGGGAGTCGGGAGGATTGGCGATGACTTGCTGCCCGGGCTCGAGGCCGCCGAGTATTTCCATGGTCGAGCCGGAGTCGCGTCCCGGGGTCACGCGGACAATGCGAGCATGTTGCGTCGCATCGACGATGCCGACGTGAAGTCCGTCCGGCTCCAGAATCAGAGCGCTGACCGGGACGATCAGCGCCGGTGCGGGGTTGGCCACCTTCAGGTGGACCTCGGTATAGCTGCCCGGCAGCAGTTCGCCGGACCGATTGTCCACATCCACCTCCGCCAGCAGGGTTCGCGTTGCGGGGTCCACCGCATCCGAAGTGCGCACCAGCTTGCCGCGAAAGGTCCGGCCGGGGTACTGGGGCAGCGTCAGGGTAGCCGTCACTCCCGCCTTCGCATCCGGCGCATACACCTGGGGAACATTGACGAACACGCGCAGGGTCTGGATGGCAGAGATGTCGAAGACCTCCTTGCTGCCGGAAACGGTTCCCGCGCCCGGAGTGTTTGTGCTTCCCGCCGCGGAGACCAACTGGCCGATATCGAGGTTGCGCGCCGTGACGATGCCGTCGAATGGCGCCTCGATGCGCTCGAAGGACTGCAACTGCTCCAGCCTGCGCATATTGGCCTGCGCCGACGTCACCTCGGTATTCCTCGCCTCCAGCGCCTGCACGGCGTTGTCGGTGTCCTGCTGCGAGACCGCATTCTGGCCGATCAGTCCCTGGTAGCGATCGGCGGTCACCTTGGCCAACCCCGCGTTGCTCTGCGCGGTCGCCAGGTCCGCCTTCGCCTGGTCAAGCTGCTGGTCCAGTTCCGGAGTCTCGATGACGGCCAGCAATTCGCCTTTGCGTACGCGCGAGCCAATGTCGTGGTACCACGCCTTGACGTAGCCGGTGGTGCGCGCGTAGATCGGCGCCAGGGTGTAGGCCTGGATGTTGCCGGGCAGCACAATCTCCGTCGCATTCTTCTCGAACACCGGTTGCGCCAGCGATACCGGCGGGGCGGCCGTAGCGTCGGTGTAATGCATTAGCTGCGCGCCGGCGTGCTTGCGTTCGACAATACCGAAGATCGCGGCGGCAACGGTAACGACCGCCAGGATCACAACCACCGTGAGCAGGGAGCCGCGAGAAACCTGTGGCGCCTCGCGGCTTGGCGCTGCGCCGCCGTGCCCACCGGCGTTCTCCGGCATTGGACCGCTGCCTGCTGCTGACGAGTTCGATTCTCCGGCATTCATGGTTGCATCTCCGTGCGCAAGCTCCGCGCTGGTTCAGTTGGTCCCTTACAGCTCTTCATGCGTGGGCCTCATCCTGGTCGTCGGCCTGGGGTCCGGCAACGGCGGGATCGTTACGGTGCATCAAGGCAAAGAAGACGGGAACGAACGTCAACGTGCCGAAGGTCGCCAGCAGCAATCCTCCGATGACGGCGCGGCCCAGCGGCGCATTCTGCTCTCCGCCATCGCCCAGGCCCAGCGCCATGGGAACCATGCCGATGATCATGGCCAACGCCGTCATGATGACCGGCCGAAAGCGGGTGAAGCCCGCAGACAATGCCGCCTCCGCCGCGCTCATGCCCGCCTCCATCTGCTCCTTGGCGAAGCTGACCACAAGAATTGAGTTCGCCGTCGCCACCCCCATGCACATGATGGAGCCGGTCAGTGCGGGAACGCTGATGTGAGTGCCGGTAACGAACAGCATCCACACAATCCCCGCCAGCGCGCCAGGCAGTCCGGCAATGATGATGAACGGATCGAGCCAGCTCTGGAAGTTCACCACGATCAACGCGTAAACCAGCACGATGGAGAACATCAGGCCATACAGCAATCCTTGAAACGAGCTGTGCATGGTCTCAATCTGGCCGCGCAGAAAGATCTGCGATCCCCGGGGGACCATTCCTTTGCTGTCCTCTGCGTCCTTCACAATCTTGTCGATCCGGTCGGCCACGCTGGCCAGGTCGGTCCGATCCACCGAGCCATAGACGTCGATGATCGGCTGCGCGTCGTAGTGGCTCAGCGTTGCGGGCTCCACGCCTCGCACCACTGACGCGAGGTTGCCCAGGATCTGCGGCGGCGCGCCGTTCGCGGAGACGGGGAAGTTTTCCAGTTCCTGCAGGTCCTTCACATCGTACTGGGGCGTCTGCACTGCGATGTTGTAGCTGACATGGTTCTGCGGGTTCAGATAAAAGGTCGGGCTGGTCTGGAAGCTTCCGCTCAGGCTGGTCAGCAGGTCCCGGGCCACATCGCTCTGGCTGTACCCTACCTCCTGCGCGCGCGTACGGTCGATATTCACGGTGAACTTCGGCTGATCGAACGGCTGCTGGATGCGCAGGTCGGTGGCGCCGGGGATTTGGGCGATCTGCTGCATCAATTGCTCGGCCAGGGTGCGGTTCCGGTCTACCTCCAAGCCTGCCACTTGCAGGTCGATTTGCGCGGGCAGGCCGAAGTTCAGAATCTGGCTCACCATGTCGGTGGGCAGGTAGTAGAACTCGGTGCCGGCGAAATCCCGGTTTAGCTGGTCGCGCAGCGCGCGTGTGTACTCCGAGGTCGGCCGGTGCTTCGCTGCCAGCGACACCAGGATGTCCGCGTCGCCGGTGCCTACGGGAGCCGAATTCGAGTAGGAAAGATTCAGGCCCGAGTAGGGCAGCCCAATGTTGTCGATGATCGTACCCAGCTCGGACTTGGGGATCACCGTGCGGATGTCGTTCTCCACCTGATCGCACAGGCGCGCCGTGTCCTCGATGCGCGCTCCGGTACGCGCGCGCACGTGCAGCTTGAACTGGCCGCTGTCCACCGAGGGAAAGAAGTCCTGTCCCAGCCAGGGGTACAGCAACGCCACCGAACCAATCCAGAACGCCACCATCGCCAGCAGAAAGAGCCCGCGAAACTGCACGCAGAGCTGCAGCGCCCCGTGGTACCAGTCGCGCAACCTTTCGAAAGAATGTTCGAAGGCAATCTGAAAGCGAAGGAAAGGATTGCGGCTGGCGCGCGCACGTTCCACCCGGTCCTGCTCATATTCCTTCAGCAGATACTTCGCCATCGTGGGCACAATCGTTCGCGATAGGAAGTACGAGGCCAGCATCGCGAAGACCACCGCCTCCGCCAGCGGGACGAACAGGTACCTGGCCACGCCGGTAAGGAAAAACATGGGCACAAACACAATGCAGATCGCAATCGTCGATACGAACGCCGGCACGGCAATCTGCGCTGACCCGTCAAGAATTCCCCGTTCGACTTCCTTGCCTTCTTCCAGGTTGCGGTTGATGTTCTCGATCGCAACTGTCGCATCGTCGACCAGGATGCCGACCGCGAGCGCCAGACCGCCCAGCGTCATGATGTTGATGGTTTCGCCCAGCGCCGACAGCATCAGCAGCGAGCTGATCACCGACAGCGGAATCGATACCGCGATGATGATCGTCGAACGCCAACTGCCCAGGAAGATCAGGATCATGGTCGCGGTCAGGCACGCGGCGATGATGGCTTCGTGCGCAACTCCGCTGATCGCCGAACGCACAAATATCGACTGGTCGGAGGTAGGCTTGATCCGCAACTGCGGCGGCAGCTGGGCTTCGACGTGCGGCAGGCGCTGGAGGACACCGGAGATGATGTCCAGCGTGGAGGCATTGCCCGTCTTCTGGATGGACATCAGGGCGGCGCGCTGTCCGTCGACGCGGACAATGTTGGTCTGCGGAGGGAACCCGTCGCGCACGTTGCCAATGTCGTGCAGGTAGATGGTGACGCCGTTGCTCGTCTTAATGGGCAGATCGTTCAGCTCCGGAATGGTCTCCGGCGCGCTGTTCGACTCGACCTGGTAATCGACGTGTCCCATCTTCACGTCGCCGGCAGGCAGGATCACATTCTGCGCGGCCACGGCGTTCACCACGTCGGTGGCGGATAGCCCTTCGGCCTGCAGTTTGCGGGTGTCGATATCCACCTGCACCTGCCGCTGCTTGCCGCCATAGGGGAACGGAATGGATGCCCCCTGCACCGTGGCTAGCTGGGTGCGAATGAAGTTCGATCCGTAGTCGAAGAGCTGCTGCTCCGTCAATCCGTTGCCGGAAAGCCCGAGTTGCAGCACGGGCACGCTGGAGGCGCTGTACTGAATCACCAGGGGAGGCGTGGTGCCCGCAGGATATTGCCGCAGCCCGGTCTGCGCGATCGCCGTAATCTGCGCCACGGCCTGCGAGATGTTCACCGAGGGCCGGAAGAAAACCTTTACCACCGACACGCCGTTCAGGGTTTGCGACTCGGTGTGGTCAATGTCGTTGACGGTCGTGGTCAGGCTGCGCTCGAACTGCACCACAATCCGATCGCTCAACTGCTCCGGCGAAAAGCCTGCATAGTTCCACACTACCGACACCACCGGAATATTGATGTTCGGGAATATATCGACAGGCGTTCGCAGAATCACCACCGGGCCCAGCAGCAGCAGCAGCAGCGACATCACCACAAAGGTGTATGGCTTCCTGAGCGCAAGGCGAACAATCCACATCAAAACTCCTTTGGCCGGGGACCCAGTGGGCTAGACCGAACCGGACTTCCATCCACTGCCGCAGCAGGCTGGGCAGGAAAACCAACACTTCAACCTGGTTGCTAAACGACGCGTTCAGTAATTAGACGACCTCAGCTTCCTGAGGATTCACCCCCGGCTGCACGGTCGCGCCTGACACTGTAACATCCGGCCTGGCCCTGCCGCGCCGGCCATTCTTCGATCGTCTCAGACCACCAAATACCGCTTCAACCACCGCCTCCGATTCCCGATCGCTCAGCGATCCGTGTCCGGCGAGCAGGCGAAAAATCATCGGCCCGTAGATCAGGTCGAGCACAATCTCTCCGTCGACCTCTTCGCGAATCTCGCCCCGGTCCACGCCCCGCCGCCACATCACGCGGGCCGTATCCCGGCGGGCATACAAGAAGCGCTCGCGGAACAGCGCGAGAAATCCCGGGTCGCTCTGGCCCTCCGCCAGAAACTGGCAAAACAGGCGGCCCAGCGGGGAAGTATAAAACGCCATCACCGACTTCAATTGCTGGGTAAAGTCCAGTTCCGCGGAGCCTGTGTCGGGCATTGCGACTTGCTCGGTCATGCCCGCCAGGTACGCATCCAGCGCGACCAGACTCTTGTTGGGCCACCACTTGTAAATGGTCGTCTTGCTCACACCGGCGCGGCGCGCAATCGCATCGGCGGTCACCTTGCGCAGTGGCTGGCGCTCCAGCAGGTAGAGCGTCGCTTTCAGGATGGCCGCCTCCGCCTGCAGGCTGCGGCGCCGTCCGCGAGCCTTTGGCTCATTGGCTGCTTCAGATCGAAGTGGCGTGGCGATGGCACATCTCCTGCGTGGACTTGCGGGCGTTCGCGATCGGGCGAGCGGGCAACCCGAGTTCTCAATCATTCTACTAAACTAGACGTTCAGTCCACAATATGCGCCCAGTCCTGTCTGCCTGATACACTCCCAGAAGGAATCCGCCGCGGCGCCTTATCGCGCAGCCCCTGCCCAACCCAATGCACTCCCTTCACCGCACAGATGATCTCCGAATCAAGTGGACCAAGGTCGTTCTTCCTCCGGTCTTTCTCGAGGAGGAACTTCCCATCTCCGATGCCGCCTCGTCCACCGTCTTCCAGGCGCGCAGCCGGGTGAGCGACATTCTCGCCGGCCGCGACCCCCGCCTGCTGGTCGTCGTCGGCCCTTGTTCCATCCACGACACCACGGCCGCGCGGGAGTATGCCCGGCTGCTGAAGCCGATCATGGAGGAACTCTCCCAGAGCCTCTGCATCGTGATGCGCGTGTACTTCGAGAAACCGCGCACCACCATCGGCTGGAAGGGCCTGATCAACGACCCGCACCTGAACCAGACCTACAAGATCAACGATGGTCTGCGCCTGGCGCGCCATCTGCTGCTGGATCTCGCCGAGATGGGTGTTCCCGCGGGCACGGAGTTCCTCGACATCATCTCGCCGCAGTATTTCGTCGACCTGGTCACCTGGGGAGCGATCGGCGCGCGCACCACCGAGAGCCAGGTCCATCGCCAGTTGGTCAGCGGCCTCTCCTGCCCGGTCGGCTTCAAGAACGGGACCTCCGGCGACGTGCAGATCGCGATTGACGCGATTCTCTCCGCCAGCCACGAACATACGTTCCTCGGCGGCACCAAGCATGGGCAGACCGCCATCTTTGCCACCACCGGCAATCCCGACTGCCACGTCATCCTGCGCGGCGGCCGCAAACTGGTCAACTACGATGCCGCCTCCGTGGACGCTGCTGCGCGGCAGTTGGAGAAGGCCGGGCTGCCTGCGCGCATCATGATCGACTGCTCGCACGCCAACAGCGGCAAGGACTACACCCGCCAAACCGCGGTCGGGGGCGACGTTGCCGCTCAGATCGCCGCGGGCGACCGCCGCATTATCGGCGTCATGATTGAGAGCAACCTGGTCGCAGGTGCGCAGAAGTTTGCTCCGGGCAAGTCGCTGGTTTACGGCCAGAGCCTTACCGACGGCTGCCTGGGCTGGCCGGAAACGGTAGACCTGCTGCATTCGCTCGCCGGCGCCGTCCGGGCAGGCCGCTAGAATCAGGTGCATCCAAGTGTGGCTTCAGCCGCGGGCCTTTCAATCAAACTCACCTCGATCGCAATTGCAGATTTGACTCCGCCGCGAGTTCGCGGGAACATCAGCTTGGAGAACATGCGATGGCAAAGAAGATTCTGATGCTGGTCGGTGATTTCGCGGAAGACTACGAGACCATGGTTCCCTTCCAGGCGCTGCAAATCGCCGGACACCGCGTGGATGCCGTCTGTCCGGGCAAGAAGGCCGGCGAACAGGTCCGCACCGCGATCCACGACTTCGAGGGCGACCAGACGTACACGGAAAAGCGCGGCCACAACTTCACCCTCAACGCAACCTTCGCGGACGTCAAGCCCGCAGATTACGACGCGCTGGTGCTTCCCGGCGGGCGCGCGCCGGAGTACCTGCGACTGAACGACGAGGTCCTGGCCATCGTCCGGCACTTCGACGCGGCGGGCAAGCCCATCGCCGCAATCTGCCACGCCGCGCAGATTCTCGCTGCTGCCGGCGTGCTCAAGGGCCGCAAGATCAATGCATACCCGGCGTGCGCTCCGGAGGTGACACTCGCCGGCGGCACCTTCGTCAGCCTGCCGTTCGAAGATGCCCTAACCGACCGCAACTACGTCACCGGCCCGGCGTGGACCGCGCACGTGGCATGGCTGAAGCAGTTTCTTGCTCTCCTCGGATAACATTGTCGCGTGCGTTTTTTTTGAGGAGTTGCCATGCGCTACCGCAATTCGCTGGCCGCGGTCACACTTCTTCTGCTCGGCTTGCCTGCCGCTATCGCCGCAAGCAGCGTGGAGAAGATTCGCAACGAGAAGGTGCTGGTCACGGAAGTGACGCTCGCGCCCGGCGAGAGTGAAGCCGCACCGGCCGTGCATCCCAGCATGCTCGTCTACATAACCGCTGGAACGGTCCTCCATGGGACGGTGCGCAACGAGAGGATACCGCGCCCGGTGGACGAGGGAGAAGTTGCCTTCTTTGACGCCGGAGAGCAACCTGTCCACAATGCCGGCCCCATGCCGCTGCACTTCGTGCGCATCGATTTCCTTACAGACGGAAGCCCGGAGACGTGGGGGAAAGCGGGCCTGCCCCCAGCCTACCTGATGCTGGCGGAGAACCAATACGCGCGTGCGTACGACATCAGGATCCTTCCGCATACGTTTGAGCCGCAGCACACCCACCACGACCGCGTCGTTGTGTGTCTCTCCGGCGCGGAGCTGGAGCACATCCTGCCGGACGGAACTCACCAGCCGTCCACGCTCGAGACCGGGGAGATCGTCTGGCGCCTGGGCGCGACCCACGTCGGACACAACCTGGGAACAACCGATCTGTGGGTTATCGCCGTCGAGCCGAAGTAGCGCTCCGCGGCACATCCGGGCGCATTTGACTCGGTTTCCGATGACGACATTGAATGGTTGTGAAGTACGTAGCGAAGAGATGACGGAGGATACAAGATCAATGGCAAAGCTGGGTTTTCTGGGACTGGGAATTATGGGTGCGCCGATGGCGCGGAGCCTGATGCGCGCCGGGCACGAGGTCGCCGTGTGGTCGCACTCCAAGGGCAAGGCGGAGCAGCTTGCCAAAGAGGGAGCCACGGCGTGCGCGACGCCTGCGGAGGTTGCGAAACGCAGCGAGTGCGTCTTCCTCTGCGTGGGCAACACCGAGATGTCGAAGGAAGTCATTCTCGGCAAAGATGGGCTTGCCGCCGGAAAATCCGGCGCGCTTACCATCGTGGATTGCAGCACCGTGTCGCCTGCGGAAAGCCGCAAGGTCTCCTCGCAGTTGGCGAAACAGGGGATCGAGTTCCTGGATGCTCCGTGCTCCGGGTCGAAGGGCGGCGCCGAGAGTGCTACGCTGACGTTCATGGTCGGCGGCGACCAGCGTGTCTTTGAGCGCGTGCGGCCGTACTTCGAGGCGATGGGCAAGCAGTTCTACTACTGCGGCGCGGCGGGCATGGGATTGCAGGCAAAGCTCTCGCAGAACATGATTCTCGGCAACCTGCTGCAGGCGTTCAACGAGAGTTTCGTGTTGAGCACCAAGGCGGGAGTTCCACCGCAGTTGATGCTGGATATCATCAATAACAGCGCGGCGAAATCGGGCCTGGTGGCGCTGAAGGCACCGCTCATTTTCGCTCGCAAGTTTGACCCCGTCTTCTCCGTCAAGTGGCTTGAGAAGGACATGGCCCTGATGTTGGAGTCGGCTGCCGAGAACAACGTTCCGGCTCCGCTGACCGCGCTCTCCAGGCAGTTGTTTCGAGCGGCGATCGCCCAGGGATATGGCGACGATGACATCGGCGGATCCATACGGGTCCTGGAGAAACTTGCCGGCTGCGAGGTCGTCGCCAAGGACAGCTAAGCCGCGGCCTCGTGCTCGGTCGCCTGAGATCCGCACAACCAACCCAACTTCTCCGGTCGCGTGACCCGTGTGCCGGACCGACACGAAAGGATCGAGACCATGACGAGCAGGCACACGAGCAGGCACATGAGCAGGCTGCTGGGCGCGGTGCTGGCAACCGCGGGCATGTTGTGCGCGCAGGAGACGCGGCGCACCATCAAGAACCCATCTCCCAATCCCGCGGACGATGCCAAACCGAACAGCAGCGCGGTTCCCGATGCGTATGCGCTGGTCGGCCACTTCGACCGCATCGTCGTCATCCGCCTGAAGTACAAGGCAAATCTGCTGGACGGCATGAACCAGGTGATTAAGCAGCAGCACATCCAGAACGGCGTGATCCTGTCAGCGGTGGGGTCGCTGCGCGGATACGAGATCCACACCGTCTCCAATCGCGATATGCCCAGCGAGGACACCTTCGTGAAGAATCCGACGCAGCCGGCCGACCTGGTCAGCATGAACGGATACGTGATCAACGGCCGCATCCACGCGCACATGACGATTGCGACGCCCGACCGCGTGATCGCCGGGCACGTCGAACAGGGCAACGAGGTGTTCACCTTCGCCATCGTCACCATCGGCGTGATGGACGACACCAACCTGGACAAGATCGACGACAAGACCTACCGCTGAACCCGCAAATGTTAACACGCGGCCAGGAAGGAGAGGCGTCGATCGTGGAAGCTTCTCGGACTCCCCAACCGATGTCGCGCCGGGAATGGACGATCGTGCTGCTGCTGATGATCTCAGTGATCATCAACTACATCGATCGCAGCAATCTCTCGCTGGCCGCGCCGCTCATCCGGCAGCAATTCGCTCTCTCTCCGCTGCAGATCGGTTCGCTGCTCTCCGCCTTTTTCTGGACGTACGCGCTGATGCAGATCACCGGCATCGCGGGTTGGCTCTCGGACCGTTTTCCGGTGGGCTGGGTGATGGTCGGCGGATACGTTCTGTGGTCGGGCGCCACCGTAATCACCGGCCTGGTCTCGCGCCCTACCACCATCTACATTGCGCTGCTGCTGCTTGGCGTGGGCGAGTCGGTCGCCTACCCCTGCTACTCGCGCATCTTCGCCGAGCTTCCCCAGGAACATCGTGGCCGAGCCAATGCACTGATCGACGCAGGCACGAAACTGGGTCCGACCACTGGCCTGTTCGTCGGAGGTCTGCTGCTGGTCCACTTCGGATGGAGGATGCTCTTCATCCTGCTCGGCGGAGGAGGTCTGCTTTGGCTTCCGCCATGGATCAAGGCGATGCCGCGCTTCGGCCGCAGAGTTGAAGTCGAAAGTGCAGCGGGACTCTCGTCGATGGTGAAACTGTTGCGCCTGCCGTGCGCGTGGGGAACCTTCCTCGGCCACTTCTGCGGAAACTACTTCTTCTACTTCATGCTGGCCTGGCTGCCCACCTACCTGGTCGGCGAAGAGAAGATGTCGATTGGAGCGATGTCGAGGCTCAGCTCCGCCGTATTCCTGCTGATCGCAACCTGCACGCTCATCGCCGGAGCGATCTCCGACCGCCTGATTGCGGCGGGCGCGTCGCCAACCCGCGTGCGCCGGGCAGCGGTAGTCGGCGGACTTGGCGTCGCCTCCAGCCTGCTCGCGCTCGCCTTCGTTCATCACAATCTGTCGCTATCGATCGCCGTGATTGCCGTGGCGTGCGTGGGATACGGCGCCTTCGCCTCGAATCACTGGGCCATCAGCCAGACCCTGGCCGGCGCCGCGATGGCCGGACGCTGGACCAGCCTGCAGAACGGCATCGCCAACCTCTCGGGAATCGTCGCGCCATGGATCGCCGGATTGATCGTGCAGATCAACGGTAGCTCGCGCCTGGCGTTTGTCATCACCGGCGGCGTTGCGCTGGTGGGAGCATTCCTCTGGGGTCTGCTGGTGCGCCGGGTTGAGCCGGTCGACTGGGAGGCGCTCGCTTGACCCCCTCCTCCTCCCCCCTTGATTTTGTGGGGAAGTTGTTTGGAATCTGTTGCTTAGGCAACGTCTGCTGCTGCAAAGTCTTCAAAACATTGCGATTGGCCACAAAATAGCCAAAATCAGCGGGTTACGGGCGTCTTGCAGGCCGCCGGAGCCACGGCGAATGGTTCGGCTGCTCAAGGATTCTAGAGCTGTAAGCCGGATAGTTGTCAGCTATAAGCCTGAAGGTACAAAACCTGCTGGGATGATCTGATCTTTTGTTGCAAACAAACATAGTTAGCAATATGGAGTCTCTTCTGAGTCAACAGAATTAGGTGAAACAAGCGAGTTAGCGATGGGGAGTTACCCTTGAGTGAACAGGTTGGCTCCTTAACGGCGAAGTCGCACAATCCTCTAGAATCATTCACGAGACTGTGGCTCGTCTCACGGGAGCTGGCGCCCAGGTGCAGGCAGAATTTGCCTTTGGCAAAACAGGTTTATCGGTGTCCCTGCCCGATGGGCGCGACTACACCGTGATCGAGAGCCGTTCCGCCGGTCCGCTCGCCGACGCCGACGCCGCCATCGCAGCCGCGCTGGATCGCCCGATCGGCTCGCCGCCCCTGGCCTCACTCGCCGCTGGAAAGCGCACCGCCGCCATCTCCGTGTGCGACATCACCCGGCCCGCGCCGAACTCGGTTACGCTGCCGCCGCTGCTGGAGCGGCTGCATGCCGCGGGTATTCCAGTAG
>Ga0224553_1000357_pt1 | contig 21084 bp, 16 predicted proteins | sample 714S21014metaG_FD_179897 | JGI IMG/M metagenome (GOLD analysis project Ga0224553, IMG submission 179897) | Peat soil microbial communities from Stordalen Mire, Sweden - 717 S2 10-14 | ecosystem: Environmental > Terrestrial > Soil > Wetlands > Peat | place: Sweden: Norrbotten County, Stordalen... | reverse complement strand
CTCGTGATTGAGTACATGGGCGGAGACATAAGCCTCGATGAAGCGTCCATCGGTGGTGGTGGCGATCGGCCCCACCGGAATGGTGGTCAACTGGTTCAACGGGATTGCGGGGGTGGGGGGAGAGGTGGGATAGGTGCTGGTGTTGGTATAGTAGTTGGTCGTGCCGTCAATCGTGCTGAGAGCTTGGGCCAGTGATTGGGAGTAGCCGGCAGCCGAGGGCGCGCCTTGGAACTCGCCGCGCACATATAAAGTAAACCGGCCGAAAGTAGCATAGCCGCTGGCGCCGGAGTAGTTGTTGATCCCGTTCTCGTAGGGGCGGCCGTAGTCGTTGATGATCGTCGAGCCAAGATGAAAGCTGTCGCGCAGGGGTGTGCCGCTGATGCCGCGAGCCACGGAATAGACCGACTCGACATGCTCGCCGCTCTGTTGCGTCAGGCATTGCATTCCGGCGTCGTAGTGCAAAAAATGGATCAAAGCGGCGTAGATATCCTGCGCCTTGCCCGCAGTTGAAACCCCATAAGTATTCGCATCCTCGATTTGGGCATCAATGTCTTGGAGCATATTGCTCAAACTGGCACGCGTCCAGGGGCGCATGCCCAGATAAACATGATCTATATAGCCCAGCGAGTAAAGCCGCAGCACGGCTGGATAGACCCAACTGTCGACCGGGATGTACGGCGAACCCAGTGTCGAAGCCTCGCAAACGGCCACCGAACGGCTGGAATCGCGCTCCGACTGCCCGCTGCCCTCGGGCGCGGCAGGCTGCTCGGCCGCAATTGGAATGGCGGTCATCAGGATAAATCCTGCCAACACAATTGCGCATTGGACAATAGGAGCTATGGCCACATGTCTGTTCACGTTCATACCCATCTCTCCTATTCACCCATTCCGGATAGCTCGATGAACGAGCTCCTGGGAAACTGCGTACTCCGGTGAAGTTGTCCTGTTATTTCGGTGGTGTGGGGCAATCCGCTCACCTTTGACCGCAGGACGAAACGGCGACAAGATTCACACCTTGGAACTGACTGGTGAAGATCCTTCAGTGATGGTATCCAGAACTAGGGAAAGAGCTTGCTCCCAATGCGGCAGGCTCACGCCGAACGTCTGTTCCAGGCGTTGGCAGGACAAACAGGAGTTGTCCGGGCGTTTGGCGGGAGTCGGATAATTTGCCGTGAGAATGGGAACCAGATTGGGGAGCGGACTGCCGAACCGAACTGCGGCCTCAGTCAGAATTGCCTTAGCAAAGCCGAACCACGAGGTTTCTCCGTTGCTGGTCAGGTTATAGATGCCGCTCCGTCCCTGTATTCCTGTTGCACCCGGCGCCAGCACCTGCGCCAGCACATCGGACGTAGCCTGAGCGATGCATTCGCTGGAAGTAGGCGATCCGATCTGGTCGTCCACGATGCGCAATTCGGCGCGTTCTTTGCCTAGACGCAACATCGTCAAGAGGAAGTTGTTTCCCCGCGCACCATAGACCCAGCTGGTGCGAAAGATCAGATGATCGCAGCCCGAGGCCTGAATCGCCTGATCTCCTGCCAGCTTCGTCCGGCCATAAACATTGATGGGATTGGGCGTATCCGTTTCAACGTAGGGAGACAGTTTGGAGCCATCAAACACATAGTCTGTCGAGTAGTGCACCAACAAGCTGCCCAACCGCTTGGCTTCTTCGGCCAGTACGCCAGGCCCCGTCGCATTGATCGCCGTAGCTAGTTGCAGCTCGGATTCGGCCTTGTCCACCGCAGTGTACGCAGCGGCATTCACAATCACCGCAGGTTCCACCGCCCGGATCGCGCTCCGAATCGAGTCTGGGTTGGTGAAGTCCACTTCGGGATACTCCACTGTAGAAACCTGGCCAAGACAGGCCAGCTTGTGACGCAACTCCCAACCGACTTGTCCTATACGGCCGAAGATCAGAATTATGGAATTACGCATGGATTCCCTCAGACTTCATGAAGCCTTCGTAGGCCTCCGCTTTGCTGAGCGGAGTACCAGCCACATCCTTTGCCGACAGAATCGGTTCCCCTGTAAGCGGCCATTCGATGCCGATCTCGGGATCGTTCCACAGCAGGGAGCGTTCCGACTTGGGCGCGTAATAGTCCGTAGCCTTGTAGACAAAATCGGCCGAGTCGGAAAGCACAACAAAGCCATGAGCCATTCCCGGCGGCAACCAGAACATGCGCTTGTTCTCCGCCGAAAGCACGACCCCAGCCCATTTGCCAAACGCCGGAGAATCGCGCCGCAGATCGACGGCCACATCAAAGACCTTGCCACTGACCACGCGAACCAGTTTTCCTTGGGGCTGGATCAGCTGATAATGCAAGCCGCGCAGCACATTGCGCGTCGAGCGGGAGTGGTTGTCCTGCACAAAATGCGCATCGATGCCAATCTTCCGCATCTCGCGCTCATTGAAGCTCTCCAAAAAAAAACCCCGTTCGTCGCCGAACACCGCCGGCTCAACGATCAGGGCTCCTGGAATTGCAGTCGTTTCAACTTTCATCAAAGCTATTCCCCTTCCTGCGTCAGCATCTCTCGCAGATAGTCGCCATAGCCGTTCTTGATCCCCGCTGCCAATTTTTCCAGTTGTTCCGTGCCGATGAACCCAGCCCGGTAAGCGATCTCTTCCGGGCAGGCCACCTTCAGCCCTTGGCGCTTTTCGATGGTCTGCACAAACGAGCTGGCTTCCAGAAGCGAATCATGCGTGCCGGTATCGAGCCAAGCCACGCCGCGGCCCATGATCTCAACCGACAGTGCGTGCTTCTCCATATAAAGGCGGTTCAGGTCGGTAATCTCTAGTTCGCCGCGCGGCGAGGGCTTGAGGTTGGCGGCCATATCCAGAACCTGATTGTCGTAGAAATAGAGCCCGGTGACGGCATAGTGCGACTTGGGCTTGGCTGGCTTTTCTTCCAGACTCACGGCATAGCCGGAAGCATCCAGCTCGACCACCCCGTAACGCTCGGGGTCTTTCACCCGGTACGCAAAAACCGTCGCTCCCGAGGGCTGCGCGTCTGCGGACCGGAGCAATGTCACCAGTTGATGACCGAAGAAGATGTTATCGCCCAGCACCAGGGCGCAATTGTCCCGATCCACGAACTGGCGGCCCAGGATAAAGGCCTGGGCCAATCCTTCCGGCTTGGGTTGGACGACATACTGGAAGGCCATTCCCCAGGCAGAACCATCTCCCAGCAATTCCTGGAAGCGCGGAATGTCCTGGGGAGTGGAGATCACCAGCACATCGCGGATGCCCGCCAGCATGAACACGCTCAGCGGGTAATAGATCATTGGCTTGTCGTAGACCGGGAGCAACTGCTTCGACACCACATGAGTGATGGGGTAGAGGCGAGTTCCCGACCCGCCCGCCAGAATAATGCCTTTGCGTGCGCTCATTGGTTCACAACTCCTGCCGGGCTGGTGGGGTTGTACTGCAAGTTGATCCATTCCCGGTATGAGCCGCTCGTCACGTGCTCTACCCATTCAAGATTGTCCAGATACCACTCTATGGTCTTGCGCAAGCCGCTGGCAAACGTCTCGCGCGGTTGCCAGCCGAGTTCACGCTCGATTTTCGCAATATCCATCGCATAGCGGCGATCATGGCCGGGACGGTCTTTGACGAATGTAACCAGGTTCGCATAAGGAACCTTCGCTGGTTTGAGGTCATCCAGAATGACGCAGATTTGCCGCACCACTTCAAGATTCGACATCTCCTGCCTTCCACCAATATTGTAAGTCTGCCCCGAAATGCCTCGATCCAGCACCGTGCGGATGCCATCGCAGTGGTCATCCACATAGAGCCAGTCGCGCACGTTCTGGCCGTCGCCATAGATCGGCAGCGGCAGGCCCTTGAGGGCGTTGAGAATCACCAGCGGAATCAACTTCTCAGGAAACTGCCGTGGGCCGTAGTTATTGGAGCAATTGGTTGTAAGTACCGGCAGCCCATAGGTGTGGTGATAGGCCCGAACCAAATGATCAGAAGCGGCCTTGGACGCTGAATATGGGCTGTTGGGCGCATAGGATGTCTCTTCGGTGAAGGCCGGAGCGGTCGGCGTGAGGGAGCCGTAGACCTCGTCAGTAGAAACGTGCAGGAAGCGAAACGTGCGCTGTTGCTCGGTAGGCAACGCCGACCAGTATTCCCGCACGGCTTCAAGCAACTGGAAGGTTCCCTCGATGTTGGTGCGAATGAACTCGGCGGGTCCAAGAATGGAGCGGTCTACGTGACTTTCCGCAGCGAAATGAACAATCGCGCCGGGGCGCTGCTCATCGAGAATGCGGCGAACCAACGCGCCATCCGCGATGTCTCCGCGCACGAAGCGGTATCGGCTGTCCTGCTCCACCGAGGCCAAGTTCTCCAGGTTCCCTGCATACGTCAGCTTGTCCAAAACCGTCACAACCGACCGTTGCTCGGCCAGCCACTGCAACACAAAGGCGGAACCGATGAAGCCCGCCCCGCCTGTTACCAAAATGGGTGAATTCAATGACACTTATTCCTTCTTTCACAGTAAAACGTTGGGCCGTATTCACAACTGTATGAGGGTTCTTGCAAACCAATATTGATGAGCGGAACCCGCGTTTCATTCCCGCCAACCCCTGGCAGCCTTTGACCGGCGATTCAGGAATACGCACGCTGCAGGCAACCTCACGGGATGAAGACTGTGCCTTGATCGTGATCCCTCGGCATCGGATTCTTCAGTGAGACACGCCTTCGCGCCGGGCGACTTTCACAATTGTTAGGAAGAGTATCTTGATGTCTAACCAAAACGAACGCGTCCGCAGATATTCGCAATCTAGGCGGACTTTCTCCGGAATTGGCAACTCGTCCCGCCCATTAACCTGTGCCCAGCCAGTAATCCCTGGAACCAGGTTATGAACCCCTGATTCTGTCCTGAGTGCGATCAAGTCGTTCTGATTAAATAGAGCGGGCCGCGGCCCAACAAGGCTTAGATCGCCGTTCAATACAGAAAACAACTGCGGCAACTCATCGAGACTACTGCGGCGAAGGAAACCACCGATTGGCGTGAGATAAGCATCTGGATTGGAAAGCAGGTGCGTTGCCACTTGGGGCGCATTGGTTCGCATGCTCCTGAACTTTGGCATCTTGAAGATGCGATTCCACCGGCCCACTCGGTCCGACCAGTACAGTACTGGCCCCTTGGATGTGAGCTTTACCGCCAGAGCGATCAAAGCCATCGGGACGGCGAACACAATCAAAAGCATACTGCACGAGATGATGTCAACAAGCCGTTTGATCTTGTATTCAGTGGTCATAGGGCACTAAGGTCTCGTGTTCCATCGAAGAGTGCTATAACGAGCGGATCTGCCGGCGAGCAGATCGAGTAGATCCTACTCGCAAGCCGCAAGATATTCTTCCAGGTGATGAAGAAGGGGGTGTGCTGAACATAGCAGAACCAGCTTTATCGCAGAAGATAGCTCTGAATGCGTATTTATTCCATACGAGCTATCGGATAACATGATGAGAATATTTTTCTCTGGATGGTGCGCCAGGCCCTTTGATAACCCGCTTATCAGAACTCATGTAGTACTCGGCCATCTTTAGATAGAAGCGGGCTAACACTGCAAGGCGAACAAAGCACTTGATCGTGCGCCCGCTTCCAAAGTAATCGTAGGTGTCGCTGAACAGAATCAAGGCATTGTGCAGATCGCGAATCGACTTGCGGGCCGTCTGGTTGACGCTTTGACTGCCGAAGTGGATAATTTCCGCACATGGCGTGTAGTAAACTTTGTAGCCCTTCTGTTTCAGCATGAAGTTGTAAGCCCAGTCGACGACAAACAACTGGAAGCGCTCATCGAGCATTCCTGCCTGCTCCCATGTGGACCTGCGAATCACATACGCCGTGGTGCCGATGCTATCGACCTCCTGCGCCTTGGAATAATCGAAATCAGTTGCATAAAGATTTGCCATCGACCTACTTGCAGGAAATATTTTATGCCAATTCAATGCCTGCAATATCAGCGTGCCAGGCTTGACAAAGCGGCGAATGCAGTGCTGCACTGTCATATCTGGGTTGAGCAATTTTGGACCGCAGGCGGCAATATCGCCATGCTTGTCCATAAACTGAACTAACGCCTCGAAAGCATTACTTATGAGTCTGGTGTCGCTGTTCAACAGGCACGCATAACGCGCGCGCGACATACGCATTCCGAGATTGTTGTTCTTGACATAAAGCTGGTTAACCTTGTTTCTCACCAGAATTACTTCAGGCAAGGCCTTTGCCACCATCTCGGCGCTTCCATCCGGAGAACTGTCGTCGATGCAGATAATCTCAAAACTAATTCCCTTCGTGTGCTGGTAGATCGATGCGATGCAGTCGCGCAGCAAGTCCTTGGTGTTGTAGTTCGGGATGATAATCGTGAGATCAAGCATCTGTGCTGTCATCGAGATCCTCGCGCGGTAGAAACGACTTCGCGGGCCGGTATACCGGCAACGGTTGTATTTGGCTGGATCGAATCCACCACTACGGAATTTGCACCGACGATTACGTTGTCGCCGATCCTGATGCCACCAAGAACCTTGCAACCGGCTCCTAGCAGTACGCTATCACCGACCTCTGGACGCAGCACTGGGTTGAACCCCATGTCCAGTGCTTTCGCTCCCAGGGTGACACCCTGGAAGACGGTGACTCTGTTGCCGATGCGGCTGGCTCCAATGACAGTCCCTGAAGTATGCGGGAAGAAAATGCCCGGGCCGATCTCGCAGCGAGGTGAAACCTCCAGGCCAAAAAGCAGGATATTCAAATACGTTAGCAGCTTTGGAACGACTGGAATTCCATGAAGCATGGCCCATCTACTCCCGCGACACAAAACAATAGGCAGAAAGCGAGGGTGCGGCAATCGGCACACAAACCCAAAGAATGTAGGCCGTACATCCGACCGCCCTTCAAGTTCGTACTGACGCGCCAGATCGCTATACAGAAGTTGCTTCAGCTTCGACATGTTCCACCATGAGGCCGCGCGATATGAGTTCCTGTGTGGCAGCACCGAGGCGGTCGGGTTCCACCGGTTGCTGTTTTACCCATGCGACAAAGCGATCCAGCCCTTGCTCCAAGGATATTTCCGGAGCAAACCCCAGTTGTTTATGGATGGCGGTAGTATCGGCGTATCCGTGGCGAATGTCGCCCAGACGATACTGGCCGGAAATCACCGGCTGCGTCTCAGCTCCTAATCGCTCCTTTAGCAAAACGGCAATCCGCTCCACGGTGGTAGGCTGGCCGGAACCGACATTCAACGTACTACCGTCGGCTCCGTCATCAGTGACCGCGAGGACTACTGCACGAGCGACATCGGATACATGGATAAAGTCACGGCTCTCCTGTCCGTCTTCATAGAGACTGACTGTTTTGGCAGCCCGTAATTGGTTGGAGAAAATCGATAGTATGCCCGTATACGGATTCTTCAAAGACTGCCCTTCGCCGTAGACGTTCTGAAACCGGAAAATGACATTAGGAATACCTAGGGCTTTACCTGCAATCCGCACCAAGTCCTCTTGCGCCAACTTCGTAGCTGCATAAATTGAGGCAGGAGCTGTTTTAGCATCCTCAGGTGTGGCCGTTGCGATGATTGGGTTCATGCAGGTCGGGCATTCCGGCTGCCATCGCTTGGAGCGAAACATCTCTTCGGAACGCATGGATGGATAAACCAGGCCGCAGTGGGCGCACTGATATGCGCCTTCGCCATACACAGACCGCGACGACGCAAGGACAATCTTGGACACATGATGCTTATGATTGGCCAAATAGTCGAGCAACAGTGCCGTGCCGCCAACGTTCGTCTCCGTGTACCGCGAAATCTCATACATCGATTGAGCGGTACCGGTCTCGGCTGCGAGATGCACCACACACCCGACGTCGGCGAGCGCGTCCCGCCAATCGTCCGCCCTGCAGACGTCACCGCGAATAACTTCTACATTCGCACATCTGAGTAGCGACAACGAGGAGAGATTTGGAACTGCCCCGTGAATCTGCGGACTTAGATTGTCGAATAGAAGAACTCGCTGTCTCCGCTCCACGAGCAGCTTGGCTACTTCCATTCCGATAAATCCCAGACCGCCAGTGATAAGTATTTTGTCTTCCTTCATCAGGACGCTCCTTCAAATATGATGTCGTGCAGATACCATATTATCTACTCGGCATCCTACAGATACCACTCAACATTCACTATACTCCCGAGCGTTGCCCGACTGATTGCTTCCAACTCTCCATACGATGCTTGCGCGAATAAAACAGCCTTCTGCAAAGGAATCTCAAGCAAATCTTAAAATAGGGTAGACTTCCGTTAGTCCTCCATAGCCGGTATACCAAGCGGTGGAATAGCCTTACCGCTAGTACTACACGTGCTGTTCCTCCCACCCACTCATCATAGGCTGTCTCTTCCGCACGACAAAAATCTTCGTAACGGGCTGGAGTAGATCGGTTCTTCAGATCATAACCGGACACTTCATGCTCCACATGAATATTGCCAGCGACAAATACCCTTAGGCCATGACAGTGAAGCCGATGATAAATGGCAAGATCGGAGAAATCGAGATTATATCTCGGATCATACCCGCCAACCTCCTTAAGTGCGCTGACTTTGATCGTAGACGCCGAGTTAACCGCATATACGTTTTCAGTTGGAATTCCGATGAATCCATCAGGGATATTCCTTGTAAGCGTCCAGCGCTTCATGCGTGCAAATGGAGATAACACTCGCCCATCGCTCGATATATGTGGAGCAATCGCTGCGACGGTAGGCATGGGGGCTACAAACGCGGCAGTATGACAGAGTTTGCGCAGAAAGTCAATCGGGAGGGTGGTGTCCTGATCCAAAGTAAGCAGCCAGTCAAAGCCCTCCTCATGCGCAATCTCCAGCGCGTAGTTATAGGCTATAGCCAAACCGCCATTTTCGAAGTCCGCTTTGAATTGCACGTCGGCAGGTAGCACGCCGATATCCTGCCCCCCCGGGGTGTTGTCATAGAGCACAATCTTGATGTCTGCTTGTCCGTCCTGTAGACCGGCCATCGCAGCCCGAAGGGTCCTAAAGGCAGCTGACTCGTCGGGCTGCATCTTATACAAAACAATCACGACAAATATCCGTACGGGGGATTGATTGATTGAATCAGCCAAGGTCTATCTCCTTGTGGTTTAGGGACGATGCGTAACAGGCTTTGCTGGTTCGTAAATTGAGATGCCCCTGCTTGTTCGCCGGAAACAGGCGGAGCGGCAACGAGCCAATGAGAAAGTAAAGCAACCCGAAGCCGAGGGCGGCCACAAAGGATCCTAGGTCAGAATAGAGATCGCCTGCGATCACCACCAGCACAGTATTAATAGAAAGCGCAAACAGGTACATGCTCAGTCGTCCTCCCTGTCTTGCCTTTAGGTAAATTAGGGAATGGAGTAGACCAAGAAACAAAAGAAATACTAGGGTACCAGTTATGCCTAGTTCGAGAAAATAAAACTTGAATATGGTGTACACATTCATCGAAAATGGGACGAACACAAAGCTGTCAAGCACCGGGGGCATGGTGTAATCCGTGAGGTGCAGTGTGGCGGCCAAATGCAGCGGGAACTGAAACGTATGGCTCGAGATACTCATAAAGCCCGCAGGACTCTGCACAACACTGTCGAAGGCGGCTAACGGACCCGCGATATAGCTGAGAACAAAAGTCGCGGCAATGCCAGCGGCGCCCCCAGTCATTCCTTTGGTGTCCTTATTGGTGAATATGAGTCCAATCCAAAGCGCCGAAACCAAGACTATCGGCCAGCGAAGAATCCGCATGGCGACGAGAAAGGACTCCTGTTTTCTCTGCAACAGAGAAATTGTGCTCAGACCGGCGATAAGGATCACAAGATCTCCTCGACCGGTGCTGAGAATACACGCAATGAATGCTACTACTGTTACGGCCCAGAACTGCCGATCTTTTTTTTCCGTGAAGAACAATAGAGAAGCGAAGATGACGATCCTCAAGTAATCATTCACCCAAAAGGGTACGCTCAGCTTACCGCTTTGAGCGTTTTCAAACATCGCTAGACGAGCTTGCATGAGTATGTTAAAACCGCCGCCTTGTGAATTGCTAAGCTGCAATGTCTGGTAGAACATAGCCGGCAGACCGCATAGCAGGGCGATCATCAGCGTGTTGCGGAGTAGATCGGGCGTCCTTTCCGGCTTCGGAGCAAAGAGGTGGATGCGAAGCAACTTACGCGGTACAAGACCAGCGATCCAGCCGCCTACGCTGAACGCAGTCGCTCCAGCTGCCACAATCGCAAGCGTGTTGCCATGTATGGGATCGAGATCGATGAGGTTTGAGCGGATCACCACCAAGCAGAGTAACCACATGGCGCAGAAGATGAACGGAGGAAACAGAACAGAGCGATGCTCTCGGTAATTCAAGACCAGGAGCAAAAGAAAGAAGATGAGAGAGAGGTTAAGAAGACTCATTATAAAACTGGCCTCCAAATCTTGCTTGTTCTGTCGGCCCGCGCCCCATGGCGTTTGTTACACATGTAGAGCCATCGCACACCGCATTCTGCCCCGGGCACCCACAGTTTGTACATAAGATGGTTTTACACAATCCGCGAGAATGCGGGGCTGTGGCTAGGAAAACATCTTTCTGACCTTCCCGCATTGCATTTGCGGCGACAATATATGTTACTGAATTGGCTACGATATGCTGATCCGTGCGCCCGCCCGAGGAAAGAGCGACCGACGGGAGAGAAACAAAAAACGAAGTGCCAATATACACGAGTAGCATAGCAAACATAATCACGGATTTGGCCCGAACTAACATAAGCGAAATCTTCAGCGAATTAAACGTCATGAGTTGAATTTTCCTTGACTACGTAAATGATGATCTGCCCGAGACCAGTGCCACCAGGGAAATGACTTCACTGAGACATCAACGCTCTATGCACGTCTTTCTCATCCTCGTAAACTCAGCATCGCCAAGTTCCTCGAGTCTTCGCGCTATCTGACGATTATGCTCTCGCATACTATCCAACTCGGTGGGATCCGGCAGAGCGCCGTTCGTAAAATCATGCACGAGAATGTATTTGTACCCCATCTCGAAAAAATCACCAATAAACGGCTGTTCTACAATTGGTATCACTCCGGACCAGAGATATTCCACCAATTTTGTTGGACAGGCTACACGATTGATAATCGAATCTTCGCGCAAAACGAACCCCAACGACGCTCGCTCATAGTACTCAAATACAACATCCCTTGGCACAGAATCAACTTGGACCTGCATCATACCCCTTGCATCCAGCTTCCGACGCAAATTGTCTAGATCTGCAGTAAGAAATACGTACTTAAACTTATCCTTAGTACGTTTAACAGCGTCCAGCATTTGATCGACCCTCTGCCACTCCTGCAGTCCGCCTGCATAGATTACCAACCTTTGATCCTTGCCGGAGAATTGTATTCGCCGGGATTCTCTCGTGATAATCGGAACAATATAGGTGCGCGTATCATCGCTCAACGAGTATTTGCTCATGAAATGCTTTCGCATCGCATCTGTAACAAATACGAGTGCCACACTCCTCTTTGCTACGATTCTTTCAACAATGGATAACACCTGTGATAGCCAGGTCGCTCCCATGAGCCGCGACTCTTCCGGCACGACACCGTGCAAATCCGTAACGATGCGCAGTCCCAAGAAATAAACAAGTAATCCACCTAGCGCATTGTAGCAAGAATGCACATATGTACAATCACTATGCCACGCTAAATACAGAATTCTAGGGAAATGCATAAAGAGATTCACTTCCTCCACTACAAGAAAGTCTGACCGTACGAATCGTTTCCGGTGCAAATGTCGCTTCAGGGATATACTGAGAATCACGCGGGGAACGTCGCGGAACTGTTCATCAACCCATTTGATGCGTTGGAACATTCCGTCCTTTTCATTCTTCGCATTTGGCTCACCTGCTAGGACTAGCAGCATAGGTCACATTCCTCCATCCCCACGATCTATTCCTTGACATGCAGCAAATCAAGGATGCGCTGCGCAGAATGCCCATCGCCATAGGGATTCGCCCCAATCAACATCCTATTGTAAAATGACTCATCTTCAAGCGCAGCAGAAACATTGCCGACTATCACGTCCGCGTTGGTTCCAACTAGTTTCACAGCGCCTGTTTCCACTACCTCCATTCTCTCGGTGTCTTCTCGCGTAACGAAGACGGGGCGCCCAAGAGATGGTCCCTCTTCCTGTACCCCTCCGGAGTCAGATATAATCAAGTGCGCCCTGTCCATCAGATACACAAACGTATAGTAGTTGACCGGTTTCATTAACTCGATATTCCGAACAGGCCCAAGGATTTCTTTTACAGGCCCCAACACATTCGGGTTCATGTGCACAGGGTACAGAAACAGTGTATCCGGGAACTTGTTCGCAATTTCACGTATCGCTCCACAGATCCTTGCTAAAGCCCCGCCAAAGTTCTCGCGGCGATGACCGGTAATTAGTACCATTCTGCGCCGAGTGGACAGTTCCTTCACAATAGGGGAAGCAAGTTCTAAAAACTCCGGATTAGATCCGGATCTCACTAATTTGACGATGTGAAGTAGAGCATCAATTACAGTATTACCTGTAACAAATACACTATCATGCGAGATTCCTTCATCAATCAAGTTTTGCGCATTTCCTTCTGTAGGCGCAAAATGCCAAGAGGCAATTCGACTTATCATCTGCCTCATCGCTTCCTCGGGGAATGGCGAACGAAGGTTATATGTTCTAAGTCCAGCCTCAATATGGCCGACAGGAATCTTCGCATAGAACGCCGCCAGAGCAGAGGCAAAAGCTGTAGTTGTATCCCCTTGAACAAGTACTATGTCCGGAGAGAAACGACGCAACACGTCTGAGACACCATCAAGAATTCGCGCAGTTAACGAAGATAGCTCTTGATTAGGCCGCATTACCTGAAGATCATAATCCGGTACTATGCTGAATAACTTCAGTACTTGGTCAAGCATTTCCTTATGTTGACCGGTCGCACACGTCTTCACCTGGAAGCCGTAGTCCGCTGCCTTAAGGATGATGGGAGCTAGCTTGATTGCTTCAGGTCGCGTTCCGAACAATATCAAAATCTTCTTCGATTCCGTTATTTGCATCTTCTGTCCTTAATGTGATTGTGTCATGCCGCGTGCTCGTCATAGCTCGCGAATTTGTTGGCATTACTGTCGCTTATCGGTCCTTGAGGGCGGTTCTTATTCCAAGAGCGTCTGATTGAGCATGCCATCATGAGCGTCAGGAGAGCCTCGCCCAATGTAATCGCGACAGCCGCCCCCATACATTGATTTCGCGGAATCAGCAAAAATAGAAGCAGGAACGTCGCTATAGTAGCACAGGTAAACGCACCGCTATAACTGCTCGCTCGTCCACTTCCAAGGAGATATTGTATTCCCAGAATATTGTTGAGAACCCCTAGAAAGAGCCACAGTGCGAGTATCCACACAACAGGATAGAAATGAACAAATGAAGCACCAAAAATTAGCAAGATCGAGAACTTTGCGAAGAGAATAAGACCGCCGCAGATCACACCTGTGAGGAGCAGAAGACGTTTGCCGGAACGCAAAACAAATGCGCAGCCTGCAGCATGAGAGATTGCGAACTGCTCTGCCGAGCGTGGATAGAGAGACTGTGTGATAGGGGCAAGCGCCATTGACCCGGCTTTCGCAATCTTCTCGAGTCCTGCGTATGTGCCAACGATCTCCGGCGGCGCAAGAAAGCCGAGAACCAGAACTGCCCCATTCGCAAGTCCATTGCTCATCATGGATGAGACAAAAGTGTGAAAACCCGATTTGCATGCATCGCTGAGAGAACGGAGAGAAGGTAAATGCAAGCGTAGTCGATAGCGTTTATAAATGACGAACCAGCTCAAGACAGCAGAAATTGGGAAACTTGCTGAGGACCATAGTACAGCATTTAGCAGATCGCGACTGGAATGGACCGTAAGGAAGATCGCAGACGTGCAAATGATCCTCCCGATTACGGTAATCACCGTGATGATCCGCATATCTTGTAATCCCTGAAACAACCAGGTTGGAAACGCAGCCGACCCCACAACTATTAGGAATGCTGCTGCCATAACTCCGGCCCAAGGCTGGTATTTGGGCATGAAATAGAGAAATGCTACGAGCGCCAAGCCGCAAGTTAGCAGGAGCGCGAATTTGAATGCGAAGACAGCTGAGGCTGCACGTTCGAGTTCGAGTCTGGAATCCCTAAGAAAAGCAACCTGCCGAGTAGCACTCAGGTTGAAGCCATAGTCAGTGAATACAACCATATATTGTGCCACTGTGATGCAAAAGGAGAGAATGCCGTACTTGCCTACGCCCAAGACTCGTATCAGGAAAGGGATGGTCACAAGAGGAAGCAGATAATTGACGATTTGCAAGGCGCTCAGCCATGCGATGTTCTCGCGAAGACTGCTTTTCGGGAGATGTGGAGAAGTGGAATCGATTTCCTCTGCCAGTAGCCCAGCATCATGGAACGCTATAGGATCAATGCCGCATGCAAGCTCGGCGAGCGACGAAGGGGGCGTCCAGTTTTGAGTCTGATCGCCATCAGCCGGCTCTGAATTGAGAGAGTGCTTCATCTTATCCGGTATCCGTTCCTTAGTGGTCAAATAACGCTCAACTTCTATTATGAAATACAAACGCTCAGCTCATGATGGAAGACGCTCTTGCTCGTTCTACCAGGTCAGAAGAAAGCCACTAACCTCTGAATTTTGTGCAGACTTGTGCTCATTAAGTCTTCCGGATTCATCTCTTAGTAGCCTGATTTGGTATTCGTAAGTTGGTTCGCCAGCGCAAAGCCCACAGACTGAGTCAGTCTGGCGCAACAGCGTCGTGATCCCGAATCGAGCGGGGCAACGCAATTCCGCCTGCTTTCAGGGAGTTGAAGCCGTTAGTCAGATCCCAGAGTGCCAAGGCCAATACCCAGGTGATTCCCGCAAAAGCGGAGAGCAAAAAACCAAGGACGACAATGATCGCCCTGTGCGGAGAAGACTTCCTCTCGGGCACGTCCGGTTCATCCAGCACCTTGATCGGTGGAATCTCTTTCGCTTCCTGGACTTTGGCAAGTTCGTATTGCTTGGTTAGAGTCTCGTAGATAGTGTCTTGCATAGTCACTTGCCGGTAGAGGTCGTAGTACGTGAATCCTAAGAGGGGTAGTTTGCGGACGGAAGGGAGCAATTGGTCTGCTGTCAGATCGGCGCCATTCACGTTGTCTCCAACGCCGCTCATCTTCCGCAATTGTCTTTGCAGTTCATCAATGCGTCCGCGAACTTCTCGCACCCGCATATTGTCATCGGTATATTGGGCTTTCAATCCGGAAAGCTCACTCTCAGCGGCGATCAACTCGCCTTGCAGTTTTCCTGCCGCCTCTACCGTTGCTTCGCCTTGCTTTTGAGGATCCATTGTAGCGTTACGGCTGGAGAATTGGCTGAACGCGCGGGAACTGGCATCGAGATCACTTTTGACGGATTGTAGCCTTCCCTCCAGAAAAATCCGTTCGCGACGGGCCGAGGAAGTGCTCACCTTATTGACCAGCTTGTCAAGTTCCTCGACGTATGCTTCCGCAAGGTCGCGCGCCCGATATCGATCACGGTCTGTCACTGCAATGCTGATGATTCCGCTCTTCTTGTCCTCTACGATTGCGGTTCGTTCTGTGAGTATCTTGCGGGTGTCGAAATAGAGTTTGCAATGATAAATGCGCCGCAGGTCGAAGCGATTGATGATGTCATCCTGGGCGGTTTGGCTGTCCAGAATACCGATAAAGGTTCCGGCTGGCGTTCTCGTGCTCATCAAGCCCCCCGCCAGGCTGGGTGCGATAGAGCCAGCCCCTGCTAAAGCGTTGAGCATGGATGGACTGGAAAGCGACTGCGCATCGGGCGGCATCAATTGCGCCGTGGACGTGTATTTATTTGGAATCAGCAATGCGATGCCAATTGCAACCAACACACCTAGCCCGATTACCTTGGCCAGCCAGCGACGGCGCTGCCATATCACCATACCGAGCTCGGCTATTGAAATCTCTATCGGAGCCGCGGCACCTTCGGCCGCAATTTGATTCTGTTCTTCTGCGCTACTCAATGTTTCGTCTCCTGTGGAACGTAGAAGCCAATTCAGCAGAGATTCGGCAAGGCCCAAGGCTTCATAGACTGCCTTGGGCAGAGAGGCCTCGACTGTTTCTCCCCGGTGGGGAAAGGGTAATGCGATTAGGACGTTCTGAACAAGAGATCGATGGGCCTGGGAGCCTCTTGAAAGCTTCATCGACTCTTGCCCTTTGCACAAGAGCCATCAGAGAACCCCGCCAATCGCTAACGGAAGACTTGCCGCTGACATGATCTGCGCTATACCCATTATGTTTTGCCAGACCGGTGAGGCGCCAATGATCTTCTCGGGAACAAAGATATTATCGCCGGGCTGCATCCGGAGGCTCATGAAATTGCGGCCCATCCAGATACTCTCAGCCTCGCGCGGGACTACTACTGATCCATCAGCACGTAAGACATACATGTATTTGTTGTTGCCATAGGGTGTCGCCCCACCAGCCTTTCGCAAATACCAGCCGAGATCTCTGCCCGGGACGTAGCTTATCGCTGTTGGGTTATATACCTGGCCGCTAACCATCACGAAATTCGGCCGCTTGGGTATGACCAGCATATCGCCTGCACGCATTTCAATATCCGCCGGTGTGTTTTCCCATTTGCCGATGTCCGGAGAAATGTTGATCACCAGCCGGCCGCTGGCGGGATGGCTGCGAAGTGCTGTGAGGACTTGTAGTCGCTGCTGCTGAAGTGACTGTTGTATAGATGATTGTGCCTGCTCGGACATTGCCCCTGGCCTAAAATCGACTGGCGTAGTTTCGATTCGTTGAATCATCTGCAGGCGGGCTTGCTCGCCTAGTTCGCGAACCTGCACACGCTCCAGGACGGCGGCTGCCGGATACGCACTCTCTCGGAACCAGCCAGCACGCTTCAGAACCGAGCTAAGGCGCTCTCCCTGTTCAATCCCGTAGCTGCCGGCATGTTCGACCTCACCATTTATCGTCACCGAAGAACCGATGTCCTGCCAGCCGGCCAATCGCCTAATGCTGACGACATTGCCGGGCTTCAGCACGACATCTGCGCTTTTGTCGCCATCCAGCGCTTTCTCTACAGCGACGATGCTATGGTTGACCAGCACCTTCTGGCCATCCTGCACCACATAGCTTGCAAGGTCGGCTTCGTCTCGATAGGCACTGCGGTTAAAGCCTCCCGCCATGCGCACCAGATCAGCCAGCGTCATTCCTTGAGACATCGGATAGCTGCCAGGACGAAGGACTTCCCCCTCAATAGAAACCCTCGGCGAATCGATCTCATACCGGCTGAAGATGCGGATTAGATCGAACGGCTGAAGTTTGATTGAATCGTTACCGATAAGCACGTCAGGCAAACTAAAGCTTATGGTCTCTGGCCGGAAGTCCGGTGGCTGTAAACGAACGAGTTCAGCGTGATCGGCCGGTTCCGGCATTACGTCTTGGTACGAATGCAACAGATCGTTGAGGGTCATTCCATCCCGATAAGGGTACTTCCCTGGACGAAAGACATGCCCTTCAAGATAGACGGCCTGCTCGTTGTAGGGCAAAATCTGCGAAATTACAACGTCATCCCCACCTTGCACTCGGAAATCGGCCAGCTTCAGTTTCACTCCTTCGGCGTTATCCGGAAGTTGCAAACTAAACATTGTGCGGCGTTGGTGGGCTTCAATTCGTTCAACATTGATCTGTTTCAAGCTCGCGGAAGCCAGCACTCCTCCGGCGAGATCAAGTACTTGGTTCAATCCTTGCTCGCCGTTTAGTTCGTAAATCGCGGGGCGATGCACCATTCCTTCCACCGAAACCTGCGAACCTACCGGCGGCACCAAGATGGTATCGCCGGGCAGCAGGCGGTCGACGTTCGAGCGGACACCTCGCAGCAAGAAGTCATAAAGGTCAATTTCCCGGACCAGTTGTTTGCCGCGGTACTGGCGCAGGATGCGCAGTGACCCGCGGCTGGTCGGGCCACCGGCCGCGTATAAGGCGCTCAGCGGCGTGGACAAAGAACTGACGTCATAGGCGCCGGGACGCTGCACGTCGCCAACCACATACACGCGAACTGTGCGAAGCCGGCCCAGCGAAATTTCGACGTGCTCACCCTGGAACTGTGTGCTGAGCGCCTTTTGAATGGCACTCTGCGCCTGGGCAATCGTGAGTCCGTCAATTGTGATCGTGCCTGCCTCAGGGAGCGCGATCTGGCCCTGGCGGTCAATGGTCAGGCTGAGACGATCGGAGTGTCCGCCCCACAGATTGACCACAATGTTGTCTCCCGACCCAAGAACATAATCGGGACCAACAGGAAGATCCATCGGTAATTCGTTCGCATTCCCCGTGCCGAGGAGAAAAGCGTCGCTACCGAAGCGCCGCAGCTTGCCTCCAGCGGATGGAATCTGCGTGTAAAGATCATGCAGCGAGGGCAAATCTCCGTAAGGACTGGGTCGCTGTATCTCTTGAGGTATGTCCGAATTGGTTTCGACAACGGGTTTTGCAGGCGTGGCGTGAGGTCCTGCTCCTTGAACGCTGCTGCTACTCTGGGCAGAGGGTGCCTGGGCACCACTACTCTGGGCGGGCGCTTGGGCATTCCCACTCTGGGCAGATGATGCTTGGCCGGCGCTACTCTGGGCAGGCGCTTGGGTATCACTGCTCGGGGCGGATGTTTGGGCGGATCCCTCGGCGTTATTACTCGGGGCAGTTGCTTGGGCACTACTGCCCTGAGCAGTTGCTTGGGCGCTACCACTCTGGGCTGATTCTTGGGCATCACAACTTTGGGCAGCGATAACGCCGCAAAGGAACACTCCTAGTACCGAAGTAAACAGTAGACCGCCGACCCGGTTCCGTCGCGACTTGCAGTCAGAATTTCTATGGTTATGAAGCACTACTTCGCTCATCCTTGACCTTTTAGAAATGTGATTAGGTTGATCCGCACCCGCGGGTTGGTGAGATTCCACGCGACCAGTGATAATCGCAGTCTGCAACCCAGTCTGCAATTCGGCCAAAGGGATCCAGAACAGAGTTTGCCGGCCTGGGGTGCCACACAAGGGTGCCTCTTCAAGAGGCGGCTACATCCCCATTGGCGTAATGCTCTCAGTGATTCAGGACTGCGACATCCATGCTGGCCCCCGATCTAGGATCGGTGCCAAGCGCTCTTTGAACGCTCTAATTCAACAGTGCTTTCGGCGTTAGTTTGGCCACCACCGGGGTCTCGGTCTGCGCACTATGAACCGGAATCTTGTCTGGACCTGCATTGTATGGCTTGATCGCCAAGGCAGTTTTCAAAAGCTCGGTCCCGGGATTATAGTCAGGAATCAATTCCTTGAGCAGCAGCACAAGGTTGGCGACGTCTTGTCCTTCAACAATTGCTTGCAGGTGCTGCAAAGACGCTTTGATTTGCATTGCATCCGGATTGTGATTGCCAACATAGCTTCTAATCTTAGCGTGCGAAGTCGGGATTAGATGCTCATCCTGCAGATTCAATTCTTCGAACATTTTCTCACCTGGACGAAGACCGGTAAATTGAATCTCGATGTCTCGTTCAGGCTGTAGCCCCGAGAGCAGAATGAGATTCTTGGCTAGATCTGCGATCTTGACGGGCTCGCCCATTTCGAGGACGAATACCTCTCCGCCTTTGCCAATCGAGAAAGCTTGCAAAACCAGCTGGGCCGCCTCGGGAATGGTCATAAAATAGCGGGTCATTTCCGGGTGAGTAACTATCACCGGGCCACCTGCGGCAATTTGTTCCTTGAAGATTGGAACAACACTTCCGTTGCTTCCGAGTACATTCCCGAAGCGCACCGCAACAAACTTGGTCCCGCCCTCCATCTGGAGCGCGCGAATGAGCAACTCTGCGATGCGCTTGGTAGCGCCCATCATACTGGTCGGCCGAACCGCTTTATCTGTGGAAATCATGACAAAATCGTCGACTCCGTGCTCAGCCGCTGCACGGGCGACGTTCCAGGTCCCGAAGATGTTCGTTTCGACGGCTGCGAAGACGTGCCTCTCCATCAACGGAACGTGCTTGTAGGCGGCTGCATGATACAGAATCGAAGGGTGATAGTGTTGCATCACCCGTTTCAGAGTGCCACGGCTGGTGATACTGCCTATCTCTGGGTAAAAAGTTATGTATGGGAAGCTTTTAGCCATCTCTCTGTCAATATGAAAAAGGGGGGTCTCCGCCTCATCGAAACCAACAATGGCAAGCGGACGGAAGTGAGCGATCTGCCGGCAGATCTCCGACCCGATCGAACCCGCGGCGCCCGTCACCATGACGACTCGCCCTTGAATGCGCTCCCGAATCCGCTCCAAGTCAAGCTGCACTGGCTTTCTACCGAGCAAATCCTCTACGGCAACCTCTCGGATTTGCTTGCCCAATTCCGTGCCCTGGACAAGCTCTCCCAGACTCGGCACCATCTTGTATTCCACCTTGGCATCGGTGGCAAACTTCAAAATGCGCACCATTTGCGGTCCCGTCGCGGAGGGAATCGCAATGAGCAATCTCTTGATGGCGTGCTTCTGCACCAAGGCTTCGAGGGCTTCTCCTTTTCCCATTACCCGCTTGCCACCCAGCACGAGCCCAACTTTGCTTGAATCGTCATCGACAATGCCTATGACATCGCACATCAGGGATTGGTTCTGCTGTAGCTCCCGCAGCAGCGCCAGTCCTGCGTCACCGGCGCCGTAAATGAGCGTTCTCGTCCGCTCACCCTCGACCCTACTCCTGCTCCTCGCGGTCAAGATGACGCGAACTGCCAACCTTCCCCCCAAAGCCAGCACGCAGGAAATCAACCAATCGAGAATGTACACAGAACGCGGAATGCCCCATGGCCCGATCAGAAGAAATATGACCAATCCACCCAGCATTGACCCCGCTGAAACAGCCAAAACAATCCGCACTGCATCATGGACAGAAGTATGCCGCCAACTCCCCCGGTTTACCGCGCCAACGATGAAGGATGCAGACTTTGCCACTGCCCAGATGCACAGGACCACCCCCATCGGGTGAAAGTATTGGGCGGGCA
>Ga0224553_1000355_pt1 | contig 21101 bp, 14 predicted proteins | sample 714S21014metaG_FD_179897 | JGI IMG/M metagenome (GOLD analysis project Ga0224553, IMG submission 179897) | Peat soil microbial communities from Stordalen Mire, Sweden - 717 S2 10-14 | ecosystem: Environmental > Terrestrial > Soil > Wetlands > Peat | place: Sweden: Norrbotten County, Stordalen... | reverse complement strand
TCAAATAACAACAGCGGCCTCAAAAGCTTCCGCTCATGAGGCCGCTGCCGGTGGACTGTTGGGATTGGACTGAAGGCCTTCGCGCCTACGCGAGTGCCAGAGCCATGGACGGAATTCCTCCGCCGGGGCTTATCTGGGGCTGGGGCTTGAAGGGCCTTTCGTGCGTCCGCTCTGTCATGGCCGGACAAGAAAGTCCTGCCTTCCCAGGCTGCGGCCCATCCCGTTCTCGAAGTACGCGCGCTAAAACAGTCCATTCAAAAGAGGCGGCAGGAGGCATTTCCGAAGAATCTCCGCACATGGGTAGCGGACAGGGCCAACGAGGGAGATGCGCGGGCTGCCGCCCGATTGTGACAGCGGCACCGACTGGGCCGACTTCGCACAACAGCGACTTGCGGCCCAACAGGAGCAGCAGGCCATTGCCAACCAGATCGCCGCGACGCGCATCTGGACAATCAACCGCAAGACTGGCGACGTTTCATACGTTCTCAACGGGCGCGTCTCCGTCATCGACCGCGGACGCGTTGTGACCGTGCTCAACCAGGATGAAGCCGCGGTCCTCTTTGGATTGGAGATGGCCATCCACAAATACGGATCGCGCATCGCGTGTTCCAGAAGCGAAGAATGGAAGCGGATGGTCGCCATGTGTGTGGTCAGCCATGGCATATTCACCCAATTCACGGACCCGGATATGCAAGGCGCCCTCCACCAGCAACAACTCCTGGCGAATCCTCTCCAACTCCGAGCTGCACGACTGCACTCCATCGAAACCAGGCTCAGAACTGAGGAAACCGAGGATTTAATTTTCACCGACGAAGCAGATGCGCGTAGGCTTCTTTCAAGTCTCCAGCCTGCCGCCCAGTCCCGACAATTTCTCGAAATCCTGAAAGTATCGCAACAACCAGAGCCCAAGGCGAATGTCGGCGGCAACCTGACAATCACCCTTGTCAGGTCTTCCACTGGCCAGCAGGCTTTCAGAGTATCGATTCACGAGGGAAAGCGGCAAGAGATCATCGACCGGGTTGCTCAACTCCGTCAGACTGTATATCTGTCATCGCGCAACAACTTCAGAATGCTAAGCAACGAACGTGGTGGCAGGTAGCTCATAACTGAGGACATGCGTCATCGAATGCGAAGTGCGTGGACAATGCGCCATGGCCCATTGGCGGGAAGCCGTCCGCGATCATCGCGTGAATGCGGTCGCCGTCTGAACAATGTCCTGACAACGAGGCTATGCGAATGTGGATTGGACTGGCATCTTGAGTTTATAAACGGCTGCGAAGTAGGCCACCATCACGCGAAAAGTCTTGGACTTATTCACGCCGCCAAGAATCTCCCCGCCGACTCTCTCCAGTTCATCCGCAATCTCGTAGGTCAACGCAAACACAAAAGAGGTGTCGATACTTTGAAATGGAATGTTCAGCCACTGGTTGTTGTAGAACGCGCGGAGTTGCGCCTGCGCGGCTTTGCTCTTGAATTTCATGATTATGTGCTCAGCGAGCGCGTTCTGTTTGCGGATTTTCAGCACGGCAAAGAGTTGGCTGAAATGTGTCTTGGTGAATTTGGAATCCACCGTAAGCCGGACCTGAGTTCGCTTCTCTGCGGGAGCAACGACTCTGCGCTTCGCTCTGGTTGAGGTCTTCGTCGAAGGGGTCATGACGTTTTCTTCTTGTGATGTAGTATACATCAGAACTGTAGAAACGAGCAATGCGGTAACTGGCTGGAATCAAAGGAGTTGCCGTGATGGCGATGCCGGAGGAGGTAGTGGGTTCACTGCATGGAGTAGGTGAAACCCGCATGAAACACAATAAATCGAACCGTGGGGGAGGAAGAGAAAAGGAGATGGGCGAGGGATTGGGCAGCGCGCTAAACTTGGCATCGCGCGAGAGCATTCTGCGCTCCAAGACAAGAAACTCCTTGTTCATTTATCCCACAATCTGTTGAATTTGGTTCACATCGAATCATGAGGTAGTGACCACTGATTTGCGTTGATCAACGGCAATTCTTCCAGAACACCGGGCGGCCGTGTCCCTCGACATGGCTTCGTCTGCCAAATGTGTGCCTTACCCGAACGGTTTGTTTTAGGGAATGCTGTCGGACAATGGCGAGACTGAAACTGCTAACTTCCTGATCACTTTCCGTCTGAGCGGCCGCCACTGTTCCGGTACACTTTCTGCACATCTTGTGACGCACGACCTCAGAAACCCCCGATCAGACGGTCCACGCTGACTGATGCCGGATCAGTATCCGCAATTCTGTCCCCACCGATCATTGGACGCTACAGTGTCCAGCGGGACTGACTCAGGACCGGCAACCACCCTGTCGGCTCCTTGCGGGTCAGTTGATGCAAACCGGATTTTTCGTCAAGCGACAACGGGGAATGATCGTATATGACTGATCTGCCTAAGGTTACGCTAACGACGCTGCCACATTATTGCATTCTTCCACGTGCGCCCTATTCAATGCGCTCCAAGGTTGGTAATCTAACCCCCAGTACCTTTTGAAAACACCTCCTGATGTGTGTTAACCAATAGGGACTCGGCCGCCTTTTCGTAAGAATTGCCCGCCTGTCCAAATTCGACCCAAGACCGCATGGAAATTGTGATGATCAATAATGTCCCCTTCGGTCATTTCGAGCTCTCTTCAGACAGTTGACGATTTGCCGGGCGGATCGGATTTGGCGCTATCGCCCTCTTTTCGGAGATGAAGCATCGTTCCTCTGGGAAATCCTGTGGTTTCGCGAACCACCAGCTGGGTCTCGATAGGATAGTCACGCTTCGGCGCTGGCGTCTGCTCCACCTGCGCCCTCAGCGCCATAACCGCCTCCCGAGCCAAATCGAAGCATGACATTTGGATGGTGGTTAGTGGCGGAATCGTCATCTGCGTTATATGAATATTGTCAAATCCAATGATTGAGAGGTCATCGGGTACTCGCAGCCCGGCTCGGTATGCTTTGTGCAGCACTCCGATTGCTGTCATGTCATTCGAGCACATCACCGCTGTGGGCAACTTGGCTCCGGCCAACAGTTTCTCTGCCGCGGCTATGCCGCCTTCCATAGTGTGGTCGCCTTCAACGATCCACTTTGGATCGACCGCGATGCCGCATTCCTGTATTGCGCGCTGAAACGCTGCCAGACGCGAATGCGCCGAATGCAACCGGAGCGGCCCGGTCACGAACGCGATATCCCGGTGCCCCAGCGCAGCCAGGTGCTGCACGCCCTGCCGGATTCCGTGATGGTAGTCCACCCGCAACAGGCTGATGCCCGGCCGGTCCGGCCCCACATCCACAAACACCAGCGGCACATGACGGTCCGCCAACTGGTCCAGCAGCGGCTCTTCAATGCCGAAGGTCATCACTGCCACGCCTTCGGCCTTGCGCTCAACCATGCGGCGAATGCAACCCTTCATCCGCTCTGGATCATAATTGGTCGAGCCGATGAGGATTTCATATCCGTGCTCGACGGCCGCGTCCTCGAATCCTTGAATCAATTCGGGGAAAAACGGGTTGGTAATCTCGGAGACGATGAGCCCGAGAAGCCGGCTACGTCCAGAGACGAGGGCGCGGGCCTGGGTGTTGGGCAAATAGTTAAGTTCCCTGATCACTTCCCAAACCCGTTTAGCCATTTTGAGATTCACGGTAGGGTTGTGGTTGATGGTGCGCGAGACCGTAGCGATTGAAACGTTGGCGAGCTGCGCCACCGTATGAATATTCATGCGCGCAGAATTTCGTTTGGAGTTGCGTTTGATCTTAGGGGTGTGCTCAGTCATGGGCGCATTGAAGAATGCGTTTACAGGATACCCCATATGATGCGACCTTGACATCCCATGGATACAGAATCTAACGTCGAATATTTGGGAAAAGGTTTACCGAAGCCGACAGCTTCCATGACCTAGCTCGCTTGTCTGAGCCAGGTGGCGACCGGGCACAACGCATCCTGGAGGAGCTTCATGCAATTGTTGTGTTTGCAAACCGAGGTTTTTGAAGCCATCCTCGAAATCGCCCGACACGGGCTGGTGCTGTATATGCGCGCTACTCGACCGATGATCGCTGCGGCGTGATTCGCGGCTACACGGGTCCAGGTAAATTCACCGACGATCCTCTCGAGACCTTCGGCGGCGCGGGCGTAGCCGAGATTCCGCAGTTGCAGAAGCTGCTGAAGTACATCTGCCGCGAAGGCTTCGAACACCACGTAGCCGCCAACTTCAGCAACGTTTCCAGGGCCATTCATGAGGCAGCAACACGGTATCTTGGGTGGGAGTCTTTTGTCCACGGGCAACTGGAAGACTAGGAACGCAAGATGACCATAGTTGCAGGAGCTGATTTTGGAACGATTAGGGTGCGGCGGCAAGACTGTGTCTTTCGCATGGCAGGGACATCGGCTGACACTTGACGCCAACTGGAAGGGCAAGAAGCCGGAGGCCGCGCAGTTGTGCAATGGTATCTGCCGGGCCATGGACGATCCGACGCGAATCTGTTGCGGGTAAACGTTCTCCCTATTGCCAAATACCCGCGTCTTCGAATAATATGGCCTCCCATGAGTAAACGATCTTTTGCTATCGCTCTCTTTCCGGTTTTGGCGTTGCCGTGGAGCCTGTTCGCCCAGGCACCCTCGCTGACTGTTCAGGTGGATCATCCCACCGCGAAGGTCAGCCCAACACTCTATGGCCTGATGACCGAAGAGATCAATTTCTCCTACGACGGAGGGCTCTACGCCGAACTGGTCCGCGACCGAACCATTGGCCAGGACTGGCAGGCGCTCGCTCACTGGACGATGGTGGCGCGGGGGAACTCCGTAGTCGACATTTCAGCCGATGCGCAGACCGGTCCGAGCGCAGCTTTGCCGCGCAGCCTGAAGGTGCGCGTGACCACGGCGACGGATGCTGCGCCGGCCGGCGTGCAAAACGACGGCTACTGGGGGTTCCCGGTCCAGCCCCAGACGGCTTACAGCGGGTCCTTCTACGCAAAGACCGATAGCGCCGGGGTTCCGGTCACCGTCAGCCTGGTGAACGATGAGACGGGCGCAACTGCGGCCAGCGCGACGGTCACCGGCCTGACCGGTGACTGGAAGCAGTACACCTTTGCGCTCAAGACCGCGCAGGTTCCCGTCACCGCGAACAATCATCTGATTCTGACCATCCCGCGCCCGGCAACGGTCTGGTTCGGCCTGGTTTCGCTTTTTCCGCCGACCTATCATGACCGTCCCTACGGCAACCGCATCGACATCATGGAGAAGCTGGCGGCGATGCATCCAAAGTTTCTGCGCTTGCCGGGCGGCAATTATCTTGAGGGGGACCACATCTCCGAGCGCTTCGAGTGGAAGAAGACCATCGGTCCGCTGGTGGACCGGCCCACCCATCCCAGCCCATGGCACTACCGGTCTTCGGACGGCATGGGGTTGCTCGAGTTTCTGGAATGGTGCGAAGACCTGAAGATTGAGCCGGTGCTTGCGGTGTATGCCGGCTATTCCATGATGCAGGAGCACGTCGAACCTGGCTCGGCGCTCGAGCCTTACATCCAGGATGCCCTCGATGAGATCGAGTACGCGACCGGGGACGCCAATACCAAGTGGGGCGCAGAACGCGCGAAGGACGGGCATCCAGCACCGTTCCCGCTACACTACGTTGAGATCGGCAATGAAGATTGGTTCGACCGTTCGGGTTCCTATGACGGCCGCTATGCACAGTACTACAAGGCGATCAAGCAGCGCTACCCGGACTTACAGTTGATCGCTACCGCCCCAATCAAAAGCATAAAGCCGGATGTGCTCGACGAGCACTTTTACATGGCGGCTGAACAGTCATTCGCGGACTCGAACCACTACGACAAGACCGACCGCAACGGGCCGAAGATCTTCGTAGGCGAATGGGCGACCCGCGAGGGCGAGCCCACGCCGAACCTGCAGGCAGCCCTCGCTGACTCCGCCTGGATGACGGGCATGGAGCGCGACAGCGACATCATTGTCATGGCCAGCTACGCACCGCTTTTTGTGAACGTAAACCCCGGCGGCATGCAGTGGGAGACTGACTTGATCGGCTACGATACGCTCACCAGTTATGGCTCGCCGAGTTACTGGGCGCAGGTGCTGTTTGCGACCCATCTGGGGACAGAGGTGGTCGCCAGCACCCTGGCCAACACCGGTCCGCGTGTCTACACATCGACGACGCGCGACGAAAAGCGGCGAAAGCTGTTCGTCAAGGTGGTGAATGCGTCTTCGGATGCGGCGCCGCTGAACATTGTGCTGGATGGCATTCCCAGCGTTGCTCGGGAAGCGAAACTGATCACTCTGAGCGGCAAGACGCCCAACGCCACCAACAGCATTACGAATCCTGACGAAGTTGTGCCCGTCGAGCACCACATTCAAGTCGCAGGACCGAAGTTCGAGCACAGCTTCGCGCCCTACTCGGTCAATGTGCTGGAGCTGAGTTACTAGAGAGTCGATGTCGCGAGCTTGCCTCCACCGTTGCCCTGCTGCGCGCTGCAACGCAAGCGGCGGCCAACGGCGAGAATTTCCGAGAGGCCGGAAAGCACGTCCTCTAGCTCAAAAGCGAAGTCGATCTCTAACGCAGTTCAGATTGACGGCCATGGCTCCAACTCCCGGAGAACGAATATGGTTCAGCACACACGTCGGACATTCCTAAAGGCTGGAGGCGCTGCGGCAATCGCTTCACTCACAAGCGCGCAGTTGGGCTATGGCAGGGGCTCGCCGGGCGCGCGCGTTGCAATCACCCCGGCGCTCGATCAGTTTGGATATGGCGAGGTTGAGTTGTTGGAAGGGCCCATGCGCCAACAATTCGACGAGAATCACGCTTTCTTTCTCGCACTCAATGAAGACATGCTGCTCAAGCCGTTCCGGCAGAGGGCGGGACAGCCGGCTCCGGGCGGCGACATGGGTGGATGGTACGATAACTCCCCAGAATTCGATCCTCATGGAAGCTTTCATGGATTTATCCCAGGACATAGCTTTGGACAATATCTTTCGGGACTTGCGCGAGCGTATGCAGTAACTGGGTCAGAGCCGACGCGGGCCAAGGTGCGGCGGCTGGTGCGTGCGTTTGCGCCCACCGTTACCGCAAAGTTCTATGAAGGCTATCATCTGCCCGCCTACACTTACGACAAAACAAGTTGTGGGCTGATCGATGCTCATCAGTTTGCCGCGGATGAGGCGGCTCTGGATGTGCTGAATGCAGCGACCGATGCCGTACTGCCGCATCTGCCGCGCAAGGCGCTGTCGCGATCGGAACAGTATGCCCTGCCGCAGAAGGATGAGGCGTACTGCTGGGATGAAACCTACACTCTGCCCGAAAACCTCTTTCTGGCCTATCAACGAGGCGGAGGCGGCCGTTATCGCGACCTGGCCATCCGTTTTCTTGAGGATGACCTGTATTTCAACCCGCTGTCGGAGGGGAACAATGTTCTGCCCGGCGAGCATGCCTACAGCCACGTCAATGCTTTTAGCAGCGCCATGCAGGCCTATCTTGTGCTGGGAAGCGAGAAGCATCTTCACGCGGCGCAAAATGGATTTGATTTTCTGCGCGGGACGCAGAGTTTTGCCACCGGCGGATGGGGTCCCGATGAGTTATTCCGGAAGCCGGGCAGCGGAGAAATGGGCGAGAGCCTGAAAAACACGCACGCGAGCTTTGAGACTCCCTGTGGCGCCTACGGGCATTTCAAGATCACGCGGTACTTGTTACGAGTAACTCGCGACAGCCGTTACGGCGATAGCATGGAACGCGTTCTGTATAACACGATTCTCGGCGCCAAGCCTCTCAAGGAGGGCGGGGCCAGCTTCTATTACTCGGACTACAACAACCATTTTGCCAACAAAGGATACCACAGGGATAAGTGGCCGTGCTGCTCTGGAACTTTTCCTCAGATTACCGCCGATTATGGAATCAGTTCGTACTTCCACGATGGCGACGGAGTCTATGTGAACCTGTATACGCCGTCGCGTGTGACCTGGGATCGCGGAGACGCGCGCGTCACGCTCACGCAACGGACGAATTATCCGTTTGATCTGTCGTCGCAGATTGAGATTTCCGCAGACAAGACGGCCGCGTTTGCCATCCACCTGCGGATACCCGGATGGGCCGGGCCCAAAACCACGGTAGCGGTAAACGGCCGCCGCGTCTCAGCCGATCTCATCCCCGGCAGCTTCGCCCGCCTGGACGCCACATGGAAAAACGGAGACCGGATCGAAGTCGAGTTTGAAGCCAGAACAACTCTTGAAGCCGTGGATACGCAACATCCCGATGTGGTTGCTCCTGTCAGTGGGCCGCTTGCTCTGTTTGGGGTTGGTGGAATCCCTAATACGTTGCGGCGAGCCGAACTGCTGGGGGCCGGCAGGATTTCCAGCGGATCGAGCACATGGCAGGTCAAGACTGAGGCGGGGATTCTTACGCTCAAGCCGTTTGCATCCATCGGCGACGAACAGTATCGCCTTTATCATTCGGTCGAAGCCTGATTCCGCGCAAGGAAGATGAGCCCCCGGGGGCTCGGTTCATTCTGAATTGGAGAGAAAAATGTCTCGCTCCTTTCGCACTGATGTCATGCTGGCAGCGGTTGTTATCGCGGCCATGGTTTGGCTTCCCGATTCCAGGGCCCAGGAGGCGAAGGCTCTTCACCTGACGGGCGACTTCGCGGGCACGCACGATCCCTCGATCGGCCGCGAAGGAAACAAGTATTACGTGTTCGCTACCGGCTTTGCACCGGGTGGAGGACAGTTTGCGATCCGCTGCTCGGACAACCTGACCGAATGGAAGCTATGCGGTCGCGTCTTTGACGAAATCCCGTCTTGGATTCACGAGGCAAGCCCAGGAACAAAGGAGCTTTGGGCTCCAGACATCTCGTACTTCAATGGAAGGTATCACCTGTATTATGCCTACTCCTTGTTCGGTGTGAACACCTCGGGAATAGCTCTCGCTACCAATGAAACACTGGACCCGCAAAGCCCCAGGTATCGCTGGAAGGACGAGGGATTGGTGCTGCGCTCCACGGCTACCGACGACTTTAACGCGATCGACCCAAACATCGTGCTCGACTCCAATGGGCAACCGTGGCTGAGCCTGGGCAGTTTCTGGTCGGGAATCAAGATGCGAAAGATCGACCCGGCAACCGGCAAGTTGTCGGATACCGACACGCGAACCTACGCATTGGCGGGCCGTAGACCGCCTGAGCAGCCTGAACCCGCAAAACCTGGACTTCCGCCGGACTGGCAAGCCATTGAAGCGCCTTTCGTGGTCCATCACGACGGCTATTACTACCTCTTTGTTTCCTTCGATCTATGCTGCCGGGGACTGAAGAGCAGCTACCGGACCATGGTGGGGCGTTCCAGGCAGGTGACAGGTCCCTACGTCGACCGCGAGGGAGTTCCCATGCTTCAGGGGGGTGGTACGTCGTTGCTGGTTGGCAACCAGCGCTGGCTGGGGCCGGGTGGCGAGTCGGTTCTCCAGAGGACCGAAGGCGACCTCATAGTATTCCATGCCTATGACGCGGCGACGGGCAAACCGGCGCTGCAAATCTCCACTCTGGCATGGAAGGACGGCTGGCCGCATGCGGCTCTGGCAACCACAGGAGAAGCAAAATAGCGCGCAGTCCATACATGGTTTTGGGGAACGAAATGCGCCTCTGGGGCGCCGGCGGAATCTACCCACTGGAACTATCGCGCGAGGCCGACGCGCCGCAAGAGGTCGTCAAAGCGCGGGTCGGAACGCAAGGGGTCAAGGCAGGGATCGATCTTGAGATACACAAGCCCCACATCATGCGCATTATAAGCCTCTTCCAGCCATTTAAATGCTTCCTGTTTCTTGCCCAGGCCGGCATAGACGAGCGCTATTTCGTACCTGCCAACACCGTTTTTTCGTACGTGCTCTTCCAGTTGCGAAATGGTCTTTCGGGCCATGTCCACTTGGCCCGCGCGGGCATACGCATTGCCCAAATGGCCCAGTGAATCCGGTCCATTGCCCGACTTCAGGAATTCGCTAATGGATTCCGCGTACATGCTCTTTTCCGCGTAAATATCGCCTAGAAGAAAGCTCCAATCTGGGGGATTGATGTCCAGTTCGCGAACCGTTCGGACCAAGGACAGCGCCTGGTCATATTGACGAGAGAAGTAATCGATAAATCCCTCATAGTGGAAGGAGCGGCCGGAAACAGGGTCGAGGTCCACGCCGCGCTCCACTTCCGCAAGGGCTTCGCGCTGTTGGCCCGTTCGCACCAGGTAAAAGGCGTATTTCTGATGGATGATCGCTGAATTTGGATTGAGTTCCAGCGCCCGATGGAACTCCGTCGCCGCAGCTGCCCAGTCCCAGTCCAGAGTCATCGCACTATTGGCTAGTTCTGCATGGCCCTCAGGCAGCGAATCATCCAACTCAATTGCCCTCGTTGCTTCGCTCTTCTGCTTGGAAAACGCATTCTTATAAGCCATCTGGCCGGATTCACCCAGCCGGCCATAGCAATTTGCCAATGCCGCATGCGCCTGTGCATAGTTTGGATCCCTGGCGAGGGCCTGGTTGAAATAGTCGATTGCGCTCTTGCAATCGTCCGCATCCAATTGGAGAATGCCATGCAGGTACGAATCCTGGGCCTCGGGGTCAATCGGCCGGCCGCGGGCCAGTCGCGCTTGCTCAAGCGGCGTCACGGTGATGCTGATCTCATCCGCAATCGCTTTCGCCACTTCTCCCTGCAAGTCCAGAACGCTGGTCATGTCGCGGACATACGTGTGAGCCCAGATGGGACGATCGGTCCTGGCATCGATCAACTGGGCGCTGATGCGCACCTGGTTGCCCTCGCGCTGTACGCTCCCCTCTACGACCCCGCCCACGGCCAACTCACGGGCGATCTCGGGCAGCTTCTTCTTGGTGCCCTTGTAAGTCATTGCCGATGTCATGGAAATTACGCGTAATGTGGAAACCTGGCCAAGGTCATTGATCAACTCTTCGGTCATCCCATCGGCGAAAAACTCCTGGCCTGGATCGCCGGAGAGATTTTTCAACGGCAGGATCGCGATGGAACGAATCTCCTGCCGGGCATGCGAATCGCTGTACCACTTCATAAAGCCCGCAAAACCGGCCAACGCGATCAATGCAAATCCGATGACGACGCCCACCAGGATACGCGGCGAGCGCCGCAGTTTCTGCACGGGAGGACGGGGCGCCTCTGCGACTCGCGCCGCAGGCAGCTCCAAGGCTTGGCCATTACCGTGGGCGATGGTTTGTTGCGCGGAGGTCAGAGGAACAACTTCGCTTTTCGGCTGAGCCGTCGTCCGCAACGGCACAAAGGTGAACCTCGGCACATAGGATCCGCTCGGCAGTTCGATGCGGACCGCCGGTGTTTCATCTGTTTCCAGGTAGTATTGCGAGAGCCTTTTTCGAACCTCAGTGGCTTTGACCCGTACCACGGAATCGTTTCCCGTGTCGTAATTGACCGGGCGCCCGAACATCTCTGCCCCAATCATCCGCTCTCGCAAGCTGTCGACTTCCCCTTCCAGCGCATGTTCAACGATCAGGTGGAGAAAGTCCTGGGTGCGTTTACTCCCTGCGAAGGCATGGCTGGCCACGACGTCCTTGAGGTGAAGCCGAACTAAACCGATTTGCTCAGAACTTAGGACGTCCGGCTTCCAAGTTGAATCAGCTGTTGACATGACGCACTCAGTTCCTCGTGGTTTCCCACTATACCACCACCACAGCAAACGTTGCGAGGGCAGGAAAAAGCACTGATCGTCGATTTTAATAACATTATGAAAAATAAGGACTTGTATGCAACAAACGTCCCAACAAACCGTTAATAGCGTTGCAGGTTTCTGGCGCTGGTGTTGGAATGAGCACGCTCTGCAACGCAGTAAGAGTCTGGCCCTTTTCCAGAAAACGCTTACTTGGGGTGCGGATGTTGCCGTAGGTTGTATATTTGGAGGAACTTTAAGAAGACGTTTTCTGCACGAGAGAAAAGGAGTGCCGCCAGTGCTATGGGGCACCCTGGAGGCTCCCAGGAACGTTTCCGAAGTCTGCTGACAACTCAAAATCGGGCCGGTAAGTGAAGTGAAGTGAAGAAAATGGGCCCTTGGTGTGCAAGCGCTCCCGCTTCCGTAGCAACTACGAAGCGAACGCAAGAAGTACGCGTGGCGGGAGTAAACATTGACTGCAGGAACCTTTGCTCAGGAGGCAAATCATGAATCATCCCACAACGCAAAATCCCTCAATTGTGGGGCGGCCCCTTTCGAGGAGACCGATACGGGGATTCCTCGGAGTCTGCTTTGTGTTGATCACCATGCTTGTGGCCCTGGCGCCTCAGGTGTGGGGCCAGGAAAACGCAACCATCAACGGAACCGTCAGCGACTCAACTGGAGCGCTGGTTCCGAATGCCGCAATCACACTCACCAACCCCGCGACCGGGCAGGTAAGACAGTCCGTATCGAACTCCTCGGGAGCCTATCTTTTCCCGAACGTGGGCATCGGCGCCTATACGCTGAGCGCTTCAGTCACAGGCTTTCAGAAATACACAAAGACCAACATCGTGGTGAACGTTGCCGCGTCTCTGGAAGAGAATATTGCCCTCACAGTCGGTAGCCAGGCGCAGACGGTCACAGTGGCCGCGGACGCCTTGCAGGTCCAGTCGGAAACCAGCGAAGTGAGCACGCTGATCAGCGGCGAGCAGGTTGCGCAGTTGGCCACCAACGGCCGCAACGTCACCGCGCTTGCGGCTCTCGGCTTGGGAGTGTCAAACAACTTGCCGCCCTTCAGCGGCGTCAACGCCCTGACATCCGCCAACGGCATTAGCTTCAATGGAACCCGCACCGAACACAACATCTACCTGTTGGACGGGGCCGAACAGAACGATCGCGGCTGCGGCGGCTGCTTCATGAACCTGCCCTCACAGGATGCGATCGCCGAATTCCAGACTCTGGACAGCAACTACAGTCCCGATTACGGCATCGGCTCCGGCGGAACCATCCTCATGGTGCTCAAATCCGGAACCCATAACTTCCACGGAGAAGCCTATGAGTTCAACCGCAATACGGACTACGACGCGGCCGACTATTTCAGCAAGACCGTGCCTGAGTTCAAACTGAACGAACCCGGCGGCAATATCGGCGGCCCGCTGTGGATTCCGCATGTGTATAACGAAAGCCGCAACAGAACGTTCTTCTTCTGGAATGAAGAGTGGCGGCGGCTGATTCAAGGCAGTTCGCCTTCGATTGACAATACCATCCTCGCCAGCAACTTCCCGACGGCCGGACAGCCATTGGCCTATACGATTCCAGCCGGCGGGCCGACCCCGATCGTTCCCGTCACCACCGACCCAGCCAAACTGGCCCTCTACAAGGCTGACGGTTTGACGGCCGGAAGCGCCTTTCCCAAGAACATCATTCCCGCCAACCTGATCGACCAGAACGCGGTTCTTGAGGTAAACGCGGGGACCTTCCCGAAGCCGAACTACAACAACGGCACTCAGTACATCGCCTCCATTCCTCAGCCCACCGATGTCCGTGAAGACGTGGTTCGTATCGACCACGCCATCAACAACAAGTTCCAGTTGATGGGCCATTACCTCCATGACACGCTGCTGCAAAACTATTTCCCGCCGCTATGGGGCGACAGCACGTATCCGACGGTGGGCACGACCATGACCAATCCGTCTTTTACGGCGGCCATCAAGCTGACGCAGACCTATACGCCCAATCTGCTCAATGAGACCGCATTCCTTTACAGCGGCAACAAGATCACCCTCACTCCCATCAACGGTGCGGGCGCCAATTTTACCCAGCCCAGCGGGTGGACGGCTAAGAGCTTCTTCCCGGTCGGCGATGCCGCAACCAACGACATGCCCGAGATCGATCTACAGGGATCGCCACTGAATGTGCAGTGGAGCGAAAGCTACTATCCCTGGAAGAACGGCTACGAAGGCTTCGAGTACCGGGACGATCTATCCTGGACCAAAGGCCGGCACCAGTTGAAGTTCGGCTTTAGCTTGCTGCACGACTACAAGAACCAGCAACTGCAGGCAAACACCCAGGGGAGCGCGGCTTTCAACTCGAGCAACTTTTCCGGCGACTCGTATATCAATTTCATGCTCGGAGACGCCTCCGCCTTTACCCAGCTGCAGTTCCTGTACGACAAACACTGGGTCAACAACAACTACGGGCTATATTTCAACGACAACTGGCACGTCACTCCCCAGTTGACCCTCAACATCGGACTCCGTTACGACGGATTGCCGCACGCCTTTGAGCGGTATAACCAGTTTTCGAATTTCGTGATCGGGGACTATAACGCCGCGCAGGGCAATCCGGTCACCGCGGCCGGCACGCTGCTTCCCTCTTCGCTCGCGACTTTCCCCGGAACCACCGGCTCGTTTTATCTCAACGGCATTGAGGAAGCCGGCGTCAATGGCTTCCCCCGCGGAAACGTCAAGAACTATTACGACACTATCGAGCCGAGAATAGGCTTTGCCGACAACATTTTCGGCAACGGAAAGACGGTTCTCCGGGGCGGGTTCGGAATGTTCTATGAGCGCGTTCAGGGCAACGATGTCTACAACGCCGCCTTGAATCCACCGTTTGCGTACCAACCCTCCGCCAACAACGTTTACTTCTCCAGCCCCAACACCAGCGCCTTGACTGGAGCCACAACCACTCAGTCCTTCCCGTCGACAATGACCAACATCAAGTACGCCTATCATCCTCCCGGAACGGCTGATTTCAGCCTTGGAGTTCAACGGGAGCTTGCTCCATCGGTCATCGCGGTGGTGCAGTATGTCGGCTCTATCGGCTGGGACCAGAGCGACGACCGGCAGATCAACACCTTGCCTTTGGCCAACCTGGACTCGGCCTGCCCCGTCAATCCCACCAGTCCTTACTGCGACCGGGAGGAAGTGGCCAACGGAACATTGAATGCCAACCTCTACCGCAACTATCCCGGCTTCAGCAACATCAACCAGGAGGAGAACGAGAGCAACTTCGACTACGACTCTCTCCAGGTAGGTGTGCGCATGGAGAACCGGCATGGGCTAACGACGCAGGTGGCCTACACCTGGTCTCACAATATCGATGAGTTCAGCAACGATCTCTATGGGGTCTCCAATCCGTACAACCCGAAGTACGACCGCGGTTCGGACGATACGTTCGACCGGCGTCACGACTTGAACGTGAGCTACGTTTACACCCTTCCGTGGTTCACGAAGAGCTCGAACGTCGCGGCGCGCGAAGTCCTTGGAGGCTGGCAAGTCTCCGGCGTAACCTTCGCGGAAAGTGGGGTGCCTCTGTACATCGCCTACACCGGCCCCGACGTTGTCGGTCTTTCCTGCTGCTTTACCAACCGGCCGAATCAGGTGTCCAAGGTTACCTACCCCAAGACGACGGCCGCGTGGTTTAGCAAGAGTTCGTATGCAGATCCGACCGCTCCCTGGGCCGGCGGCTCGAACCAGGGCTTTGGCAACGCAGGAAAAGATTCAGCCGTGGGACCGGGAATCTTCAACTGGAATCTGTCCCTGTCCAAGACAATTCCCCTCACAGCCCACGAGGGACCGAGGATTGAGTTGCGATTCGAGTCCTTCAATACCTTCAACCATACGAATTTCCAAGGCGTCGATACGGGCTCCCACGACGGGAACTTCGGAGCGGTCACGAGTGACTACGGACCCCGCACGATGGAGCTTGGCGGCAGGATCGTTTTCTGATGTGTGACCTTCCTTGGGCGCAACAGCGGATTGACCGCTGTTGCGCCCTCTTTTTTTGCGTTGCGCGCGGCCGGTGGTTTGCTTGTTGCCTTCCCGGCAAGTGACAATGGGAATGGAGATGGATTTGGATTTGAAACGGCTTGCGCATCTGGGGATCTTCCTTGCGGCGGCAATGGCAATGGGATCTGTGAACGGCGCCGGCCAGGCGCCCGTGGTGAATCAAGGCCAGGCGGCAGCGGCTGCGGACGATCAACGCAAGACGGCGTTTGCGCTGGAACAACAGGGCAAGAATGCCGAGGCCGAGACCGCATGGCGCGCGGTTTTGCAAGGTCATCCCGCGAATGCCGAGGCGTACGCTCATTTGGGCTTCCTTGAAGCTCGCCAGGAACGCTACACAGAGGCTGTTCCCCTTTATCGCAAGGCTTTGACGCTGAATCCGGCCATGCCCGGCTTGCGGCTGAATCTCGGCCTGTCGCTCTTCAAGTCCGGTGCGCCCAAGCAAGCGATCCAGACTTTTCTTCCGCTTCTAAAGAGTGCGCCTCCATCCTCGCCCGAGGCGCTGCGCCTGACTACCCTCATCGGGCTGGCGCACTATGGGCTGGGAGAATACGCGACCGCGGTTCCTTATCTGAAGCAGGCTACAGCCGCCGACCCGCAGAATCTGCCCTTCCGCCTCGCTTTGGCGCATAGTTGCCTCTGGTCCAAGCAATATCAATGCGTTCTCGATGTCTACAAGGAGATCCTGTCGCTGAATGCGGAGTCGGCCGAAGCCGACATGCTGGCAGGCGAGGCTCTGGACGAGATGAAAAACACTGCCGCCGCTACGGAGCAGTTCCGCGCCGCAGTCAAAGCCGATCCCAGAGAGCCGAATGTGCATTTCGGCCTGGGCTACCTGCTGTGGGGCCTGATGCAATATGACGAGGCGGCCCAGGAGCTCCAGGCCGAGCTTGCCAACAACCCGGACCACGCCCAGGCGCTGGCCTATCTGGCGGACACCGACATGCGATTGAGCCATCCCGAGGCTGCACCGCCGCTGCTCGAGAAGGCCATCCGGATCGACCCCGGAATTGAACTGGCGCACCTTGACCTAGGCATTCTGGATGCCGATGCCGGGCACAAGGAAGACGCCTTGCGAGAACTGAAGATTGCCGAAAAGCTAAGTCCCGACGACCAGAATGTGCACTGGCGGCTGGCGCGGTTTTATCAGGCAACGGGGAGGAAAGACGAAGCAAAGGCCGAGTTCGACAAGACCCGCAGTTTGCAGAAGGCCGCCGACGAGACGATCTTCAAGAAGCTCCATGAAGCCCAGGAGAAAGGAAAGCCCGCAGACAAAGCTCCCGACGCGCCGCTTTCCAGGTAAAGGCGACGCCCGGATATACAACTTATAGGTCTTGCCATGATTCCCCGGTAACAAGCGTGCTCGGGGTCCTCTGTCAACTCTTCCCCCGCAGCGCTGCGGCTGGAATTGTAACCGACCCCATGCGGCCGGAGTTCTCATCCACCACGATAATCCGCATCGACCCGGCATCTGGCTTTTTCTCAATGTATTGGTCGAATGGGATTCCCTCCTGCAGCAGCTTCGCGTAGGTGGCGGGCTTCAATGTCAGAGTCAGCGTCTGCCCGGTAATCCGTGCATGGAGGCCCTCATCGTCTCTTTGGATCAGAAAGACATCCAGCTTATCCACCCAATGTTCGGCCTGCTGCTTCAGCGCCAGGTCGTTAGTGGCGATGTTGAGCTTGACCGTGGCCCCCTCGGATGCTGCCACCGGATTGGCGCTCACCGCGATCTCGCTTACATCGAGGGCCTGCCAGACCGCCCGTTGGAACCGCTCTTTGAGCGTGGCCGGCTCCTTGGCGTATTCGTAACCCGTGCGATAGCGCAGCGTCACGCCGCGCCGCGCGGCCAGTTTCACGGTCAGCAGGTGGTACTGGTCGTCGGCTGGAGTGTCGGGCGTAAAGCCGAGCAGATATGCGGCACGGCCATCCGCAATCACTTCGTCGAGATTCTTTGCAATCTGGCCGTTGCGGCGAAAGGCGCGGCCGCCGGTGGCTTCCGCCATCTCTTGTATCGCGGCCTGAATGGGGTGGAGATCCTGCTGCATCTCGGCGGCGACGCGGCCTGGCGCTTGCCCACCCGCTTGAGCCCCCGGCGGTGCGGTAACACTTGGCGACAGCTGTACGTTGCGGCCCAGAAGACTGGGATCGATGGCATTGGTCTCCAACTGCGATGCGTCGAGGGGATAGACACTGACGTGGGCGTCGTTCAAAGCCTCCTGCGCGCGCAGGACATAGCCTTCAACGTGCTTGCTTCCCTTGTCGCTTCCCACTGCCTGGTTGGTCCAGTCAGCCAACACGTTGTCGCTGGTGATCCACACCAGGTTCTTGTGGCCGGGGATGACAGCAAGATGCCGGGCCACGCCGGCCAGGATGGGGAACGCGCTGCGCCCAGGATTACTGCCATTGTCGCGCAGTTGAGGATCGACCATGGTGGCGGTATCGGGCGCCATGTTGATGTTTCCATTTACGAATTGCAGATCCGTTGGGTTAAGTACATAGTCGAACTGTTGCCGATTGCGCTGTTCCATCTCCTGCGCCTGGGCCAGGTCTTGTGCGCTGGGCATCCATCCATGCAGCTTCGACGCAAGCAAGGCGTGGTCGGCCGTCCTTTCCTCCAGAACCTGAAAACCGTGCGCGTTCATGACATACAGTCCCACGACTTCGTTCGCCGGAAGAGACTGCAGAAACCGCAGTATCTCCCCACGGGCATAAGTCAGATCGGGCCACGCCAGGTTGCTCGGGTCGAGCAAGAGAATCGTCGTACTGCCTTCCGTAACTCCGGCTCCAGGTTGTGCGTCTACTCTGTCCGCGCGGCGATTGGAAAATACGGGCTGACCCGGTGTCAGGCCCGACTCCTTTGCGGACTCCACGCCTGCCTGGCTGAAGGACCGCACCGTCTGCTTGCGTCCGTTGTCGTATATCTCGAAGTCCTCCGGTTTCAGGTCCGTCACCGGATGGCCCTTCTTGTCGAAGGCCACCAGCCCAACGTCCACCAAGCGCGCGGTCATGCGCAGGGTGAAGCTAGAATTCGTCGAGCCAGTTTGTGGATTTGCGGGAGGTTCGGGCAGCCCGGTTGCTTGCGCCACATTGATCTCCGGCGTCGCGGGTTCCGGCGCGGGAGGTTCCGCTGGAGTTGACGCCGCCGCAGGAGTCGCGGGCGCAACAGGAGCACTGGCCTCCGCCGGAGCTGTCTCCACCGGAGCTTCGGCCGGAGCAGGCGAGCCGGCGTCGCTCATCTCCGCAGTCGGACTGGAGGCGGGTTGCTTCATCTCCGCTTCCGCGCTGTTGCCGGTCAGAATGCGCGCGTCAGCGCGAAACAGGTGATATTGCTCAAAGACAACATCGTTGAGCAGGGTCTGAAGGTGCTCCCGAGTATCCCTGTTGTCCTTATCCAGCAGTTTGCCGCGATAGCGCTGCATCTCGTCGGCATCGGAAGCCAGCGCCGGCGAAACCGTGATGGAGACACTCTTGATCGGGCAGATGTAAGTCTTGCCCCCGATCTCCACGGGACCATATTCGACCACGATGTCGGACCTGACAAGCGGATCGGTCGGCTGCAGGTCCGCCTCCAGCGTCAGGCGAAGGACCGCTCCATTCAGCGGATCGACAGTGATCTCGCCGTGATAGCCGGAAAGTCGCTTGAAAGCACCGTTCCCGTGATCTCCACGAACACAGCAGAACTCCACCCTGTAATGCGACTGCTCTCTGGGAACCGCATAATGAAAGACCGCCTCCGCACCGGCCGCGGCCTGCTCCCAATGGCTCCAGACGAGCTTGCCATGTGAAGAATCCACCAGCACCGTCCCGAGAATCAGCCCGAAGACTCCAGAGGTTGTCAACGCCGGCGCTGCCTGCTGGGATGGGCTGCCCTTCGCCGCTCCAGAATCCACTACTTCCTTGCCGTCGCGGTAAAGCAAAGTGGCGCTGGTTCTGGCTACGGGGTGCAATGGGCGATAGCCGGTGTCCAATTGCCTGGGTGGCGTATCTTCAAAGTGAATCGTATCTCGTGTCGCAAAGAAGTCGGGCAACTTGGAAATGGTTCTGACGGCATAGTCCACGGCCTGAGCCATGATCTTGCGTTGCGTGTCCAAATCCGGCGTGGCCGTGGCGGGAATCTCCGCGGCGGGAGGATCGAGAAACGCCGACTGATCGGCCAACGCAACCAGCGCCTGCCGGGACTCGGGGCCGGGTGAGTCTGCCTCCCAGCGCGAAAGCTTCGCGGCGCTCAGCCGTTCGGTAAGTTCAAGGTCGGATAGTTGCTTGGCTAACTTCACATCGGGCTTGCCATGGCCCGCGGCCAGCACATGCTCTAACTGCTCCACGGTAACTCGTGTAGCTGCGAAGCCCGGCAGGGCAATTCCCGCCGCCAATAACAGAAGTCCCAGCTTTTGCATCACGCGATCCCTCGCCAGACGCGCACTCAACCGTAAAAGACAGTGTCTTCGATGATCCAGTCACTAATCGGCACGTCGTACAACCAGGCGTGGAAGACGGTAAGCTCCGCAAAAATCCTCAGACGATCATCCTATCTCAATTGTAATAGCCGGTGTTTGTGAGCGCCTTCAGCCCCGGCTTGTCGACAACCACTTTCAGGTCGTGATACTCATTCTTCTTATCCGCGCGTGGAGGATCGAACGAGATCGTATAAAAGGCGTTTGCATCCTGGATACAACTGTCGATCTCCGAGGCCAGGTCGTTGCTGGGAGGCAGGACGCGTCCCCCGCTTTGTACGGCAAGCACTTTCAAGCCCAGGTTGGAGGGGCTTGCCTTCTGGGCTGACTTAACGCCCTTCAGGAAGTCTTCATAAAGGAACGTGCCCGAGCCGGATTGTCCCGCTGAGATGCTGTAGAGCGCGATGTGCGCTTCGCGGAGACTGCTTGAAAGCTCGACGATAGAATCGAAGAGCTGCTCCTGACCCTTGGACGATGACGATTGAAACCTCGACGAATCGAGCATCGGCCACCCTGGGCCAACCCAGATCAGTATCTTCAACCCGGGATTATTCTCTTCAGTCTGCGCAATTGAGTCGAGATTCCGAACCGAAAGGAGAACACGATCTAGGTCGCCCCACGCACCTTGCGCGCGGTCGATGGTACGCAACTGACCGTCGACCTGATTGAGAGCCGCGGCCACCGCGCTCCCATCGGCTGAAAGATCGGACTGGAATTGCACACCGTCCTTGGTAAAGAGATAGATGGACATCGGCTGAGCAAGATGGCTGCTCTTCAGGCGGAGAAACCTCCCGATCTCCTGGCGCTCGGCGGCGACCTGCTGGAAATCGACATTGACTGTATCCAGCAGCAAAATGACCTCGACCCGATGGTCGGCCGCTTGACCGGCTCCTGCCGGTCGGACGGTTCCGTCGATGGCTTGAAAG
>Ga0224553_1000353_pt1 | contig 21146 bp, 14 predicted proteins | sample 714S21014metaG_FD_179897 | JGI IMG/M metagenome (GOLD analysis project Ga0224553, IMG submission 179897) | Peat soil microbial communities from Stordalen Mire, Sweden - 717 S2 10-14 | ecosystem: Environmental > Terrestrial > Soil > Wetlands > Peat | place: Sweden: Norrbotten County, Stordalen... | reverse complement strand
CCATGAACCATGCCCAATACGCAATAGCTCACGAAATCAAGATCCGGCGGTGGCAAACTTTTACTCCGCCGCAGAGCACCGCTCACGCGGCGCACTGTGGCCTAGTTTTGCACTGGCGCGCATACCCCCGCTCCCCGGCATATTCTTGTCGGTGCGGCCGGTTTTGCCGCTACCGAAGTAGCAGCAAATTGTCAGTATGCGATTGTGTGGGGGAACAAAAGAAAAGGCATCGACCGTTCCCTCACACAACCGCGTAGGGTTGCGTTGGGAACGACCGATGCCTCGGTTTGGCTACCTTTTTTTTAATCGCTCCCGGCGGGAGCGATTAAAAAAAAGGGGCTTCGAATCGTTCATTATGAGTGGCATTTCCCACTCAGGGCATTCAGCTCTTTTCCTGTGAGCCTAGCCGTTGGTAGCAGAGATTCGTAGTTATTTTCTGTTCGAAGAATAATGCTACGAACAGCGGAACCGAATTTCTAATGTCCCGGTTGAAAAGAAGTGAAGTTCTCGAAGACGTTAGCGAGCGTGACCTACTCATCCTTTCCTGAGATCAATAGACAGTATACCCATTTAAATTCGAAGATACTACACTTTTCAGGAATTTGCAACAATACTCGCGTTTAAATTCACAATCGCTGAAGCGGCTAAGTGCCGCGTATCGACCTCGCGCGATTTTCAGCACTCACACGGCGGCGATCATCCAAGAGCGCTGGGGATTTTAGCTCGGCGGATTTTGACGATGCCTCGAGGACTTGACGGGGGTGTAGACGAAATCGTAGCGGTCAAAGCTCCCAGAAGCGATGCAGAACCACACATTTCAATAAGTGGACCGCAAGACGTTCAATCTAAAGCGGTTAAATTTACTCGATTTCAACAGGCTTCAATAAGCGGCTGAATCTGGTTCGGGACCAGGGGGTCGGAGGTTCAAATCCTCTCTCCCCGACCATTATTTTCAATTACTTACGGGCTGACGCACCCAACCACCTGGTATTAGCCCAGGTGTCCTAGTGCCGGAAGGTGCGTCCATACAGTGTTTCGCGTCGAATCTTGGATGCAATGCCATCTACAAAAACATCCCCCTGGTCCAGAACCATTTGTTTCAACGCCTTTAGCTCATGCCAAGGTGGCAAAATCCAATCAAATTCACCCAGTCTTGGCCCTTGTTGGCCCCTCATTTTCGTCATGGTTGGAACCGGGCCAGCAACTTATTGAATATACAAATGGAAGAACAAACCAGCTTATTTTGACGCGATGCCTAAAGTGCCCAACCAAAGCACAGACTTCCGTTTCTCTCAAACCAATCAGTCTCGGGATTCGCTGAACAATCGGACCATTTGCGTTACCCGGTCGGTCCATAAGGCTTCATCTCCAGGGCAAGCAACAGGTACTCCGTCTAATATGGCAGCGACGAAGTTTTCGATGCACGGGTAGTGTACGTTAATGTGCGTGGGCAGCGACTCTTGTACATCGCCGATGCGGAGAACCGGGCCGCTCAGAGGGTCGAGATTCATCTCGCCACCGGTTCCGATGACGCAAAACTGATCCCTGCTGATGCGCGAATTCCAGCGCGCATCCACAGAGGCATGGATGCCGCCCGTGTACTGAATAAGAACGGTCGCCGAGTCCTCTACGCGGATTTGATGAACAGCGTTACCGAGAAGGCCGGTGGCGCGCAAGGGTTCGCCGAAAAGGAAATTCATAGCGTCGATGCGATGGCAGGCAACGTCGTAAAGCGGACCGCCTCCTGACATGAGGGGATTGAGCATCCAGTTTGTAGCCCATTCCGGATCGTTTGCTTTCAGCCATCCATGACAATTGGCCTCGGCCAGGACGGGCTGCCCTATTGCGCCTTCGGCGATGAGCTGGCGGGCGCGAATCAGCTTGGGAAAGAGTCTGCGGTAATAGGCGACGGCGAAGAGCCTATGATGGTCGCGCGCAGCGGCAGCCATGGATTGCGCTTCCGCCAGGTTCATAGCCGTCGGCTTTTCGCAGAGGACGTGCTTGCCTGCCTGAAGACAGGCGATGGTCTGCGGCGCATGGAGAAAGACCGGAGAGGCAACATAGACGGCATCAATCGCGGAGTTGTGCAGCGCATCTTCGATGGTGGTGAAGACCTGAACGCCGGGGTACGCCGCAGCCTTTTGAGGATCGCGGGTGAGCAACGCACTTAAGCGGCTGCGCGGCTCCTCGATGATGGCGGGGATGACCCGGCGCTGCGTGATGTCACCGATTCCAATGACAAGCCAGTGAATCATGACTGGATATAACCTATACCTTCCGCTGATTGTTCCGGCAGCTTCAAGGACTGGTTGTGCGGATAGCTCTCCGCGAGTGCAGCTTCAAGGGCGCGAAGGGAGTGCGGCTCGCGAAAGGCTGATGTGCCGCCGCTCGCCGTGGTGGACCATGCGCCGGCGAGATTGCCGCAGGCCAGCGCCTGCTCGATAGGCAAACCGCGCGTCCATGCGTGCAGGAAACCGGCGTTGAAGCTGTCTCCGGCTCCGACGGCGTCAACCACCTCAACGGGACGCGAGGGGACGTGCCAGGAGTGTGAGCCGCTAAAGGCGGAAGCGCCATTTACGCCGCGCTTGACGACCAACAACGGAACCAACGAGCGCAAGGTTGCAATCGCCTTGTCCAAGTCGGGCTCGGCGGCCAGCAAGCAAGCCTCGCGCTCGTTGGGCATGAGGAGATCGACGAAGGGCAGCGCCTCGAGGATGCAGCGGTCCCATTGCTGCGCAGGATCGTCGTTGGGATCGAGGGAGATGGTGAGGCCCGCCTGTTTAAGGGTGGCGAAGAGCAAGGGAATCTGGGGCGTGAGCGAGCGCTGCAAGTAATAGGAGGCCATGTGAAAGTGGCGGGCATCGGCGAGGTAGTCAAGGTCTAGGTCGCCATAAGCGAGGCGGAAGGTGGCACCCGGATAGGTGAACATATGGCGGCGAAGCTGGTGCTGAAGCAGGACAGTAACGCCGGTTTGCGTCTGCTTGACGGGGACACAGCGGGAGAGATCGACGCCGGCCTGGCGCAGCTCCGTCTGGCAGAGATTGCCAAGATCGTCGCCGGCGACGGTGGTGATGAAGCCGACGGAGTGACCCAGGGCCGCCAGGTTGTGGGCGGTGATGGCCGCTGAGCCGCCAGGGCGAATGGCAATTTGCCTGGCGAGCAGCTCCCGCTCAGGGGGCAGATCCTCGGGCAGCCCGTAAAGCAAAATGTCGAGATTGGCGTCGCCTGCGAGGGTAACGTCGAAGCGGCGGGAGTCCCACTTTTCCAAGGGCGAAATGTGTTGTATCATGCGGCTTTTCCGGGAAGAACTGTGTAACGACGACGAACGATTGCCTGTGTTATCTGCCGGCATAGGGAGCGGAGAGCCGCCAGGAGCCTGTCAACAGGGATTGCGAAACGGCGCGAGGCGATGCGGTCCAGCTCGCGTATAGGGACTGCTCGCTGGATTGGAAGAAATGAAGAGCCACGCATATTCAAACGTTTCAATAATGGAAATATCGCCCATACTTGCCCAATCTGTCAAGTGTGGTTTTCGAGCAATTCCCTGTTTTTGCCTTCCCGTTGCGCCGGGCGCGTCGAGGACATTCGCACCACGAGTTCCGGTGACGCCATGTAAAGCTGCGGCGCCTGCTCGACTTTTCGCTCCAGAGTCTCTAGCATCCACTTGGCCGCCTGTAGCCCCATTTCCTTCAGCGGCTGCCGGATGGTGGTGATCCCCGGCGTTGCCACTGCGGCCGGCAGAACATCGTCAAAACCCAGCACAGAGCAATCCTCAGGAATGCGTAACCCGGCCTCGGTCAAACCTCGCACCACGCCCAAGGCCGTCAAGTCATCGAAAGCAACGACGGCGGTGAACTTGCGGCCCGAGGCCAGCATCTGCCTGGAGAAATGCAGTCCTCCCTCGAAGCCGGAGGTGGGGTCGACCAGGCCGGGCAGCTGAAAAATAAGTTTCGGATCGAGCCGAATGCCGGTCTCTGCGGCTGCTCGCTGGACACCGGCCCAGCGCGGTTCGCTGTCGAAGAGTTCTTCGGGCCCGCGGATGACCGCAATCCGCCGGTGGCCAAGTTTCGTCAGGTGATGCATGCCCAGCGCGCCTCCGGCCTCGTTGTCCACCAGCACGGAACTGATTCCGCGCGCGGTCAGGTCGCGGCCAACAATCACCACCGGGACGTAGTTCTTCTCGAGGTCGGCCAGCAGGTTGGTTTCCTCGAAGATCCAACTGGCGATCACGATCAGGCCCTCGGCGCGCCGTTCCAGAATCATTTTCAGATAGCCGTCGAAGCGCGCACGCTGGGCCTGTGCATCCATCAGCAGAGGCAGATAGGTGGCCGCCTGCAAGCCAGCCTGGATGCCGCGCATCGTGGGAATGCAGAAGGGATCGGAGAGATCGTAGGCCAGCACGCCGATGGTCTGACTGCGCCGGCGGCGGAGCGAGCGGGCGTAGGCGTCGGGGTAGTAGCCCAACTCCTGCGCCGCAGCGCGGATGCGCTTGCGCGTGGCGGCCGCTACGTTCTGCGAGAGCGGCGCTTTGCTGAGGACAATCGAAACCGTAGACGCGGCAAAGCCGCAAGCGCGCGCAACGTCCTGCAAAGTGACATGGCCGGACTTTCGCTGGGGCACTTTCCCTTCTTTCCGTTGTCTTCTTATCAGTAATAGTTGCTCAGCGCTATTCTGCCATAGCTGACTGGTTCGAGGCTTCCCCCCGTTTACGGCGCACAGGGTTTTCTTCTGTGGGGGACGGCGCTTGCCCGAGGATTCAACAGAACGTTCGGGAGAGCCTTGCAAAACGGCCAAGGCTGGCACGGGACGTTTTCAATTTCCATGCCCGACCGGTCGATAAGCCATTGCCTTTCCGCAATGTAGCAGCTTCTGGATGGAGCGCAAATGCGGTGAGGAAATAGGCTCTTGACATTTCCATGAAAAAGTATTATGCCTTTATTCAAACGATTCAATAAACGATTTTTGCTAGCGCGGAGATTGAATCAAGGTTTTGCACGCCCTTGGTATTCATACCATGGGCAGATTTCACTATTTTACGGAGGCAACACATGAATCCTATCTGCGCCTTGCGATCGTCAGGGCTAACTATGCATACGACTCCGTTCTACGCACGGCTGTGGTTCCGCCGGATGGGAATGGCACTTGCCTTGCTTCTTCTGACATTCGGGTTGAACAGAAGCGCGTATGCCGGCGTGACCGCAAGCATCCTGGGCACTGTCAAAGATACTTCCGGGGCGGTCATTCCCGGAGCAACAGTAACTGCCACCAACACAGATACGCATATCGCACAAGTGGTCTCTACGAACGGAGATGGCTCTTACGCCTTCTCGGCTCTACCGCCGGGCAAGTATGAATTGAGCATCAACCTGAAGGGATTCAAGGCATTCAAACAAACCGGTATCGTTCTGAATGTGAACGACGCCATTACCGTCGATGCTACATTGCAAATTGGGCAAGCCGACGAAGTGGTCACCGTTTCCGCCGACGCGCTGCGAGTGGAAACGGCCTCGACGCAACTGGGCGAGGTGATTGAAGACACGCAGATCACCTCCGTTCCGCTGAACGGCCGCAGTTATACCGACCTGCTGGCGCTGCAGCCGGGCGTGGCCAACGCCAACTCCGGAATCGGCGGCGGCTCGTCCTCGCTGAACACATTCCAAAGCGGGGGATTCCAGCTTCCGGCGGTCTCGGGCGCCGAGAATGCCGGCAACCAGTCCGTCAACGGCATGAGGGAATCGGCCAACGGCTACCTGCTGAATGGCATCTCTGTACAGGAATTCGCATTTTCCGGAACCGCCGTCGTGCCAAATCTCGACTCACTGAGCGAGTTCCGCATTATCACCAATAACTTCGACGCGGAGTACGGCAACTTCGCCGGCGGCCAGATCAACGTGGTCACCAAGTCCGGCGCGGATGCATACCACGGTAATGTATTTGAATTTCTGCGCAATACGGACTTCGACGCGGCAAATTATTTCGACGCTGGATTGCGAGGCCCATTCCAGCAAAACCAGTTTGGCGGCACGGCCGGCGGTCCCATTGTGAAGAACAAGGTCTTCTTCTTCGCCGACTACCAGGGAAACCGCACTGTCGTTGGCGTTTCCACCGGATTGATTGCCGTACCAACGTCGGCGGAGCGCAGTGGCGACTTTTCCGCACCTGCCTTGGAGTCGGCCATGAGCCAGAGCACCGTCCAGGGCACCGCATGGGCTAACACCCTGAGCAGCGAACTGGGGTACACTGTCACGGCAGGAGAACCATATTACAGTACCAACTGCGCCAGCAGCACTGCCTGTGTCTTTCCGCATGCACAAATTCCGAGCACTGTTATCTCGCCCATCTCGACGAAGGTGCTGGGATTGGGCGCGATTCCGCTGGGCGACGGCAACGGGCACTTCTCCACATCCGCTGACTCGCGGAGATTAACCGACAACAAACTCAGCGGGCGCGTGGATGCAAATACCCACATGGGATCGCTGTTCGGTTACTACTTCTTCGACCAGTACTCGCTGGCAAATCCCTATCCCGTGGCGACCGTGCCGGGGTTCGGCGCAAACACAACCGGGCGCACCCAGGCCGTGGATATCGGAGATACCAAGACCCTTGGAAGCAATGCGGTCAATGAAGCACGCATCGGCTTTCTCCGCGTAAAGGACTTTTTGAACACCCTGTCAGGCAACACGTCCACAACGCTTAGCAGCCTCGGCTTTGCAACGGCAGGCACTCCGGGAGCGATCACTCCGCTGACTCCGTCGATCGAAGGAATCCCGGAGATGGATTTTGAAAATTTCAATATCGGCGTACCAAGTCGCGTACTGGGGCTGATCGAAAATACCTTCCAGGCAGCGGACAACTACAGCCTGCTGATCGGGAAGCACTCGCTGAAGTTTGGCGCGGCCGCACATTTTACGCAGATGTCCGAAGAGCTGCACAACATCGAAAACGGTTATTTCCAGTTCAACCAGACGCTGGAGACGGGTGTGGATTTTGCCGACTTTCTGGTGGGCGCTCCGGGCGTCTTTGAACAAGGCCAGACGCCGGCAGGAAACACGCGCAGCTTTTATGTGGGCGCGTTCGCGCAGGATAGCTGGCGTGCTCGTTCCAATCTGACCATGAACTACGGCGTGCGCTGGGATGTGATCAGCCCATGGTGGGAGAAGCACAACGAGATTGAGACGCTGAAGCTGGGCTTGCAGTCCGTTGTGTTCCCCAACTCGCCCGCAGGCTGGGTTTTTCCGGGCGATCCTGGGATACCGAAAACCATTGCGCCTATCCGCTATAACAACTTTGCGCCGCGGCTTGGGCTGGCCTACTCTCCTTCGTTCGCATCGGGCTTCCTCCGCAAGTTAGTGGGCGCCTCGGGAGCGACCAGCATTCGCGCCGGCTACGGCATGTTCTTTAGCGCGTTTGAAGGCGGTTATGACTTCAGCGTCATCGGCGACGCGCCCTATGGAGCCTTCTATTCTGCAGATGGCACGTCCTTTGCGACCCCATATCAAACCCGCGCCACGGGAGCGATCACACCGAGTCCTTTCCCGTACAGTTTTCCGCCAACCGGAGTTTCAGCCTCTCACCCGGACCCCAATGTGTCGGCAAGCACTTTTGGAACGATTGGAACCTCACCTGCGTTCAATCCCAACAACCGCGTGCCGTATGCGGAACAATATGAGTTATCTATCCAACGGCAACTTACGCCGGCCGACCTGCTGACGCTGAGTTATGTCGGTACGCAAGGGCACCGCTTGCTCGCCACCCAGGAAGCTAATCCTGTCAACCAGCAGGCTTGCCTGGCCATTTACAATCAGGACCCACTCAACCCGGCGTGCGGGCCGAATTCCGAACCGAACAACCTGCGCGCTCCGTTCGGCGCGAATTTCGGGAGTGAAGGATATTTTTCGGCTATTGCGAAATCCTCTTACAACTCGGCTCAGGTCAATTTCAAGCACAGAAGCGGCCCGTTGCAGGTTCTGTTGGGGTATACCTACAGCAAATCCCTGGACGATTCTTCCGCTTTCGGCGAGCAGGTAAACCCCTTCAATCCGAATCTCACCCGCGCCCTTTCCAGCTTCGACATACCACATAACTTCGTGGCCAGCTATAACTACGACCTGCCGACGGCCAAATTGGGAGGGCCAAAGATGCTGGTGGCTGGCTGGGCTCTGAGCGGCATCATCAACTATTCGCGCGGCCTGCCGGTCTACATCTATGAGAATGACGACCGCTCGCTCCTCGGAACGGACAATTCCGGCCCGCTGCCGCTTGGGATCGATACACCGAACTTCTCTGGTGGCAAGGTCGAGATTAAGAATCCACGGAACTCGACCAACAACTATTTCGGCACAAGCGGGTTTTCGGCCGAGACCATTGGCCAGTTGGGAACGTCTCGCCGGCGCTTCTTTTCAGGCCCTGGAATTGACAACTACAACATGTCTCTTTTGAAGGACACCAAGTTTTTCGATAGATACACGCTGCAGTTCCGCGCGGAGTTCTTCAATGTGTTTAACCACGCCCAGTTCTCCGCGGTGAATGGAAACTTCAACTCTTCCACATTTGGTCAGGCAACCGGGGCGGCCGATCCACGGATAGGCCAGTTGGCCCTCAAATTGCAATTTTAATCAGGTAACAGTTTCATAAGCTGCGAACAACAAAGGGGGGAGCCTATGGGCTCTCCCCTTTGTTGAAGATCTATCTTCGGAAGGAAATTTCCTCATGCTTTCAGCCAAAGGCTATGCCGCTCTCAGTGCACAGTCGCCGCTTGCGCCGTTCAATTTCAATCGCCGCGATCCCGGCGACACTGAAATCGTAATCGAAATCCTCTACTGTGGTGTCTGTCACTCCGATCTACACTCTGTCCGCAATGAGTGGAAAAACGCAGTCTATCCGATGGTTCCAGGCCACGAGATCGTGGGCCGTGTCCTTGCCGTCGGCAGTCGAGTGACTGGATTCAAGGCAGGCGGCATCGCGGCCATCGGCGTCATTGTGGACTCCTGCCGCCAGTGCTCCAAGTGCCGGAGCGGTGAAGAGCACTATTGCGAGAAGGGTCCGGTGGAAACCTACAACAGCATCGACCTCATCGACGGCACGGTGACCAGGGGCGGCTACTCGAACAACTATGTCGTGGACGAGCGCTTTGCACACCGCGTTCCTGACAACCTGAGCCTCCCTGCGGTAGCGCCGCTGCTCTGCGCTGGCATCACCGCCTACTCGCCGCTGCGCCACTGGAAGGTTGGCCCTGGCAAGAAGGTGGGCATTGTCGGCCTGGGCGGACTGGGCCACATGGGTCTCAAATTCGGTCACGCCTTCGGCGCGCACGTCGTCCAGTTCACGACCTCGCTAAAGAAGAGGGACGACGCCATCAGACTCGGCGCCGATGAGGTTGTACTCTCGACGAACAAGGACGCGATGAAGTCCCACGCCAACTCCTTCGACTTCATTCTCGACACGGTGTCGGCACCGCATTCGCTTGATCCCTACACTGCGCTGCTCAAGAACGACGCGGTCATGACTGTGGTTGGCTTGCCCGAAACTTTTCCGGTAGTAGACGTGACTAACCTCATCAACAAACGCGCCTCGCTCGCGGGGTCAATGATCGGCGGCGTGCCCGAGACCCAGGAGATGCTGGACTACTGCGGCCGGCACAACATCACCTCCGACGTTGAAGTCATTCCGATCCAAAAGATCAACGAAGCCTACGAACGCATGTTGCGCCAGGATGTGAAGTACAGGTTCGTCATCGACATGAGCTCGCTCGGCTAAGACCAACCCGGTTCTGTGGCCATGAAAATGCAGACAACCCGCCTGCTTTGCGCGCGCCGCAATGTGCTCCACTCCGGCGCAACCGCGGGACTCAGGCGCTTTCGCTGGAGGCAAGGCTCATCCGCGCTCGCGATCGAAGACGCCGTCGTTAGGGGGCAGAGGTGGCAGCGAGAGGCTCAGCTCGCGAAATAAGAACATTTGCGTCGTCGCTATCGAGCAGTCCATCCACCATCGATCAGCAACGTGTGACCTGTGATGAGCGACGCGGCAGGTGACGCCAGAAAGACTACCGCACCGGCAACTTCAATAGGTTCTCCAATCCGGTGCAATGCGGCGATACGATCCATAACCTCCGCGCGGAACTCTGCGTTCGCAAGGTCAGGCTCGGTGCCCGGAGTGTGGATAAAGGTTGGAGCTACCGCGTTGACGTTTATGTTGTACTTGCCCCATTCTACGGCGAGGCACTTTGTCAGGTGAGCAATTCCTGCCTTTGTCATACAATAGATGGATTCCGACGGCAATGCTGCGAATCCCGCCTGGGAACTCATATTGATAATGCGTCCGCTGCGTTGTTCAATCATTATTCGTCCTGCTGCCTGGCTGGCGAAAAACGTTCCCTTAAGATTGATCGCGATCATGCGGTCGAAATCTTCTTCACGCACGTTTTCGGCCAGATCGCCTGGGGCCACGCCTGCGTTGTTCACCAGGATATCGAGGCGCCCGAAGTACTGCGCCGTCCTTGCAACAGCCTCTTGAATCTGGCCAACGTTACTCATCTCCATTTGCAAGGAAAGAGTTCGACAGCCGCGGGCAACGATCTCCGCTTCCAGTCCGGCGTCGTGCCCAAGTTCTCTCAATCCTATCGCTACGTCAGCTCCGGCCTCGGCGAGCGCGAGTGCAATGGCCCGGCCCAGGCCGCGAGCTGCGCCTGTCACCAGGGCAACCTGGCCATTGAGATCGAACGATGGTAAAGCGTTCATACTTGCCTTCTGTCGAACACAATGGAGATGTAGCTTGCTTAGCAGATTATAGCGGCCCTGCAAGAACCTTTGCCTACCTGCGCGAATTTAAGGAACCAGGACACACCGCCGTCCTTCGCTACAATCGAACAATGGCTTCATCCGCAGCTTCTTCCACGGTTCAGATTCGCTGCAAGGGTGTTCTGTTGTGTGCCATGAACGTGTTTGAAGTTCTGAACACGATGCTGTGTCTGAGATGGAGGTAGGCCCTCCGGAGTCGGCCTACAGGGGTTGGCTTCAAACAGCCGTATGCTGCTGATCCGGTGACGGTGAGGTGGTGAACGATACGGTCAAAAGGCGGGATCAAACTCGCCATGTATGGGTTGGGGAGACGAATACAAGTGAACCACTGATTACGCATCGAAACTCCAGAGGCGACATCAAAACTGGGAGCGAACAGAATTCCCAGGATAAGCAACAACGAAAACCTGTCTATTGGTTGTGTGGTGTCCGGTGTAGAGGTGGCGTGAACCCGGCCCTGGCTTAGATATGGAACATGGGAACTCTTCAGGTGATGCTAAGCGAAAACCTATAAGTGGGACCCACGAAACGGGAAAGTAGCGATGCATCTGCAGAGGGTGGTTGGGCGCCAGGTGCGGTTGCAACTTTTGGTCTTCTGGCCGCGGCCTGCGCCGCCTCAGACAGCAGACGATGATGTGGAACCAGAGCACCCACGAGAGCATCCGTCATGTTGTGAAGAAGGTGCCATCGATCAGCATCCTGCACCGCGTGCGGCAAGGCTTCCGTTGCTGCTTGGGCGTACAGGCTGGCTCGATCCCGGCTGACGATCTCGGTTCCAGGATGAGCTCGCAGCCATTGCGCGGTGCTCTCCGCGCTGCGGTCCGGCAGCAGGTCAACCACCTTACCACGTTCCAGGTCACAGAGAATCGTGCCATAGCGATGCCCCTTGCGCCACGCCCAGTCATCTATGCCCAGCACGCGTGGCGCATGAATGGAAGAGGAAATCACCCTACGGCGCAACTGACGTAGTAGTGTCGGACCGCTGGCCAAAATGCCCAACTATTCAGCCAAGCGGGAGCCGGCCGATCCACCCAGCGCCTGCGTGATTTGCTCCAGCGCTTTGCTCAACCGACAGGTACGCCGGGCATATCGCTGCACGGTCTTCGGCAGACGCTCAGCAAATATGTGGTGCCCACAGTCGTCTGTCTCACAGAAGAACCGGCGGACGCGAAGCTCGATCCGAACCGGTATTCCTTCCCAAGGAAGATCGTTCAGCCGGCGAAGGTATCGGCTATGAGTACGGCGGGATGCCTGCTGGCACTCAGGACAGATACTCCCCGCTCCAGCCGCGCGAAGAACCATCACGAGCCGGCTTTGTTCTTCGACCATCAACTGATCAAGCACCACCTCATCGGCATCCGGCACCAATGTCCGCTGTCCCATAGGCATCCGCCGGAGACCGCCAGAGCACATCTACCTTCTATAACGACCCCGGCGCTCCGCTGCCGGATACGCTCTCCAGCTTCCTTAGGGGCAGCCCCTTTGTTTATATGGTCGCCGTCGCACCGCCGTATATGTCCAACGGCGCGCACATCGGTCCGGCGGCCGTAATAACTTCAGCGCCTACGCGCAAGACACTTGGAAGGTGACGCCGACGTTCACGCTCGATTACGGTCTCCGTTGGGAACTGTACACTCCGATTACCGAGCGCGCCCGCCGCACCGCCGGATTTCTTACCGTGAACGGCGTGCAGGAGTTTGTCGTCAATCCGCAGCCCGGATACCGCACCGAATGGAAGGGATGGGGACCGCGCATCCAAGCGACATGGCAAGTTACAAGCAAGTTATCGGCTCACGCCGCCGGAGGCATCACCGTCATTCCGCCGAACATATGGCAGGATAACGATCTCACCGGCGAGGCTCCCTTTGTCATCTATCCGCGCCTGCTTTCCGCATCGAATGCACCCATCCCTTATGGATTTCAAATTACTCCAGCGCAGTTGCCGCACGCGTATACGCCGACCGGCGTTGAGATCCTCTCCTCTGGACGCACCAATGCCGTCGCGCCCAATACGGTGATGGATGTCAATCGCTACGAGCAGGATTTGGCCGCGCTCACGGCGGGCCACGTGGTCAGCGATCTGAATCTCGGCAGCATCGACCGCTCCTTCGGCAACAGCACACTCTACACCTGGACGGCCGGCCTGGAACGCAAATTCGGCAATCTTACCGCCGACGCAAGTTATGTGGGAACGGCTGCGAACAAGCTGCCGCGCATGAGTTATACCAATGCCTTTCCGGGCGCTACAGCGGCCTTTGCGCCTCACACGACCTTTGACAGTTCCGGCAATATTACGGGCGGATTCGGCGTGGAAACCCTGGTGACAGCGAACTCTCACTCTACTTATCATGCGCTGCAAACCTCACTCTCCGGAACCATCGCAAACGGCGGTCCGGGAGTTCAGGCAAGTTACACGTGGAGTAAGTCCATCGACGACACCAGCGGAGTCATCACCGCTCCCGCTCCGCAGAATCCTTATAACACGCACGCGGAGAAAGGCCCATCGTCGTTCGACGGGGCTCATGGCTTCAGCCTGAGCGCAGCCCAGGACTTGCATATGGACAAAGCGAATTTTCTGCGGCCTGTTGCCAAGAAGATCACCGGCGGCTGGGAGTTACTGAGCATCTCCAGCATCAGTTCGGGCGCGCCCTTCACCGTCTACTCCGGCCTGCAGCAGACCGGCGCCGGCGCTGGCGGATCGGATCGCCCAGACCAGATCGCTCAGCCGCATCTGTCCACCGCGCGCAAGAACCGCGAGGACTACTTCGGCGAAGGCCAGGAGAACGGAGTGGATTTCTTCTCCGTTCCGGTCCACATCTCCGGCGGCACCGGCCCGAATCAAGGCCGCTTCGGCACGCTGAGCCGCAACACATTCCGCGGCCCCGCCTTCTACAACTTCGACTTCGCGCTCATCAAGGACACGCCCTTCGGCCACCGCCGGAGCGGCGCCGAGCGCGCGGATCTGCAATTCCGCTCGAAGTTCTTCAATCTCTTCAACATCGTTACCATGGGCCAGCCAATGAACATTCTCGGCGCCAACAGCTCTGGCCAGATCAGCACCACCAACGGCTTCGGCGAAATCAGCAAGACCGCCGGCAACTCGCGCCAGATTCAGTTCTCGATTAAGCTAATTTATTAAGGCCCGATCACCCTACGGTACCCTCTTTGCGGCCGCCGCTCTTGCGATCGACGTCAACGGGGACGGAGTATGCCCATGAGCATCGACCACGCACGGTGGACACCGCGTTGCAGTTACCTAACAGACGAAATGTCCGACAACGAAGTCGGGCAGCTACTTTGAAAGGAATTGGCTTCTGTCCCTGGATTCCAGCCAACTCTCGTTGCGGAGAAGTGCGTGCTGGTGACCTGATCCCCTCAATTCGTCCAATTGGAATTGAACTGCTCGATATTTTGTGTCAACCAACACGTGAAAAAAGGCCGCATAGTGTCGATCGAGCACGGCTAATTCCGGCAATTGATCGCAGACCGCGAAAATCGATTAATTCCAAGCCGATGTAGTCGAAATCGTAGCGGTCAAAGCACTCTAAACCAATTCAGAACCATAGCTTTCAATAAGCCGGCTGCAACGCGTTCAATCGAAAGCAGTTATTTTCACTCAATTTCAACAAACTTCAACAAGTCGTTGAAACTGGTTCGGGACCAGGTTCTCTACCGGAATTCCTTTTGGTAAGTCTTGTGTTTTCAATCCCGGGTTTCCTACCGTCTGTTGAACCGTGTTGAATCTTGAGGATCTGACAGCTACAGAATCGACTACAGTCGCACACCGAGAACCGCTTGGCGTGTTGAAACACTTTGAGAATACTGAATTTACAGGGATGTCCTGCGGGCCGAGCACCTGGGTTTGCACCAGAAGGCTTTCCTGAAGCCGGTCCTGCTTAGCGCTGCGACCCCTGATTGTTTCTGGGGTACGGACAGACCCGGCAACTGAACATTCATTGGCCCAACTGCGTTTACCGGGGCCTATCCGCCACATCAGCAGACAGTCTCCGGTTCACGACCACCCAGTCGATAAACAATCGTACGCATTCGGCCAACCCGATGGTTGACGAGTCCTGAGGTGTGCGGGTAGGCTACCCTACGATTTTGGCGGCGTAGGCTGGTGGTGTGATTGAAGCCAGCGATTTGATGGAGCGATCGGCTATTCCGGGCAGCACGTCGGCCAGATACTTGCGAATGGGTATGCCAAGTTTGCGGCAGCTCTCGACGATAGAGAAGATGGCGGCGATTCTGGGTCCGGCTTCCTTGCTTCCCAAGTGCAGCCAGTTGCGGCGACCGATTGCAATGGGCCGCATCGAGTTCTCAACCTGTTTGCCGCCGGGCGGACAGCAGACGGCGATCAGAAAGCAGGCGCTTCCTTGCGCGTCATGGGAACACCCTTCGCCACTGGGCAAGGTGGCGGCGTCGCAGCCGCGCAATACGCGCGTGCGGGCGAGGTGTCGGTCGGTGAAATACAGGCAGCCCTTCGCGAGCAAGGGGCCCTGATCGACGGGGACAACTTGCCCGATCCCTTGAAGCTGGTCGCTTTATGAGATCCGTGTGGAGACCTTTTCCTACTGGATCAAGCGTTTGGTTACGATCGCTACGGCACTGCTCGCTACCTGTCGCGCGGCCGACGAAATCGAGGCTTCCGCGCTTACCCTGGCAGCGGCAAGGAGCCTTGCCAAAATCCATTAATCTGGCTTAGATGCCATTTTCAGGATTGCCGGTGCTGGATTGAAATAGTCTGTATGGCCGCACCGAGTGCATTTCATTGGCGGCATGCACCTTCAGTAGCGCGGGCAAAGCATTCTAGGTTGGTCCGGACGATCGTGCCAGCTTCTCGTCGGAGTCACTAGGAACGCGGCATGCGCTTTCATAGCGGTTCACGAGATTGAACCAGCTCAGCATCAGAATCAGTTTCCGCGTGTTACAGACACCCCAGCGCTCGATGGCTGCTTCCAGCAAGTCCACTCCGAGGTTTGCGCGGTCCGCGATGTCGTCCGCCATCCGCGCAATCAAAACGATATCCGGATCTATTCCGGCGACTGGGCCGTCAGTGCTGAGCACCGCCACCTCAGTTTTTGAAAGCCCACTATTGAGCGCTATACGAGTGGAAGCATGCACAGCATAAATACAGTTCAAACGTGCGGCGGTTCGCAATATCATTGCTTCCCGCAACCTAGCGTTGGCAGCGGGGCAGGCGAAGACCGCCCTCATGAGCGCAATAGCTGGGCCTGCGAGGTCGCCCGCCGCTGCCAGCGCGATTGCCCCATTGAGCGTGTTGTCGGGATTGAAATCGATTCCGAAAGCGGCTCGCGCCTCTTCGGCGGTTGGCATCGGCAAACAGATATCGGTCATTGCTCTCCTTGGTGGATTACACATTGTGCGAAAAAAGAGCATCATTAATGCGGCGTCTTGTGCAGAGTTCGTGGTCCCATCGCGATCGTCTCCTGGTTCGCGTCAATGGTCATCCCCGCCTGCGTTGTACCTAATGTGCCCTCACACTGCACTTCAAGAAGGCCCTCTGGCATCTGCGCATTCACGGGCACCACAAAGACCGTTGCCACGGCCAAGCACAGCAACATAAGGCAGAAAGAGTCTTATCGCTTTATGGTTGTCATTCTAAGTTGTTCAAGTCATCACTGTTCAGGGGGCTAGGCGTTGGAGATTGCATCATCTATGGTTTTCTGGGCGGGTCGTCGCCAACTCGTCAGTTCCGAATCTGAAGCGCCCTAATACTCCTTCGATCGATGAGCTGCGTGCTTCGGCACACCACAATTCTGACGATCGAGCGCTATGGTGGACCCGCCATCGTCTCGTCCAGGACAATATTGTGAATCGACCAAATGCGACTAGACGTTGTCACCCTCGCACCGTGTATAGCTGAACGACCTCAGGAAATTTGCGGCCATATGCGCCGACCAAGTTGCGTTAGAAGCGAAACAAGACTCCATTCACCAATATGTCGACCTCGTCCAGCATCTCTGTGGGACGGACCTCCAGCTTCCCTCCGCTCGGCTTCCGCAACGTGATCCAGCCAGCGATTCCCGACCCCTGCTTCACTTTTCCCTTGCGGAAATACGCAGCGGACATGTTTGGGCTTCCTGTCGGAGCAGCCCCGCTCATACCCCCATCTGGTGGACCACCCCCGGGTGGAGGACCTCCGGGTCCCATCGCGCCTGGCCTGATCGAGCCGGGATCTACTTGTGCGTTTGCGGCGGACATTCCCCCATTTGCGCCCGGTGGATGACCCACCCCATCCGTCTCGGCAGCCATATCATGGAACGCAAACCGGGTGTGATTCTGGTCTGAGAACAATCCATAGAAGTCCTTCGGATTTACCTGGAAGGGGTGAGCCCCTGTTTGTGAAACGGCAACGAAGATTAAGAAGTCGCCATTTCCTCTGTTCATTGGCATTGCGATGGCTACGGTGATGCCGTCATACGTGGACTGCAGAAGCGGCATTCCCCTAACAGCTACAACCTTGCAATGCTCGGTATCGGCCTTGTTAAATGTGATGATCTTCCCTGGCGCTTGCCCATACGCCAAACCGGCGGAAATCAAGAATGCGGTGAGAATCTTCACGCCTATCTACCTCGAATCGTGTTTAGGATCAAGAAACCCTTCATAATTTGGCGATCGCGCCGGATGAATTACTCTATCCGGTGCAACCGAAGCACAATCGCGCCATGTGCTGATACTGGTTCGGAGAACGCCTCCGCAGTTGTTCCGCGGTCCGCGTGTGCCCATAGATCGCGCACTGCATAGTCTTTGCCGATACTCAACGTTTCCCACGAAACCACAGAACGCATCTCCTTGGCACTGTGATTGAATATCGCAATCGCAATGTCTCCGGAGGCCAATGGCTTCTGCCAAATCTCAATTTCGCCGGTTCTACTGACGCGCTTCCCTCCGGCGCCCAGCGAATCCTGATCGACTGCGATGACTTCGCTGTTCTGGAAGATTGCCGCAATCTCCGGGCTCATGTTGCGGATGTCATTTCCGGCGATAAGCGGCGCAGCGATCATTGCCCAGAGAATGAAATGGGTCCTGTACTCATCCGTCGACATGCCCCCATTGCCAACTTCGAGCATGTCGGGATCATTCCAGTGCCCGGGGCCGGCGAAGTCAGCCAGGTCCGATTGAGTGAAGCCGATCTCCGCCATGGAAGCATATCGGTCGCTGATGTCACTGGTCGTGCGCCACAGGTTTGCACCCACTTGACTTCCCCATTGAACGACACCGGAACGACCGTACTGGCATAATGCATAAACGATCGGACGGCCCGTTTGCTTGAGTGCCTCGCCCATGCGCTGATAGACCGCCTGCATGTCGGCGTCCTTCCAGATACGCGAAGCACTGCACCAGTCGTATTTCAGATAATCCATACCCCAAGCAGCAAAAGTCTTGGCGTCCTGTTCCTCGTGGCCATAGCTGCCTTCGAAGCCGCCGCAGGTGCGAGGCCCCGGGGACGAGTAAATTCCGATCAGCAATCCTTTCGAGTGGACGTAATCGGCAAGGGCTTTCATATCCGGGAACTGCGGGTTGGGCGAAAGTACTCCCTTAGCATCACGCGATCCCTGCCAACCATCGTCGATGATCACGTATCTGTATCCCGCGTTCTTCATTCCACTGCTGACCATCGCATCGGCGATTCCTCGGACCGTCGCGTCATCAATTTTGGTTTGGAACTTGTTCCAGCTGTTCCAACCCATTGGCGGCGTGTTTGCAACTCCGACCGATGGGACGGACCGTAGCGCTGGAAGCGCCAGGTGGGGCAAAGCAGCGTAATCCACTGAGGGTGCGCGATACGTGGGTGTAGGTGTTCCGCGTCTCGCTACGACTGTCTGAATCTGGAAGGGCGGAGCCGCTCCGCCGGGAGCGCCTGCTGCACCTGGTTCCGGCGGTCCGCCTGATGGAGGTCCCCCTGATGGAGGGCCTCCGGGACCCTCAGCGCCGGGGCCCATTCCCGGGGGCGGTGCTGGCAGTGCTGGTATCAGTTCAAGAGTATCGCCGACGATCTTCCCCTGTACCTCGCGCTTCTGAATGTTCCCAAAGGATTCCAACTCCACAACAAAGCGGAAGGTGTCGCCGCTGACTCGACCATCTACTATGGGAGAATCGCCGAATGGCAGACTCTGGGTTCCGGTGATCTTTCCGTCATTCACTTTTAACTTGTAGGTGATCTCCATCTCTCCCATCGGAGTGGTCATCTTTGCTACCCAGGTTCCGGAGATGTCCAGTATGGCGGATCCTGCGTTCGTTTGAACTTCAGGCCGTGCATTCTGCTCCTGGCTCAGGACCGGTGTTGAAGCCAGCCACGACATTCCCGTCAGGGAGTAGATCAGTACAACCCATCTCAATCTACGATTCATTTCAATCCTCCAGAAACAGTCATGAACTCAGGACACAGCATCAGACGAAGTCGCAAGTGAGCGTCAGGTACGCACAGGGATTCCTCCAGTGACGCGATTTCCGCATTTTGACGAGCCTCGTAGTTACTCATGGCGCAGGGCCTCGATCGGATCAAGTCGGGCGGCCTTGTGTGCTGGGAAGAACCCGAACACCACGCCGACCATCCCCGAAAAGACAAAAGCAATGAAGGCAATCATCGGACTAGGAGAGAAGGAGAGCTTCATCAGGACGCACCCGAGATAGGACGCGGCAAGCCCAAGAATGATGCCGATGATGCCGCCGAGAGACGCGAGAACGATCGCCTCGACAAGGAACTGGATCATCACATCGTCGTCGAAGGCACCGATGGCGAGACGAATACCAATCTCGCGGGTCCGCTCAGTAACCGAAACCAACATGATGTTCATGATTCCAATTCCACCCACGAGCAGGCTGATGGCAGCGATCGCGCTGAGCAGGGCTGTCAGCACCTGCATCGTCGAAGTTAAGGTGGTGAGGAACTCCTGCGAGTTCATCACCGTGAAGTCGTATTCTTGGCCGGGCTGGATGCCACGGCGCTGGCGCATCAGAGTCACGACTTCGTTCTGAACAAGTTTGGTATCGGACCCGTCGCGAACCCCCATCTGGATGGTGGAGACCTTTCGATCACCGGAGATCCTGCGCTGGTAGGTATGCAGCGGCACCAGTACGAGGTCATCCTGATCCATCCCCATTCCACCCTGGCCTTTGGACGCGAGCAACCCGATGACCTGGCACGAAATGGCCTGGAGGCGGAGGTTAGCGCCCACAGGATCCTGATCCGCAAACAGCTGCTTGCGAACCTTGACGCCGATAATGCAGACGGCCCCACCGTTTCGGATCTCCGCGTCCGTAAACTCGCGGCCGGACTGAACAGCCCAATTGCGTACATCGAAGTAGGCGTTGTCGACGCCGTAGACTGTAGTCGACCAGTTGGCGTTGCCGTAGATCGCCTGCATGGATTGCGAGGCTGTTGGCGCCACGGAGCGCACGCCCGTGATATCGGTACTGATCGCCGCCACGTCGGACTCTTCGAAGAGCTTTGCTTCGGCGCGAAGTCCAGACGTGGGTCCACGCTGCTGGCCGGGCGTCAGCGTGAGGACGTTCTCCCCCAAAGTGTTAATTTGCGCGGCAACGCTTGCGGTGGCTCCGTTGCCAATCGTAACCATGGCAATGACCGCGGCGACACCGATGATGACACCCAGCACGGTCAGTATCGAACGCAGGACATTGCGGCGAATGGCTGAGAGTGCGAGAAGGATTGCGTTCCAAATCATGCGTCTCTCCCTGCTTCCGCCAGGGCCGATTCAGTGGGTGTTATCCCGCCCGCGGAGTGGGTGTGATGGTTCGAATCGGAATGAACGAGACCGTCGCGGAAGTGAATTGTCCGGCTTGCGTAGACGGCCATGTCGGGCTCGTGCGTGACCATGGCGATTGTAAGGTGGCGTTCGAGGTTGAGACGGCGAAGCAGTTCCATGATCTCCTGGCTTCGCGCGCTGTCCAGATTGCCGGTGGGCTCGTCGGCAAGCAGAACCGAGGGCTCCGCGACCATGGCGCGCGCGATGGCCACGCGTTGCTGCTGGCCGCCTGAAAGCTCGGCGGGAGTGTGATCCCACCACTTGGACAAGCCCACGGTCTCCAAAGCCTGAAACGCGCGCTCCCGCCGTTCCGCGCGTTTTGTGCCCCGATAGATAAGTGGCAGCTCAACATTCTCGACGGCATTGGTGCGGGCCAGAAGATTGTATCCCTGGAAGACGAATCCCAAGTAGTAGCGGCGCAGACGGGCCCGCTGCTTTTGGCTGAGCGCCCCAACATCGAGGCCACGGAAGAGATAAGAGCCACTGGAGGGCGTGTCAAGGCAGCCGAGGATATTCATGGTGGTTGACTTGCCCGAGCCGCTGGGGCCCATCATGGCAA
>Ga0224553_1000352_pt1 | contig 21174 bp, 18 predicted proteins | sample 714S21014metaG_FD_179897 | JGI IMG/M metagenome (GOLD analysis project Ga0224553, IMG submission 179897) | Peat soil microbial communities from Stordalen Mire, Sweden - 717 S2 10-14 | ecosystem: Environmental > Terrestrial > Soil > Wetlands > Peat | place: Sweden: Norrbotten County, Stordalen... | reverse complement strand
CCGCAGCGCCACAAAACTTCAGCATGCTTGAATCGGGCAACAGCGCCTTCGCGGGAACCTCGTTCAGCCAGACCGACAGCGCCGATTACAGCCTTGTTCCAGCGCCCTCGACCGATTGCACGCTCTCGAGTGCTGGGGCCGGGGGCCTGACGATTGGCGGTGTCTGTGCGCTCACGGCCAGTTATACCCCCACTACATACGCGACAACCATCGATACGGTTACGTTCAACGGCAACCTGACCAACGCCGCCCTCTCCAGCCCGTCTGTGGTCGAACTCGTGCTCACTGGGCCCGCAATAGCTCCTGCATCCACGATAACGTTAGGTTCTTTGGCACCTGCATCGCCTGTCTACGGTCAGGCCGTTACTCTCACCGCCACGGTCTCCGGCGCGGCGCTCACGCCCGCCGGCACGCTCGTGTTTATGGTCGACTCCTCAATCTACAGCACCACGGTCAGCAACGGCGTTGCTACAGCCATGGTTACCGGTTTGAACGCGGGCACCCATAGCCTATCGGCTTCCTACACAAGCAGTAACGGATATATGGCTGCGACGCAGGTAACACAGAGCATCGTGGTCAGTCAGGCCACCCCTGCGATCACCTGGCCGACGCCAGCGGCGATCTCCTATGGCACGGCGCTCGGCGCAACCCAGCTCGACGCCAGCTCAACCGTGGCCGGAACATTTGCCTACTCACCGGCTGCCGGAGCGGTGCTGGGGTCTGGATCACAGACGCTCTCGGTCACCTTCACCCCGACCAATACCACCAACTACACCACAGCCACGGCCAATGTCACGCTGATCGTGAACAAGGCGTCGCTTCTGGTGACGGCAAACTCGCCAGCCATCGCTTACGGCGCGGCGTTGCCGTCCTACACTGCGGCAATCACCGGCTTCCAAGGCACGGACACAGCGGCAACGGTCGTGACCGGCTCGGCATCGTTGACGACCGTGCCGGCGGTGCCGAGCGCGGTGGGTGGCTACACCATCACCGTGGCGCAGGGCACGCTGGCCGCGGCCAACTACACCTTCGGCTTCGCCAACGGCACGATGACCATCGCCAAGGCCACGTCCTCGTTGACCGGCCCGGCTTTGTCGGCGCAGCCGGTGCAGGTGGCCTTCAACCAGGCAGGATCGGTCTCGGTGATGGTGGCGGGACAGTACTCGGGCGCGGGCATTGCAACGCCGACTGGGACCATCAGCTACACGATCGGCACAGGCAACGCCCAGACGGCGGCAATCTCCAGCGGCACGGCCACCGTGAGCATTCCGAATACGCAGGTCTCGGGGCTCTACACGGTTGCGATGAGCTATACGGGCGACACCGACTATAGGGCAGCCACCGCCTTGAGCTTCCAGGTGCAGGTGGGCCCGCAGGCGCAGACCATCGCCTTCAACTCGTTGACGCCGGTGACCTACGGCGCGGTGCCGATTACGCTGAGCGCAACGGACACTTCGGGCCTGCCGGTTACGTTTACCGTCAAGTCCGGTCCGGCGACACTCAGCGGAAACGTGCTGACGGCGACCGGCGCTGGATCCGTGGTGGTTGCTGCCGACCAGGCGGGCAATGCGCTCTGGCAGGCGGCGACCGAGGTCACGCAGACCCTGACGGTCGGAAAAGCTGCACCGGCGGCGATTGGGCTGGCATCCTCCTCCAACCCGGTGCTGGTCCAGAACGCGGTGACGTTGACGGCGACGGTCTCCTCGGCGGCCGGACCGCTGACCGGCACGGTGACCTTCCTGGATGGCGCGACGCCGCTGGGCACGGGCACACTGGCTGGCGGAGTGGCGACCCTGACCACGTCGAGTCTGGCGGTCGGTTCACACACAATCACGGCGGTCTACAGCGGCGACGGCAACTTTGTCTCGTCAGCCAGCGCGGCGCTGACCGAGGTGGTCGACGACTTCGGCGTTGCCATCTCGGTTACCAATGGCTCCAGTTCGATCACCTCGGTGACAGTGTTGCCCGGTGGTACAGCCGTCTACACCTTCACCGTGAGCCCACTCAACGCGACTACCTTCCCGGCGGCGGTGACACTGTCTGTCAGTGGCCTGCCAGCAGGCGCGATAGCGACCTTCTCGCCGGCCACGCTGCTCGCGGGGTCGGGGACGACGACAGTGACGCTGACCATCCAGATTCCGCAGACTGGTGCAGCCCTGCAGCCCACCCATGACCCGGGCCGCAGGCTGGCTCCGTTCGCGCTTGCGCTGCTGCTGCTGCCATTTGCGGGTCAATTGCGCCGCGCGGGCAGACGGCTCAAGCGTGCGGTTTCGCTGCTGTTGTTGCTCGGCGCAGGCCTGGTCGTAGCGGCTGGACTGAGCGGATGCGGCTCCGCCAGCGGCTTCTTCGGTCAGCAACAAACAACTTACACGGTGACGGTGACCGGAACCTCGGGCACGCTGTCGCACTCCACCACCGTGACCCTCACGGTTGAGTGACAAGGAGACGGATGAAGATGCGTCGATCAATCCGCGGAAGGGCGCTCCTAGTGGGCGCATGCATGCTGGCCGGAGCTACCGCTTGGGCGCAACAGCCCCATTCCGGCGCAAGCCCGGCCATTGTCTCCACCGACCTGGCCGTAACCTATGCGCCGGAGCGGGCAGAACTTGAGCCCGGCAACTGCGGCTGTTCCTGGCTGCAGGGAGGCAGCGCAGACGCGGCAGTGACTTTCAGAAGGGGGCTGGGCATCGCCGCCAGCCTGACCGGAGACCATGCCTCCAACTTCGCGCCCGGCGTGGATGTGAACAAGATCGCATTCATGGCCGGTCCGCGCTATACCTATACCGCACGGGCCGGCCACGCCGCGACCACGGATGTGCGCCACCTGCAACTCTACGGCCAGGGGCTCTTCGGCGGCGTTCATGCCTTCAACGGCGTCTTCCCCGCAAGCTCGGGAACCACGTCCAGCGCCGGATCGTTTGCCCTCCAGGTCGGCGGAGGCATGAATCTGTTCTTCTCGAAGAGTTTCGGCGTGCGCTTGCTGGAGATGGACTATGTAAGGACCGCGCTGCCAAATAGTGCCTCCAACACACAGAACGACCTGCGGCTCGCTTGCGGCGTTCTCTGGCACATCGGCAGGCACTGAGGAAAAAATCAGAGAGGTTTCCGGCAAGAAGGTGCTTCTTGGGAACAACGCAAGGGCGAGTTAAATCTGAATTCACCGAATCGAGCGGTTTCACAGTAGGCGTGCCCCGGAGCGAAGGGCGCTCGCGTGGTTTTCTCTCAAGGAAAACCACATTGCACAATCTTTGCCAGGCCACAGGTACTGTGAAACCGCTCCAGTGAATTCCTATTGGCAGCAGCGCTCGGCTCCTGCGCAACGCTGCTGGCGAACGCCAATACCACGTTCATCACGATGGACGAGGTCACCACCGTCGCAATGGCTTATGCTCTTGCGCCGCTCACTTCCAGCCTCACCAGCATCTGCGCCAGCGGTTCGAACCCAACAGGCCTGGTTAATGCCTTCGCCAACGCCGCACTGCTGGCCAACACCACCTCGGGCACCCCCGGGGGAGCGAACCTGGCAGCAGGAGTGAACGTGCCCACTACGGAGCTGAACACCCTCGCCGACATTCTGGCTGCTTGCGTGAATACCAATGGTGCCTCCAGCACGGCTTGCACCTCATTGTTTGTGGCCACCGGTGCGAGCGACACCTTCGGTGCGGCGCTGGCGATGGCCAAGAATCCCGGTAACGCGACGATTACAGCCTTGACCTCGCTGGTGTCCGCGCAAGCGCCCTTCCAGCCCTCCGTGGGCGTGGCTCCTAACGATTTCACATTGGCCGTCACGATGGGCGGTAGTAGCACTCTCTCTACATGCTATGCGATTGCAGTCGACGCTGGCGGCAACGTCTGGGTCACGAACGAAGGTGGGTCCACGGTAGCTGAGTTCTCACCGACGGGCAGCGTTCTGGCCACCCCCACTGCCGCCGGCCTCATCGACGCCCAAGGCATCGCGTTCGACTGCAGCGGCAATCTCTGGGTTGCCAATACCGCCGGCAACTCCGTGATCGAGTTCACCGTGGCCTCCAACTTTGCCACGTCCAGCAGCTATACGGCGGGTGGAATCTACGCGCCTTCGGCCATCGCGATTGACTCGGCCGGCACCGCCTGGGTTGCCAACTTCAATGGCAACTCCGTGACCGGCCTCAGAGCGGGAGGGACAGCTCTCTCAGGCTCGCCATTTACGGGGAACACCAAAATCACCGTGCCGAGCGGCATCGCTCTGGACTCCAACGGCAACGTCTACGTCACCAGCGGGACCAACGGTAGCAGCGTCGTGAAGCTCAGCAACGCGGGTTCTTATATCTCAACTTTCACGGACAATGCTCTACAGGGTCCGGTGGCGGTGGCGATTGATCCCTCGCAACGGGCTTCACCACAGGCGCGGCTATGGCTGGCGCTCTGAGCGAGTTCAGTTCGGGTGGCGTACCCACGCCGTCCAGCCCGCTGGCATCCACCTCTGTCACTGCCGGGGGAGTCGCCAGCGATGGTACCTCGATCTGGGCCGCCAACGCCTCGGTGTCCGGTGGTCTCGGCCAGTTTGTCTACGGCACCTCCTCTGGCTCCGATCCTGCGGGGGGCTATGGTTCGCTGAACACGCCGATCGGAGTTGCGGTGGACAACTCCGGCAGTAACATACTGTCCAAGTTCATCGGCCTGGCCACCGCGGTCACGACGCCGCTGGCGGCGAACGTCGGACCTTGATCCGCCGCCAGCACAGTCGACACCTCCAGTTGAGGCGCCAGAGTTACCTGCGATTTATCGGCCCACACTTATTAAGGATAAGGATTCCCGAATGCCATCGAACTCCCTCAATCGCAGCCGCAGGAGCGGCGACAAACGAGTTCACCAGCTAACGTAATGATCTGAGCGCCTTGCGGGGCGTCCCCGGGCGATGTTACTTTTTCTCGCCCATCTATTTTACGGAACAGAAGATCGAGGGCATAACGGACCATCAGGTCCACCGGCTGTCGGATCACTGTAAGTGCAGGATTCATGAGCGGAGCAAAATCAAAATCATCAAAACCTATGAGTGGCAGTCTGTCCTTCGCTGCAAGACCCATGTCATTGAAGGCGAACAAGATGCTGCCGGTTGCCATATTGCTTAGAGAAAGGAGTGCGTCTGGGTGTTGCCGGTGGGATAGAGCGGAGGCCAGCATTAACCGTAGATCACTATAGTCGAGAGCCTCCATCACTTGGGGTTTGTGCCCTGCGCTGTGCATTGCGTCGGTATATCCCAGGATGCGTTCTCTGAAAGTGACTAGATCCGTTTTTGCGGTCACACAAGCGACACCTGTATGCCCATGGCGGAGGAGGTGGTCCGTAGCGACGCGGGCGGCCTCCCGATTCCTCAACATTACGGAATCAAAGTCCATCGAGAGTGCCCGGTCGAACGCAACGGCGGGGGTTTCTCCTAAAACCGATGCGATCTCATCAGGCGTACTTCCTGTAGCGGAGGCAAGAATGACACCATCGGCGCGGTAGCGCCTGAGGGTGCCCAACTGTTGGAGCTGGCGGTCCTTATCTTCTTCATGAAGCAGCAGGATGATAGCGAAGCCTCGCCGATGCGCTTCAGACTCAATCGCCTGAATCGCCCTGCTGAAGAAGGTGTTGTCGACTTGCGGTACGACGAGTCCGATGGTGCGGGTTGAGCCCCCCCGCAAAGCCCTCGCTGCTTCGTCGGGCGTATAGCCAAGTTGCTTTATAGCGGCCGAGACGCGCAGTGCTGCGTCCGAGCGGATACTGATACCCCGCAAGTATCGGGACACAGTCGACGCACCCACCTTTGCCATTCTCGCAACGTCGGTGACTGTTGGCCGTCTTTGCCGGGTACCCCTCACTTGCATCTCCTTTTCAAATAAACATCTTGGCCGACAAGACCATTATGGCAGCGTCTGAGGAATTGTCCCCAAAACCGTTGCCTTAAGTGGCAACGTTGCCATAGAATGATCAACGCAGCAATATGTTGGGGGGCATAACACGGCTGTCCATTTAGGTCGTCGAGGGCTCGTTGGGGCGCCTTCCTCCAGTTAGCGTGGCATCGATGCTTCCGATCCGCTGGGGGCGCGGTCGATTTGTTTCATTCCCCATTGCACTAGCGTCAACCGCTTCCTGAATCATGAGAGGCAGTGAGAATGCGCTTCAACTTGTTACTTGTTCTTGTCTTATTCTCCGTCTCAAGTGGAGCAAGTGCTCGCGCTGAGAAAATCTGCGACGTTCATACCTATGGCGCAACTGGCGACGGCCGGACGAAAGATACAGCTGCGATTCAAGCGGCGATCGACGATTGCGCAAAGACGGGAGGAACGGTCAGGGTAGCAGGCGCACCGACCTTCATCAGCGGGCCTATCACTCTGCGAAGCAAAATCACCTTGTCCGTCGCCGCCGGAACAACCCTCGCCGCATCCAGTGATCACGACGACTTCCCCGAGGAGCAGCAGTTTGGAGAATTGTCGAGAAGAGCGTTTCTGACGGCGAAAGATGCGATTGACGTCGTGATAACGGGCGGCGGTGTGATCGACGGGCGAGGAGACAGTTGGTGGCCCCATCGCGAGCCGGGCTACACGCGGCCAAGACTCATCGTGTTCGACCATTGCAAACACGTGAGGATGGAGAACATCACGGCACAAAATTCTCCCATGTGGCAGATCGTACCTTATTACTCCGATGACGTTGTCTTCCGCAATATGAAGGTCTTGGCACCCACGACTTCGCACAACACAGACGGGATCGATCCGTTCTCTTCCAGCCATGTCGTAATCGACCATGTGGTCATCGACACGGGCGATGACAATATTGCGATCAAGAGCGGGCAGCCGAATTCACCCGGACCCGATGCGCCGAGCACTGACATCAGTATTAAGGATTGCACATTTCTGAACGGACACGGACTTTCCATTGGAAGCGAAGTATCCGGCGGAGTCCAGAGAGTTCGTGTCGAACGGGTCCATTTCAAGGGCACAGGAACAGGCATTCGTATCAAAGCGAATCGAGACCGCGGTGGCGATATCGGACCACTGAGCTACAGCCACCTCGACATGGAGGATGTGGGTACCGCAATCCTGATCACTGAGTTTTACCCAAAGATCCCAACATCGATCGATCCAGCTCCGATTACGCGGCTGACGCCCCGCTTTCATGACATTACCATCTCAAACGTTCGCGCAAAGAGGTCGAAGGAGGCCGCTGTCGTTGTGGGTTTGCCGGAGTCCCCGATCCTCGGTCTCCGGCTATTCAATGTGTCCATTCAGGCAACTAAAGGTGCCACGCTGCAGTACGTCCAGGTCGCAGTGAAGAGCTTCAACGTGCAAGCATCGGCCGGTGCCAGCATAGCGATGGGCCAGGGTGTTACGAAGATTGAGAAATAGAGAATGAATAAATGGGGACGGTTGCCTCTACGTCTGCCTACGAGCCTCCCTAATCGGCCATTCAGATCGGAGCGATTTAGATAGTGGCCTCTTCTCCATCAGTTTTGTATGAAGCGCGCGACGAGAAGGACCTGATGCCAACCCAAAACGCGCACAAGGTTCACTACAGGACTGCCAAACGATAGATAGCAAAAGTGAGAAAAGTTTAGGGGCTGTCCTAGATAACTACTTTTCTATGAAGTAGGGATAGGATGGTCTGGCGATGCGCAAGAGTCGTTTGTCGTGGTCGATCAGAAGAACCACATCAACGGCATCGAGAACTTCTGGAATCAGACCAAGCGTCATATGCGTCGTTTCAACGGCATCCCCGCCACCCACTTTTACCTCTACTTGAAGGAGTGCGAGTGGCGTTTCAACACCCCTCAACCAAAACTACAACAAACCCAATTGATTCAATGGGCTAAAACTCATCTGAGATAGTTATTTGGAGTGTCCATATCCCATAGCTTGGTGGAGGGCGCGCTGAGTGAAGAAGAGATGGTGGTGCTTTGGCCGGCGGCGAGGTCCACCGGCATATCGACCGACACCAGAACTTTTTGGCCAACGGGATCAATCACTGCGAAGCGCAGGTTTCCTGTAGCCGCGCCGCTGGATTTGTTTTCCAGCGTGGCGTGCGCCGTTATCTGCTTTGGCTGGGGAGTATTTAATACCCAAGCGTCGGCGATGCGGAGGTCGCCATGCACGCTGAGCATCATGGCGCGATCAATGCCGCCGAATCCGTGGCTCTTCTGGAACTCGACGTGGCCCCAGGTGATGCGGCTCCCGTCGACCCAGTCCAGACGTCCTCCGGGGTTGGTAATGCGAATGCAGAGCAGGTTTTTTCCTGGCTGGGCCGCTTGGGTGAGATCGCACTCAAACGGTAGTTCTTCCATGATGGAGTAGCCAACTAGGGCGTGTTCACACTAACGCAGTGCTTCGATGATGAGGGTGAAGGTGAGGAAGCCGAGGAAGGGGACATCGAGCTTCTCGAAGCGAGAGAAGATTCTGCGGAAGCCCTTGAGTCGCCGAAAGAGCCGTTCGATCTCATTGCGTTTCTTGTAGAGGGCGCGATCGTATTCCCACGGTTCGATGCGGTTGGACTTGGGAGGGACGATGGGGACCATGCCGAGGCTGAGCACCAGCTGCCTGGTCTCGTCGCCCTCGTAGGCGCGATCCATCAGCATCGGCAGACCCTCCGGCATCGGACCAAGCTCGGTCAGCAGGGCGCGTCCTTCGGGTGCATCGTGGGCGTTGCCAGGAGACAGCGCGAAGGTTATGGCCGTTCGAGCATTCGCGGCAACCAGATGAACCTTGGTGTTCCATCCGCCGCGCGACTTGCCGATGGACTGGGGTCCGTTTTTTTTAGATCGCCGGTGCCATCCGGATGCACCTTGATAGAGGTGGATTCGAGAGCGAAGGCCTCGATCTTGATGCGAACGATCTGTTCGGCCTGCAACTTCTCGAACACCCGGTCCAGAACGCCGTTCTTCGACCAGCGATTCATCCGCGTGTAGATGGTGTGCCAGCGACCGAAGCGCTTCGGAAGACCACGCTATTTGCAGCCCTGTTCCGCAACGTACAGCCCCGCATTCAGCACCTGCAGATTGCTCAGGCGAATGTTGCCGCGCTGTACCGGCAACCCATCCTTGATCCGTTCATACTGCGCTTCCGTAAGCTCCATTCACAGACATTAACACAGATTTGGAATAGTGTGAACGCGCCCTAGTTTGCGGTTTAAATAGACTTCGGCACGTTGGCGCGTAGCTCGGATGTGCAGCAGGATGCGCTTGCCTTGAAAGCTGGGAGGAATCTCAATTTCCCGCCACCACCAGGAGACACCGTAGTAGGCGCCGTTCTTTAACTCATCGTCGGTCGTCTCAAACTTATATTCCTCGCGATATGGACGAAAACCGGTGAGGCCCCAGTGGAACTGTTCGACCGTAGCCGGTAGTGTCAGCTCCGTTCCGAGTTGATTGTCGAGTACCTGCCATCCGCCGGTAGGCGAATTCGTGGGAAGCTTCTGGAACTCAATATCTTCGGGGAGGAATATCTCGTCATCCTGCCAGGCGGCCTTCGTGTCTGGCCACATGCGCCAACCTTCGTCGGGAACCATAATGCCGTTCTTACCGAACGGTGTATTTCGCTGAACACCCGTCGCTTCCCTAATGGCAGGTGCATTGACGGAAAGCGAAAACAGAGGCTTTGCAAGCGCCGCAGATCCGACTACAGCTGCGCTGCGAAGAAAAGTACGGCGTTTCATGGGTGGCCTCGGGGAATCAAACGACATTTCGAATTCAAGTAACTGCCACCACCTTGGTGAGAGCTGGTGGAACTGGGAACTGGAGGGCTTCCAACACGAATTGTGAAGTCTTAGCTGTCCATTTGACTATTATCACAAAAACTGGCATCGTTGCCAGTAACCGGCGGCTTTGAAATGGGGGTAGCGGTACGGGCTCAACGAACATCAAGCGCGAACAAGCTTCCATGCAGGTTCGAAAACACTTGTGCGCGCTTGCGATGCGAGGCGAACTAAAACCAGGAGACCGCTTGCCGACCGAGCGTCAGCTCGCTCGCGAGTTGTGCATCAGTCGAGCGAGTTTACGCGAGGGCATCACTCACCTCACCGCATTCGGAGTTCTCAAGAGCGTTCATGGCGTCGGAACCTTTGTTGCGATGGACCTGCACTACGGGCCGCTCGAAGCAATCAGTGAGTTCTACAACTTCTCCGTCTGGCAAATGTTTGAGACACGTCTCGCACTCGAACCACAGATTGCGGCGCTCGCCGCAAAACGTGCAACAAGAAGGCAGATTGCTGACCTTGGCGAACTTGTCGCATGCCTATGCGGTGCAGAGGTTACGCCGGAACGACTCCGCGTCCAAGACATTCGCTTCCACAAGATGGTGGCCCTCGCATGTGGCAACCCTATTCTGAGTGCAATGATTGATGGCGTTACCGCGAGCGACGACGCCAAAGACCGAAGTTGGGAGCAATCCCTAGACTTCGCAGAAGAGGCCGAAATGCACAACAGTATCTATTTTGCTATTAGGTCTCGGGATCCAGGACGTGCATGTCTGGCGATGGAACAACATCTGCGACGGTCCCGCGCGGCTCTCATTCCGGAACCCTCGGACGTGGTGGTCGAATTTGTTCCGTTCGCGGCGGATCACCTCGGAGTATTGGTTGGGGAGGCAGTCTAGCTTCCGGACACAACCGGTCTCCTGATCGCCCGCATATCAGAACACCATAGCATCGGCCTTATTCGATTGGCCCCGGCGGATAAAAACAACATACAAAATGAGCGAAACAAGCCCGGTTGCAACCATGGTCAGGGTGGTGGCGGCTTCAGCGTGCACCAAGTTTCGCGAGCAGTAGGCGGCAAGAAATCCGCTCGTGCCCGAACCGAAGATCATCAAAATCGAGCGTTGCGCACCGGATCCCGATCCGGCCAGTGCGGGCAGCGGTTCCAGAGCTTCTAAGGTTATAGCCGGCCCAGTTAGGCCGAAACCGAAGAGTGTCAGGAAGGCTGGAATCACAATCGCAATTGGCTGGTGTATCCGTGCCAATTGCAGAGCAGCCGCGCCGGACGAAGCGACGACCATGAGAACCTGTCCGAAAATCACCATTCCGCCGAGTGGGTGCTGACGACGGCTAAGAATTCCGCTGGTAAAGGAACCGAGGAGAGTTCCCATCGCGATCACGGTAAAGATCCCGGCATAAGCGAAACGAGTCACACCCAATCGCTGCATGAGGATCAGCGGGGAGGATGAAACGAACGAGAACATGCAAGCGAAGTTGAGAGCGTACATCAGAGAGTAGACCACGAACGTGCGATTCGTCATCAGTTGGCCGTAGTTCTTTAGGACATGAGCCAAGTGCAGCCGCTGGCGGAGCGCCAAAGGAAGTGACTCCTGAAAGTCTATGAGAAGAGTAATAACGATGGCTGCGGCAAAGACCGCCTGAGCCTCAAAGACAATTCGCCAACTTCCCAAAGTCATCAACGAAGAGCCTATGATCGGGGCCACGATTGGCATCATATTGTTGATCGTCGTGACCTCGGAGATGCGCTGCCGTGCCAGACTACCCTGCAGCAGGTCCCGCACAATCGCGAGCGGAAGAGTTGTAGCAACTCCTGAGGCGCAGCCTTGCAGGAGCCTGCACACCAGGAGCATCGTGTAGCTGGGAGAGATAGAGCACGCGAGTGCCGAAGCTCCGAAGAGAATCAGCGAAATCAGGAGAACTGGGCGGCGGCCGAAGCGATCTGCGAGTGGTCCGCCCGCCAGCGGAGTTAATCCGTACCCGGCGAGGAAAAGACTCACGGTCAGGCCACCGCGTCCTGCGGCCACACCGAATGCGTGCTCAATTGCGGGCACGGCCGGGAGGCTCATGTCGATCGATATCGAAGTCAGTGCGCCGATGGAAGCTAGGAAGACAGTAAAGCGTGTTGATTGGGTCTGCATCGCTTAGGCCAGCATGCGACCGAACAGAAGAATCGCAACCAACGCCGTGGTCCTCACTGTTCAGCAGGTTACATTAGACGTCGCTGGAGTGACACGCAAAAGGTTGGGGGCTGAGACTATAGCCTGGCTCCGACCTCCCGTGCGAGGCGGCTTGGCGTATCGGCGGTTCTGATGCAACTAAGGCGGGTCCTTCTAAGAGACTTGGGCCAGCGACTTGCATCGAAGCTTCTTGGTTGATCCGCTGGGCAACTAAGCGTTAAACTACTCATAAATAAATAGTTAGTTCGGATATGTTTACTGAGGCAATTTTATTGGCAACGCTGCCACTTTTTATATTGACAACGTTGCTAGTTAGGGCTGATAGTGCTCCAGTCCGCAATTTACGGAAGAGACCTAATTTTTCAGGGATGCCGTCAAAGGCGTTCCAGAACGGAATCGGCATGCAGATGTCTAAGAGGCCAACAATCATGAGAAGTGATGTTGTGATGTACAAGCGAACACGATGCGCCCAGACGGCAACATCCTTTTTCAAGAAATGCTCGAGACGCGGCTTTGGGTTGTTCGTAGTGCTCTTGTTGATTGCAACCGTTGCGAAGGCTCAGATGGCCGGCACCGGCGCGATCTCCGGCACGGTAACTGACCCGACCGGCGCCGTGATTGCGAAGGCAATGGTTATTGCAACCGCGGTCGACACGAACGTGAATACGACTCGCATTACCACCACGGCAGGCGACTACAACATCACTCCGCTCCTACCCGGCGTCTACGCCGTCACGGTGACGGCTGCGGGCTTTGAGAAGTATCAGCAGAAAAATGTGACGGTAGATGCTCTGCAAACCGTCGCGGTCAATGTCAAACTGACTGTCGGCGGAACTGATGTCACTGTCACCGTATCCGATGCGCCTCCTATCTCTACGTTGGGGACGACCGACGCCCAGATCGGCGGCGTGATGGACAACGAGATGTATTCCAGCCTTCCGCTTTTGATGGGCGCGAGCGGCCAGCCCGATCAACGGCGCGCCACCGACTTTGCCTATCTGATGCCCGGCGTTCAGAACACCTATGCTGCCTCAGCCGGCGGCAACCCCACCGATGCCTCGGGCGCCGCCAACGGCGGCAACCCCGGCGGCGGCACCTCTGAAGTCTACATCGATGGCGTCAATCTGCCCGAGGGAGACGGCGTCGGCGATGTGCGCTACACCTGGACGGCCCTTGGCGTCGACGCCGTCGACCAGTTTCAGGTGGAGACCGCAGGCTACTCCGCCCAGTATGCCGGCCAGGGAGTGCAAAACTACACGGTCAAGTCCGGCGGAAACCAGATCCATGGCTCAGTCTATGAGTACTTCCGCAACACTGCATTGGATGCGTGGTCTTCCGCCAACAAGATCCCGACTAACACGGGCGCGACCATCCCCCAGGGCGGCGTCTGCAGCAGCGCGGCATTGACGGCGTCGACCCCTTGGTGCAATTTGGGCGGTGTCAAGTCCGCCGAACACATGAATGAGGCCGGCATCGCGATAGGCGGTCCAATCATCAAGAACAAGCTCTTCCTGTTTTACAACTATGGTACATATCGCTACGCGGCTGGACCTGCGCCCCATGCCCAGACCATCCCAACGCTTGCTATGTTGGGGTATAGCCCGTCCGGAGCGCCGCTGGGATACGCCGACTTCAGTGGATATGCGACAGCGAATGGCAAATCGGGCTGTGTGATCGGCTCGACCACCAATCCTTGTTACGACATCTACGATCCCGGATCGCAGACTGTGCCGAATTGCGGAGGCGTCAATCCCGTCTGTCAACGGACGGCCTTCCCGAACGACCACATTCCTGCCAGCCGTTTTTCGACCGCTTCGAACTACATCAACCAATTCATGGAGCCCTACTCGGCACAAGCCGCTCAGGGTTTTTATAGCAATAACCTCACCATCGGCTATCCCAGCGGACTGTCCAACTGGTACCAAATGGGACGCTTGGACTACAGTGCGAGCGAGGCGAACCGCATCAGCCTGATCGTTGCCTTCGGCCGCCAATCCGTCGCCGGAGGATACGACCTCGCCGGGGGCGCCGCCAACGCGCTTCCGCCGCCGTTCAATGGCAATCAATTCTATGCGCCGACGACCAACATTGATATTCTTAGGGACACCTCTACTATCAACGCGCATCTGGTGAACCAGGTCGCCATTGCCTATGGGCGCTACAAGAGCCTGGATTCCAACCAGAACCAAAAAGCCATCTACAACGCCGCAGCGACCGGTCTGCTCAATACACCTCCAGGGCAGGCAACCGTCGGCTTCCCGGGCATCTCCTTCTCCGGCGGCGTCGATTCCCCCGTCAACGAGGGCGGCTATAACTGGCATGGGCAGGTTAACGACTCCTACGCGCTGATGGACAATCTTCAGTGGCAACACGGCAAACACAACCTCACCTTCGGCGGACAGTCGGTTGAAGTGCAGTTCAACTCATGGACAACCGACAATTCAACACCGCTGACATACACATTTTCCGCAGCTCAAACGGAAGGGTATAACTCCGCAGGGTCCGGACTGACCACGGGCTCATCCTTTGCCAGCTATATGCTGGGCGCCGTGAGCGGCAGTAGCGTGAGCATCAGTCCCGAGTGGGGGGCGCGCTGGTTCAGCCCCTCCTTCTGGGCGGAAGACGACTATAAGGTGAACTCCAAGCTGACCTTGAACCTGGGCGTGCGTTGGGATCTCTTCGGCTCCTTTCATGAAGCTCACGACCAGATGACATGGCTGAACCCGACCGGCTCCAACTTGAACACGGGGAACTTTGGCACGCTTGCGTTTGCCGGCGGTACAGCCAGCAACGGCCCCTATACCGGTCTGCACTCGCCTTCCGCGATGTGGTACAAGAACATTGCGCCGCGCCTTGGACTGGCCTATTCCATAGATAGCAAGACCGTCATTCGGGCCAGCTACGACGTCGCTTATTCACGTGGAGACTGGACTGCCGGTGGAGGATCGCAGCATGTGCCTTCCCAGATGGGACTTATCCCTTCGGCATCAGCTCCTGGTGGCGTCAGCAACGCTCCTTCTTTCTATTGGGATGGCAGTTCATGCGCCAATAATTCCAGTGGATTTGCAAACGACGGCTTTACCCCCTGCGGATGGACGGGCTCGATATCGAATCCATCGATTGTGATAGCTCAGCAGGTTGCGGCCGGCAAAATGCCGGTGGGAGCCAATCTGTCTGAGTTCGGCACGGCCGAAACCGCTTTAGAAGCGAATTCGAATAACGGATCGCCCGCTTACTTCGATTCGTATCTCGGATCCCGCTCTCCCGAGTACATCAACTGGACCTTCGGCTTCCAGCGCGCACTCACCAAGAATATGTCCGCCACAGTCACATACGTCGGCAGCGAGGGTCACTTCATCAGTGTCGGTAGCGCCAACTACACAAGGAACAATGGACTTTCTCCATCCATGATTCCGCTCGCTGGATATGCTCTTCCCACCCAAACTGCAACCACGGCAGCGCCTTGCACCGGTGCCGCTTGCCTCTATTCCCTTATAGGCCAGAAAGCGACCACAACCAACCTTGCGCTGGCACGAGGGTTCGGTTTCACGCCACCCAATCCTTACAGTAACCCTGCCAACTACTATGCCAGCAATTCCGTGTCTCAATACTACTCGGCCTTTCCTCAATACAGCGGCGTCAGCGACCAGACCAGCTTTGTGGGCAACGAGAACTGGAATGCCCTCGAAGTGAGCGTTCGGCAACGTCTCTCCAACGGCCTAAGCTTCATGGTCAACTACACTTGGTCGAAGTCGATCGACGACCTGGGAACATTCCGCGAATCAGGCAATAACCGCCTCGATCGTAGTATCTCCGCCGCCTCGCAGCCCCAGAACCTGACTGCGACCGTGGTTTACCAGTTACCCCTTGGTCGCGGGCACTGGGGTGGAGACAACTTTGCGTACCGCTCTATTTTCAGCGATTGGACCGTCTCCGGCATCGGCACCGCTCACTCCGGTCTTCCAATCCTGGTAACAGGCAGCGGTTGCGCCGGCAGCGGAATTCTGGGTACTTGTATGCCCAGCGTCGTTCCCGGACAGACTGGACGCCAGAACAGATGGGGCAAAACCCCAACCGGCGCCCCGGTAAGCTTTGATACGAACAGCCCCAACTCTATAAGCAAGGTCGACTATCTCAATCCGGCTGCATTTACGGTGATTAACGGCGGTACATGCACGGCAGGAACAGCAACACCCTACCATTCGACAATTGAACAGGCCTACTACGTATGCAATGGCCCTGAAGACTATGTTCCCGGCACGGCGGCCCGGGTGGCGGCTTTACCTGATCTTTGGACGCAGCCCACTTACAACCTGGACTTGGCCGTCAAAAGGAGCTTCCCGATCTATCACGAATGGAAGCTTCTGTTTGAAGTTGACGCGACCAATGTGGCCAACCACGTAATATACGTCGGACCGGGTACCCTGTCGGTTTCTAGCACCTCTGACAACGTGGGCAACTTCGGCGTGCTCTCGAAGATCGCTAATTACCCACGCGAGTTCCAAGGATCAGCGCGCATCAGCTGGTAAACCACTGCAACGCCTCAACCAACGGGAGGAGCCGGGAAAATCCGGCTCCTCCTCTCACTTAAGCTTCCTTACCAACGGGTTCTCGGGCGTGCGGTATCCGACATACTGCCCCCATGACTTATGATCAAATTTGAGCCTGAAGCTTAAGATGAGGTGTCATCGTTCGAATGGCGAAAAGATCGACCGTTATAGACGTTGCTGAATCCGCTGGCGTGGGCGCGTCCACCGTTTCGCGCCATCTTCGTGGCATCACGGTAAGGCCTAAACTTGCCGAGCGGATAGAAAAGGCTGTTCGTGAACTCGACTATGAGCCAGATGAGACCGCGCGATCGTTGCGGGGCGGCCGCAGCCGGACAATTGGTGTTCTGTTCCCTAAAGTCTCCAATGCCTACTTTAGCCACGCTCTGCAAAGAATCGAAGAGCTAGCCAGTGAGCAGGGCTACACTGTGGCGCTCCTCACCCATCACAACGATCCCAAAGAACAATTGAACGACCTTCTTACTTTACGGCGCTGTCGCGCGGAAGGAGTCATCATAACTGCGATGCCCGGGACAACACTCCAGGACATCCGTGCTGTCCTCCCTAGTGAACCTATCGTCTCTCTGGATAGTTTCTTTTCACCGGAGTTGGACTCAGTGCTTCTTCAGAATCGACAGTCTGCGGCTAATGCCACTAGGCATTTTCTCGAGCATGGATACAAGGCTGTGGCATGCGTTACTGCCAGGCCGGGAACCTACAGCTATCGGGAGAGGATGGATGGGTACTCTGCAGAGTTGCGATCCCGTGGCCTTCAATCAAGAATGATCGTTGCCCAGGACTATCCTGAGCTCGACGAGATGCTACGCGTAGAGCTTTCTTCAGAGCAGAGGCCAGAAGCCCTTCTTGCGCTTAGCGACACTGCCGTGCTCCACATCATGAAATTATTCCAAGAACTTCGGCTCTCGCCTGCGCAGCGACCAAAAATGATCGGTTTTGACGACTTTGAATTGGCGGCCTTTCTCGATGTGCCTCTTTCCGTTGTGCGGCAACCAATCCCGGAGATGGTCGACGCGGCGATGAATTCGCTGTTGCGACAGATCAAAGAGGGTACGACTCCGGGAACCCAAACCCTTTCAATGCCGGGCCAACTAATTATCCGCAACTCGTGCGGCTGTAAGTGAGTTCGAGTTCACCGGCCGCGGGGGCAGAAGCCATCAAGTTTAAGGGCTAGAGACGGACCGCCAGACAGGTGGACACACTGTCGTTGGCTCCGAACGCCGACATGGTTCTCGCTCACGGACCTCGGCTTTACGCGGCACTCCAGCATTGGTCTGCCCGATCTTTTGCACCAGTTGGATTGTTAGTGTAGCGCAACGAGTTGGTTAGTAATCTCGTCGCAGTCGGGGGTGTGGAGAAGTGGGAAGCGCGTAGCGGTTTCCACTTCTCCATACCCCAAGCTCTTTGCCACCCATACCTCTGGGGCCGGTGGCCGGTAACCCAGCGAAGAGTGCGGCCGGACGGTGTTGTAGTGGACTCGCCACCGCTCCGCCAGCACCCTGATCTCTTTCATCGAGTAAAAGATCTCGCCGTTCAGGAACTCGTCCCGCAGCTTCGAGTTGAAGCTCTCGCAGTAGCCGTTCTCCCATGGGCTTCCTGGTTCGATATAGGCCGTCTTCGCTCCCGTACCGGCGAGCCACTTCCGCAGATCCCTGGCGACGAACTCCGGGCCGTTGTCGGAGCGAAGATACTCCGGCACACCCTTCATCACCATCACGTCGGCCAGCGCTTCGATCACCTTCGCCGAACTCCACCTTCGCTCCGGCCAGATCATCAGGCACTCTCTGCTGTGTTCGTCGATCAGGTTCAGCATCCGCACCGTCCTTCCGTCGTGCGTCCTCGCGCTCACGAAGTCGTACGACCATACATGGTTGGCGTGCTCCGGCCGCAGCCGCACACACGATCCATCGTTGAACCACAACCGCCCGCGCGGCTTCTGCCTCTGCGGAACCTTCAGCCCTTCGCGACGCCAGATACGCTCCACCCGGTCCTTGCCAACCTGCCAGCCATCCCGCTTCAGCAGCGCCGTGATCCGGCGGTAACCATAGCGTCCATACTGGCTGGCCAACTCCACGATGGCCTGAGTGAGTGCATCCTCGTCTTCGCGCTGTGTCAGTTGGTAGCGTTGCGTGCCGCGTGGCTGGTTCACCAACCGGCACGCCCGCCGCTCACTCATGCCTTGTTCCTGAGCACGATCTACTGCACAGCGCCGTCGATCCGGGCTTAGAAGTTTCCCGAGGCAATGTCCTTCAACACCAACTTCTCCAGGCTCAGCTCACTCACCAGACGCTTCAGCTTCGTGTTCTCCTGCTCCAGCTCCTTCAGCCGCCGCGCCTGGTCCACCTTCAACCCGCCGTACTCCTTGCGCCACCGGTAGTACGTCTGCTCGACGATCTCCACTTCCTTGCACGCTTGCGGCAACGTCTTCCCGTTCGCCACCCCAACCTCAACCTGCCGCAGCAGGTTCACAATCTGCTCCGCTGTGTGCTTCTTCCCTCGTGCCATAGATAGCTCCTCTCGTTCCAGTTTGTCTCATCTTCACTGGTACAAAAAGAGCCGGGCGCCGCTCGGCTTCATGTTGCGCGTCGCATAGACGGCGCAGTTGCCGTCCTTCAACAGTTCGCGAATCAAGTCTTTCACGAGTTCAGCCTGCTTGTCGTTGAACTCGATACCATGCACATTCGGCATTGAAAATGCCTCCCTTCTTGCTGCTAAGCCGATGCTAGCGAGGAGGGTCTAAGTAAACCGTATAAATGGACTTAAATCGGCGCAGAATCGACAAGGCGGCGATGGGCGGCGATGGGTGGTTGTCCAGGTCCAGATTCAATTCAAGAACATTCACTCGCGGCTCTCCCAGCAGCCCGAACTGGCGCGGCGTTATATGCGTCGTAACCAGGCTGCGCACCGCGTCCTCGCTCACGTGCCGCTCAGCCGCCACGCGCGCCACCTGATAGAACGCCGCGGCGGGTGAGATGTCCGGGTCCAGCCCCGACCCCGACGCCGTCGCCAGATCGATGGGAACCGGCCCATTGGTCCCCTTGGGGTTGAGTGTCTGCACCGTCGCCGCCACGCGTGTTGCCAGCGCGCTGTTGGTGGGCGCATAGTTCGAGCCTCCCGAGTTTCCCGCATCGTAGCCATTCCCCGCAGCCGACGGACGCGACCAGAAGTAGCCTGGTCCGCTGAACGTCTGCCCGATCAGATGCGACCCTACCAGTACGCCGTTACGCTCGATCAACGAGCCCTCAGCCTGCTTGGGGAAGAACACATGCGCCAATCCCGTCACCGCCAGTGGGTAGACGATGCCCAGCAGAACAGCCGTCACCACCGTGTACAGCACCGCCGTAACAATATGCTTCTTCATCGCTCTTTCCTCTGTTTCCTGTTCCCTGCCTTATACCAGATGGATCGACGCAATAAGCATGTCGATCAGCTTGATTCCAACGAACGGGGCAACGATCCCGCCCAATCCATAGAGGAGCATATTGCGTTTCAGCAGCGCCGCCGCCGACATCGGCTTGTAGCTGACGCCGCGCAGCGCCAGGGGAATCAACGCGACGATGATCAGCGCATTGAAGATCACCGCCGACAGAATCGCCGACTCCGGCGACCGCAGATGCATGACGTTGATGACCGCGAGCTGCGGAAACACCACCATGAACATTGCCGGAATGATCGCGAAGTACTTCGCCATGTCGTTGGCAATCGAAAACGTCGTCAGCGCGCCGCGCGTCATCAGCAGTTGCTTGCCGATGCCCACAATCTCGATCAGCTTGGTCGGGTTGGAGTCGAGGTCGACCATGTTGCCAGCCTCTTTCGCCGCCTGCGTGCCGGAGTTCATCGCCACGCCTACGTCGGCCTGGGCCAGAGCTGGCGCGTCGTTGGTACCGTCGCCCGTCATCGCCACCAGCTTGCCCTGCGCCTGTTCGCGCTTGATCAGGTCCATCTTGTCCTTGGGCTTGGCCTCGGCGAGGAAGTCGTCCACGCCCGCCTCGCGCGCAATCGCCGCAGCGGTCAGCGGGTTGTCGCCCGTGATCATGATGGTCTTGATGCCCATCGCGCGCAACTGCTCGAAGCGCTCCTTCATGCCGCCCTTCACGATGTCCTTCAGGTGGATCACGCCCAGCGCGCGGCCATTCTCCGCAACCACCAGCGGAGTGCCACCGCTGCGCGCGACCTGATCCACAGTGGTCCTTACCTCGTCTGGCAATATCGACCCATTCTCTTTCAGATAGCCTGCGATCGCGTCCGCCGCGCCCTTGCGAATGCTGCGCCCGTCCATGTCGATGCCGCTCATGCGCGTCAGCGCGCTGAACGGGATGTACTCCACGTTCAGGTGCGCCAGCTCGCGCCCCCGCAGCCCATACTGCTCCTTCGCGAGCACCACAATCGACCGCCCCTCCGGCGTCTCGTCCGGCAGGCTCGACAACTGCGCTGCATCCGCCAGATCTTCGCTGCTCACGCCCGCCGCGGTGAGAAACTCCGACGCATGCCGATTGCCCAGCGTGATGGTCCCGGTCTTGTCCAGCAGCAGCGTATTCACGTCGCCCGCAGCCTCCACCGCGCGCCCGGAGACGGCCAGCACATTGTGCTGCACCAGACGGTCCATGCCGGCGATGCCGATCGCCGAGAGCAGACCGCCGATGGTGGTTGGGATCAGGCACACAAGCAGCGAGATCAGCACGAACGCCGTCTGCGGCGCACCG
>Ga0224553_1000338_pt1 | contig 21812 bp, 21 predicted proteins | sample 714S21014metaG_FD_179897 | JGI IMG/M metagenome (GOLD analysis project Ga0224553, IMG submission 179897) | Peat soil microbial communities from Stordalen Mire, Sweden - 717 S2 10-14 | ecosystem: Environmental > Terrestrial > Soil > Wetlands > Peat | place: Sweden: Norrbotten County, Stordalen... | reverse complement strand
GTCATTGATCCGCCTCTCCCCCGCGACGCCCGCGAGGGCGCCCGAGAAGATCGGGTAGTACCAGTCCATGGCGAACTCGTTCTTCGGAGCGAATGCTCCCGGGTGGTGCGCGACGGCGTGGCCGAGCCGACCCGCCGCGAACTCCCACGACGGCTTTTCGAAGCCGAGCCGTTGTGCGAGCGCCACGGCGCAGCGAAGTGAGTGGAAGATCGATGACGAGCCGGTGAGCAGGGCGTAGGTCTCGGGACGACCCACCGAATCGAGCGACCAACGGATCGTGCCGTCGCTCAGCTGCCAGCGCAGGACGAACTCGGTCGCTCGCTCGACGTGGCTCCACATGCTCTGGGCGAAGTCGATGTCGTCGGTGGCGAGCAGGTAGTGATAGATGCCGGTGGCGATATAGGCGCACACGTTGGTGTCGAGCCGGGTGTCCTTGACGCCGCCACCCAGGTAGTAATTGAACCAGCTGCCGTCGCCGAGCTGCTTGCTCGCCAGCCATCGATACGCCGAGCGGGCCTCGTCGCGGTAGCCAGTGATGGTGAGGGCCATCGCGGCCTCCACGTGATTCCAGGGATCGCAGTGACCACCACGGAACCAAGGAATCTGACCGCTCGACACCTGGAGCGACGCCAACTGCGAAGCCGTCAGGGCCAGTTCACTCGCGCTCAGCAGTCCCGGCACGCCGGACATGAAGTTCGTCGAGGCGCTCACGGCGCGGGCTTCACCACGTACACGATGATGGATTTACCAATCAGGGGCGCGAGCGCCCTCTCCATCCAGCGCGTCGTTCGCGGGGCCTTCGTGATGTCCCACACCAGGAGACGGTGGTAGTTCCTGACGAGGAAGTTCTTGTCGTTGGTGGTTCCCACGATGCACTTCAACCACCAGTAGGGGCTGTGCAGCCCGTGCGCGTAGTGGTGCCCCGTCACTCGCGTGCCGACCGATCCAAGTCGGGCCTCGAGCACCGACCTTCGATAGATGCGGATATGCCCACCGGGAACGTTGTGATAAGCGTCCGAGAGTGCCCAGTTGACGATCTCCGGTCCGAAACGCGGGACCGTGATGGCCATGGTCCCGCCGGGGCGCAGCACCCTCGCCAGCTCGCGCATCGCCCCCAGGTCGTCGGGGATGTGTTCGAGGACCTCCGAGCAGATCACCCGGTCGAATACCCCGTCGGGGAACGGCAAGTGCATGGCGTCGCCCTGCACCGCGGCCGTGTGCAGGTCCGGCGCCGTCAACTCGCCCGCCTCGACCATCGCGGCGAACGTCGCCGCGACGCCCTCGACTTCATCGCGGCCCGCGTCGAGGGCGACGACATTGGCGCCGCGGCGAGCGGCCTCAAACGCGTGGCGGCCAAAGCCGCAGCCCAGGTCGAGGATCTTGTCCCCGTCCGTCAAGCCCAGCAGGTCGTAATCAGCCGTCAGCATCAGTCGAAGTCCACCGAGGCGGGCAGGGGCTTTCCCGAGAGAATGGCGTCGTAGCACGCCGCCGTTCCGCGAGCCGTGACTTGCCAGGTGAAACGTTCGATCACCCGCTCGCGACCGTTGGCCCCGAGACGGCTCGCCAGCGCCGGATCGTCCAGCAGCTGGCGAATGGCGCCCACGAGGGCGTCGGGGTTGTTGGGCTCGACCAAGAGACCCGTCTCGCCGCTCACGCCGACCACCTCGGGCAGCGCGCCTCCGGTCGTCGCCACCACGGGAACGCCGCAGCTCATGGCTTCGATGGCCGGCAACGAGAAGCCCTCGTAGAGGCTCGGCACGATGGCGACCTCGGCCTCACCGTAGAGGCGGGCCAGTTCTTCGTCGCTCACGCCAGAGATGGTGGTGACGATGTCGTTGAGACCAAGGCGCTCCAACGTTGACGCCACGCGTCCCTTGGCCTTGGGCTGGCCAATCACGACCAAGTCAATCTCACGCTCGACGCGCAGTTTGGCGATCGCCTCCAGCAGCGGCACGAGGCCCTTCATCGGCACGTCCGAACTCGACGTGACCATCAGGCGACCCTTCTTCTTCGCCACGCCGTCGTAGGGCTTGAAGACAGTGTGGTCAACGCCGACGGGCACCACGGTAAGACGTTCCAGCGGCACCTTCATCTGGGCGTTGATGTCAGTTCTCGAGTTGTGCGACACCGTCAACACGGCGGGCAACTGCTTCACCACCCGTACCTGCATGCGCAAGAAGCCGAACCAGCGACGGGTTGTGAAGCGCTTCCACACGCCTTGGGTGTGATCAAGCGCGATGGACCGGTCCACGGTGATCGGATGATGGAGGGTTTCGAGCAGGGGCCAACCGGCCCGATACAACTTCAAGATTCCTGGGCCCATGCACTGGTTGTCATGGATGACGTCGAACTCGCCACGGCGACGCTTCAGGATCTTCTCGATCCGCATGGAGTAGGCCAGGGGCTCGCCGAAGCCGGCGCACAGCATGACGCCAAACTCGGCCAGGTCCGCGAGTGATTTGAACTCTGAGCGGGCGGGAATTCGAAAGGGGTCCGGGTCGCGGTAGAGGTCGAGGCCGCGAACGGCCGTGAAACCCACGCCCTCGTCCAACTCGGGCCACGGCGGTCCGGAGAACACCTCGACGCTGTGGCCCAGGTTCACGAGTTCACGAGTGAGGTGGCGGGTATAGACGCCCTGGCCACCACAGCGAGGATTGCCCCGATACATCAAGAACGCGATGCGCAGCTTGCCCGGTTGGGCCGGCCGAGCGGGCACGTGAGCGGGGGTCCGGATGGTCTTGGAGAGGGCCCACGACGCCTTGGTATCGGCAATCGTTTGGCGTAAGGCTCGAGGCACGGTCCAACTTTCGGGGTTCGCAGTTCCATATTCTCCCCCAATTCCCTAGTTGGCACAAATGCCACTTCACGGGTGTCGCCAGGGTGACTACGCTGCCATCTATGGATCTGACATACCCCGCTGAAGCTGAATCGTTCCGCGCAGAAATTCGCGCCTGGCTGGAAGAGAACCTGCCCACTGGCTGGTTCGAGCCGGGCTTCAAACTGAGCGGCGACGATCGCAAGGAATTCAACAAGACCTGGACGACCACGCTCTTCGCCGGCGGTTGGATCTGCGCTGGATGGCCCGCCGAGTACGGCGGCAAGGGACTCTCTCTTCTCCAGCAAGTCGTGCTCAACGAAGAGTTCGCGAAGGCGGGGGCGCCAATGCGCGCGGACTTCTTTGGCGACACGCTGGTGGGCCCGACCATCCTGCAGTGGGGCACCGAGGAGCAGAAGCGCGAGTTCATTCCGGGCATCCTGCAGGGAAAGATCGCCTGGTGCCAAGGCTTCTCCGAGCCCGACGCCGGAAGTGACCTCGCGAGCCTGAAGACGACGGCCGTGCTTGATGGTGACGAGTGGATCATCAACGGCCAAAAGGTCTGGACGACCCAGGCCCAGCACGCTGACTACGTGTTCTTGATGACTCGCACCGATCCCGACGCTGCCCAGCACGCTGGCATCAGTTACCACCTCGTGCCCATGCACCAAGAGGGCGTGGAGGTTCGCCCCATCACCCAGGTCGATGGCTCCGCCGAGTTCAACGAGGTGTTCTTCTCCAACGCACGTTGTCCCAAGGGCAACGTGGTGGGCGGCGTCAACAACGGCTGGAAGGTCGCCATGACCACCCTCGGTTTCGAGCGCGGTTCTTCGTCGACGACCGGCTACCGGCGTTTCTTGAAGGAGTGGGAGGTCGTTGTCAAAGAGGCCACGCGTCTCAACAAGAACAAGGATCTTCGCGTGCGTAACGACCTCGTCAAGGCGTGGGAAAAAGTGAAGATCATGGAGATCAACGGCTACCGCTCGTTGACCGACTCTCTTAACAACACCCACAACACCGCCCTACTCGGCGCGTGCAACAAGATGTTCTGGTCCGAAGCGCATCGTGCGAGCATGGAGCTCGCGCTCGACGTCCTGGGCATGGAAGCCCAGATTCTCACGGGCACGGGAGACTCCGAAGGGATGCTCCAGGGCCTGACTCGCGGTCGAGCGGACTACCCGGTCTCTGAGCTGCAGGCGTCCTTCTTCTTCTCGCGTTCCGAGACCATCTGGGGCGGTACCGCGGAGATCCAGCGCAACATCATTGGCGAGCGGGCTCTCGGGCTTCCGAAGGAACCGAAGCCCCTGAAGGCTTAGGCCATCTGCAGCACTTGGGTGCTGCGCTCGTCCTGGCGAAGTGAGAGCACGAGCCAGATGCCCGTCACCAGTGCGACGCCGGAGCCGACCTGAATGCCCACTCGCGGGTTGCTCAGCGCCACGATTGCCCCGATAAGCGGCGCGCCAATTGGCGTCGTGCCGAGGAACGCGATGGCGTAGAGGCTCATGACCCGGCCGCGCATCTGCTGGCTGGAGTTCAACTGCACCGTGGCGTTCGCCGTCGATATGAAGGCGATCGAGAACGCGCCGGTGGGCACCAGCGCGATCTCGGCCCAGGTGATCGAGGGCGCGAACGACGTGAGGGTCATGAAGAACCCGAAGCACAGCGTGAGGGTGGCGAGCAGCTTGGGGGTGGGTCGGGACCGGTGAGCGATGAAGAGCCCGCCAAAAATGGCGCCGAGACCCATTGACGCCATGAGCAGCCCGTAGTCCGCCGCCGACGTCTGATGAAAAGTGTGGCGGGTCAGCAGGGGCAGCGTCACCGTGAAGTTATAGGCGAAGGTGCCAACCACCGCCACGGACAGTATGACGTTACGCAGCAGCGGATTCTGCGCCACGTACTTGACCCCGAGGCGCAGCTGGCCCTTTTGACGCTCGACGATCTTCATGGGCAAGAACTCGCTGCGCCGCATCAGGACGAGCGCCAGCAGCACGGCGAGGTAGGACACCGAATTGGCGTAGAAACAGACAGCGGTTCCAACGACCGCAATGAACCCCGCGGCGATGCCGGGGCCGATCAGGCGTCCGGCGTTCATCAAAACGCTGTTCAGACTCACGGCATTGGCGATCAGGTCACGCCCGACCATCTCCTGGACGAAGGCCTGACGCGCGGGGTTATCGAAGAGGTTGACGACGCCGAGCAGGGCGGCGAGCACGTACACGGTGTCGACGGTGACGTGGTGCGAAGTGACCAGCAGGCCGAGCACCAGGGCGAGCAGGCCCGCCGACACCTGGGTGCAGTACAAGATGCGCCGCTTCTCGTGCCGGTCGGCAATGAGCCCGCCGTAGGAACCGAGGAGCAGCATTGGCAGGTACTGCAGCGCGACGGCGATGCCGAGATCGACCGAAGAGCCCGTGAGTTGCAAGACCAGCCAGCCCTGAGCCACGGACTGCATCCACGTTCCGGACACCGAAATGAGCTGACCAATGAAATAGAGCCGGAAGTTGCGCACCGACAGGGCGGCGAAGGTCTTTGACGAGAACCGCTTCGCCGCGCTCATTCTTCTTCCAACAGCGCTTCGAGGAAGACGGCGAGTTCGTGCGCCTTCAGTTGATCTTTCGTCGAGAGCGACAGGAGTTTCTTCTCCAGGAACTCAGTTTTACGTCGTCGAATCGCGGCCAGTTCCTTGCGCCCCAGTGGCGTGAGTCGCACGCGGGTGCACCGGCGGTCGTCTAAATCGGGACTACTCGCGATCAGTCCGGCCAGTTCCATGGTCTTCACGAGCCTCGTCACCGACGGCGGCTGAATCTGTTCGGCGAGCGCCAGCTCGCCCAGGGAGGGATTCTCGCGATTGTTGATCACGGCCAGCAACGAAGCCTGGGCTGGCGAGACGCCGCCGAGCGCAGAATAACGCAACTTTCGATTGAGCCGGGTGATTGACCGGCGCAGCCGAGCCGCGGTTTCTGTCGTTGTCTCATCCATTAGTTCACCTAACTAAATAATATCAGGCGCCGCGAGAACTCACGCGTGAAAACTTTTAATTACAACTGGCGGTAGCGAGGCACGTAACCACCGGCCCCGAGCGACATTGAGTCCTCGGGGTCCATCGAGTCGTCGACCCCGCCGATGACTTCGGTGACCCAGTCCAAGCGGTCGGTGAGGATTCTCGTGACCCCGCCCTGGAGGGTGTCCGACGAGATGGCACAACTCGAGCACGCGCCCTGCAGCTGCACCTCCACCACGCCCGTCTCGACGTCGGCGCGGATAAGTACCAGGTCGCCACCGTCCGCCTGCACCGCCGGACGCATGAGGTCCAGCAGGGCGTTGAGGGCCTTCAGTCGGCTGGAGCGTTCTTGGTCGGTGAGTTCTTGCACCCGACCAGTCTGCCGTGAAAATGCGGCGACGTGACCGCCCACACCCAAGTGGCTACGATTTGCCAGATGACTCCTCGAACAGAGTGGAACCCCGACGAGATTGACCTCTCCGACCTTGCTTTTTGGCGCCTGCCCTGGGCCGAGCGCGAAGCGGCCTTTGCCACCCTTCGTCGCGAGCGTCCAATCTCCTACTACGACGAGCCGGTCATCGAAAGTAGCGTCATTGAGATACCCAGGGGGAAGGGCTACTACGCGTTGACGCGCCACCGCGACGTCGCCGAGGCTTCGCGACACCCCGAAATCTTCCTCTCCGGTCCGGGAGCGGTGTCGCAGATCGACATGCCGCCCGAGATGGTCGAGTACTTCTCCGGGATGATCTCGACCGACAATCCCAAGCACGCTCGGCTGCGGCGGATCGTTTCGAACGCGTTCAACCCGCGCAATGTTCGCGCGGTCGAGGATTCAATCGAAAGGATCGCGGACGAGGTGATCCGCAAGGCAATGGACGGCGGCTCCGGCGATTTCATCAACGACGTCGCCGCCCCGTTCCCGCTCGAGATCATCTGCAACATGATGGGCGTTCCCGAGAGCGAATTCGCCACGGTCCTGAAGTGTTCGAACATCATCCTTTCCGCGGGCGACCCCGAACTGGTTCCCGAGGGAACCGATCAGATCCTGGCGTTCCTCGAGGCGGGTGCGACGCTGACGGGGATCATGGAGGAGCTCGGCAAATACCGGCTCGACCATCCCATTGACGACATCACCAGCGCCCTGGTCAACGCCGAGATCGAGTCCGAGAAGCTTTCGCAGCAGGAGTTGGCCTCGTTCTTTGTCCTGCTCGTCACGGCGGGGAACGAAACGACACGCACGGCAATCGCCCACGGGCTGCACGCGCTCAGCGAATATCCTGATCAGAAGGCCCGCTTGATCGCCGACTACGAGGGGCTCGCCAAGACTGCCACCGACGAGATCGTCCGTTGGGCCTCGCCGGTCATTTGGATGCGTCGCACCCTGGCGGTCGATCACACGCTGTCGGACTTCGAGCTGAAGGCCGGCGACAAGGTGGTGCTCTTCTACAACTCCGCCAACCGCGACGACGAGGCGTTCGTCGACCCCTACACGTTCGACGTTGGTCGGACCAAGAACGACCACTACGGTTTCGGTGCTCCGGGACCACACTTCTGCCTCGGCGCGCACCTCGCTCGGCGCGAGATCACCGTCATGTGGCGTGAACTGCTGCACCGCGCACCCCACATTCACGCCACCGGCGAGCCTTCGCAGTTGGCCTCGAGTTTCGTGAACGGCATCAAGCATCTCCCCTACAGCTTCTAGGTTCCTACGACTCTCGAGCAGCCACCGCTTCGTCGAACGATCGCAGGGCCCGCGGGCCCCAGACCGTTCCCGGCCCACCGTTCATCAAGATAGCGACCCCGACCACTTCGCCGACCTGCTGGCGTGTGGCGCCTTGTTGCGCGGCGCCTCGGCTGTGGGCAACGATGCAGCCGTCGCATTCACGCGTGATGGCAATGGCGAGCGCCACAAGTTCCTTCACGGCGCGCGACAGTTCCCCTTCGCCCATCGCCGCTCGCGATACTTCTGCGTATCCCTTCATGACGTCAGGGATGAGACTGCGCAGATCGATCGCCGGCTGGCGAAGTTCTTCTCGTACCTCGTGCATGTGTTCCATGGCCACCTCCAATGTGCAGCGTAGCGATGAGGTGCGGTCGTGTCCGCAACCGGAGCCGTGGCTCGCTCCCTAGAATGGAGAGGTGAGCGTAATTGACGATGTACTTGCCAACAATCGCCTCTACGTAGCGAGCCACGGCCACCGTGAGCTCCCCACCGAGCCCCAACTGCGCCTCGCCGTGCTCACCTGTATGGACTCGCGGCTCGATCTCTTCGGAGCGCTAGGTCTCGATCTGGGTGAGGCGCACCTCGTTCGAAACGCCGGCGGACTCGCGAGCGACGACGCCGTTCGCTCGCTGCTGCTCAGTCAGAGGCTCCTCGGAACGAACGCGGTGATGGTCATTCACCACACGCGCTGCGGACTCGAGGGCTTCGAGGAAGAAGCCCTCCAGCGCGAACTCGAGGCCGAATTCGGCGAGCGACCGCCTTTTCGTCTCGGCGCCTACCGCGATGTCGACCAAGACGTGCGCGCCACCGTCACGACCCTGCGGCGAAGTCCGTTCATCGACGGCACCGAGCTTCGTGGCTTCGTCTTCAACGTCGATGACGGTGATCTGCGCGAAGTCTCAGCCGACTAACGATTTCTTGAATCCCTGACTCGTCTGGTCGAAGCCGTTGTTCCGATAGAAACGGTGGGCGTCGTCGCGCACGTTGCGACTGGTCAGCTGAATCCGGTAGCACCCCTCGGACCGGGCCAGTTCTTCGGCGCGTCGCAGCAAGAGAGTGCCGATCCCTTGGCTTCGCACGTCGCTTCGCACGTGCACGCTTTCCAACTCGCAGCACCAACCTCCCGTGCGCTGAAAGTGCGGGAACACCATCACTTGGCAGACGCCGACCACCTCCTCGCCGAGCTGCGCCACCAGCACGTCGCCACGACGGCTACGCGTCACGATGACGGCGCGCCAGTAGGCGTCCACGTCGTCGGGGTGCTCGTCGTCGGGGCTGAAGGATCCGCCCTGCAGCACGCGGGCGGCGGCGGGGATGTCGGCGCGCTCAACTGGGCGGACGACGACCACTGGTCTAGGCGCGCGGATCAATGGGCGTGAGCACCCCGACGCTCGCTTCGACCACTTCGGCGGCGTCCAAGCAGAGGTCCTCACGAAAGGCGTCGCCAATGATCTGCACGCCCGTGGGCAGCCCATTGGCCACCCCCGTTGGCACGCAGGCCGCCGGGAGGCCCAAGAGATTCGCGGGCAGCACGAAGCGAAAGAGCTCGACGACGTTCATCGCCGACTCGGCGCTTTCGATGTCGTAGCCGTGCGCAAAGGGGGGCTGGGTCCAGGTCGGTCCCACGATCAACGGATACTGGGTGAGGAACTCGCGCCACGCCTTCGCGACCGCGTAGCGAGTCTGATGCATGACAAAGAGTGACTCCGCCGTCGCCGGCGGGAACATCGCGTCGGTCAGATTCAAGAACTTCTGGCCGCCTTCGCCCATCAGCGAGAGCAGCATCGTCTTTTGAATCTCGAGGCTCGTCATCATGAGTTCCGTCCAGGCGAAGTACGCCTCGAACAACATCGGAGGCTCGATCTCTTCCACCTCGTAGCCCGCGGCCTCGAGCGCCCGGCCCGCGATGCGCACTCCCTCGACGATATCGGGATCGGTGGTTCCGCCGTTGGGGCTTGGCACCAGCGCGACGCAGCGCGGCGCGGCGCTGCCGCGAAGCGGCGCGCTGATTGACTGGGGATCGCGGTGGTGCGCGCCCATGACCGCCTCGAGTCCGATGCGAACGTCACCGACGTGGCGAGCCAGCACGCCATTGACCAGCATGATCTGGCTGTTGATCGGCATGTCGATCAACGCGCTGGGGTTTCCCTGGGGCACCCGTCCGCGCGACGGCTTGATCGACGCGATGCCGCAGGCGTACGCTGGGTTGCGCAGTGAGCCACCGATGTCGTTGCCGAGTCCAATCGGGCTCATGCCCGAGGCGATGGCGGCGGCCTCGCCACCCGACGAGCCCCCCGCGGTGAACCCGTGGCGCCACGGGTTGTGCGTGGGGCCGTAGAGCGACGACTCGGTGTTCACGCGAAGGCCGAGGTCGGGCATGTTCGTGCGCGCGAGCGCCACCGCTCCGGCTTGGCGCATTCGCTCGACCACAGGTCCGTCACGGGTCGCGATCAGATCCTTCAGCGCCGTGACCCCCTCGGTGGTGGCGTAGCCCTCGACGTCGAGGTTCGTCTTGATGGTGAAGGGAACCCCGTGGAGGGGTCCGAGCGGACCCCCGGCCCTCACTTGGGCGTCCGCGGCGTCAGCCTCCTTGCGGACTTCGTCAGGCCGGACTTCGACGACGGCGTTAATCGAGCCGTTGACGGCTTCGATCCGCTCGAGGTGCGCTTCGACAACTTCTCGCGACGTCGCCTCGCCGCTTCGAATCTTCTGCGCCAGCGACGACGCGGACTCCTGCCACAACTCTTGACCCATTGCTTCCCCCAGAATTTGACTTTGCGGTTAGTTTGTCACGCCACTCGGGCGAGACCAAATTCAACCAAATCGGCCGAGGGTGTAGTCCAGGGTCCGGGGGTCTCGAGGGTTGTTGAAGATCTTCTCGGTGGTGTCGAACTCGATGAGTTCGCCCGCGCGGTCCTCGCCCATGAGCAAGAAGGCGCAGTCGTCGGAGATTCGAGCGGCCTGTTGCATATTGTGCGTCACGATGATGATGGTGACGCGGCTCTTCAGCGTGGTCATCAGCTCTTCGATGCGCAGCGTGGCGATCGGGTCGAGCGCGGACGTCGGCTCGTCCATCAGGAGAACCTCGGGGTCCATCGCGAGGGCGCGAGCGATGCAGAGACGCTGCTGCTCTCCACCCGACAGGTTCGAGGCGGCCACCTTCAAGCGGCCCTCGACGCTGTCCCACAGGGCGGCCGCGCGAAGTGACGTCTCGGCGGCCTCGTCCAACAGCGCCTTCTTCTTGATGCCGTTGAATCGCAGGCCCGAGACGGCGTTGTCGTAGATCGACATCGTAGGAAATGGGTTGGGACGCTGGAACACCATGCCGACCCGAGTGCGCAGTTCGGTCACCGTGAGATCGCCGCGGTAGACGTCGGTGCCTTCCAGGAGGATGTGGCCGCTGACCTTGGCGCCCGAGGTGAGGTCGTGAAGGCGATTGAGCGCACGCAGCAACGTAGTCTTGCCCGAACCCGACGGCCCGATGAGGCTCGTCACGCGGTTCTTGGCAACGTCGAAGGTGCAGTCACGCACCGCCGTTCGGCCGTTGAACGACACCGCCACGTCTTTCAACTGCATCGCAATCGCTTGGCGATTGGGCGACGCCGTCACGGCGGTTCCGGAATGAGTTTCTGTCATGATCTCTTGCTCCATTAGTTTTTAACCTGCTGCTTTCTAGATGCCCAGATGCGGGCGCTGAGACTTAGTACGAAGATGAACACCACCAGCACCAACGCGATGCCCCACACCTGGGCTCGCAGGCTGGGCCACTCGGACTTGGCGTTCTCGTAGATGCTTAGTGGCAACGCCGAGACGGGGTCGAACGGCTTCCACGAGTTCGTAAACCCGCCGGCGATCACCAACATCACCGGTGCCGTTTCACCGACCGCTCGCGAGACGGCGAGAATCGTCCCGGTCACGATGCCCGAGGCCGAGGCGGGCAGGACTACCCGCAGCGAGATCACGTGGGGCTTGGCCCCGAGAGCCAGACCCGCCTCTCGCAGGGTGTTCGGAACGTTTCGAACGGCGATCTCGGTGGAGATGACGATCACCGGCAGCATCAAGACCGCGAGCGCGAAGGAACCGGCGATCGCTGAGAAACCGACGTTGAGGTCGCGGACGACGAACGAGAACGCGAAGAGGCCCATCAAGATTGACGGAGCGCCCGCCATTGTTTGAGCGATCACGCGCAGGGACGAGGCCAGCTTCGACTCCGTCTCGGCAAGGTAGATCCCGACGAGTATCCCCACCGGAATCGCCATCACCGACGCGTAGATCGTGAGCGCCAAGGTGCCCACGATCGCGTTCGAGACGCCCCCCGTCGCGTTGGGGGCGATCAGCGAAGGCGTCGACGGCAGCGTCGTAAAGAAAGCCTTGTCGATAACCGGTAGGCCCTGCTTGAACAACTGGTACAGCAGCATCACCAAGGGCACTGCCGACACGAGCAGCGCGATGGCGCACAGTGCGATCATCATCCGAGAGACTGCGAGCCTTCGCGCGCGCGAGTGTGATGAGATTCGTCGAATTTCGCCACGCATCTCGTTGCCAACTTCTTTGGGCTCTTGGATTTCAGTCATGTCGCTCATACCAGTGCCAGTACCCTTCGCTGACGGCGGACCAGCCAGCGACTCACGAGCGAAAGTCCAAAGTTCAAAAGCATCAGGAGCACACCGAGCGCCATCAGCGCCGCTATCTCATTGCCTTGTGACTCACCGAACACAGTGGCGATCCACGCGGCGATCGAGGTTCCCGGATAGAGCAGGTGGAACTGAACGTTGGCGACCCCACCCGCCACGAGGGCGACGGCGACCGTCTCGCCGGTCGCGCGAGCGAGCGCCAAGAACGTGGCGCCGAAGAGGCCGATCTTCGCCGTTGGCAGCACCACTCCGCGAATTACTTGCCATCGAGTCGCACCCAAGGAGAGGCTGGCCTCAATGAGGTCCTGTGGGACAACGGCGATAACTTCTCGACTGATCGCCACGAAGGTCGGAAGGATCATGATCCCCAACACAATTGAAGCGAGCAGCAATGAGGTGCCGAACTCTTGTCCGGGGTTGCCGAAGATCGCCTTCGCGAAGGGCCAACTGTTCAACCAGGGATTGACCGTCGTCTCCATCCACGGAGCCAGGACCAGCAAGCCCCAAAGACCGTAGACGATGCTCGGGACCGCGGCCAGCAACTCGACGAGTGTCGCGATCACGTTGCGAAATCGCCTCGGGATCAGAAAGACGATGGCGATCGAAGTGCCGAGTCCAACAATGACCGCCAGGACGAGGGCGATCAACGATGTTTCGAAGGTTCCGGTGATCATCGCGAGACCGCCGAAGGGTCCGAGCGGCGACGCCCATCCCTTGCCACCGAGGAGCGTGCCCGCGTGGTGCAGCCAGGTTGGCAACGAACTCCAAAAGATCGTGCCAACGAAACCAACACTGACGGCGGCGAAGAGAATCGCACCGGCCAGCAGGAGGTAGTGATACCAGGTGCGAGAAGCTGCGGGGGGGTTGTACCCCCCCGCAGCTTCGTCACCTAACTCCAGAGCAACAATTGATTCATTTAAGATTTCGCTCATTGAAAAATCAACTCATCCCTGCTCTTTGACCTTCTTGCTACTTACGACTTTTGGTTCACGCAGACGGTACCGGACACCGTGATCGTCTGGAGTTGCGCGCGCGCGTACGTCTGAACGGCGGTGGGCAGCGGGACGTAACCTTCTGCGGCCGCGTCCTTCTTCTGAGCGCCGTGAGACTCCCAGTCCAGGTACTTCGTGATTCCTTCGCAGGTCGCCTCGCTGGTCTGTGCCTTGGGCACGAGGGCCCAGCTGTAGGTCGAGAAGGGCCACACGTTGGTTCCCGGCTCGTCGGTGATTGCGAAGTTGTCCGGCGTCACACTGGAACCGGCCGCGCTAGCGGCGTTTCCGATGTTGGTCAGACTGGGTTCCAACCACGCGCCATTCTTGTCCTGCAACTGGGCCACCTGGATGGCGTCGTTGCCGGGAATGAGCACGTAGCTGTACTCCACGTAACCAATGGCGCCGAGCGTGTTGACGATGCCCTGGGCCATGCCCGCATTGTTCGCTACACCGTTGATGTTCGTGGCACCCCACGCACCGCCGGAACCTTCCATCGGACTACCGCCGTTAGGGGCATGACCTGAGTTGCCAGCCTGGTAGAGCCAGTAGGTGAAGGCTTCGGTCGTGCCCGAGCCGGCGTTGCGGTAGAGGACCTTGATGGTGTCGCGAGCCTCGTTGTTCGTGCCCAGATTGGCCAGCGCCTTGCCGACTGTCGTACTCGTGCCACCGTTGGTCGCGACGATCGTTGGGTCCGACCACTGGGTGATCTTGCCGTCGTAAATCGCGGCAACTTCGGTCGCGGTGAGCTTCAAGTTGTCAAAGCCCGCTCCGAGGTTGTAGCCCATCACGGCGCCTCCCAAAGCGTACGGGACTTGCGCGTAGCTGGACTCAGTGGCCCCCGTTGGGAGTGTTCCTGCGGCCGCGCTCATCGGAACATCCGAGAAGCCAATGCTCAATGAGCCGCTCGTGATACCCGAGCGCCCAGTTCCCGAACCCGCGGCCGGGTACGCACTGAACGACACCTTGCCGCCGGCCGTGTACGCGGTTGAACCGCTGGTGGTGGCACCGACCAATGGCGCGTCGAATGACGAACCGTTAATGGCCAGCGACACCGTGCCGGGGACGTTGAGGTCAGTGTCGCCATTGAGACCCGAACCCATAAGGCTGGGCTTGTGGATTGAGAAGCCCTTCGGACACGCTGGCCTTACGGCCTTGACCTTCTTGGACTTGAGTGCCGTTGAAGTCAACTCGTAGCAGGTGATCGTCCTAGTTTTCGGCTTGGACGCGGCACCGGCGGGCAAGGTGACAACAGCGAGGAGACCAGCGACGGTCAGCGCTGCTGCCGCTAATGACCTGAGTGTCTTATTCATTCTGAACTTTCCTCCTAAAGAAAGTGATTCGTTTATGGCCAAGTGCAGATGCGTACGACCTTCGCCGCCAGCGAACCTTTTGCCACGAGAGACCTTAGAAACGAAAAGTGAACGGCACGTGACGGCGACGGACTCGCCAGGTGAATTATTGAAGAAGTCTTTAAAACACTGGAAAGAGAGCGACTTTCTAGTCGCAGCAGCTGTCGCGCCAACCACAGGTGGTGCAGCGGAAATGAGCGTGCTCGGGGCTGAGTGGCGACGCGCAGTGCGGGCATTCGTGAAAGACGCCGAACCGATTGAGACAGTCAGTCCCTCGCCCGACAACGTCGGCGGGCTCTGGCGTGTTGAGCTCTTGCATCGTTCCATTATGAATGACGCGACGGCTCACCGGAATGATTACCGCCGCGTAAGATTTTTCGACGTCAATTTGTCCTACAGTGCTTTTGGGGAACAATTTCGTACGAGGCGGGCTTTTGATGCGCATAGGTGTTCTTACCGCGGGCGGAGACGCACCTGGACTGAATGCGGCCATTCGCGGGCTCGGCCAAATGGCCTTTCGCAACGGACACGAGATCGTGGGCATCGCGAACGGATGGGCCGGACTGGCCGAGGAGTTCTCCGGACGACCTCTTTATCCTGATGATCTCAGCAATATCGTGGGCCAGGGCGGCACACTGCTCGGCACGGCTCGCTTCGACCTCGACCATCCAGCGGGCGGGCGGGACCGCGTGCTCGCGACCATCGGCGAACACCTCGACGCCCTCGTGGCGATCGGCGGCGACGGAACCCAACGAATCTCCAACTGGCTCGCCGAACGCGGCGCCCCCGTCGTCGGCGTGCCGAAGACCCTTGATAACGACCTGATCGGCACCGACTACTGCATTGGTTTTGACACCGCGGTCAGCATTGTCGCCGAGTCGCTCGACCGGCTCTACACCACCGCCGCCTCGCACCACCGCGTCATGGTGGTCGAAACAATGGGGCGCGCCACCGGCTGGGTCGCCGCCATGGGCGGGCTCGCGGGCGGCGCGGACTTGATCGTGATTCCCGAATTCCCCATCACCATGGACCAAATCATTGCGCACCTCGTAAAACGACGAAGTTCGAACAACGCCTTTTCAATCGTCGTGGTCGCCGAGGGAATCAACCTCGAGACCCTTGGCGGCATCGAGGAGGGCGGCGTGCCCACCGAGGGCATCGGTGGCGTTCGCCTCGCGACGAGGGGCGTCGGTCAGTTCGTCGCCGCTCAAATCGACGCCCACGGAGGCTTCGAGGTTCGAACGACCGTCCTCGGTCACCTCCAGCGCGGCGGCAGCCCCACCGCGTACGACCGCATCTGGGCCACCCGGGTAGGCGCCGCCGCCTTTGACGCGGTGGTCGCCGAACAGTTCGGGATGATTCCCGTGGTGCGCGGTAGCCACGTGGAGTTGGTGCCACTGGCGACCGTGGCGAACGGTCAACGCCAGGTTCCCCGCGATCTCTACGACCTCTGCGCCGCGTTCTTCTAGAACCGGAAGCGAGTTAGCGTTCGTCGGGTCCGAGTTGACCAGCCCGGTAGTGCCGTCGACACAACACCTGGTAGTGAACGTTGCCGTGAATGACGTCGCCGGTGAAGAACTGATTTCCTTCCCGGGCCACGACCCCGTCGACGACGCGGGCGTTGCACCGGCCCTTCTGACCGCACCAGCACGATGACGTGAGCGGTAGCTCGTGGGCCCAGTCGGCGATTGCGAAAAGTCGCGCGGAACCGGGAAAGACGTTCAAAAGAAAGTCCGCCGACAGGCCGAAGGCGTGGATGTCGATGCCGTGGTCGTCGACCATTTGGGCGAGTTCGTCGACCTGTCCCACGGTCGCGAATTGAACCTCGTCGATGACGAGAATCCTCGTCGCATCCCTCAGCGCCTTGTCGAGGTGGCTCGACAAACTGCTGCCCGGAATGACCGCCTCGGCCTCGGCCTCGATACCAATGCGACTGGTCACCATGCCGTCGTCACTGCGGTCGCCGAAGGTCCACAGCGCCACGTCACTACGCCCTTCGCGCAACTGCCAGCAGAGTTGCAACGCCAGGGTCGACTTTCCCGCGGCCATCGTCCCGTATGTAAAAGTCAGTTCCGCCATTGGTTTCTCACATCGCTTCGCGAACGCTTAACGATACTCCGTGGCACCGGTCGATCAGCTGGGGAGAGCCGGCACGACTCTAGCTAGATTGGGCGTATGAACTACAGCGTGCGCGCCATTGCCTACATCCGAAACGAGCGAAGCGAAGCGCTGGACGACAACTGGGACGACGTGCTCAGCACCGTCGAACTCGCCCAGGACGTGCCCAGTGAGGCGCTGCTCGGGCTCGGCGAGTTCTCCCACGTCGAGATCGTGTTCTTCGCTGACTGGGCCGAGGACGTTCCGCCGGGACCCTGGCATCGTCACCCTCGCGGCAACGAGGAGTGGCCCGACGTTGGCGTGTTCGCGCAGCGTAACAAGGACCGCCCCAACCGCATCCTGCTCAGCACCGTCGCTGTTGACTCGATCGCAGAACGTTCGCTCACCGTTCGCGGACTTGACGGGATTGACGGCACGCCGGTTCTCGATATCAAGCCAGTGTTTCGCTGGAGCGTGCCGCGCGGCGAGCTTCGCGTCGCCCCCTGGAGTGAAGCGCTCGGCGAGCACTACCACTAGTTCCTACTTCACGCCGGCGAACACGTTCAGCACCGCCCCGAGTTCCGGGCCCTTCTCCTCTTGCAAGAAATGCCCGCCGCCTTCGATGGTGACGTGCGCCTGGCCCTTGGTGCCGGGCACCGTGGCGAGGAACTTCTTGTCGCCACCCTTGGTGATGGGATCGCTGTCCGAGAAGCAGCAGAGGAAGGGCTTCTCCCACTTCTCGAGCACGGCCCAGGCGGCGGCGTTCGCGTCGTGGGCCGGGTCCTCGGGAGAAGTCGGCACGAGCAGCGGGAACTGTCGGGCCCCCTGTTTGTAGGTGTCGTCAGGAAATGGCGCGTCGTACGCCGCCACGACCTCAGGTTTCAGCCGCACAACGCAACCACCCGAGACAATGCCGCCGACGTGCAGATCTGGCGCGCTCTGGCTGTACTCCTGCCACGCGCGGAATGCCTCATTGACCCGCTCGTTCCCCGTCGGCAGTCCGCCATTGCCAATCGCGACACGAGCGAAGCGCTCGGGGTGCTCGCCGACGAGACGTAGCCCAATGAGACTGCCCCAGTCCTGGGCGAAGAGCGTCACGTTCTGGAGATCGAGATGGTCAAAGAGAAGTTCGCGCACCCACTCGACGTGGCGAGCGTAGGTATAGTCGTCCCGGTCGGCTGGCTTGTCCGATTGGCCAAAGCCAATCAGGTCAGGTGCAATGACTCGGTGCCGTGCCGACACCAGGGCGGGAATCGTGAAGCGATAGAGATACGACCAACTCGGCTCGCCGTGCATCAGCAAGACCACGTCGCCATCCGACGGACCCTCGTCGTAGTAAGCCATGCGAAGAGGCTCCCCTCCGGTAGGGTCCTTCACTTCTGCGTACTTCGCTTCAAAGGCGAAGTCCGGAAGATTCACAAAACGTTCCTCGGGGGTACGCACTCGTTGCATCATCTCTCCTTCTTGTCGTAGGGCATTTGCGATACTGCTACTGACGGGCCATCCCCTCTCGGGCGGCCGTTTCCTCCTCATCGCCGGCGTTCTGGGAGATCAGTTGAATGTCCACTCGCTCGAGACGCCCCTCGAAGGCGAACTCGTCGCGGTAGCGCTTGGAGACCGGTGAACCGTGGTCACGGCCGATGCTCATGCCGATGCTCGAAATGATGCGCATCAGAAACGGGAGATGACCAGATCCCACCACTCGACCATCAATCACGAGCTCGACATCGGCGTCGTTCTTGCCGCGACGGAATCGAAGACCAATTACCGAGGGCCCCGTCGGGACAACTTCCGTCGACTCGACAATGTGGTGTTCGTTGAAGATGTTGTAGTCAAAGATCAGTCGATCGTGCTGCACGAAAAAACTGACGCCGGCGTTTTCCGTGCCCGAGGCCATCACCACGCCGCCCGCGCCGGCGGGGCGGTCAATAGTGGCGTCGAGATCCCAACTGCGTCCGCCAATCCCGGCCGCCGCCTGGGGTGGAATAGGACTGAGCGGCGGACGATAGGTGTAATGGCGACTGAGTGGGTGGGGCGAGTTTTCGCGATAACGGGCTCCGAAGAGCTCAATGCCCCGGTCGTCCAGTGGTAGCACCCCGAACTCTTCGGCCTCTCGCCACCAGAGCGCCACGAGTTCGGCGAGCTTCTCGGGACTGGACGTCGCGAGGTCGTGGCACTCGGAGGCGTCGATTGCCACGTGGTAGAGCTCCCAGCGGTCATCGTCGAACGAGACTCCCGGCACGTGACGGGTGACGGCCTTCCAGCCTTCGCAGTACATGGCGCGGTGCCCACCCATTTCGAAGTACTGCTTGGACCGTTGACCTCTCGCATCACCGCGCGTGAAGGTGTAGCCGATCGATGCGCCGGCGAGCGGCATCTGCTCCAGGCCCCGGTAGACCTCCGGCACGGTCACTCCCGCCGCTTCATAGACCGTGGGTGCGATATCCGTGACGTAGTGGAACTGGCTGCGGATCTCACCCTTGGCCGCGATTCCGTCCGGCCAGTGCGCAATGAGCGGCACGTGCACTCCACCCTCGTGCGTGTTCTGCTTGTACCACTTGAAGGGTGTGTTTCCGGCCTGCGCCCAGCCCCACGGATAGTTCGAGTGACTACTCGGTCCGCCAATGTCGTCCAGGCGCTTCACCGCCTCATCGGGGCTCTCGAGGATGAAGTTGAAGTACTTCATCTCGTGCAATATGCCAAACGGCCCGCCCTCTTGCGAGGCACCGTTATCCGACATCAGCAAAATCAGGGTGTTATCGAGTTCACCCAGTTCTTCGAGACCCCGGACGAACCGTCCGATCTGGGCATCAGTATGTTCGAGAAACGCGGCGAAGGCCTCTTGGAGCCGACACGCCAGTCTCTTCTGATTATCCGGCAACGAATCCCACGGCTCCACGCCTTCATTGCGAGGCGCTAATTCGGTGTCGGGAGCGACGATCCCGAGTTCCTTTTGACGGGCGAACCAGCGCTCGCGGGCGGCGTCCCAGCCCTCGTCGTATCGACCGCGATGTTTGAGAAGATACTCCTCGGGCGCCTGATGCGGGGCGTGCGTGGCGCCGAAGGCGAAGTAGTTGAAGAATGGTCGATCCGGTCTGATTGACTTCGCATCACGGATGAACTCCAGCGCGTGATCGACCAGGTCTTCACTGAGGTGATACCCCTCGCCCACGCTTTTGGGGGGCTCGACCCGGTGGTTGTCGTAGACCAGATCGGGCGAAAACTGATCGGTCTCGCCGTCCAGGAATCCGTAGTGTCGATCAAAGCCCCGCGCGAGCGGCCACTGATCGAAGGGCCCCGCCGAGGACGAGTTCTCCATCGAGACCAAGTGCCACTTGCCAATCGCCAACGTCGTGTAGCCGTTCTCACGCATAACCTCGCCCATGGTTGCGGCGTGATTGGAGATTTGACCACGCATCGATGGAAACCCCGAACTCCAGTTGGAGATTCCGCGCATGCCGACGCTGTGATGGTTACGGCCCGTCAAGAGAGCGGCTCGCGTTGGTGAGCAAAGTGGCGTGACGTGAAAATTTGAGTAGCGAAGACCGCCGGCCGCCAGCGCGTCGATGTTCGGAGTTGGCAGGTCGGAACCGAAACACCCGAAGTGCGAGAAACCCAGGTCGTCAATCAAGATCACGACGACATTGGGCGCATCCTGCTTCGGGTGCGCGGGCGTTGGCCACCACGGAGTCGAATCGGCCAAGGTCCGGCCGATCTTGCCTTCGAACGGCTCATAGCGCTTCATAGTCCCCCTCGTACTAAGCGCCACGTTAGAGCACGCGCCCGGCCGTTTCCTAGGAGGAACGAGCCAGCTTCTCTGAAACAACTTCGCGCGACGGGCAGGTTGCTGGACCGAACGCACTGATGGCGATGGCGGCGCCGACGTTCGCCCTGCGAAGAGCATCGACGTAAGTGGTCCCCCTCGCGAGTTCCGCCAGCAACACGCCGTTGTGCACGTCGCCCGCGCCGTTCGTGTCAACCACCTGCGTTGGGACACCAGGCACTTCAACGATCGCTTGATCGGCTCGGGCGAGAACGCAGCCCCGCACGCCATCTCGAACCACGACGCCACGTCGTCCGGTCGTCGCGAGAAGTCTCTCCGCGCTGGCGCTGGCACACTCGTCGCCGGTGAGCGAGGACGCCTCGCCGGCGTTGCACAAGAACCAGTCCGTGCGGGCCATGACCTCTCGCAGTACCTCTGCGGGGATATCGAGCACCCGTGGACCCGGATCAAACGCGACGACGACACGGGACGAAAGTTGGCGCAGCCAGGTCATCATCTCGCCTCGGATCTGGGGATAGACGAAGTTGTAGCCAGAAAAAAACACGTAGTCACCGTCGCCGATTGCCACCGACAGCAGGTCCGAGGCGTTGAGCGTTCCCTCAGCACCGGGTGACGTGACGAACGTTCGTTCCCCGTCGCCTTCGACGAGCACGATGCAGATACCCAGGTCCTGATCGCCGCGTGGTTGCACCGCAACCTCAATCTCTTGCTCACGAAGAGCGTCGAGGGCGATATCGGCAAATGGTCCGCCGCCAACTTGGCCAACGTACGTCACGGCCATACCTTGACGAGCCGCGGCGCTCATGGCATTGAAGCCACCCCCGGCGGTGACGAGTCGATTGGTAACCAGCGCGTCAGAACCACGCAGTGGCAGACTGGAGATCTTCAACACCACGTCGATCATGACCGTATCGAGAACAAAGAAACGTGGTGAAACTTCCATACCACAGCACCTTACCGACGCAGGGCGAGCAGCTCACGCGAGACCTTGGCCAGATTCAGCGAGTTCGTCTCCTCGACCAGTGCGGTGGCCCACGAGGGGAATGACGTCATACCGCCGCACGCTCCCGCCATTGCTCCCGTCATCGCTGCGATGGTGTCGCAGTCTCCACCGAGCGAAGCCGCGACACAGCAGGCGCTCCACGAGTCCTCACCGTACGCCGCGAGCAGTGCGAACGCCGCGGGCACTGATTCGTTGGAAGCCAGACTGGACCCGATTACCTCGTTGATCGCCCCGATGAGAGGTAGTCCTTTGAAGGAGCGACCGAGCTCGACGGCTTTGACGATCTGAGCGGCAACTCGGGGGCCCCCACTCGCCGACCCGTACGTCGCACCGAGCTGCGCGCTTCGAAGTCCCGTGGCGATGGCGTCGTCGTGCGACGCCCCATCTATCCCCGCACTCACCACCGCCGCGACG
>Ga0224553_1000335_pt1 | contig 21896 bp, 16 predicted proteins | sample 714S21014metaG_FD_179897 | JGI IMG/M metagenome (GOLD analysis project Ga0224553, IMG submission 179897) | Peat soil microbial communities from Stordalen Mire, Sweden - 717 S2 10-14 | ecosystem: Environmental > Terrestrial > Soil > Wetlands > Peat | place: Sweden: Norrbotten County, Stordalen... | reverse complement strand
GCCGCCCGCACTTTGGACGAACTTCATTCAGCCTTGGCGACGTCTCTCAACTCCTTCTCAGCGACACATTGTCGAGGCTTCTTTCGTCACGCTCAATATGCGTCTATCTAAATAGAAAATGCTCTAGCGCATGAAACAGCCGGAAAAATTTTACGCGCCAGCCTACCACTCGTCACGTGTCACCTGCCACATGACACCCGCCACGCGGCTTATTTTGCTCCCTGATCAATCCAGGCGCGGATCAGGCCGATTTGTTCGGGTGTGAGCGGCCCGATGTTTGCCTTGTTGTGGGCTGGCGGCATCCAGGAATCGTGGTCGGCGGTTGTGTGCGCGACGCATTTGACAATGAGGCTGTTGGCGCTGTCGCCGGCCGTGATGACCTTGCCGTCCTTGCTGCCTTTCAGCGCGTTTTCAAGGCTGTCGAGCTTCAGTTTGGCTTTTGGTTTGTCGCCGCTGTGACACTTCACGCAAGACTGATCGAAAATGGGCTTGATGTCGGTGGCATAAGTTACGCCGGTTTTCGTTGAAGCGGGCGGCAATGGCGCGGTGTCGGCGGCAGCAGCAGCCAGCGCCAGCCCGAAAGTGGTGGCCAGTGCGATGGTGGTGAATTTAATCGAAGTCTTTATTTTCATGGGTTTGGTTGATTTCGCGGACAATTTGAACTTAGGACGCCCGAGGTGTCAAAAAGTTTCAAATAAAAGTATTCTTCTTTTGGGAGCGGTGCGTATCTGGACACTGCGACAAACAAAGTTGCATTGTTTCGGAAGGAACGCCGGATTTATCCGGCAGGGCATTCAATCAAGCGAGCCCGCTGCCGCATGAATGCGGCGTTCCGTCGCAGTGTCCAAGCGCTCCCAGGAGGTGGAAATTGTGACAGTCGAAACAGATTTGAATCTCGGTCCGGCTTGCGAACGGTTTGTTCGTGCGCCAACCTTGCCGCGTGAACGGTGACAATTTCTCCGACGCTGTGTTGGTGGTGCTTGGCCACGGCTCGACGCAAAACGCCAATTCCGGCGCGCCGGTTTACCAGCACGCGGCGGAATTGCGCCGGCGGAAAATTTTCGCCCAGGTCCGCGAAGCGTTCTGGAAACAGGAACCGCAAATCAAAAAGGTTTTGCCGGAAATTTCCACCCCGCGCGTCTTCATCGCGCCGCTGTTCATCAGCGAAGGTTACTTCAGCGACGAAGTCATCCCGCGCGAACTCGGCTTTTCGGAACCCTCAACACCCAACCTCGTAAAGGGGCGTGGCCCCCACGGGGCTTTACGCCCTCAACCCTCAACCATTTTTTACTGCCGCCCCGTCGGCACCCACGACAGCATGGCCCGTGTGCTTTTGGCCCGCGCCAATGAAATCGTCGAACGATTTCCATTCCCGCGCGCGCCGAAGCCGAAGGACATGACACTTTTCATTGCCGGACACGGCACGGAGAAAAACGCGAACTCGCGCAAGGCCATCGAACGGCAGGTCGAATTGATTCGGGCGATGAATCTTTACGCCGGCGTTCAGGTCATTTTCATGGAGGAATCACCGCGCATAGCCGATTGTTACAAACTTGCCCAGACGAAAAATCTGGTGGTCGTGCCGTTGTTCATCAGCGACGGTCTGCACACCCAAGAGGACATTCCCGTATTGCTGGGTGAACCCAAAAAGGCGGTCGAGCAACGTCTGGCCGCCGGGCAGCCGGCATGGCGCAATCCGACGGAAAAAAACGGCAAGCTGGTCTGGTATTCGCCCGCCATCGGCAGCGAACCGCACCTGGCCGACGTGATTTTGGAACGGGTGAGGGAAGCGGCGAAGGTGGAGAATTGAGGATGGAGAATAGCCCGTTGCCAAGCCATCCTCAATCTTCCATCTTCTATCCTCGTCGGTTGCGTGATGGCGGAACGATTGCAAAAAATGAATAAATTGAGATTTGGAATATTGAGCACAGCCAACATCGGCCGCCAAAACTGGAAGGCCATTTTCAATTCCGGCAATGCCATCGTCACCGCCGTTGCCAGTCGTGACGCGGGGCGCAGCCGCGAATACATTCGCGCCGGCCAGCGTGAGTTTCCGTTCGCGGCCGAACCGGCTGCCCTCGGCAGTTACGAGGAACTGCTCGCATCGCCGAACGTGGACGCCGTGTACATCCCGCTTCCAACCGGACTGCGCAAGGAATGGGTTTTGCGCGCGGCGGCGGCGGGCAAGCACGTTGTTTGTGAAAAGCCGTGCGGCGTCAGTTTCGCCGACGTCCGGGAAATGACCGATGCCTGCAAAAAAAACCGCGTGCAATTCATGGACGGCGTGATGTTCATGCACAGTCCGCGCATGCCGCGTGTTCGTGAAGTGCTTGACGATGACAAGAGCGTTGGCCCGGTGCGGCGGATTTCATCGGCATTTAGTTTCCTCGGCACCGCTGATTTTTCGCGCGGCAACATTCGCGTGGACGGACGGCTCGAACCGTTCGGCTGCCTTGGCGATTTGGGGTGGTATTGCCTCCGGTTCACGCTCTGGATGATGAAATGGCAACTGCCGCACACGGTCACCGGCCGGATTCTCTCGCAATCCGAACCCATTGGCGGCCGGGTGCCCGCGCCCACCGAATTTTCCGCCGAACTTTTTTTTGATGGCAACATTTCCGCCGAATTTTACTGTTCCTTTATCGTCGCCGATCAGCAATGGGCTTTTATCAGTGGCAGGAATGGCTGGCTGCGGCTGGCCGATTTTGTCCACCCGTTCAACAGCCGGGAACCGGCTTTCGAGGTCAACCGGACCGAAATTCGCGTCCGGGAGGCTGACGCCGCTCAAAGGCAAACATCCATCCCGGAATCGGCCGAGCTGGGCCATCCGACCGCGCAGAACACCATCATGTTCCGCAACTTCGCCAACCAGGTTTTCTCCGGCCAACTGAACAACGAATGGCCGATGTGGGCGCTGAAAACGCAGCAGGTGATGGATGCCTGCTTCGAGTCGGCGCAGGAGGCTGGAAAGCCGGTAAGGACTTTCTGAAGCCACGAAACACCCGGGAGATGAAACGTGTCAACGGTTTTTTTGGGGAAATGACATCCCGCTCTGCGGGATTGGAACCTTTCATCCGTTGGCGAAAAGGAAGTGTAATACCGGCCTTCGCAGCTCGTTAAAGAAGCAGCCGCCGACGTGAGAAGGCCCCAAATGAATGATTGTTCACAGGGGAAATTGAGCCTCCTTACGTCGGCTGCCACGATGATTTTGGCGATCAGGGATGGCGACACGCCGTCCCTTCCACGATTATTTTGAGGGAATCTTTCGTTGGTCGGCCCGCCAATCGGACGGCGGCGGCGGTTTCAGCCAGCGGGAACCGATGGGTAATGAGGTTGCGGACATCCAATTGGCGGGAGAAAACCAGCCGCGCTACTTCGTCCTGCAACGTGAAATCGGATGAGTAGCTGCCGAGCAAATCCTTTTCGTCCACGCAAACCGTCGCCGGATCAATTTCCATGACCGCCCCGCGTTTGGTGTGGGCAAAGAGCATGAGCTGTCCGCCGCCGCGCAACCAGGTTTGCGCCTGCCGTACCACCGCGTCGGAAGGAACGGCCATGACGGCGGCGTCAAGGCCGCGGTCGTGCGTGGCGCGGTGGATGAGGGTTGGGGGTTGAACTTTGGCAGGGCGCGTCACTCCGTGCGCGCCGTCAGACGGCGGGCAAGAGACTGCCCGCCCTACCTGGTCAGGTTTGGACGCAAGCATCGTCCATTTCGCGCCGAATTTTTTGGCGAGGCGCAGGCGGGATTCCATCAAATCGGTGGCGATGACTTGGGCGCCGGAAAGCTGGAGCAGCCGGGTGAACATGAGGCCAATCGGCCCCTGCCCGGCCACCAGCACGACGTCACCACGCAGCAGTGACAATCGGCGGACCGCTTTGAGGACGGTGTTGACGGGTTCGAGCATGGCGCCTTCGGCAAAGGAATTTTGGGCTGGAATTTTCACGACGCCGGGCAGGACGAACGGCATGACGCGGACGTATTCGGCGTAACCGCCACCGGCGGGTTGGAAGCCGGCGGTGATGCCGGTGCGTTTGTAAGTCTCGCATTGGGCGAAGGCGTGATGCCGGCAAAAATGGCAATCGAGGCACGGGACATGGTGGTGCAGGGCGACACGGTCGCCGATTTTGAAGCGGCTCGCGAGGACGCTCGCCCCACCGCCAATATGGACGACGGTGCCGGCGGTTTCATGTCCGAAGATGCGCGGCGGCGGCACGGTGCCGTATTGGATTTTTTTGATGTCGGTGGGGCAGACGCCACACACGGCGACTTTGACGAGCAGTTCGTTGGTGCCGATGCGCGGGACGGGCACGATTTCGAGGCGCAGGTCGTTTACGCCGCGATAGACGATGGCGCGCATGGTTTTGGGGATGTCAAACACGCAAACTTTTTTACACGAATTGCACGAATTATCACGAATTTAATTTCTTATTCGCGGCAATCAGCGGTATTTGCATCGCAAAAACCGGCAAACCACGGCTCGGGTTCGCAGCAAAATTCCATCGGCTGGCCGCGCCAGGTGAACCGAACGGCGCGGGCGTGCAGGGCCTGATTTGGCAAAATGAGCCGGGCGCGTTGCTCCGGCGTGAGGCGATTTTCGACCAGCGCCAGATATAAATCCTCGTCACCGCCGTAAAGTTTGTCGCCGACAATGGGATGGCCGAGGTGGGCGAGGTGAATGCGGATTTGATGTTTGCGGCCGGTGCGGGGAGTCACTCGAAGCAATGTAAACGAGGATGGAGAATGGAGAATGGAGGATGGCGCGATCTGGGTTACGTCTGACAAACGAGCTTCGGTAGGGCGCGTCACTTCCGCCTTTATCGGATTTCGGCGAGACAAGCCATGCGCGTCGGCGGAGGTTGTGGTGACGGCGGCGGGCAGAGGGCTGCCCGCCCTACCCGCCATTTGGCGTCCAACGCCGGAGAATCTTTTCTCCACCCAGAATTCAGTTTGGGCGGGCGCGCCATCGGGACGCACGCAGTCCTTGACGGCAACAATGCTGCGCTCGTCCTTGCCGAGCGGCACGTCAATCAGGCCGTGGCCGTCGCGCACGTGGCCGTGAACGATGGCGAGGTATTCCTTTTGGACGGCACGGGATTCCCAGATTTTTCCAAGCTCGCCGGCGACTTCGGAATTTTTGGCGATGATGACGATGCCGCTGGTTTCCCGGTCGAGGCGGTTGACGAGATGGGGTGTGGCTGCGCCAGTTGAGGGTTGAGCCCCGAAGGCATTCGGGGTGCAGTTGAGAGTTGAGAGCAAATACAGGCGGACGCGGCTGATGAGGCTGGAAAATTCATCGCCCTTGGTCGGATGACAGACGAGTCCCGCCGGTTTGTTGACGACCAGCAGTCCGGCGTCTTCGTGGATGATGGCGAATAGTTTGTTCAGTTGTTAATCGTTGCCTCGTTTGATTGGTGTCGAACGATCCGATGCAACGGTGCGAAGATGTAACAGCATAATCCTGCTTCCGGCGACACCGAAAAGCTTGTTCCGGCCGCGCCGTGAATTATTCTACCCGACAGTGAACGAAAAGTGGAATCGCTGGCTGCCGTTTTTGTTTCTGGCGCTCTTCGCATTGAGCCGCTGGCCGGGATTGTTCCCGCCAAACTTCAGCGCGGCAACGGCGCTGGCGTTCTGCGCGGGCGTCTATTTTGCGGGCGCGACGGCGTGGTGGCTGCCACTGGGCACGATGCTGGCCACGGACGTGGCGCTCAACGTGTTTTATTATCACGTCGCGCCCCTCGGTTCCTACCTGTTGTTGAACTATGCGATTTACGCCGGGCTGATTGGGCTGGGCAAGTGGTTTGGACGGCGCGCCGCATTTTTGAAATTGCTGCTCGGCGGTCTGGCCGGCGCGGTGATTTTTTATCTCGTCACCAACACGTTGTCGTGGCTGCAGGACCCGGCCTACGCCAAGACCATCGCCGGCTGGATCCAGGCGCTGACGACCGGACGGCTGGACGTGCATCCGACGACGTGGGAAATGTTCCGCAACACGCTGGGGAGCGGCGGGCTGTTCACCGCGCTGTTTGCCGGCGCGGCCAAATTGACGGCCCCCGCCGAATCGCCCGCCGAAAAGGAAGCCGGCGTGCGCGGGCCAGAAAACGAAACTGAAGCCGAACCGGAGGAGGCGGGGGTGTGAAACGTGATACGTGATACGTGAAACGCAACCTGGCCACCAGCAACTCATTACGCATCACGCATCACGTTTCACCTGTCACTTTTATGAAGATTGGCGTCATTTCCGACACGCACGGTTTTCTTGACCCGAAAGCCCCTGACATTTTCGCCGGCGTCAGTCACATCCTGCACGCGGGCGACATTGGCAACGATTCAATCATCGTTGAATTGGAAGCGATTGCCCCGGTCACGGCTGTGCTCGGCAACACGGACAGTTCACCCACCTTCCGGCTCCACGAAGTTGTCACGCTCGCCGGGCACAAATTTCTCGTTCATCACATCGTGAACCCACACGCGCTGAAGGAAAATCTCCAGCTCCAGATTGCGCGCGAACGACCGGACGCCGTCGTGTTCGGCCACACGCACAAGGCTTTTTGCGAAACGATTGGCGGCGTGCTGTATTTGAATCCCGGCTACGCGGGCAAACCGAAGTTCGGCGCGGAACGCACCGTGGCCATTCTGCACTGTGGCGAAAAGGAGATCCGGCCAGAGTTTCTGCCGTTATAAACGTCAACCGCCACTGTCCGCTCCACCCGGTTTTCGTCCCGTCAATCCGGCCAGGGCGCGGTCACACCACGGGGAGATTTTCGCGGCGACACCGGCGACCAGCAAGGCGGTGACGGCGCCGGTAAACACGTCCATCGTGTAATGCGCGCGCAGCGTCAGGACCGCCGCCACCTCGAACAGGGCGACGCCAACACCGAGGACGCCCAGCCAGCGCCGGCCCAGACGCGCCAGTTCGACCGCGCCAAACACGGCGATGGCCGTGTGCCCGGAAAAGAAAAGGTCGTTGGCTACGCTGTAGGTCACCACCAGCGAGGGCAAACCGGGGTTGTGCCAGATCATTTCCTCCGGCGGCGGCAAGGCACAGAGGGCCTGGCAAATTTGCCGCAGGGCGAAGAGCATTAACAGCCCGATGAAGGGACGGAAGGTCGGCCCGAAAATGGCGCGACCCAGCAAAAAGATTGCGAACAGGTCGATGCCGGCCGAACTTGCGATGAGCAGGCCGTTCGCCGCACGCGGGTGGTCGAGCAGATACTGGTGCGCCGGCGCGGTCAGGACCTGCAACTCATCGCCGATGGCCTGCCCGGAAATCGCCCGCTGGCCGATGAGGGATTGGGTCCAAAACCAGGCGGCCAGTCCCAGCGCGACCAACAAGGCGCGAAACCACCACGGCGACGGAACCGCGGCTGGTGTCGGGTGAATTTCCGGTTTTGGGTTGTTCATGGTGAATTCTCCGCGAGGGGCGTCGTTTCCTTTCCGCTCCGTTCGAGCAGCGTCTCCATTTGTCGGCGGATTTTTTCCATCAACGGGTCCGGCCCGCCGCCGCGCTCGCGCACCGGGCTGACGGGCAGCGCCTCGCCGACCTCGATGATGGCGTGGAGCGGCCGGTGGCTGCGCGTGCGGTCGGTCAGGTCTTCTTCAAAGCGCTCGACGGTTTCCATGAGCCGCTCGGGTGTGGGCCGCGAGCGGATGTAGTCCGGCGGATAACAGGAGAGCTGCTGGGCGAGGTAGAGATCGGCCAGTTGACGCCAGCCGCGGGCGCGTTCGGCCTCGTCAATTTCGCCGCTAAGCAATTCGGGCAGGATGGCCATGCGCAGTTTTTTCACCCGCGCCACCACGTCGCCGTCCCCTTCGCCTTTGAGCCACTCCTTTTCCAACGGCTGGAGCAGGCAGTTGATCAGGCGGTCGAGGCGCTCCGGCACTTCGCCGGTCTGCGACCGGTCGAGATATTCCAGCTCCTTGAGGCAGAGCAGCGCTTCGCCGACCCGGTTGATCCGTTCGCGCAACCGGCATCCGGACGGCGGACGCCACGAAAAACGCGCTTCGATTTCCTCCAGCACCGGCGTGAGCGCGGCACCGAGGTCGCCACGGAAAAGATAGCGGATGGCGATGGGGTGGACGACCATCTGTCCCGCCGGCGTGGCGGCGGCGCGTTGTTTGGCGGCGGTGTGGGCGATGAAAGCCGTGCCTTCCATCAAGTTGTTCAGCCGGTCATTCGTGCGGGAGACAACGCCCTCGGGAAAGAGCACCAGGGGCCGGACGGCGTCGCTGAGAATCCCGACGGCGGTCTTCAAGGCTTCGCGGTCCAGGCCTTCGCGGTAAACGCTGAAGGCGCCGATGCGCGGGAGCACCCAGGTTTGAAAGCGGCTCTGCCGGAACAAGTGCCAGCTGGCCATGGTAAAGAACGGCTGCCGCACGTTGAGCGACAACATCCCGAGTGTCATTGGGTCGCTGGGGCGGCAGTGGTTGGAGGTGAGGAGAATGCCATGGCCGGCGTCAAGCGAGCGCCGCAGGTGTTCCGTGCCGCGGCATTCAACGGATTCGATGCCGTGACTCCGGTTCAAATAACGCGGCAGCCAGAGGCCAAAAAACGCGTACCAGAACCGGCCGCGGTGCGGCGGTACGAACCGGTAGGGCTGGTCAATGACGATGTTCTGCATGGTGGTTGCTTCAGGTTTCAGTGGAAGATTTCATCGCGATTTCGCGCACCTGGCGCAGGTCCAGTTTGCCGGTGCCGAGCTGCGGGAAGGTGTCCACGCGGAAGAACTGGTCGGCGCGCGGCTTCCACAAATTCGGCAGGTCACACCGGGAAAGCTTTTCCAGAACGGCCGGCAATTGCCCGTCCGCCAGTTTGTGCAAAACGACCAGGCGCTCGCCTTTTTTCTCGTCCGGCACGCCGGTGACGACAAACGTCTGCCCGATTGCGCCGGCGAGTTCGTGGAGTTTTTCCTCCACCTTGATGTGCGGCACCATTTCGCCGCCGATTTTGCTGAAACGGCTCAGGCGATCCGTGATTTGCAGGAAGCCGTCCTCGTCAATCGCCGCCACGTCGCCGGTGGTGTACCAGCCATCGCGCAAAACTTCGGTGGTTTTTTCCGGCTGGCCGAGGTAACCCTGCATGACGTTCGGCCCGCGCACGAGCAGCAGACCGGGCTGGCCGGCGGCCAGCGGCGCTTGCGTTTCCGGGTCAACAATGCGCACGGAGATGCCAGGCAGCGGGTGGCCGATTTTGCCGCGTTTGCCGCCGACCTGGCGGAAACCGGCGGAGCGGAAGTCCGGGGTGTTCACCGCCACCGCCGGCGCGCATTCGGTGCAGCCGTAACCTTCGAGCGGACGGATGCCGAACTGCTCCTCGAAGGCCGTTGCCAGCCGGTCCGGCAATTTTTCCGCGCTCGTCATCACCACGCGCAGTCCGCCAAAATCCTCCGCCGCACAGCCGCGCAGGTAAAGCTGCAGGAACGTCGGCGTCGCCAGCAGGAACGTGACCCGGTAGTCGCACACCAGCGGCCCGATGGCTTTGGCGTCGAGCGGGTTCGGGTGATAAACCACGCCGATGCCCAGCACCGCCGGCAGGCAGAGCGTGCCCGTGAATCCAAACGAATGAAAGAACGGCAGGACACCCAGCACACAATCGCGGCGACTCAACCCAAAGACCTGCTCCAGTTGTTCGAGGTTCGACCCTATGTTGTAGTGGCTCAACATCACGCCTTTCGGATCGCCCGTGCTGCCACTGGAAAAAATGATCGTGGCCAGATCGTCCAGCCCGGCTTTTCTCTCACGGCCGAGCGACCGTTCCAGCAAACCGACGGGCAGGAAAAACGCCATCAAAAACGCCGCGAGTTTTTCACCTGGTTTTGGATGGCGACGCTCTGCGACGCTCTGTTGCTCATGATTATGGGGGCTCGCCGAGCTCGCCCCTCCGATGACCTCTTCCAGCATCACCGTTTCGCACGGCACCTTGAGCTTCAGTTTGTCCAGAAACCCCCTTGACGTGACGACGGTTTTGATTTCGCACTGGCGAATGCAGGAGGAGAGCGTTTCTTCGGAAACGGTGTAATTCAAATTCACCGGCACTTTGCCCATCAGCATCGCCGCAAAATTCACCAGCGCGCCCGGCACCGACGGCGGCAAAAGCAGCCCGACCATTTTCTGGCCCGACCAGACCGGCTTCAATCGCCGCGCGAGGAAAACCGTTCGCACCAGGGCCGAGCCGAAGCGGACCTTCGCGTTCTGGGCGTCGGCCATCGCAAACCGGAACGGATGCACCCGCGCCGTCCGCACAAACGCGCGCGGCAATGTGTTCATCCGGGACTTGCGATGACGCCACGCCTCGACCATAAGTTCCTGCACCGTTTGACGCACTTCAAATGGCGTCGCCATGTGTGGCATGGGGCGGCCGTAATTTACCGTTACCGGATACGGAATGCGGCGCGGCATTTTCCAGAGGAACCGGCCTTTCTGGAAGCTGAAGATGCTGCCCCACACGCCATCGAGCGCCACCGGAATGATCGGCGCTTCCACATCCTTCATAATCCGCTCGAACCCGCGCCGGAACGGCAGCGTGTGGCCGATGCGCGTGATCTGGCCCTCGGCGAAAATGCAGACGACTTCGCCGTTTTTAATGGCCTTGCTGGCCTCCTGCAAAGCATGAATCATCTCGCGCGGGCGCAGCTCGGACGAAATCGGAATCGCCTTCAAAATGCGCGCGAACGGTTTGATCCACGGCAAGTCGTAAATCCCTTTGAACATGATGAACCGGATGTCCCGGTCGGTTGAAGCGAGCAGGAACATCGCGTCCGCCTGCGACAGGTGGTTGCAGACAAACAGCGCGCCGCCTTTGGCGGGAATGTTATCGCGGCCGTCCACGCGAATCCGGTAAAGGGAATGGGTCGCACACCACAGCAAAAACCGCAGCAGTGCGTCCGGCAGCAGAAACAAAACGTAGATGGCGCCCGCCAGCGTCAACACGCCGCCAAAGAAAAAAATCCTGGCCGGCGACCAGCCGGCCACGTCCGCCAGCAAATAATACGCGCCGGACGCGGCAAAAATGCCCACGAACGAAAGCAGGTTCGCGGCGGCCAGCACCTCGCCTTTTTTCGCCGGGTCCGGCCGGTGTTGCAACAACGCCGCGATCGGCACGATGAAAAAGCCGCCGGTGAACCCGAGCAATGACAGCCGGACGAGCGCGGCGTTCACGGACAAACCCGGCACGGACAGCCCGGCGGATACCAGCGACATGCCAAAGGCGCCGAGCGGCACCAAGCCGTATTCGATTTTCCCGCCGGAAAGATAACCGGCGGACGCGCTGCCCAGGCCGATGCCGAGCGCGAGGGCAATGCTCAACTGGCCAATGCCGATTTCGTCCAGGTGCAGAATTTGCGCGCCATAAAAGAACACATTCAACTGGAGCAACTGGCCCAGGAAGAAGAAATACGTATTGCCGAGAAAGGCGAGGGTGAGTGCGCGGTCGCGGCGAACCAGCCGGAGTTGCGCGAACAAGTCGCTCAGAAAATTCGCGTGGAATTTCCGGCCGGGATCGGCGGCGGGGACGCGGGTAATGCCGAGGCTCGTGATGAAGCCGATGACCGCGAGCGCAATCAAAATGCTTCCCGACCAGGTTTGGTGTCCGTGAAAATGTTTCGACATCCGGGCCGCGGCGACGGTGCCGAGGATGATGGCCATGAATGTGCCGAGTTCGAGCAGGCCGTTGCCCCACGATAATTTCCGCTCCGGCAGCAATTCCGGCAGGAGGCCGTATTTGGAGGGACCGAAGAACGAACTGTGGACGCCCATCAAAAATACGCAGCCCAACAGCATCGGAATCTGGTTTAACCAAAAGCCCGCGAGCGCGAGTAGCATCACGCCCATTTCAAAAATTTTCACGCTCACGCTGATTGTCCGCTTGCTGAAACGGTCGGCGAAAAAGCCGCCCGCCATCGAAAACAAAATGAACGGCAGTGAAAACAGGGCGGTGACGAGTTCGCCAACACGATGCAACTCGGTGGATGACACGTTCATGCCGAGAATCATGAACACGACAAGCCACTTCAGGACGTTGTCGCTGAACGCGCCCTGGAATTGCGTGACGATGAGACTCCAGAAGCCGCGAAGGCTTGATTCGGATTGCCGGCTGATGTCTTTTGGTTCAGTCACGGGACAAGGCTAACCACTTGCGCGCCGAACTGTGAATTGAAAAACTTTTGCCGGGCATCGTTTGCAGCAATGGGACGGAAGAAAAGACCAGTAAATTAGTGCCTGACTCCGGTATTAAACCGCAGATGAAAGCAGATGGAGGCAAATACGCGGGGACTTCCTGTTTTTTTGAAACATTTCTTCGGCCAGTCGAATATTGGGGAATATCGGGGAAATATCCCGCTTGAGCCTGATGAACAATGCAAGTTATTCTATAAGGCAGAGCAAGGTGCAGTTTTGTCAATTTTTTGGCATGAACGGTGCTGTTTTACTTAAGTTCAGTAAGGGTGCCTGTGGCCTGAGTTGTGCCCTTAGAGCCATGAAAGTCAATAGAACAATCCTTTTTGTCGAGGACGACGCCGTTGTGCTGACGACGTATCGGAATCTGCTCCAGCGGGAGGGGTTTCGCATCGAGTCTGCGCAAGATGGGTTGGAGGCTCTCAAGGCTCTTTCTCAAGCCACGCCCGATCTGGTCGTGCTCGACCTGATGTTGCCCAAGTTCGACGGTGCGGATGTGCTAAAATTCATACGCGCCGACCCCCGGCTGAAAAGTGTTCCAATTATTATATTTTCTAACGTTCAAATTACAGATTTCGCCGAGGATGCGATAACCAGACAACTGCGCAAAACCGATTGCACGCCCTCCATACTGGTTCAAACCATCCAGGAAATGTTGATTGCCTCGCCCTCCGACATCCCCAATGCCGACAAAGCTGTTCGAACTGATTACGCACCCGCAATCAAATTACACATGGCCACCGACCGTCCGGCGGATGAGCAAAATGGTGACGCGACCGAAGCGGCCGCCGCCGAAACTTCGTCCGCAAAAGGGCGGGCGGACTTTTTAAAGGACGCGCCGGCGGACATCACGAAGGTTCGCGAGCATTGCCTCGCCTATATTAAGGCGCCTACTTCTACCGCCAAGCTGGAGCCGCTCTCTCAGGCAGTGCATTCCCTGAGCGCCAACGCGAGCAAAGCCGGTTGCGGCCGCATAGCGTTGCTGACGAAGGCGTTCGACATGTTGCTCTCTAAAATCGCGTCCAAGCCTGCGCGAGTAACCCCTTCCATACTGCAAACTCTGGCTGAGGCGGCGGATTGTCTGGGTCTCCTGTTGAAAAGCGACGAAGCTGGTTCCACCGACGAGGCACCGAGGGCCAAAGTGCTGGCTGTGGACGATGACACCGTATGCAACCACGTGATCGTCAATACGTTGAAACGGGCCAACCTCGACATTGTAAGCGTCGAAGACCCTTTGGAAGGCCTTAAACTGTTGCAAGCCAACCATTACGACTTGGTGCTGCTGGACATTGACATGCCCAAGCTGACTGGCTTTGAAGTGTGTGAGAAATTGCGCGCTTTGCCTCATTATAAGACAACACCTGTCATTTTCGTCACTGCCCATAGCAATTTTGGGAACCGTACGCAAGGGGTGCTCAGCGGCGGCAACTATTTCATCACCAAACCGGTTGACCCATTGGAATTGGCACTCAAAGTGACCATTCATCTGTTCAAGGCCCAGGTGCAACACGCTGGCGCGCCACCACCGGAAGCCAAACCGGAAGTCAAACCACAAGCAGCCAAGGCCCCAGAAGTCGCGCCCAAACCTCCGATTCCGACTCCAGCCAGCCAGCAAATGAATGGCAACGGCAGCATGAATGGCAACGGCAGCATGAATGGCAACGGCAACATGAATGGCAACGCAAAGAATGGAGATGCTTCCGGTGTGCCGCCCAAAGCTCAACCACGACCGGCCATTGCCCCGGAAGTTGTGCCCAAACCCGCGCCGCCAGTGCTCAAATCCGCGCCACCGGTTCCGATCAATCCGTCCAGGAATGGCAGAGGGAACAACATGCCAGCCATGCCCGCTCTGAGTGTGGCGCCGCCGGCGCCGCCGCCAAGCATGGCACCTTCAGTCAAACCGCGTGCGGCCAATATCTCAAAAGTCATGCCACCCCTCAGCGTGGCCCCCAACCTCGACGAAACTGGCACGCTGAATGTTAGTAAATTGTCAGGCAGCAGAAATCGAAACAGAATTATGAACAACGAACAAGACGAAGCATTCGAAAAGATCGTCGTCGCAGTGGTGCGAATCATCTTCGGAGACGATAACTTGACGGAAATGAACGTCCGTCTGGTGCGCATTGCACTGGAACGTTACAACGTCCATGAGGTCGTTAATTCTCCTGTCGTAGTGTAAGGGGTTATATCATGGATTTGTGCCGTCAATTCCGCCCGCGAGGGGAATGCGAAATACGTTGCACTCAATCGCAAGATTGGGGGCAGCCGCCCTGCCGGTTTGACGGAATCTGGAATGTTTCTGCCTGTCCTGCCATTTCGCCGCCTTAAGCTCCCCGAAGTTTGCCTGACCCTGCCATCAAAAACAAAACCCACAACGGGTCAATCGGCTGCCTTCAACCCCAAGTATCCGGAGCCAGGGAAATTCCTGTCTCCTGAACGAGCGTTGCCCCTTCAAGATTGCCTTCGGATCAGCGAAACCCAAGCCCGGTCCTTGGGGCACGGTGTGGCCAAGCCGGCCTGTTCGGCAATACGCGCTGCACGGCGGGAACGAATCAGGCACCTATAGTATATTAGGTCGGTCGGGACAAAGTCGGCAACCCTCTTCATCGCATCAAAATTATCGAAAGGGCACGCTTCTTCGCAACGGATGGCCCCTTTCCAGTTGGACCCCTAACGCAGCACCACTGATTATTTGGAGGCGGCCTGGGGCGCGACAGGAACGGTGTCGGTTTTACGAATCATTTCGTCCGGCTTCTCGAACAGTTCATCTTCACCAAGGTGTTTCAGCACAAATTTCTGCAAGTCACGCGTCCCGGCCGTCAGAACGATGCGGTCGCCTTCCTTGTGATGTGCGAGGGCCTTCGGGTTCTTTTCAAGAAATTTCTCGAGCCAGCCGAAATCGAAGAACGCAAGTTTCAATTCCGGCTCAAGCTGTGATGCTCGCAACAGCAGATGGCCGGGGAACATGGAGAACGCCACCAAGTCGGCCTGGTTGGTCGCGTATTGGCAGTCGTCCGGAATGAGGTCGAGGAAATACTCCTGCTTAAGCTGGAAAAGATGGGCGTTGAACCTGCCTTGCTTGCCCTCCTTTTCCGTGACGGTCAGCTTGTACATTTTGTTGGTCGTGCCGTCAAATTTCCAGACATCCGGTTTGTCCGATTTGTGTTTTTCCTGCCACTCGCCGAGCAGGCGCGCGTCAAAAACCACGTCCTGATCGGTGTAGAACGGATTGACGGACGGGATGCAGGAGCAGAGCAGCACGGCGGCGCCCAAGGTTGCAATGAGATTTTGTTTTTTCATAACCGATTCCTTTCGTTGATGGTTTTTTGTGGTTTCTGTGAGCATGGCTGTTTGGTTGCAGCGTTCATCACTGTTTAACCCATGCCGTCATGGCACCGGTCCTTCACTAATCCAAAGCGGAATCGGCGGGCAAAAGGGATCACAAAAATGGAATGAAGGATCAGACATGAAAGATGAGTGCAGAATGCGGGGTGCGGAATGCAAAACGGAAAGCGCCCTCGAACCGTAGCCGCCGACGTGAGTCGGCGCTGATCCTTGTTCAGAAAAGAATGCGCGGACTGACGCCGGCTGCTGCAAAGTTTGGGATTATGTCTTTAACAAACCGTAACCCTGTCAGATAACAAAGCGGTGCTAAAGCCACCGCAGTCCAGACGCTTCGCGTGCTCGGAGAGCCGCCCGGCAATCGCGCCAGTCCCGCATTGCGGGAGACTGCGGCGGTTGACCGCCGCTCTCGTCCGCCAACCGCACGACCCCCGCGCCGGAGTACTTCTTTTGTTTGTCAACGACATGGTCCCAACAAAGTTCATCCCGCTTTTGGCTCGCGCCGGCGGGCTTGGCTGTTACAGTTACTGCCAGATTTCCTGCGCGATGAACCAACCTCCGGCCAGTGCCGAAGCCGTGTTCGCCCGGGCAGTTGAACTGCCCGCCGGCGCCGCGCGCGACAAATTCGTGGCGGCGCAGTGCGCCAGCGACACGACGCTGCGTCGTGAAGTCGGGTCACTTCTCCGCGCGCATGATGAAGCCGGTGATTTCCTGCGCGCGCCTTCCGAACGACCCGATGCCAATCGAAGCCGGGCCACCACCGCTCCACTCCAAGGCACGGCAACTTTGAATGCAGCAGCGCACGCCGAAGCTTTCTTGCGCGACGCCGGCGAAGACGCGGGCGGGCGGGTTGAAAACTATATCGCGACGCTGCCGGAAGCAGTCCGGCGGGAAGCCCGCGAACGAATCGAAGCCGGCCTGCGTGTGCGGCAATTGCGTACCCGGATGGAACCTTCATTCGCCGAACGCGAAGAACCACCGCCGCATCTGCCGGGTTTCCGCATTGAACGCAAACTTGGCGAAGGCAGCCTGGGTGTGGTTTATGCCGCGCACGACGAGAAGCTCAACCGGCGTGTGGCCGTCAAAGTCCTGCGCCGCCACGCGGACGAACCAGTTCGCCGCCGCGTGCTCGACGAGGCGCGCAAGGCCGCCGCCCTCGGCGACCCGGCCATCGTCACCATTTTTTCAGTCCTCGATGAAACCGATCCGCCGGCCATCGTCATGGAGATGGTGGAAGGCTTTCCGCTCGACCGTTTCGCGGCAGAACTCAACTTCGAACAGAAGGCACGGCTGCTGCGCGAGGTGGGGCGCGGCCTCGCAGTCGCCCATGAACACGGCCTCATCCACCGCGATCTCAAGCCGGACAACGTCATCGTCGGCCCCGACCTGCGTCCGCGCATTTTGGACTTCGGGCTGGCTCTGTCGCTGGAGGAAGCCGGCCGGCAGGGAGGCGGATTTGAAGGCACGCCGCTTTACGCCTCACCCGAACAGGTCCGGGGCCAGCCGCTCACGGCGTCGTCGGACGTGTTCTCCCTGGGCAGTTTGATGTTCAAGGCGCTGACCGGGCGGCCACCGTTCGCGGGCGAAACCGCCAGCCAGGTGCTCGAAGCGATTGCAACGACCGCGCCGCCGTTCCTTCGGGAAGTCGCGGTGGGCGTGCCGGAAGATTTACAGGCGATTTGCCTCGCGTGTCTGGCGTGGAATCCGGCTGACCGCCCGACGGCATCCGAAGTCGCACTGGAACTGGGCCGCTTCCTTGTCGGCGAACCGGTGCGGCTCAAACCCAAACTCTACGACGACCTGCTGCGTCGCAGCATCAGTGAATACTCCAGCCAGGCCCGCGGGTGGGAAAGCCAAAGCATCATCTCGCGTGATGAACGCGATGCCCTGGAGGTCGTGCATCGCCGGCTGCTCGCCGACGAAGACCACTGGATCATTGACGCGCGCCGGATCACGCCTTTGCAAACGATTCTTTCCGGCGCCACCTGGCTGGCGGTGGTCGCTACGGTGTTGACCGTCTGGATGCTGCGGAAAGAGCTCAGCCCAACGTGGCGATGGATTTTGCCGACGTATTTCACCTTGACGCTTTTGCTGGCCGGTCATACGGCACGCCGGCAACGCGAGCCGTTGGCGGCGGCCACGTTTCTGGCCGGGGCCGTTCTGGCCATTGCGCCATGCATGCTCGCTCTGCTGGCCGAGTTGCATGTCTTCGCCATGCCTCTGGCAAACGTGAAACAACTGTTCCCGGAAACGTTCACCAACCAGCAGGTGCTGGCGGCTTCGTTCATGGCACTGGTCGTATCCGTGTTCAGCCTGCGGCGTCTGAAGATGACGGGGTTTGCCTGGACCACGGCCACGCTGGCGGCGGCGAGCTACGTCGGCCTCCTGCTTTGCTTCAACTGGCTCGATAAAAAACCGGAGATCCAGGCGCTGTGGTGCCTGCCGCTGGCCGCGATGGAGCCGGTGGCACTCGTGCTGGAGCGAAAAGGCCGCGTGCGCTGGACGCTGCCTTTTCACCTGGTGGCGCTGCTCGCGCTCGTCGTCGGACTCGATGTCATCGCACTGAATGGACCCACGCTGAAGATGCTAGGCGTGGACGGCGCGCGCTGGCCGTATTTCGATCAACAGCGGCTGGACGCGTTTTCAATTGTGCTGAACGGCTTTTTTTTCCTGGGACTCATGCTGTTCACGGAACGCGCGGCGAGTCTCGATTTGCGGCGCGCGAGCAAGCTGCTGGAGGTGCTGGCGATTGTTCACACCTTGAGCGCGCTGTTCGTCAATGCGATGGAGCATCGCAACGACGCCCACGTTCGCGCCGATGTCTGGCTCTATCTGGCGGCGGCGGGGCTGTTCATGGTGCTGGCGCCTTTCCGTTCGCGGTGGCGGCTGCTGGTTGGCGGACTGGCGGGCTGCGGACTGGGAAGCTATCTGCTCGTGGAGTTGGGAATCGTGGACCGCAAACCATTCATCATCGGCCTCGGTTTTGCCGGACTGCTCATCGCGCTCGGCACGTTCGCGTATGTGCGGCGGCGGTCACAGGCAGAGAGAAGGTAGCTCTTTTGAAATGGAAACATCGAACATCCAACATCGAACTCCGAACATTGAATTTTGAATTGGTGGCGTTGACGTCTTATTCGGCGTTCGATGTTCAGCGTTCGATGTTCATCTTAATCTCGCGATAGAGCCAAGCCCGCGCGTAGGCCCAGTAGCGTTTGGCTGTGGGTTCCGAAAGGCCAAGCACCTTGGCGGCTTCTTCCATCGTCAGGCCGGCGAAAAATCTGAGCTTCACCAGCTCGGCCTTGACGGCGTCGTGCGCGGCCAAACGATCCAGCGCCTCGTGCAGCGCGAGCAATTGCTCGTCGTCCATGCCGGCGGCAAGTTCAAGACTGTCGGGATCGAGATTCACCCGTTCGGCCTGGCCGCCGTGGCGCGCGGCTTTTTTGCGTCGCGCGTTGTCAATCAGGATGCGGCGCATGGCCTCGGCAGCGGCGGCGAAAAAGTGGGCGCGATTTTGCCAGGCAGGTTGCTGGTCTCCGCCGAGGCGAAGCCATGCCTCGTGAACCAGCGCGGTAGCCTGAAGCGTCTGACCCGGAGCTTCGCGCGCCATCTTTTGCGCGGCGAGTTTGCGCAGTTCGTCATAGACCAGCGGCAGCAGCCGGTCGGCCGCCTGGGAATCACCCGATTCGATTTGTTGCAGTATGACCGTGAGGTCGCTCACGCGAAAACGAATACTGGATTTTGAAGCGATAAAGAAGCTCGGAATCCAAACCGTGAATGGGCATCACACCGATTCAGCACGGCCCTGGTGTTGGAGTTCAAGCTTCAGCTTGCTTCGAGCATCAGGCACGTAGGACAGGCGTCGCGCCTGTCTCCATCTTCACAAATTGTGCTCACCCATTGGTGATGCGCATGGCAGCAACCGTTGTTTCTGAAACCGAGGCTGCTTGGATTTTAGAGACAGGCGCGACGCCTGTTCTACGGCATCGTTCCCACGCATTGTGTTTTATTCCTTCAATTTTTTGAAATCCGGGTCGTCGTGCAGGTTTTTGAAACCGGTTTCCTTGACGGCCCCGGCCTTGAGCGAAGGTTGCAGTTCGATGGCCTGCTTAAGATCGGCGAGCGCGTTGGTTTTGTCGCCTTTCCCGGCATACGCACAGGCGCGATGGTAAAACGAGTCCGCCCACTTGGGAGCGAGTTTAATGGATTGGTCGTAAGACTGGATCGCCGCGTCGTATTTTCCCAATCTCAGCAGCACGCCGCCGCGGTCGTTCCAGGCCCCCTCGTGTTTCGGATTCAGCGTGATCGCCTGGTCAAAAGCTTTCAACGCCTCATCATCCCGCTTCAGCGCTACGAGCATCTCTCCCTTGCCAACCCAATTGCCGCTTTCGTTCGGCTGAAGCTCGGTGAGTTTCTCAAAAGACTTCAATGCTGCCCCGGGCCGGTCGGTTTCGGCTTCTGCCATGGCCTTGCACAACCAGCGTCGGGGATCATCGGCTTTGGCTGCCACCCTTTGGTCCAGGACTTTCGCTCCGTCATTCGCCCGATTCAATTGCACGAGGCTGATGTATTGTCCGACCGCCGCCTGTTCATTGTCAGGCTGAAGGGCGGAGGCCTGCTCGAAAGCTTTCAAGGCCTCAGCAGGCTTCTGGTGGTTGATAAATTCCGTTCCTTTGCGGACGAAGGTCTTTGCTGTATCTGCATTGGTGCCCGTTGCGGGAGCATTTTGTCCCGACGCGGCGGCAGCCAGCAGCGTGCTGCACACAGCCATCAGCCATAATTTGTTTTTCATAGTCATGTTCCTTTCAATGATTTTGATTGGGTTTCAAAAATTCCCGCCGGGCATGGCGCGCTCCGTTTCTTTGCCGGGAATTCATTTCAAGTATCCAGCCAGACGCTTGACGAGCAGTTGGTCGCAGCGGTCACGGGAAATGATCCCGATGCTCTGGTAATCGGGATGATGCGAGTTTTGCATGTCCACAATCACCCACTCGCCCTTCCGGTCGCACACCACGAAATGCACGAATCCCTGCTCCGCATTTTGCGGATTGAAAGCGTAGTCGGCGTAAAGCGCGTAGTCAGCCGCGGGCGGATTGGTCCGGACAAAATCCCGGAACTCGCGCGCCAGATTCCAGAGCGCCTTCAACTCGTTCGGATCGGCCAGCGAAGTTTTGAGGAGAACCGGCTGTTCGGCCTGGATGGCCTGGCACAAGCCCGCTTGATTGAGCAGCCGCACAACGTTGGTCGCGGCGGGGACGCTGACCGCGTTCCCGCCAATCCGCGCCGGATAAACCAGCAGCGTCGCGCCGGGCATCGCTCGTTTCATCGCCTGCTGGCGTTCGGGAAGGGCGGCTCTTTCATTCCCGGGAGGCAGGCCGCTCCGCTGATCCATGATGGCCGCCAGCTTGCCCGGTTTGGCAGCCTTGGCCGTTGCTTCGTTGAGGCCGAGCTGCGGACCCAGCCGTTCGACGAGCAGAGCGGACATCGTCATCGGTTCCCGGGCTTCATTTTTCTTGAACGCTTCGTCCTGCGGCGTCTGTCGGTCGGTCCAGACTACCGCGCCGGTTTGATCCACAACCACCGCGCGCAGTTCGTTCAATCCGATTTTATGATCGCCATTGTATTCGGCGTAAAGCGCATAACTGGTGGTGATCGGATTGGTCTTTACGAAGGCGCCAACGGTGGCGGCCAAACTTTCCAAATTTGTTTCAGCTGGTTTGAACGGGGTTTGTCCCAGCTCGATGTTTTTCAATCCCTGCTGTTCGAGCAAAACGCCGACCACTTCGGTCACGCGATCCCACGGTTTGCCTCCCAAGCGCACGGGCAGGATGGTCAGCGAGGCATCCGGCCCCTTGGACTTCATCAACTCCAGCCGTTGCTGCTGGTCCGGCGCCATGTCGGTTTGTGGTTCAGCGGCAACCGGGAAACGAGCGACAGATACCGCGAGCAGAGCCATTGACAACGGCCCGGCCACCGCGCGGAATGAACTGATGGTTGTGATTGAGTTTTTCATGCTTTTACTCCTGTGATTTGGGATTTGATTTGTTTCATCAAGGTGCGGCGTTTCTTTTCAAAATACACACCGAAGACAATCCGCCGCCAACACCAGACCGAGCCGCGTCATGCCCGAAAATTTGACCGCGGCTTTCAAGGTTTGAAGTGCCAAACAGACGGAATATCGTTTTGGTTTCATGGCCATGGTTTAACACAATTCGGCCGGCCGGTGTTAATTGATAAAAGTTGCCCCGGCATCGCCTCATACTATATTGCATTCAATCTAATATTAACAATCCAATCAAAACCGGTGAGGGATTGGATTTGGGCGGGTGAGGATTCCAGTTGGCAGAGGCGTTGTTCCAAGGCGTTTTCGACCGCGTCCATCGAA
>Ga0224553_1000330_pt1 | contig 22080 bp, 22 predicted proteins | sample 714S21014metaG_FD_179897 | JGI IMG/M metagenome (GOLD analysis project Ga0224553, IMG submission 179897) | Peat soil microbial communities from Stordalen Mire, Sweden - 717 S2 10-14 | ecosystem: Environmental > Terrestrial > Soil > Wetlands > Peat | place: Sweden: Norrbotten County, Stordalen... | reverse complement strand
GCGCCGGGAAGAAAACCAACAACAGCAAACCGGCATACAAAAAACAAACAAACGCAAAACAATGCCCGCCGCCCTTGTAGCGTAATTACCCCGCGCTTGAGGTCATTGATTCAAAAACGCGCCGATTTCCGAGTTGGGAGAAAAGCAATGAACTTTCTCTTGCGAGTATTGATTTTATTCAGACACAAAAACGTGTAGCTTAATTAAAATTTAATTTATGCCAAAAAAAGTCCGAATCCCAACGCCGCTCCGGAAGTTGACCAACAACGAGGAGCTGGTCGAAATCAACGCCGCCACCATCGGCGAGGCGATTATCGAATTGCAGACGCGCTTCCCCGGCATCCAGGAACGGCTCGTGGATGAAAAGGGCGAGGTCCGCCGTTTCGTGAACGTTTATGTGAACGAGGAGGACATCCGCTTCCTCAAAAACCGCGAGACGCCCTTGAAAGACGGCGATGAAATCAGCATCATCCCGGCGATTGCAGGTGGCTGACGTAAATTTCAAATCTCAAATTTCAGATATCAAATTATGGCCAAAACGAAAAGAAAAATTTCCGTCACCAAATCCACCACGCCCACGCAGCGCCGCCTGTGGCTGATGTTCCCGCCCAAGCTCATCAAGAAACCGCTCGTCTGGGAAGTCAGCCGGAAATTCAAGGTGGTCACCAACATCCGCCAGGCCAGCGTGACGGATGAAATCGGGGTCGTCTGCCTCGAACTGGACGGCCCGCGCGACGAGGTCAAAGCCGCCATCGCGTGGCTGGAAAAAATCGGCGTCAGCGTCGAACCGGTGGAAATCAGCGTGGTGGAGAGTTAAGGTAGGGTCGGCGCGCTGCGCCGACCGGACGCCGCAGCGCGGCGTCCCTACCAAAAAAGTTTACTTCCGCCACCGGCGTTTGACCCTGAGTTGGGTCGCGGCATGCAACAACGCAGCTTGAATGTGCGCGGCTTCTTCGTCCGTGATTTTTTCGGCCAGGCGCGCCTCAGCCCGCTGGCGGGCTTCCTCAGCCTTCGCTTCGTCAATGTTTTCGGCGCGAATCGCCATGTCAGTAAGAATCGCCACGCGATCGCCGGTGATCTGCACAAAGCCGTCGCCGACGGCGAGGAATACCGTGTCCTGCCCCTTTTGCGCGACGATTTCACCCGCGTACAGTTGCGTCATCAGCGGCACGTGATTCGGCAGGATGCCCATCTCGCCCTCGGCGCCGGTCAGCGTGACCATGTCCACGTCGTCGGAGTAAATTTTCGCCTCCGGCGTGACAATTTCCAATTTTAAGGTCGCAGCCATTTTTAATTCATGTTTCACGCATCACGTTTCACACACCACCCGCGTCACGTGATGCGTGATGCGTGAAAACGATCCGTCAACCTTTTTCAACCTCTTCGATGCCGCCCTTCATGTAAAAATTTTGTTCCGCCACGTCGTCGTGTTTGCCGTCCAGGATTTCCTTGAACCCGCGCACGGTCTCGGCCACCGGCACCTGCCGGCCCGGGCGGCCGGTGAACACTTCCGCCACCGAGAACGGCTGGCTGAGAAAACGCTGAATCTTGCGGGCGCGATAGACCGTGAGCTTGTCGTCGGGCGAAAGCTCGTCCATGCCGAGAATCGCGATGATGTCCTGCAAATCCTTGTAGCGCTGCAAAACCTTCTGCACGCCGCGCGCGGTTTCATAGTGCTCCGCTCCGACGATTTCCGGCGTCAGCGCGCGACTCGTCGAGGCCAGCGGATCCACGGCGGGATAAATACCAAGCTCGGCAATGGCGCGCTCCAGCACGATGGTCGCGTCCAAATGGGCAAACGTCGTGGCCGGCGCGGGGTCCGTCAGGTCGTCGGCGGGCACATAGACGGCCTGGAACGAGGTGATGGAACCTTTCTTGGTCGAGGTGATGCGTTCCTGCAAATCGCCCATTTCGGCGGCGAGGGTGGGCTGATAACCGACGGCGCTTGGCGTGCGGCCCAGCAGCGCGGAAACCTCCGACCCGGCCTGCGAAAACCGGAAAATGTTGTCAATGAACAGCAGCACGTCCTGGTTTTTTTCGTCGCGGAAATATTCGGTCACCGCGAGTGCGGACAGGGCGACCCGCAAACGCGCGCCGGGCGGCTCGTTCATCTGGCCATAGACCAGCCCGATTTTGGATTTGCCGAGGTCTTTCTGGTTGATGACTCCGGCTTCGGACATTTCCGTGTAAAGGTCGTTGCCTTCGCGCGAGCGTTCGCCCACGCCCGCGAAGACGGACACGCCGCCGTGGAGCTTGGCGATGTTGTTGATCAACTCCATGATGACGACGGTTTTGCCGACGCCCGCGCCGCCAAAGGCGCCGACCTTGCCGCCCTTCAAAAACGGGCAGCAGAGATCAATGACCTTGATGCCGGTGACGAGCACCTGCGGCGAAGTGGACTGATCCACCAGCGACGGCGCGGGGCGGTGAATCGGATAAAACTTGTCGGCATTGACCGGCCCGCGCTCGTCCACCGTCTCGCCAACGACATTGAACACGCGGCCCAGCACGCAGTCGCCGACCGGCATGGAAATGGGGCCGCCGGTGTCGGTGACCTCGTAACCGCGCTTCATGCCCTCGGTCGAGCCCATGCAAACGCAGCGCACCCAGTTGTCGCCGAGGTGCTGTTCCACTTCGAGCACCCGTTTGGCGTGGCCCTGGCCGGGCACGTCGAATTCGACGGACAGCGCGTTGTAAATGCCGGGGAGCGGGTCGGGAAATTCCACGTCCACGACCGGTCCGATGACTTGAACGATTTTGCCTTTGTTCATGCGATTGATTGATTAGCCCACTGCCATTTGTGCGGTGGCGATTTCCAACAATTCCTTCGTGATGTTCGACTGGCGCAGCTTGTTGTATTGCAGCGTCAGGTCCTTGATCAGCTGTTGCGCGTTGTCGGTGGCGTTCTTCATCGCCACCATGCGCGCGCTGTGCTCGCTGGCCCGGGCCTCCAGCAAAATCTGGTAAATCTTGAAATTCAAACTGTGCGGCAGCAACTCGCCCAGCACCGTCTCCTCATCCGGCTCGAACAAATACGGCACGTCGCCGCCCGCCGCCAATTCTCCCGCCGCCGCGTGGCCGTGAACGCCGGCGGTGACCGTCTGGATTTTTCCCACCGGCAAAAACGGGACGGTTTCCGGCCGTTGGACCAATGTGGAAATGTAGTTGGTGAACAAAATGTCCACCGCGTCCGCTTCGCGCTTGATAAACAAGTCCTGCGCGAATTTGGAAATCGCCCGCGCCTCGCCGAATTGCGGCGTGTCCTTGTAAGTGAACTCCGCGGCCAGCGGCCGCTTCGTGCGCGCGATGAACTGCGACGCCTTGCGTCCCGCCGTGACGTAAAGGGTTGTGTCCCGGTCGAATTTCACCACTTCGCGGAACAAATTGCTGTTGAGCGCGCCGCACAAACCGCGGTCCGTGCTCACCAGAATGACCGCCCGCTTTCGAACTTCGCGGGTTTCCATGAGCGGATGCTTGAAATCCCCCGCGCGCGCCGTCGCCTCGGCCAGCACTTCATTCATCAACGCCGCATAAGGCCGGCCACCCAGCGCAGCCTGCTGGGCCTTGCGCATTTTGGCCGCCGCCACCATCTGCATCGCCTTGGTGATTTGGGCGGTGTTCTTGACCGACTTGATGCGCCGGCGGATGTCGTGCGTGGTGGGCATGAATTATTTATACGTCTGCTTGAATTCCGTCACCGCCGCCTTCAAATCGGTGACGGTGGCATCCTTCAATTCCTTGTCCTTCACGATGCGCGCCAGCAATTCCGGCTTCCGGGTCGTCATAAAATCCGTGAGCTTGAGCTGAAAATCCTTGGTTTTGGCCACCGGCACGTCATCCACAAATCCATTTTGCCCCGCCCACAAAACCACGACCTGCACTTCGACCGGCAGCGGGTTGTATTGAATCTGGTTGAACAACTCGACAATGCGTTTGCCGCGCTCGAGTTGCGCCTGCGTCTTGGCGTCGAGGTCGGAACCGAACTGGGCGAACGCCGCCAGTTCGCGGAACTGGGCCAGGTCGCCCTTGATGCGGCCGGCAACCTGTTTCATCGCCTTGACCTGCGCCGCCGACCCGACGCGCGACACGGACAAGCCCACTGAAATCGCCGGGCGGATGCCCTGATAAAACAAATCCGTTTCCAGATAAATCTGCCCGTCGGTGATGGAAATCACATTCGTGGGAATGTATGCCGAAACGTCACCCGCCTGGGTTTCGATGATGGGCAGCGCCGTGAGCGAGCCGTTGCCGTATTTTTCGGCCACCCGCGCGCTGCGTTCGAGCAGGCGGCTGTGCAGATAAAACACGTCGCCCGGATACGCCTCGCGGCCCGACGGACGCTTGAGCACGAGTGAAACCTGGCGATACGCCACCGCGTGCTTGGACAAATCGTCGTAAATAATCAGCGCATCCATGCCGTTGTCCATGAACCATTCGCCCATTGCCGCGCCCGCGAACGGCGCGAGATACTGGTTCGTCGCCGAATCCGACGCGGCGGCCACGACGACAATCGTGTAAGGCATGGCGCCGGCCTCCTCCAAAACGCCAATGACGCGCGCAACGTTCGACTGTTTCTGGCCGATGGCAACGTAAATGCAATACAGCGGGCGATAATTTGTGTCTCCGGCCTGCTGCGCGGCCAGATTGAGCCGCGCGTTGTTGATGATGGTGTCAATGCCGATGGTCGTCTTGCCCGTTGAACGGTCGCCAATAATCAATTCACGCTGGCCGCGGCCAATCGGAATCATCGCGTCAATCGCCATGATGCCCGTCTGCACCGGCTGGCTGACGGACTTGCGTTTGATGATGCCCGGCGCGATTTTTTCGACCGGATACGCGGTGTCGCTCTTGATCGGCCCTTTGCCGTCCAGCGGCTGGCCGAGGACATTGACGGCGCGGCCCAGCAATCCCTTGCCGACCGGCACCTGCAACAGCTTGCCGGTGGTGCGGACCTCGTCACCTTCCTTGATGCTGGTGTAATCGCCGAGAATGATCGCGCCCACCTCGGTCTCTTCGAGGTTCAACGCCAGGCCGGTGATGCCGTTGCCGAAGTCGAGCATCTCGTTGAGCATCGCGTCGGTCAGACCCTCAATCTTGGCCACGCCGTCGCCGATTTCGCGGACCACGCCGACGTTTTGTTTGGCCGTCGCGGCCTTGGCGCCCGAAATTTGGGCTTCAATTTCCTGCAATAGATTGCTCATAAATTCTTTGTGATTCGTGAAACGTGAACAAGTTTGAATGTCCGTCACGCATCACGTTTTACGTTTCAGTTTCTAAAAACTTGCCGCCAGACTTTCCAATTTTGCCCGCACACTGCCATCATAAACATCACTGCCGACTTTGACGCGTAGGCCGCCGATCAACGCCGGATTCTGGCCGAACGCAATGTCCACACTGTCGCCGTAAATTTTTTTGATCCGGCTGGCCACGTCCGTTTGTAAATCGCCGGGCAGGATCGTCGTGCTCTCGACGCGCGCGGTGCGGCGCTCCAAATCCAGCTTCACCAGCCGGAGCAGCCGCGACAAAATTTCGAGGTAGCGCCGCGGCTTTTGCGCGAGCACGAGCGTGACCGCCTGCCGGACGCGGTTTTCGTCCAGCAAGCCGTTCACCTGGCAACTGCGGAACAGTTGCCGGGCGTCGCGTTGCGCTAATTTGGAAATTTTCATTCTTAACTTCTGGTAGGGTCGCCTCGCCGAGGCGACCGGACGGCCCGGCGGGCATCCCTGCCAATAAAAATTTACGCTGTCATTTGCTTCTCCGTTTCCGCGGCGAGCCGGCGTTGATCGTCCGGCGTCAGAATTTTGCCGGTAACCGTCGCGGTCGTTTGCACGACCAGCCGGCCCACTTCACGTTTTAAGTCGGCGAGCATCCGCTCATGGTCGCGGACGGCGGCTTCGCGCGCCTTGACCATGATTTGTTCCGCGGCGGCGATGGCTTTTTGTGTTTCCTGCTCGCGCACGCGCGCGGCGGCGGCCCGCGCCTCCTCGATCAATTTGTTCGCCTGGTCATTGGCCTGGTCAAAAATGGCCTGACGGGCGGACTCGGTTTTCGCCAGTTCTGCCTTGATTTTCTCCGCGTTCTCCAGCCCTTCCGCGATGCGCTGACGGCGTTCTTCGAGCACGGTCAGAATCGGCTGGTAAGCAAACCGGTAAAGCAGGGCGGCGACAATCAGGAAACTGATGACCTGGGCAAAGAAATGGGGCGCGTCCAGCCCAAATTTCTCCGCCGTGTCATGGGCGGTTTGGGCCAGGTCGCTGCCGATGCTTGCCAACAAAATAAACTGGTTCATAAATCCATTTGGTTAATGCGCGGCGCGGAGCCGAATCCGGCTCCGCGCCGGTTCCTTAGTGAACAAGGAAGATGGCGTAGAACACAATGGCTTCGGACAGGGCCATGCCGAGCACGGCCAGCACGATGACCTTGCCGAAAGCGCCGGGATTGCGTCCCACCGCCTCAGAAGCCTTCATGCCAACCAGTCCCACGCCGATGGCCGAACCGAGGCCGGCCAGACCGACGTGAATGCTGCCGCTCATCTCTGCCAACATTGGTGTTAACATATTTTTTCCTTTCGTTTTCCTCAACGGCTCCCGCGGTGGACCACGGTCAAGCCGCTGAAATTTTTCAATGGTTTAATGATGCTCCTCGCCGGCTTCCTCCTCATGCGTGCAAATTAACGCTGTGAATACGGCGGTCAGGAGCATGAACACCACCGCCTGAATGAAGCCCACCAACAGTTCCATGAAATAAAACGGCACGGGCAGCAGCGCGCCAAAGACGACCCTGGCCCAGGCTGGATGCTGAACCAGGTTCGACATGGCTTCCAGCAGGTTCTCGCCTGCAAACATGTTGCCGTAAAGACGGAAGCTTAACGAAATCGGCCGGAAGGCAATCGAGAGCATCTCCAGAAAACCGACGGCGAAGAACACCACGATCATAAAATATTTGATGACGCCGGTGCTGTCGCCTTGGGGGCCAAAAATGTGCAGGAAGGTGCCCTTGACACCACTGAATTGGAGCGCCCAAACCGTCCAGCAAGCGAAGAAAATCATGGCCATCGCGAACGTCATGTTAAGGTCGGCATTGCCGGCCCGCAGCAGCGGTCGCGTCACTTCAAAACCGTGTTCACCTTGATGTCCCCAGCCAATCGTGCCGGCACCGGGAATCAGCCCGAACCAGTTCGTCGCCAGGATGAAAATGAAAATCGTCGCGAAAAACCAGAATGTCTTCTTCACCAGTCTCGATCCGATGATGCTTTCGAGAAAACCGTAAAGTCCTTCCACCAGCCATTCCCAGAAATTCTGCGCACCCGACGGCACTTTCTGAATTTTCCGGGTGGCGAACCGGGCGAACAAAATCACGCCCACCGCCACAATCCACGTCACCAGCATGGAATTGGTGATGAAACCGCCTTGGTGCCCGAGGGACTGGGCGCTATGAGGAATGCCCTGCTCCGCGGGAACGGCCGGTGATGCGCCGGATGCCGCCAACGCGGCGGGCTGGGCTGCCGATGGAGCGGCATCGCCCGTTGCCGCATTCAGTGCGGCGGCCGGAACGCAAACAAGAAAGGCACACGCGATTATCAGTCTGAGTGGTTGCATCTAACCTCAGCAAATCCATCCGCCGAACTCGACCCCTTTGTTCTCCCGCAGTTCCGGTCGGAAGCTTAAAGACACTGCCGAAACGCGGGAAAATCACAAGCCATTTTTGGAGAATTTCCACACGAATTTTGCCCGGCCACCGCCCATGCGCTTGAAGAAAAGAACCAAAACCGCTCACTCGACGATTGGCTTATGATCTCTCATGGGAAGCTGCATTGTGTTCATGAAATCCAATGGGTCATCTCGGCTAGCGGACGAACTCCAACCCAATTAGCTCGTCGTGCGATGTGCAAAACTTTGCTTCAGGTGAAGCAAAGTTTTGTCATCAAGTTGGAAACCCAGATAATTACAAAACTACGGACTTGTCAAATTCGGCGCAATCGCTCCGGTGTCTCCCCTCGTTCGCGGAGCGTCCGCAGACTGAGCGCGTCATGGCGCTTGGCCAGCCGTTTCCCTTTTTCATCCAGCATCAGCGCGCAGTGGTAAAACGCCGGCGGCGTCAAACCCAGCGCGCGATAAAGCAAAATCTGCCGCGCCGTGCTCATCAGCAAATCCGCTCCACGCACCACCTCGGTGATGCCCATTGCCGCGTCGTCCACCACGCAGGCGAGTTGATACGCCGGCACGTCGTCATGCCGCCACACGACGAAATCGCCGAAATCCTTTCCGGCCACGAACTGCTGCGCGCCAAAATTTCCATCGGTGAAGGAAATGGTCTCGCCATCAGGAACGCGAAAACGCCAACTGAATTTACGATTTACGATATCAGATTGGCGATTTGAACGGCAGGTTCCGGGATAAATCGGTCCTTCATCGTCGCCGGCGTTGGGCGCGCTGGCGGCATCGCGGATGTCCTTGCGCGAACAGGTGCAGGGATAAACGAAGCCGCCGGCCCGGAGTTTTTCCAGCGCGGCAACGTAAAATGACCGCCGTTCGCTTTGCGAATACGGCTCAAAATCTCCGCCGCAATCCGGTCCCTCCTGCCATTCAAAACCGAACCAGCGGAGGTCTTCGATCATTTGCGGGACGAACTCCAGTTTGAAACGCGTGGAGTCAATGTCTTCGTTGCGCAAAACCAAAATGCCACCGTTCGCCCGCGCCCGTTCCTGCGCCACCCAAAACGTCCGCGCATGGCCGAGATGCAGAAGCCCGGTCGGCGACGGGGCGAGGCGCCCGCGATAGCTCGAGGCGAGGATGGAAGATGGAGGATGGAGAATAGAGGAACGCTGTTGGGCGTCACTTTCCATCTTCAATCCTCCATTCTCCATCTTCGTTTTCCTGGTTCTTTTGTTGTTCAAAAAGGTTCATTGGGATTTGCCGCCAGCCATTCGCCCAGACCGGGCAGCGGCGCGGACAACACCTTTTGGACTTTGGTGATGTTCAGCGACGTGTCCAGTGCGCGCGGCGGGCCGGGAAAATCTTTTGCCGAGCCGGATTCAATTTTCGTTTTCACTTCCGGCCAGCGTTGGACGAGCAGTTGTCCAATCTGCCAGCGTGAAAGTTTTTCCGCCCCGGCCAGGTGGAAAAGCCCGGCCCGTTCCTGATTCGCCAAATCCCATACTGCGCGCGCCGTTTCGACCGCCGGGATCGGGCAACGAAATTCGTCTGTGAACAGTTTCATCCCTTGCGATGTTTGCAGCGACCGGCGGAGCTGTTCGTTAAAACCGCGATTGCCCGCGCGTGATGTGCCGCCATTGAGCGACGTGCGCACAACGGTGTGGCGCGGATTGCGCAAAACGATTTGCTCGGCGGCGGCTTTGGTCTCGCCATAGACGTGAATCGGATTCACCGCGTCGGCTTCGGCGTAATTCCCTTTGCGCCCGTCGAAAACCAAATCCGAGGAAAAGAAAACGAACGGAATGTCCGCCGCGAGCCCGGCCAAAAGCGCGGTTACGTCAACATTCACGCGCCGCGCCAAATCGGGATTCGACTGCGCAGCGGCGACCGTGCTGACGGCGGCACAGTGAATGACGAGTTGCGGTTGGTCTTTCTGAAATTCACGCCGGACGACGGCAGAATCAAGCAAATCAAGCTGGTCGCGCGTCAACGCGCGCACGCGCCAGTGCGAGGCAAATCGCAGCGCAGTTTGGACGAAATAATTCCCAATCAGCCCATTCGCGCCGGTGATCCAGACCAGATTGTTCAACGGTTTCACAATCGGTTTTGCCAGTAACCCGGTCGGCGTGCGCCATGAGCGACCGCAACAATTAGAATCTGCTCCGGGTCGTCCCGATAAACCACTGCATACGGAAAGCGCGGCAAGGTCACTTTGCGGGTGCCGTCGCGACGAAGCGGGCGGCGCAAAGGGTCGGCCTGGATTTGCCGGCTGGCGAGTTTTACGACCGTAAAAAAATCATCACCCAGACCGGGAAGACGACCATTGTAGAAAACTGCACTTTCGGCAAGCTCGCTTTCGGCTTGCGGATGAAATTTAACGGGCTTCATCCAGTTTGGCCTGAAGCCGGGCAAACACTTCTTCGGCGGGCACCGCCTTCACTTTTCCAGAATCAATCTCTTCGAGCCGACGGGCAATTTCATTGTCCCAGACATTCTCGATTTCAGCGGCGGAAAGATTTTCGACCGGTTCAAGGTCGCGGATGAGGCGGGCGAGTAATTGCTCGCGATCCGGCCGGGAAAGCTCACGCACTTCTTCGGTCACTTGTTCCAAAGTTACTGGCATAATAGTGAAGGCAATCTACGTCCATCAGCAATGACGGGCAACCAAATGTTTTACAGCCAGCAGCCCGATTATTCCGACCAAAAGGACGGCTTTCAGCAGCCACGTTCGAACTGATTTAAAAGGTTCAAAATCAGAATTTGAATGCATATCTTTGGAAACGCTGAATAATTGTAAATTAACCAGCCGTCGCTTTGCGACTGCCGCATTCAATCCACAAACCGCTTCGTCAGGTTTCCGTAAGCATCAATCCGCCGGTCGCGCAGGAACGGCCAGTGGGTGCGCGTCACGTCCACGTTGGCGAGGTCAATGGGAACAATCAAAATTTCCTCTTTGGCCGCGCCGGCTTTGGCGAGAATTTCGCCGGACGTGCCGGCTACGAAACTTTGGCCCCAGAATTCGATGCCTTTGCCCGCGAGTTTTTCGTGCCCGATGCGATTGACCACGGCGACGTAACAGCCGTTGGCGATGGCGTGGCTGCGCTGGATGGTTTCCCACGAGTTGTGCTGGCGCTCGCCGTATTTCTTTTTTTCGCCCGGAAGCCAGCCGATGGCGGTCGGGTAAAACAGGATTTGCGCGCCTTGCAGGGCGGTGAGCCGCGCGGCTTCCGGATACCATTGATCCCAGCAAATCAGCACGCCGATTTTGCCGTGGCGCGTCTGCCAGGCCTTGAAGCCAAGGTCGCCGGGCGTGAAATAAAATTTCTCGTAATAAAGCGGGTCGTCGGGAATGTGCATCTTCCGATAGCTGCCCAGCAACGAGCCGTCGGCATCAATGATGGCGGCGGTGTTGTGATAAACCCCGGCGGCGCGTTTCTCAAAGAGCGAGGCGATGACGACCACATTGTGTTTCCTGGCCAGTTTGCAGAAAGCATCGGTGCTGGGGCCGGGAATGGGTTCGGCCAGTTTGAAATTCCCATGATCTTCTTTCTGGCAGAAATACTGCGAGCGGAACAGTTCCTGCGTGCAGATGATTTGCGCGCCGCGCCGGGCCGCGCGTTCGGCGAACGCAAGCGTTTTTTTTAAATTCGCGTCCGGGTCGGCGGAACCGGCAGTTTGAATCAGCCCAAGTTTGACGGTTTGGGCGGAAGCGCGTTTCATTTTTTGGCGCGGGCGTTGAGTCGCGCGGTTTCTTCGAGGATGATGGTTTTGACGTGCGTTTCCTCGGCCTGATGCGGAGCGGTCTGGCCGAACAGTTCGCGGATGAATTTGCCGAGCGTCTCGTTGGTCGGGCCGTAACCGTCATGGTAGATGTAGTATTCGAGGTCATACATCAACTGGTCGGCGGTCGCGTAACGGCGGGTCAAATCACGCGCGAGGCAGTGATGCAAAATATCGTTGAGTTTGTCGTCAATCCGCGGGTCGAGCGCGCAAAAATCAGGAATCGGCTGGTTCAGGATGCGGTTGCGCGATTCCTCGGCGTTCTCGCCTTTGAATAAATTCCGCCCCAGCAACAGATGCGCCAGCACGACGCCGACGGAAAAAAGATCGGAACGCCGGTCGGTCACTTGAAAATCCGCCTGTTCGGGACTCATGTAATCGGCCTTGCCGGCGATGACTTCGCCCTCCTGATCGGTCAGAAAGCCGCGCGCCTTGGCGACGCCGAAATCGGTCAGCTTCACGTCCCCCTCAAAGGCGATCATGATGTTTTTGAAACTCACGTCTCGGTGAACGATGCCCAGCGGCTTGCCGTCCTTGTCGGTTTTGGCGTGCGCGTAGGCCAGGCCGCGCGCGACCCGGCTGGTGATGAACACGGCGAGTTCCTTTGGCAACACACGGCGTTTGTCGTTCAGTTGGCGGGTGAATTGCTCCAGATTCACGCCGCGAATCAATTCCATGGCGATGAAACAAACGCCGTTGGTTTCGCCGAGATGGTAGGTTTGAACGATGTTCGTGTGGATCAAATCGGCGACGAGCTTGGCCTCGCCGATGAAATTCTCGATGAACATCTTCTGGCTCGCGTAATGGGAGCGGATGATCTTGATGGCGATGCGCTTGGCGAAATTGCGCGCGCCTTTCTGCTCGGCTTCATAGACAATCCCCATGCCGCCCTCAAAGATTTTGCGGACGACTTCGTAGTGAAACTCGCTTTGAATTGTGAAGAGCGGCACGGGCGGATGGTGTGAAAATGTTCCGCAAAGTCAAGTCCGGGTCTCAGACGGGGAAAAGAAAGCCCTTATTTTTTATGTTTTTTTGCTTGCACAATGCGGGTGAACTTCTTTAATTCTACCCAAGTCAAATGACTTTTTAACCAAAAACCGTAACACAACAACCATCAAGGACACCGATTATGGCAAACGCACTCTCGAAATCCCAACTCGCCGCCGCAATTGCTGAAAAGGCTGAAATCTCCAAAAAGCAAGCGGTGGAAATTCTCGAAAACATCGCCGCCCTCGCCTACAAGCACGCGAAGGACACCTTCACGCTGCCCGGCATCGGCAAGCTCGTGCTGAAGAACCGCGCCGCCCGCATGGGCCGCAACCCCAAGACCGGCGAAACCATTTCGATCCCGGCCAAGCGCGTCGTCAAGTTCCGCGTCGCCAAAGCCGCGAAGGACGCCATCCTCGGCGGCAAGTAATTTCCGGATTTACAACAGGCGCTCTGATTTTTCGGAGCGCCTTTTTTATTCTGTCAGTGGTCAGCAGTCAACGGTCAGCAGCAAAATGCTCCCGGCCCGACTCCAAACGCTACTGACTACTGACGATTGACTGCCGGCTTATTTCATGAAAATCGCCGTTGTCGGTTGCGGGGCCGTGGGGAGCTACTACGGTGCCAGGGTCTGTTGCGCCGGGCAGGACGTTCATTTCCTGCTCCGCTCCGACTACGACGCTGTGCGGCAAAGCGGCGTGACCGTCCGCAGTTTCGAAGACGATTTTCACGTTCAACCCAAATGCGCAAGGACGCCGGATGAAATCGGCGTGTGCGACCTTGTGTTGATCGGACTGAAAACGACCGCCAACGATCAATTCCCGAAATTACTGCCTCCATTGGTCGGGCCACAGACTGCCATCGTCACGCTGCAAAATGGTTTGGGCAACCCGGAACAATTGGCGCGGCTCTTTTCGCCGGAACAAATCCTCAGCGGACTCTGTTTTGTCTGCCTCAATCGCGTCAAACCGGGCGTCATCCATCACATGGAATACGGGATGATCGTGCTCGGCGAGTTTCAGCGCCGGGCCGGGCCGCGCACGCAAAAACTGGCAGCGATATTTCAGGACGCCGGGGTGCCTTGCAAAGTCACGGACAACCTGGCACAGGCGCAATGGGAAAAACTGGTCTGGAACATTCCCTTCAACGGACTCGGCGTCGCCGGCGCGGTTGGCTATGACGCCTTTACCCAACTTCCATCTGCCAACTTCCATCTGCCATCCGTCGGCCCCTGTTTGCCGACGGACAAACTGCTCGCTGATCCGCGCTGGGAAAAACTCCTGTGTGAACTGATGCTGGAAGTTATTGCCGCCGGCGGCGGGTTGGGTTTTGAAATTCCGGTTGCCTTCGCCGAAAATCAAATCGAACGCACGCGGACGATGGGCGCTTACAAGGCATCCACGCTTCTGGATTTCGAATGCGGCCGGCCGCTGGAACTGGAAAGCATGTTTCTCGAACCGCTGCGCCGGGCGCAACAGGCCGGCGTGCCCGTCCCGCGACTGGCCGCGCTTTGCGAAGTGTTGCAGCGATTGGATCAACCGCGCTGATCCGGGGGAATTTATCGCCGTTGAAGGACAGGAATGGCGCCCGGCGGTGACCGTAACGAAGGAAATCCAACGTTTCGATGAGGGTGAAGACTTGCCTTTGCTTTTCTTCCCACTCTCTCGCTGTCGCTTCTTGAGTCATGCCTGCTTTTGCGCGACGAGCCAATGCGCGCTGAAGTGCCCGGCGATCGGGAAACGGAAAATTGATTTTGCCGGCACGAAAACGAATTGAGTTTTCAACTAAATTACAATTTTGTCATTTTCAGGCTTGATTCATTTTTTTTCCGCTTCAATTTGAAGCCGCCAATCAAGGCAAATCATGCCGGAAACAGAACGATTCAAAAAGAACGGCTCCGCAAGGCTCGTGACTTTTTTGGGCAAAGAAAATTTCAGAGCGTTGCCGTCTTTTTCTGAAGCACGACCGCTGATCGGCGTCCTCGAAGGCACGGGCATAGGCCCCACGGTCATAAACTCGGCGCTCCAAGTTTTGAAATCCGTCGAGCAGGTTTTAGGACTCAAATTTGAGGTTCGTTTCGGTGGATTAATTGGGGAGGACGCCATCAAAGAATGCGGCCAATGGCTGCCGGAGGACACGGTGGATTTTTGCGCCGATATTTTTCATCGCGGCGGCGCGATTCTCAACGGCCCGGGCGGCGGACGCTACGTTTATGATTTGCGGCGACGTTTTGATTTGTTCTGCAAATTCGTCCCCGTTCAGCCGTCGCCGGAACTGGCGCGGGCCGGGAAAATTTCTCCGCAATTTTTGAAAAACGTGGATATGCTCATCGTGCGCGACAACACCGGCGGCGTTTATCAAGGCCAGTGGGGCGACCGCGCCACGGACAAAGGCCGCGTGGCCGAGCACTCGTTCAATTACAGCGAAGGCGAAGTTCATCGCCTCGTCGAAGTCGCCGCGCGTGCGGCGGCAAGTCGTCGTGGCAACCTCCAGGTCATCGTCAAGGAAGGCGGCGTGCCCACCGTAACCGCACTCTGGCGCGACGTTGGCAGCGCCGTCGCCAAACGTCACGGCGTCGAGGCGAGGTTCATGAACGTTGACCTGGCCGCCTATGAATTGATCCAGAACCCGACGCGCTTCGACGTGATCGTTGCGCCGAACCTTTTTGGCGACATTATCGCGGATATCTGCGGTGTTTTGGTTTCGTCGCGGGGCGTGACCTTCTCCGGCAATTTCGACTCGCATGGCCACGGCGTTTATCAGACCAACCATGGTTGCGCGCATGATCTGGCCGGCACGGACACGGCCAACCCCGCCGGACAAATCCTTTCGCTCGCCATGCTGCTGCGCGAAAGTTTCGGACTCGACGATGCCGCCGCGCTCATTGAAAAATCCCTCGCCGAAGTCTGGCGCGCGGGTTGGCGCACCGCCGACCTCGCGGAACCCGTCTGCAAAATTCTTGGCACGCAGGCAATGGCCGATAAAGTTGCGGAACAAGTTCTCCGTTCGGCAGAAACAAAATCGCCACATGAAACCTGCGTTGCTGCTGGTTGACCTTCAAGGCGACTATCTAGGAGCGACCGGACTGCAACCAGCGGCGGACATTCTAGTTTCCCGCGCGACGGCGTTGCTCAACGGCTGCCGCGAACGTCAAATCCCCGTCATCCACATCTGGACAACCGTTCGCCGCGACAACGACCGACGACTGCCGCACTGGAAAAAAGCAAATCGCTGGCATTGCGTCGCCGGAACCGACGGACACAAAACACCCGCGCCGCTGCAACCGATCCAAAATGAAACCACCATCAACAAAAGCGGCTTCGACGGATTTGCCGGCGGCGAATTGGACGCCGCGCAAAAAAAACAAATTGCGATACCGTCATTCTTGCCGGAATTCATCTGCCCACCTGCGTCCGCACCATCGCCGCCGAAAGTCTGGAACGCGGCCTGCAAATTTTCATTGCCGACGATGCCGTTACCAGCAACGACCCGGTTTACGCCGCCGCCACGCGCCGCTGGCTGGCCGAACGCGGCATTGAATTTATTTCCACGAACGAAATTCTGTCGCGGCTGGACGGAAACGCGCCGTCAAAACTGATCCATTACTCACCGCGAGAAACCAAAAAATTCCTGTTTGAAATCCCGATCACCGGCGCGGTTGAAATTACCGGCGCAACCTTGTCTGCGCAAAGTGCGTGGAAAATCTGGCGGCGGACAAATTTAAGTTCGCGTTGCGAAATTCTGGAAAAGGCCGCCGTGCGACTGGAAGCTGCCGCGCGGGATTTGGCGCGACAAATGGCCGTTGAAATTGGGAAACCTATTTCGCATGGACTTGAAGAAGTCCGCCGCACGGCGGCAAACGTCCGTGATGTGATTTGCCGCGCCTCCGCATTTGAATTTCAGAAACGCGAGCCTGCCGGACTTGTCCGCCACGAGCCGGTTGGTGTCGTCGCGCTCATTTCACCGTGGAATAATCCGGTGGCGATTCCCGTTGGAAAAATCGTTCCGGCTTTGGTTTACGGCAATACGGTCGTCTGGAAACCCGCGCCCGCTGCCACGAAAATTTCGGAAAACATTTTGAAACTACTGCGCGAAGCTGGAGTTCCGGACAACGCGGTTCAAATTTTGACCGGCGACCACACGACGGCGCAAAAACTGGCGGCGGACGAAAATGTGAACGCCGTCACCATCACCAGTTCAGCGCAGGCCGGCTTTGCGGTCCAGGAAATTTGCGCGCGACGATTCCTGCCGTTGCAGGCGGAATTGAACGGCAACAACGCCGCGATTGTCTGGGACGATGCGGATTTGCCGCAGGCGGCAAAACAGATTGCGTGGGGCGCTTTCGGTTTTGCCGGCCAGCGCTGCACGGCGAATCGCCGCGCGATTGTGAGCGCGGCACAGTTTGAAACTTTCTGGCGCGAACTGAAAATTGCCGCCGAAAAATTGAATTGGGGCGATCCGCTGGAAAAATCCACGGATATCGGCCCGGTGATTCATGCGGGCAAACGCGAGGAACAGGCGGTTTTGATTCAAGCCGCGCAAAATTCCGGCGCGGCGCATCGCGTTGAGTTTCTTTTTGAATCGCGCGCAAAAGAATCGTGGGTGAAAACTGGAGCTTACGCGCAGCCGGTCATTGTCGGTTGCGACGATTTGAATCACGCCCTCGTGCAGGAGGAAACGATGAGTCCGTTGCTGGTCGTGCAGCGCGCCGAAAATTTTGAGCAGGCGTTGAAATTGTGCAATGGCGTCCGTCACGGACTGGTGGCGGCATTGTTCAGTGATGCAACTGAACTTCAGGAAAAATTTCTGGCTGAAGCTCAAGCCGGAATGTTGAAGCTCAACTCCGCGACGGCGGGTGTGGATGTATCGCTGCCGTTCGGCGGCTGGAAAATGTCGGGGCTTGGCCCACCGGAACACGGCGAGGGCGACCGGCTTTTTTACACGCGGATGCAGGCGGTTTATGGCGCGGAAAAACCGCGGTCGAGTTAAAGGCGAATGCAAGCCAGCGCAAATTCCATTTCCGGATGCTTCGCGGAAAGCGCCGCGCGCCACGCCGGGCGGATTGCCGTCAGCGCGCCCGGCGCGGAATGGACTTATGCGGAACTGGACCAGCGTTCAAATTTCATCGCCGGGGAAATCCTGAACCGGCTCGGCGAAACTTCCGAGTCGGTCGCGCTGCTCATGGAACACGGCGCGCCGTTGATTGCCGGAATTTTGGGCGCGCTCAAGGCAGGTAAAATTTATCTCGCGCTTGATCCAAACCAGCCAAAGGATCGGCTGGACGCCGTGCTCGCGGATTCGCAGGCGAGAATTTTACTGGCCGACAAGCCGAATGCGGCGCTGGTGAATTCGCTCGCGTCCGAAAAAATAAAAGTTTTGGAAGTCGCGGAAAAATTTCCCGCGTCTTCGCCGCGCGCGACATTACCCGCAGTTTCACCCGAAGCCGGGGCGTGGCTCCTGTTCACGTCCGGCTCGACCGGCACACCCAAAGGCGTTTGGCAAAATATCACAGCGGCGTCATCCATCACACGGATGTTTACAGCGGGTTGATCCAGCTCTCGCCGGACGACCGGCTCTCGCTGCTGACTTCGTGCAGTCTCGCCGCCTCGGCCACGCATTTGTTTGGCGCGCTGCTCAACGGCGCGACGCTGTGTCCGTTCCCTTTGCGTTCACAGGGTTTCGAGCGGCTGGCGGTCTGGCTGCGCGAGCGGCGCATCAGTGTTTACCATTCCGTGCCCACGGTTTTTCGCCACCTCGCACGGGCGGCGGGGAAGAATTCGTTTGAAACATTGCGCCTGATCCGGCTCGGCGGCGAACCGGTGCTGCGCGGCGACGTGGAAATATTCCGCCGGCACTGCCCGGACCATTGCCGGTTGCTGCACGCGTTGAGTTCCACCGAAACCGGTCTCATCAGCGCGTTGATGATTGACAAACAAACCGTGCTTCCGAACCGGCGCGTGCCAGCCGGCCGCACCGTGCCTGGCGTCGAAGTTTTGCTTTTGGACGAACACGGGCAGCCGGTCAAAAACAGCGGTGATGGAAAAATCGCCGTCCGCAGCGCGCACTTGTGCCGGGGATATTGGCGGCAGCCGGATGCGACGGCGGAAAAATTCCGCGCCGATGAAAAAAATCCCCGGCTCCGAATTTTCATCAGCAATGATTTGGGGCGGTTTCTGCCCGACGGTTCGCTGGAACATTTGGGACGCGCCGACCAACTGGTGAAAATCCATGGCCAGCGCGTGGACCTTGGCGAAGTTGAAGCGGCGTTGCTGGCGGCGGAACTGGTAAAAGAAGCCGCCGTGACCGCGTGGGAAGATGAATCGGGCGAAAAGCGTCTGGCGGCTTACATCGTTCCGCGAGCGGGCGCGGATGTGTCGCCGCAAAATTTCCGGCGCGAACTGCTCCGGCAATTGCCGGAGCACATGATCCCGAATGATTTTGTGGTGCTGGAAAAACTGCCGCAGACGGTGGCTGGAAAAATTGACCGTCGGGCGTTGCCATTGCCGCCAACGCCGGAAAGCAAAAATGGTTTGAGCCGCGGCCAAAGACCGCGAGACGTGATTGAAACGCGGCTGGCACGGATCTGGGAATCAGTCCTGAACCTTTCACCGATCGGCCGCAACGACGATTATTTTGAACTGGGTGGAACGTCTTTGCAATCGGTGGAAGTGCTGCTGCACATCGAGGAACTGTTCGGCGTTTTACTGCCGCCCTCGACTTTGGCGGAACACAGCACCATTGAGAAACTGGCGGCGTTGGTGGTGGATCACGCGGTCATTCCATCGCCGAGTCCGCTGGTGAAACTGCGCGATGACGATGGCGGACGTCCGGTGTTTTTGGTCCACAGCGGGCAGGGCGACGTTGCGTCGTATGGCCTGCTGACGCGGCGATTGCCGGGTCGTCCGATTTACGGGCTGCAATCCGTCGGGCTTCAGGGCGAAAGCTGGCCGTTAATGAGTGTGCCCACGATGGCCCGTCGTTATTTGCCGGAAATCATCAAGAGAGATCCGACCGGGCCTTACCTGCTCGCCGGAACCTGCATGGGCGGAATGGTCGCCCTTGAACTGGCGCAACTGCTGGTTCAACAAGGCCGGCAAGTTGGACTGCTCGCATTGCTCGACTCGCTCCATCCGCAGCCAAGCTGGCAGCATCACGAATGGAGGGAAAAATTATATGGTCCGGCGCGCGATACCGTGCGCGATGCGTTCCGGATGTTGCGCTGGTCAATCATCCGCGCCAGCGGCCTCGGACAACGGGCGCGCTGGCTGCTTGCGTTTCGGCGCTTTGTGACGCATATGAACAGCCGCGCCAACCGTTCCTACAAACCAAAACCTTATCCCGGAATAATTACGCTTTTCATCACCGCCGAAACCAGGTTTCCCAGAGAGGACCGGCGACTTTTGATGCGTTGTTACGCAAAAGAAGCGCGCATCATCACCCTTCCGGGAAATCGCGCCGGATTGTTCATCAAACCGGCGGTGGACGAACTGGCGCAACAATTGCAAATCTGCCTGAAATCCGCCGAAAAGAAAAATGCGCCGTGATCGGCGGTCTTCATGGCCACAACTGCCGGTTGTAAACATTCTGCGGGAGCGTGGCGTCATTCTTGTGCGAAGATCACCGGGAAGGACAACGCGCTTGGGTTTGTCCCTGGTGCCTGAGCGGCCTGTCCTTCCACAAAACTCATGGCTGTCCGCGCTCCTTTGGTTGCGGCTATTGCCGTGCGAGGCTCACCTGTGGTTAAATCAGGCCCATGAAACCTCGCGTCCGATTTGCTCCTTCGCCGACTGGCTACCTGCACATCGGCGGCGCGCGCACCGCGCTCTTCAACTGGCTTTACGCCCGCCATACCGGCGGCACCTTCATCCTCCGCATCGAAGACACCGATGCCGCGCGCAATTCGCAGGAAGCCGTGGACGTCATCCTCAACGGCCTGCGCTGGCTCGGCTTGGACTGGGATGAAGGCCCGCTCACCGGCGATGCCACCGGCCCAGGCAAGGGCAGCTTCGGCCCCTATTTCCAATCGCAACGAACAAGAATTTACATGGATTACATGCAGAAATTACTTTCAGGCGGTCACGCATATGAAGTGCAAGAAGGCAAGGATGAGGGCACAATCAAATTCAAAATGCAGCGCGAGCCGGTCGTCATCCAAGATTTGGTCGTCGGCGAAGTCGTCCGCAAATTGACCGATCGCGAGGAAGTCGATCCCGATTTCATTATTAGGCGCAATGACGGTGTGCCGGTATTTCACTTTGTGAACGTCGTGGATGATTTGCAGATGAACATCACCCACGTCATCCGGGGTGAAGATCATTTGAGCAACACCGCCAAGCACATTGCGCTCTTCAAGGCGTTTGGCGTGCCGCCGCCGCATTACGCCCACATCCCGCTCATCCTGAACAACGATGGCTCAAAGATGAGCAAACGCGACTTTGGCGCCTCTCTTACCACGTATATCGAAGAAGGATTTCTACCCGAAGCAGTAATAAATTATCTTTGCCTCCTCGGTTGGTCGCCGAAAAATAATCGCGAGATAATGCCATTAAACGAGGTTGTCGAGCTGTTCGATCTGCCGCAAATTCTCCGACACAACGCACGCTTTGATATGGCGAAACTTATCTGGCTCAACGGTAAATATCTGCGGGAACGCACAACTACGACTACGACGACAACCACAAAACCACCACCGCCAGATAACGAGGATTTCTACCTTTTGGGAATTTCCGCCTTGACCCGAGTTGGCACTCCGGTCGAAAAATTTCCACTGGCCTATATTCGTGCCGCACTCGATACCTGTCGCGGCAAGTTCAAGACCTTCAGCGAACTGCCCGCCTACGCCGGATTTTATTTCACGGACAAAATTGAATACGACGCCGAGGCCGCGAAGAAGGATTTCGTTCCCGAAAACAAACCGCGCCTGGAAAAGCTCCGCGACGCTTTTGCCAAGATTCCCGCACGGCTTGGTGATTCAAGTAGTGGAATTACGGAACTGGAAGGTGGTGGTTTTCTCGCCGCGAATCTCGAAGCCGCACTCAAGGAAACCACCAAGGCGCTGGGCGTAAAAGCCGGCGTGCTGGTGCATCCCTGCCGCCTGGCCGTCACCGGCAAAACCTCCGGCCCTAGCCTTTATCATCTGCTCGAAGTGCTGGGCAAAGAAAAGGTGATGGCGAGGATTGAAAAGGCGCTCGCAAATATGACCAGCTAGATTTGCCTATATTCAAGCGCGTATTCCGACTCATGGAAATCCGCTTTCCGGCACACAACATCTTTTGGATAATTTGCTTTGAGCAATTCAACGATTCGCTGAATTTCTTGAGGCGGACATCGAACACCAAAGTCAATAGACTTTATCCATTCACGCTTGAAATCGAGAAAATGTTCCATTGTTGAGTCAGGCATTGTTTTCTCCTCACAAAATTTAGGCGATGTCATAAGCCTATATTCATTCTCGTATTGCCAAGCCAGACTTTTGACCTTGGCACTATCAATTAAAACCTGCCCAACCGCCTCATCTGAAAAGCCGTTAGAAAAGCCATCCAGTGGCGCGTCGCCTGGCACCAGACCGCTGAGGAATCCCGGCTCCTGCTGGAGGGCGGCTTGGCGGATCAAAACATCCTGGATCAGCCCGAGGACCAACGGCCCGAAGTCATCAATG